>Ga0187780_10000783_pt1 | contig 23688 bp, 25 predicted proteins | sample 1015_Q2_SP10_20__FD_132429 | JGI IMG/M metagenome (GOLD analysis project Ga0187780, IMG submission 132429) | Tropical peat soil microbial communities from peatlands in Department of Meta, Colombia - 1015_Q2_SP10_20_MG | ecosystem: Environmental > Terrestrial > Soil > Wetlands > Peat | place... | reverse complement strand
GTGCGACCTCAAACCGTCCGGCCGCTACGTCGCGGTCGATTTTCACCGAGCGGGCGGAGTGCCGCAGGTCCTGAAGATGCTGCTTCAACATGGCCTGCTGCATGGGGATTGCCTCACCGTGACTGGCAGAACGATTGCTGAGGAATTGGAGGCCGTGCCAAGCGCGCCGCGCAAGAATCAGGACGTGATCCGGCAGTGGGACAGTCCGATGTATCCGCACGGGCACTTGGCGATCCTACGCGGAAACCTGGCGCCGGAAGGCTGTGTCGCCAAGATCACGGGACTCAAGCGCCACTCGATCACCGGTCCGGCGCGGGTGTTCGACTCCGAGCCGCAGGCGCTGGAAGCGATTTTGAGCAAGAGCATCAAGCACGGCGACGTGATCGTGATTCGCTACGAGGGGCCAAAAGGCGGTCCGGGCATGCAGGAAATGCTCGCACCGACGTCGGCGCTCATCGGTCAGGGCTTCGGCGAATCGGTGGGACTCATCACCGACGGGCGTTTCTCCGGTGGCACATGGGGCATGGTCGTGGGGCACGTGGCGCCGGAAGCGTACGTTGGAGGCCCGATCGCCCTAATCAACGAAGGAGATTCCATCACCATCGATGCCGACAAGCGCCTGCTGCAACTGAACATTTCGGACGAAGAGCTCGAGCGGCGCCGCGCGCGCTGGAAACAGCCGGCGCCGCGTTATACGCGCGGCGTGATGGGCAAGTACGTCAAGCTTGTCTCGACGGCCAGCGAGGGCGCGGTGACTGACCGCGGGGCTTGAGCGCAGAGCGACCAGCGTCAGTGCATGACGGAACCCTGGCCGATATTCTGGTAACGCAACCGCTCGGTCTCGATGAACTGGGACAGGAATTGTCCCTGGAGCGTGTCCAGCACCGCGTCGCTGATGCCTTTCTCGTGCAACTGTGCGAGCTCGGCGCCGCTGAGACCGGCGACCGGCTGGGTGCGAATGGTAAATGTTCCGCCCACTCCGATCACATGCGTAAGCGGCGAACTGTTGAGGCGGTCAATGATCTGCGCGTCCGGCACGCCATCTTTTGCCATCTTCTCGATGTCCGACAGCGACACCGGCGGGCCGGTTTGAAGCTTCTGCGGGTACGGCACCCAGTCGGGGGTGCCCGTCGGCCTGCCCGCTTGGTAGTACCCGGGGGGCGGGGCCGGAACCACACCGTAGCCCGACTCCAGCTTGTCGACGTCAACTGGCTGGGGATAACAGAACGAGCAGGCGCCGAGACTGGCTTCCCCCGTTACCCAGTAGCGCGTCTGCAGGTCGAGGTCGTCAACGAAGGATTGCTGCAGGTAGTCCAGCACAGGGTCCGGCACCCCGTCGGCTTTGAGCTTGGCAAAGTCAGAGCCGCGCAGGGAGTACGTCGTACCCGAATCGCGGATGCGCTTGATGGTCAGCGACGGCGACGCCCCCGACTTGCTGGACTCGACCACGTCGGCGATCGGTAACGGCTGGCGCGGTGTGTACCACCTGGCGCACGCGCAGAGCGCGAGGAGCAGTACGGTCGCGAGGACTACACGAGGTCTCATCTGACGTCCGACTTCCTAGTTCCTACTTCGTTCGGCAGCCAGCGAGCTTGGCGGGCGAGCAATTCGCCGCGGGCCGTGAGCCCGGCCTTGGTTTGATCTGGGTCAACCGTGCAGTAAACGGGATAGGTAGCGTGACAGCTGGTTGAAAGGAGGACTCTATGGGATTTCGCACTGTTGTATCGCTCGTCTCATTGGCCGCCGCCGTTACGCCCGTGCACTCGGCAGACTTCGAGCGCGGTCGGACGCTATACGAAAATCATTGTCGCATGTGCCACGAATCACTGGCTTTCAAGCGCGGCGACAAGATCGCGAAGGACTACGAGGAGGTACGCGCGCAAGTGAGCAGGTGGCAAACGAACACCTCGCTCCACTGGAGCGAGGAGGACATCGACAGCGTGGCCTCGTATGTCGCCCGGACCTACTACAAGATCCCGCCGTGTCCGGACTGTTGAAGCGACTGCTGATCGATCAGCCTCGACTACGCCATGCTCTCGCCCTAAGCCGGAACATCGGGTACCAGCTGGCGTTCGAGCATCGTGATGTGGTCTTTCAACAGAAGCTTGCGCCTTTTCAGGCGCTTGAGCTGCAACTCGTCCTGGACGGGATCATCTGCTAAGCGAGCGATCACCTCATCGAGATCCCGGTGTTCGATCCTCAGTACCGCGACTCGTTCCTTGATCGCCACAATCTCTTCCTCGGACAGGTCAGTCTCCACGAACATACCCTCCTCCGGAATTGGGTGGGCCCCAAGCCATAATACTACTGCAACGAACCGCTGGGGGAGTACCCCTCGAGCCTGCCGCGAAACCCCATTTCACGCGCTGAGCATATGACTACGCCTGCTGGCTTCTGCGGAATCTACCCCATGATGTACTCGTTCTTCGACCGCAGCGGCCGGCTCGACCGCGGCGCAATGCGGCGGCAGGTGGAGGCTTGCGTACGCGGCGGCGCGCACGGGATAGCGGTCCTCGGTCTCGCCACCGAGGTCGGCAAACTCACCGAGGTGGAGCGCTGCCAGCTGGTCGAGTGGGTGACACAGGACGCCGGCGGCGCCGTGCCGATCGCCGTGACCGTTTCGGGGAGCACCGTAGACGCCCAGGTCGACTTCGCAAACTGGGCGCGGAGACAAGGCGCGAGCTGGGTGATTTTGCAGCCACCTCCCGAGCGAGCCATGCCGGAAGCATGGTATGTCGATTTCTTTGCTCGCGTCATGGATTCGGTTGAGCTTCCCTGTGCGATTCAGAACGCGCCCGAGTACATCGGGGTCGGCCTGGCGCCCGAGTCCATCAAGGCGTTGCGCGATCGCTGCTCCAATTTCACTCTGCTCAAAGGCGAAGGTCCGGCGCTGGCGATTCGGCGCGTCATCGAAGCGGTCTCCGGCAGGCTGGCTGTGTTCAACGGCCGCGGCGGACTCGAGCTCCTGGACAACTTGCGAGCCGGCTGCGCGGGCATGGTCCCGGCGACGGACACATTCGACTATCAGGTGAGAGCGTTCGAGCTGATGGCACGCAGCGCGGCTCGTGACGAGCACGCCGCGGAAGATATATACCGGAAGATCCTGCCCGCCATCGTGTTCACTCTGCAGTCTCTGGACACGCTGATCTGCTATGGCAAGCGCATCGCGGCGCTGCGACTGGGTTTGCCCGACGTCAGTGATCGCGCTCCGGCGCTGGCGCCTACCGATTTCGGCGTGGCCTGCGCCCGTCGCTATGCCGATATGCTCGGACGGCTCGACTGAATACTGGGCGCGCTGCTGCGCGTGCCTCGCGCTGGAGTGGTCGAGTCGTGCACCTCTGCAGCGCGTCCCCGGTTATCGTGCTGGCTGAGCGCTGATCGCGCTTGTCGGCCACGCCATACGTGCCAGGCGAGGACCACTGGCGCGCCAAGTCCGACGCCCCAGTGCAAGATGCCGATCCACGGGCGCGTCACTTCGTCGCCGACGTAGTAGAGCGCATAGCCGGAGCCGATCAGCAGCAGCGCGAGCGCAGCGAGCACACAGCCGGCGAACAGGTTCTTGCGCTGGTGCCATCCGCGCCGCACGTGTACCGGGAGCAGCGATCCGATCACCACGAGCGCCAGCATTGCGCTTGCGCCGTGCAGGCGCAGCCACCAGATCTCCAGCGGATGCGCTGTGTCGCCGAACTGGCCTGGCGTCCGCATGAAATAATGAAACGCCAACCATAGCCCGCCGCTCGCGAACAGCCCCGCAGCGCTGCAGTAGACCCATCGGCGATGACCGGTCGAGAGCTTCATCCCGCACTCGATCCGCTCAGCGGTTTCGCGTCTGCGTCATGGGCCTGCAGAATGAAGGCGCGCCCGCCCAAGCGTCGTACCAGTCCGCACGCCCGATGGCCGCGGAGCACGACAAGCTTGGTCAGCCCGTCCGCAAGCATGCAATTCGACGCCGCCACCGAGGCGCTGAACGTCGCGGTGGATGCGACGCGTCGCCGGCCGTGGAGGATCGACGTGTGCACCGCTCCATGACGCACGCGGCGGCTGAAATAACCCGCCGAAGTGGCAAGGGCCCCGCTCGCCAGGTCGGCGAAGGGAAGCAGCAGGCCCGGCCGCGCCGGGTGTCGCAGGTGAATGCGCCACTCGACCGGGCCAAAACCGCGCAGGTCACCGCCAGCGTTGACCAGTCCCGCGCTGGCGCCGCGGTCCCGCAGGCATTGCACTGCCCGATCCACCGCGAAACCCTTCGCGATCCCACCGAGATCGATCAGCAGTCGCCGCGCGAATCGCACCCGTCGGCCCGGCAATAGACGCACGTCGGCCCACCGCGCGCGTCGGTCCAAGCTGCCACGCACCGCGGCGGGCAAATAACCCAAACGCATCAATTCGCCGCCGACCGTGACGTCGAAAACGCCCGCGCTGGCACGCGCGAGTCGCTGCGCCGCGCGCAACACCACCCAGGTCCAGGGATGCACGCGCACCGCGACCCGATAAGCCAGCCGGTTCATGCGCCCGACGTCGCTCGCCGCGTCGTGAAAGCTCATCAGTCGCTGGACCAGCGCGATGGTATCGAACGCGGCGTCGACAGCCTGCATGAGCTGTGTCTGACACGCGCCATGCGCCGTGACCTCCACCAGGGTTCCCAGAAGAGGACGGGCTCGGCGCAGCGCGACTGTTAGCGTGTCGCTCATCGGAGGGCGACGTCGTACAGGGCCAGAAGGCGCCTCACGCCTTCGGCAATGTGGCGGCAGGACAGCGTTGCGCCGCCGATGTTCTTGATGTCGAGGTCGAGCTTGAGCGGATCACTGTCGTGTTTGCCGATGAACTGGCGGCGCCACGCCGCATTGCGAATCTCGTACCCGTAGCTCTCTCGGTAGTCCATGATTTCCAGTTGCCGCACGACGCCATCGCTGTTCAGACCCACGGCGTAGGTGATCAACTCGTGCTTACCGATCACCTCGTCGACGACAAACACGCCGCCAGTCGACACACGCCACACCCGTTGTTCGCGCACCCGCACGTTCACGCCGGTGCGGCGTTCAATCTCCGTGCGTTGCGCATCGCTGATGGTGACGAACGCCTGCGTGAAATCCGCCCCCGGAAAAATCGCCTGCTGCGCCTGCTCGAGCGTCAGGTACTGGGTGGCGTATGCGCACGCCGGCGCAACAATCACGGCGGTGGCGGGGACCAGTAGCCAGTTGTTAAATACATCCATGTCTTCAGACCAACCTCCGCTGCGACGTCCCGCGCGAGGTCGCAACGCAGCCTCGAGAACGGTAACGATAATTATTCGCAATTGTACGGACCACAGCGAGTCGCGTCAATGCGTCGCGAGCGCGGCGAGAAAGGGTGAGATCAGTTCATGCGGCATGCATGTGAAATACTTGCGATGGCTCCCGTCTTGCTATTTAGTGCCTCGAGCCAATCACACCATCAGCGCTCGCTGTGGCGCCTGACGAGCGCAGCCTCTTTGACAATGAACCAAGACTTTTTCCGGCAGGAGACCGAAGCGAAAACGGTCAGCGGCTGGATCGCGCTGCTCATCGCGAGCACCCTGCTCGCGTTCGGCGGATTCTTCCTGTATGGCGCGCTGCCGCGCATGACCTCACCTCAGTTCCTCGGCGGTCTCGGATTGATCGGCACCGGGCTGGTTTGCATGCGTGGCTTCTTCACCTTACAGCCGAACGAAGCCGCAGTGATGATGTTCCTTGGCAGTTACGCCGGCACCGCGCGCAACAGCGGCTTCCATTGGGTCAGTCCGTTCTATGTCAAGCGGCCGCTGTCTCTGCGCGCTCACAACCTCACGACGCCTATTCTCAAAGTCAACGACGAGCGCGGTAATCCGATCGAGATCGGCGCCGTCGTTGTATGGCGCGTGAACGACACGGCGCGCGCTGTGTTCGAGGTCGAGGATTGCACCCGATATATCGCGTTGCAGTGCGAATCAGCGCTACGCGAGGTCGCGAGCCGGTACCCCTATGACAGCGCCGAAGAAGCACTTGTGCGGGCACGCACCAAGACGCTGCGTTCCGATGCGATCGGAGAGGTTTTGCGCCAGACCATCCAAACGCACGGCAGCGTGGCGGGGATTGCAGTGGAGCAGGCTCGGATCGCGCATCTTGCCTACGCTCCCGAGATCGCCCAGGTGATGCTGCGGCGCCAGCAGGCCGAAGCAGTCATCGCGGCGCGGCGCAAGCTGGTGGAAGGGGCCGTAGGGATGGTGGAGATGGCGCTGATCGATATCAGCGAGAAAAGCCTTGCGACGTTGACTCCGGGGCAGAGAGTTGCGCTGGTAACCAACCTGATGACGGTACTGGTTGGAGACGCTCAGACACAGCCGGTGCTGCCGATGAACGCCCCGGCAACTACATCCTGACCAGCCGACACCCGATGCAAAGCGATGCCCGACCTTCTACATCATGGTCTTGTAGCGCTGGTAGTAGGACAGAACCTTCGGTACGTAGCGTGTGGTCTCACGGTAGGGTGGAATACGGTTGCCGTATTCCAGAACGCTGCCTTCCCCCGCATTGTAGGCGGCCAGCGCCAGTTTGAGGTCGTTGCCAAACAAGGTCAGCAGGTCGCGCAGGTATGCCGCGCCGCCATAGATGTTCTGTTCCGGGTCGAGCGGATTCTGCACACCGTAGCGCCGTGCCGTATCGGGCATGAGTTGCATCAGGCCGCGCGCGCCCTTCGGTGAGCGAGCGAGTGCGTCGTAGCCGGACTCGGCCGAGATCACTGCGTGCAGTAACGCGGGCTCGAGCGAATAGACGCGAGCTGCGGCCAGGATGTGCGCGTGATACCGCTTACGCGCTTCAGTCGAGTAGGGACGCACGCCACGACTGGCAAGCGCGTTGCTGACCAGGTCAGGGTCTCGCCGCGTGGTCATGTACAGCTTGAACCGGTTGTCATCAGGAACATTCGTGAAGTGCACGGTTCCGTGCTCGTCCACGTAGCGATAGATGTCAGCTTGCGCGGCAGCCGGTACCAAGGTGCCAGCAGTCAACGCGCACGCTATGAATCGTGACGCCAGAGTCAACTCGCGCTCCCTTTGCTGTAGGGGTCCGAAGAAGGCTCCGGGCCAAATGCCGGCCCGAGCTGTAACGCCTTGAAAAGCAAAGGGCGTGCCGACGCAGCCGGCGCGGATTTGCACCGGCCAGCAGCAACGAAATTGGGTCAGCGATCGTGCGGCGGTTCGGAGGGACAGCCGAGACGCAAGCGCGCGCGCCGCGCGGAACCCGCGTTTGCCGGAACGATTACGGTAGCAATGGCTGCGAGCACAAGGATAAGAGCAAGATATTCGGGCCGGTCCGGGTGCTCCCCAAGGATAAGCATGCTGCTGAACACCCCGACTACGGGGATGAAGAGCGTGCCGAGCGAGGACGCGATGGCCGACGCGCGGCTGACGATTTTGAACCACGCCCAATAGCAGACGATGGACGCTATTGTCAGGTTGTAAATCAGCGCCCCTGCCGCCTGCCAGCTCAACGGCGCGAGCTGGTGGCTTTCGAGCAGCACTGCGCCGATCACGATCGGCATCCCGCCCAGCAGCAACTGCCAGCCGGTGAACGAGGTGGTGGGCAGCGCCGTCGGGTAGCGCTTCATGAGCACGGTGCCCAGCGCCCAGCTGAGCGCTGCGCCAATCACCAGCACGGCGCCGACCGGCGCGGCGCGCAAGCTTGCCCACTCATCGTTCAACAGCAGCACCATTCCACCCATCCCGAGCAGCACCCCGAGCCAGCGCCGTTGCGTGAGGCGCTCGCCTAGCAGGGGCACAGACAGGAGCGCTACCCAGAGCGGCATGGTGTAGGCGAGAATCGCACTGCGGCCTGCTGGAAGCAGCGTGAGCCCATAAGCGATCAGAATGTTCCAGGCCGTGGTGTTGAGCAGTGCCGTTCCGATCAGACGCGGCCAGTGCGCCCGCGGCGGCAGCAGAGTGTGGCCCGCCAGGCGAGCAATCGCGAAGATTCCGCCCGCACCGGCTATGACGCACAAACTGCGGAAGGTCCAAACTGGAATTTCCGCCAAGGCGAGCTTCATGAGAGGCCAGTTGCATCCCCAGCCAAGGCTGAGCACGGCGAGCAGCGCCCAGGTCGAGCGCGGCAGAGTCTGCTGGTCGGCGGTCATTCGGGTGTCGTCATCATGCGGGCACGGCGCATCCGCGCCCGCCTCTTGGGCGGCCGCGCGGTCAGCGGGTTGCCGGCGAGCGGCGCGTAGTATACGCGGCACGGGCGAAATCGATACGGGTTCGCCGGTCGAACACAGCGGTTTGCTCGCGCGTGCGTGATGGCTCGCCCCGGTCGCGGCGCAACGCCGCCTGAGCCCAATCCTGTCGCGCGCGTACTGCTCCCGTTCGCTGGGGCTTACGTGTTGTCGTACCTGTATCGCAGCGTCAACGCCGTGATCGCGTCGGACCTGTCGATGGACTTCGGACTGTCGGCGGCGCAACTTGGCCTGTTGACCAGTTCTTACCTGCTTGCCTTTGCCGCTTTCCAGCTACCACTCGGTCTGCTGCTCGATCGCTTCGGTCCCCGCCGCACCGATGCCGCGCTGCTCCTCGTCGCGGCGCTCGGAGGGTTGGTCTTCGCTCAGGCCGGCGGGCTTCCGTCGCTCATCGTTGGACGCGGCTTGATCGGCCTCGGCGTGTCCGGATGTTTGATGTCGGGCATCAAGGCCAACGTGGTGTGGTTCCCGATGTCGCGGCTGGCGGCCATGAATGGCTGGATGTTCTTCGCGGGTGGCGTAGGCCTCATGCTCGCGACGCTGCCGGTGGAGGCTGCGGTCCGACTCACGGATTGGCGCACCGTGTTCGTGGCTCTGTGCCTGTTGACTTTGGCCGCTTCCGCTCTGATCTTCTTCGCCGTACCGCGCCGCGAGGGCGAGACTCTGCGCGAGCCGCTGCAGGCCCAGTTGAGCGGTCTGTGGCGCGTGTTCCGCGATCGTGGCTTCTGGCCGTTTGCCTTGTGTTCGACCGCCATGCAAGCGACGCAGATGGCCATGCAGGGGCTGTGGGCGGGCCCCTGGCTGCGCGACGTCGCTGGGTTCGATCGTCAAGGTGTTGCATTGAACCTGCTGCTGATGGCGCTTGCCACCACCGCCGGCTTTCTGTTCTGGGCCAACTTCGCGACCTGGGCGGCGCGGCGGGGAATTGCGCCGTTCAAGGTGTTCGTCTCGGGGACGGGGGCTTTTCTCCTGTTCCAGCTCCTAGTCACGATTGGCGGCAAGGACACTGCGGTCGCGTCCTGGATCGGCTATGGATTCTTCGGCACGGCGGCCAGTCTGGGTTACGCGATCCTGCCGCACCGATTCCCTGCCGTGCTGGCGGGCCGCGTGAATACCGCGCTCAACTCGATGGTGTTCGCCTGGGCCTTCGTGGTCCAGTGGGCAATGGGAGCGATCATCGACCTGTGGCCGTTGCCCGCGGCCGGGTACAGCCCGCTCGGTTACCGCGTCGGCTTCGGCGCGGCGCTGGCCATTGCGCTTTGCGCCTGGCTGTGGATGTTGGTGCAAATGCAGCGCAGGCCAGAAGGCGCAGACGCAAACGCGCCGGTCCGCGACAAGCAGGGCGAGTGATGCTCGAGTTAGGCTTGGTTGGCGTGAGCGGTGGCGTGAGACCTCACGCCACCAGAGAGCGGCCCGAGCGCGGTTTCAGCGGGCGCCGATGGCCGTTGTGATGCGTCCGCGCGATAGATGCCGCATGTGATGATGACGTCATCGATCAGCTCGAAGTACACCGACTTCGGCTCGATCTGCCTGGTCAGCGGGTTGGTCCATTTGTAGTCCTCCCAGCCCTTGCCGCGCGCCTTGGCTTTTCCGATGATCGCGTGCACGTGCTGCTTGCCGTCTGCGTCCCGGATGTCGCGGATGTTCTCGCCGCGCGACGCCGGGTCACTGCCGTTGGCGACGCGGATGCCATGGGTGTCGAAGGCTGAGATGTAGTACTCGCCGAAGATGAATGGCCCGTTGGCGTCGTCGAAATCGTCGCACGCCTGGCGCGCTCCGACGGCGCGCAGATGGGCGACGCCCTTGCGAACGAGTTCGACCGCGGTATGGCGGCCTTCGGCACGATCCAGCTTGAAGTGACCAACCGTGCCTTGCAGTGCGTTCGCCTCCCGCTGAAATAAGCGGGCGGCGGCGCTGGTCTGCTCCACCAGTGCAGCGTTCTGGAGATTCACCTGCTCCAGATGCGCGACCGATTGGCTCACCTGCTGCATTCCCGCGCTCTGCTCGCGCGACCCGGTGGCGATCTCGCCGATCAGTTGCGCCGCCTGTTGTACGCTGGCGCAGACTCGGCTGATGACCTGACCGGTGTCGTTGACGATGACGACGCTGTCGCTCACGTTGTCCACCGACGTGGCGATCAGCTTCTTGATGTCCAGCGCGGCGTCGGAGCAGCGCTGCGCCAGCGCGCGGACTTCACCGGCAACCACCGCGAAGCCGCGTCCCTGCTCCCCGGCCCGTGCCGCTTCCACCGCAGCGTTCAGCGCCAGGACATTGGTCTGCAGCGCGATGCCCTCGATCATCTTGCTGATATCGCCAATGCGGCGCGAGCTGTCATGAACCAGGCTCATGCTGTCCATTGCGCGGCTCATGCCGCCTGCTCCGCTCTGCGTGAGCGCAACCGATTCACTGATGAGGCCGCTGGCGATCTGGCAGTGCTCGGAGTTGCGCTGGACGGTGCTCGCCAGCTCCTCGAACGAGGAGGCGATCTGCTCCAGAGTCGCAGCCTGCTGTTCGGTGCGTTGAGACAGGTTATCGCTGCCGGCGGCGACCTGCTGTGCTGCGACCCCGATCCGATCCGAGCTTCCCCGCACTTGCTCGACGACGGTGACCAGGTCGCGGTGCATCTGTTGCACGCTGTCGACGATGCGGCCCGACTCCCCGTCGAGGATCGTGTCGACTCGCCCGGACAGCTCACCCAGGCCGATGCTCTCCACGCTCTCGCAGACCTTGTCGAGCCGGCCTTTGATGCCTTGGTGCAGCCCAAGCAGCAACAGCAGCGCTGCCACGCACAGAATCCAGGCCACGAAACCCCAGCCCGCGCGGTCCTGCCCCGTGGCCGCGGCCACAGCCAGAACAAGGGTCACGCCGGTCAGCGCGAAGCGCGACCCGTAGCCGATCAGGCTTAAGCCCCCGAACCTCGGCGGCAGCCTCCGCGCGAGTCGCGCCAGGAGAGATTCGTGTGCCATGCCCCTTTGCCCGCAATTTCGCCTGGAGCTGTTTTCGGTTCGCCCAACCGCCCGCTGTAGGGCGATCTGCGGCGAAGGGCAGCTGACACGCCCTAGGCGCGACGGTTGATGGTCGCGGTGATCAGGGCCACCGCCACTGTCCCGGCGGCGTCCTCGACCGTCTGAGCTTCGCAGCGCAGGAACGCGAGCTTGGAGCGCTTGCGTACCACCTCGGCGCGCAGGGCTACCCGGGCCCCCGGGGGGACCGCGCGAACGATCGAGACGTGCAGATCGATGGTGCTCGCCTGCTCGCCAGCTTCGAGCATCGGCAGCAGAGCGAGGTGACTGGTTGCATCCAGCAGACCGTACAGCACGCCGCTGTGCAGGGTGGCCGACAGGCTGATCGAGTTCGCGTTGACTTCGAAACGGCACCAGGCCTTGCCCGGCTCCTGATGCACGAGTTCGAGCCCAGCGAAGCGATGGTATGGATGATTCAGCAGCCGTGCGGTCTGTTGCTCGAGGGTCAGGGTCTCCGCCACGCCGCTCAGCTCGCAATCGTGATGCCGCCATCGGCGACGATGGTCTGGCCGGTGATGAAGGCGCCCGCGCGCGAAGCGAGCAGCACGGCGATACCGCCGATGTCGTCTGGCTGGCCGATGCGCCTCAGCGGAGTCATCCCCTCGGTCTGGGCCAGCAGCTTCGGGTTGTCCCATAGCGCGCGCGCGAAATCCGTCTTCACGAGACCTGGCGCGATGCAGTTGACGCGGATGTTGTGCTTGCCCCACTCCACCGCGAGGTTGCGCGCAAGCTGCATGTCGGCGGCCTTGGAAATGCCGTACGCACCCAGCGCCGCGCTGCCCTTCAAGCCGCCGATGGAGGACACGATGATGACCGCGCCGCCGCCGCGCTGCGCCATGTCCGGCAGCACAAGGTTGCACAGCCAGTGGTTCGCGATGACGTTGTTGTGGAGGATCTTGGTGAAGGCGTCGTCCGGCAGGCCCGACATCGGGCCGTAGTAGGGGTTGGACGCGGCATTGCACACCAGCACGTCGATACCGCCCCACAGCTTTCGCGTCTCGGCGACCAGATTGTCCAGCTGCGCCCGATCGCCGATGTTGGCGGGCACGACGGCGGCTTCGCCGCCGGCACTGCGGATCGCCTGTGCAACTTCCTCGCAGGCGCCAGCCTTGCGGCTCGAGATCACCACTTTCGCGCCGGCGGCGGCGAGGTGCTCTGCGATGGAGCGGCCAATCCCCCGGCTCGATCCGGTCACGACCGCCACCTTGCCGGTCAGCTCGAACGCCTTCATGTCCGCCATTTTGCCCTGCCCAGGGGCATAAATACCATAAAATGAACGCCTCAGACCTTGTGACGGGGGCTGCCGTGAACCAAGACAAGACCGTAGAGCTGGTCACCAATCTCGACCGGGCCGCCGTTGAGGCGAAGCTCGCGCAAATCGTAACTGAAGCCAAAGCCGGTGGTTTGGAGGACATCCCGACGCTGCTCGGCGCCTATGCCGGGATGAGCCAGGCCGAACTTCGTAAGCGCGTGACCCTGTGCCTGCACGCGCTGTCGGCCTCGCCTGAGCACAAGGCGCTGTTCACCCAGCTGGAGCTGGTCGAGCTCAACCTTTCCAATCTCGGCTAACCTCGCGCCCGAAGCGCGAGAAACCTGAACCAGGAGGACGCTTTGAACAAGCATCAGATGTATATCGGCGGAGAATGGGTGGCGCCCGCCTCCGGCGAGTGGTTCGAGAGCTACAACCCTTTCACCGGCGAGCCTTGGGCGCTCATCGCCCGCGGTAACGCGCAGGATGCGGATCACGCTGTACGCACAGCGCATGCCGCGTTCACCGAAGGCCCCTGGCCGCAGATGACGGCCAGCCAGCGCGGGGCCGCGTTGCGCAAGCTGGGCGATCTCGTCGCGCGCAACGCGGATCGGCTGGCCGAGCTCGAAGTACTGGACAATGGCAAGCTGATCGCCGAGATGCGGGCTCAGCTGAACTACGCTCCGCAGTGGTACTACTACTTTGGTGGACTGGCGGACAAGATCGAGGGGCGCGTTCTGCCGCTCGACAAGAAGGGCTACTTCAGCTTCACTCGCTACGAGCCGCTGGGCGTTGTCGTGGCAATCACCCCGTGGAATTCGCCGCTGCTGCTCACGGCGTGGAAGCTCGCGCCGGCGCTGGCCGCGGGAAATACCGTCGTGATCAAACCTTCCGAGTTCACTTCCGTGTCGACCCTCGAGTTCGTGAAGCTCGTCGAGGAGGCGGGCATCCCGGCGGGCGTGGTCAACGTAGTGACTGGCTTCGGCAAGGAAGCGGGCATGCCGCTGGTCGAGCATCCCCTCACGCGCAAGATCGCCTTTACCGGGTCGGACGCCACCGGGCGCCTCATCAATGAAGCGGCGGCACGCGGCTTCAAGAAGGTCGGACTGGAGCTGGGCGGCAAGTCACCCAACATCGTATTCGATGACGCGCTCCTGGATGACGCTGTGAACGGCGCCGTCTCGGGTATCTTCGCGGCGACCGGGCAGACCTGCATCGCCGGCTCGCGTTTGCTGCTGCAGCGATCGGTGCACGACGCGTTCGTCGACAAGCTCCTGGCTTTGGCCAAGACTGCCAGGATGGGCAACCCATTGAGTCTCGAGACGCAGGTTGGGCCTGTCACGACGCGCCCGCAGTATGACAAAGTCCTGTCCTACATCGACATCGGCAAGAAGGAAGGCGCAGAGCTGCGCTTGGGCGGCGGGCCGGCTACACGGCCAGAGTGCGGCAAGGGCTGGTTCGTCGAGCCGACCATCTTCACCGGCGTGGACAACCGTATGCGCATCGCGCAGGAGGAAATCTTCGGACCGGTGTTGTCGGTGATTCCGTTCACCGACGAAAACGACGCGCTGCGCATCGCCAACGACGTGCGCTTTGGGCTGGGGGCAGGGGTGTGGACGCGCGACATCGGCCGCGCCATTCGCATGTCCGAGGGCATCAAGGCCGGCACCGTGTGGGTGAACACCTATCGCGCGGTGAGCTACATGGCCCCGTTCGGCGGCTACAAGGACAGCGGCGTGGGGCGCGAGAACGGTATGCAGGCCATCTTCGAGTACCTGCAGCAGAAGAGCGTCTGGATCAACACCGGCGCGGCGACGGCCAACCCATTCGTCATGCGCTAGCGAGTACTGCCGGCGCCGGCTCTAGCCGCCGATCGAGCGCACCTCGGCGGTTCGCGGCACCCGCGCCGGCAGAACGTCCTTGAGCTTTTGACGCGCCTCGCGCAGGAGCTTCTCGGTGGTCGTCCAATCGATGCAGGCGTCAGTCACCGAAACACCATAGTTCAACCGGGACAGATCCGCCGGGATCGGTTGATTACCAGCGTGCAGGTTGCTTTCCAGCATCGCGCCAACGATCGAGCGGTTCCCCTCCATGATCTGGTGCACCACGTCGTTCATGACGAGCGGCTGCAGCGAGGGATCCTTGTTGGAGTTGGCGTGACTGCAGTCGACCATGATGTTGGGCGCGAGTGAGTTGCGGGCCAGCTCCTTTTCAACCAGAGCGATCGTGACGGAGTCGTAGTTCGGCCCCTTGCTGCCCCCGCGCAGGACGATGTGGCCGTAACCGTTGCCCTTGGTGCGGATCACCGCGACCTGGCCGTTCTGGTTGATGCCGAGGAAGCTGTGCGGCTTGGATACCGACAGAAGCGCGTTGATCGCGACCTGGAGACCGCCGTCGGTTCCGTTCTTGAAGCCGACCGGAGTGGACAGCCCGCTCGCCATCTCGCGGTGCGTCTGCGACTCGGTTGTGCGCGCCCCGATCGCGCTCCACGCGATCAAGTCCGACAGGTACTGCGGGCTGATCGGGTCGAGCGCTTCAGTGCCGGCCGGCAGCCCGAGCTCGTTGATGTCGAGCAGCACCTTGCGCGCAAGCTGCAACCCTTCCTCGACGTTGAAAGAGTCGTCCAGGTGCGGGTCGTTGATCAGGCCTTTCCACCCGGTGGTGGTGCGCGGCTTCTCAAAGTACACGCGCATCACGACATACAGCGTGTCCGACACCTCGTCCGACAGCCGCTTGAGGCGCCGCGCGTAGTCCAGGGCGGCAACCGGGTCATGTATCGAGCACGGTCCCGCAACCACGATCATGCGATGGTCGCTGCGGTCGAGGATGTTCTCCACCGTAACGCGGGCCGTCAGAACCGTGTTCTGGACGCCCGGCGTGATTGGAACACGCAGCTTGACCTCGTCAGGCGTCAGCAGAACGTCCTGCGACGCGACGTTGACGTTGTAAATGCGCTTGTCATCCATACCACAATCTATTGATAATGAATGGGTTATAGGCAAACTGGGATGATGCATTGTACGCGACCCCAGGCCGCGGCGAAACCGGCGTGCCGCCTCAAGGATGGCAGCGCCAGGCCGATATGCCGGCAGTGGCTGTGGTTGGTGCAGCTGCACCCCGTGCGGGGCCTGCCAGTGCAAGGCCAATCTAGCGCGGCGCGAAAGATCCTGCGCTAACCCAAGCGCCGGGAAGACGTGACGGCAGTAACGAGGGCGGGCGATCCCACCAGATCGCCCGCCCTTTCCTTCGTGGCGCTTTCCTCCGCTACTTCATCTTCGAGTACGCCGTCGGGCTCAGCAAGATGTTCTCCACCCGCTGAACCAGCGGCCCGTTCTTTTCGGTTTCGGCACGTTTCTCCAGCCATTCCGGATCCGACATGAACGTACCCCATTTCTGGTCGCGCTCGGCCAGATCCTTCCACTCGAGGAAATAGTAGAGTTGCTGGTTGCTCGGGCCAACCAGCACAGTCCAAAAGCCGGCCTGTCGGATCCCGTGCTTTTCCCAAAGCTTCAGCGTGATCGTCTCAAACCGCTTGCTGAGGTCCGGCAGCCGGCCGGGCGTCGCGTGGTAGATGCGCAGCTCGTAGATCATCCTTGCCTCCTTTGAGTCCCGAGTGGAACGACGCGCGTAGTGTAAACGTTTGCGCCCGTCCCGGCCGTGCACGACGGCCTTGCGTCAGCCACGTTCCGCCCCAATTAGCTGCTGCATGTGCGGCCGCTATGAAGTCCACACCCCGGTCGAAGAGCTGGCGCGTCGATTCGGTGCAGCGCTGACCGAAGAAGCGGCGCTACTTCCGCCGCGTTACAACGTCGCGCCGTCGCTCAGAATTCCGGCGGTTCGGATGCGGCACGAGCGGCGCGAGCTCAGCGCGCTCACCTGGGGTCTGACGCCGAGTTGGTCCAAGAGCCTGTCCGCCGCAAAGCCGATCAATGCGCGCGCCGAGACCATCTTCGACAACCCGATGTTCCGTCTGGCGGTCCGCCGGCGGCGCTGCCTCATTCCGGCGGATGGTTTCTACGAGTGGCAGCGGCGCCCCGCTGGCGGCAAGCAGGCGTGGCACGTGGGCATGATCGAGGGCGGCTTGTTCGCGCTGGGCGGAGTCTGGGACTACTGGGCTCAGGAGGGCGCCGAGCCCGTGTTGAGCTGCGCCATCGTGGTGACTGACGCAAACCCGCTGATGGCGAAGATCCATGATCGCATGCCGGTGATCGTCGCACGCGAGGGCTACGCGCGTTGGCTGGATCCGCACCTCACCGATCCCGGCGCGATCCTGCCGATGCTCACGCCTTATCCCGCCGATGAAATGCGCGCCTACCCCATCTCGGCGCGCGTGAACAGCGCGCGCAACGAGGGACCCGACCTCATCCAGCCGATCGAGCTCGAATGACCGGGCGGTACGCCTGTCGACAGAAACGTGCGCGCGACTACTTCTTTGCTGAATAGCCGTCCCGATACCAGGACAGGGTAGCGCGGATTGCGTCATCCAGCGGGCTCGCCGACAATCGGAACGTCTGGGTAAAGCGCGCACTGTCCAGCACGAAGTCGTCTTCCAGCTGATACAGCATCTCCTTCACTTCGCGCAGCGTCGGATCGAACGGAGCCATCGTCGCCACCATCCAGCGCGGCACGACGCGCAGCGCTGGATCGTGCCCGGCCAGACGGTAGACGTGCTCGATGAAAGCGCGATGCGAGACTGCAGCGGCGCTCGGCACGTGCCATGCCTTTCCCAGTGCCTCGTCGCGTTCACCGATCGCGACCAGAGCCTGGCCGAAGTCCTCGACGTAAGTGAAGGTGTGGAGCTTGTCCGGAGCGCCCAGCACATCTGTGGGCTTGCCTGCCAGGGCCTGCGGAAACAGACGGCTCCCGGCGTGCGAAAGCAGCACGTTCGGTCCGAAGAAATCCGAGCCTCGGCCGATGGCGGCGCGCAATGCGCCCCGGGCGTGAGCGTTCAGCAGCCGATCGGCGAGCTCGGCGCGCACCCTGCCCTTGCGCGTGTTCGGTTTCGACGGCAGGTCCTCGCGCATCGGGCCCGTCACTTTGCCGTAGAGGTAAGCGTTGTCCGCATAGATCAACTTGGCTTCGGCTACGCGGGCGGCGCCCGAGATGCCGTCCATCATACGGGGCAGGAGCTCGGCCCAGCGCTGGTAGGGAGCGCCGGCGCAGTGATAGACCACGGATGCGCCCACGCACGCGCGCTGCGCACTGCTTGCATCCATAGCGTCCGCCTCCACCCACTCGGACGGCTGCGCAGACCCGATCGCGCGCCGGCCGCCGCGTGTCACCAACCGCGAGCGCAGGCCGCGCGCCTGCAGGGTGCGCACGACTGCGATCCCCAGCGGCCCGGCGCCGAACACAACGTGAAGCTCACCTGCCACGCGCAACCTGTCTCGTAGAGTTGGGATCTATAGAGGCCGTACGGGCGTGAACGTGTACGGCTCGCTCGACGCTCCGAGCGTATTGCGCAGGGGACGGCCGAACGCGGGCGCAGCAATCTCGAATACGTCGCCGATCTCGGCCTTGACGTTCTTGGTGAAGCTGCCGGTGGCCGCGCCGAAGAAGTGGATGTGCACGTCGCCCGGACGGCGGAACTCGCGGTACTTGAAGTGGTGATGCTCGAGGTTGGCGATGGAGTGCGCCATGTTGTTTTCCCCAGACAGCCAACTGTCGCTCCACACGGCCTGGCCTTTGCGCAGCAGTCTCGCCTCGCCCGACACGTTGGCGGGCAGCTCGCCCAGCAGCAGCTCAGGCCCGAAGCAGCACTGGCGCAGCTTGGAATGCGCGAGGTAGAGGTAGTTTTGCCGTTCCATGACGTGGTCTGAATATTCATTGCCGAGTGCAAAGCCGACTCGCAGCGGGTCACCGTTCTCGCCGATCACATAGCAGCCCACCACCTCGACCTCCTCGCCGCCGTCAAGAGCAAACGCGGGCAGCTGCAGCGGCTGCTCCGGCGCGACCACGCAGCTGCCATCGCCCTTGTAGAACCACTCGGGCTGGACCCCGATTGCCGACGCTGCCGGCTTGCCGCCCTCCAGTCCCCACTTGAACATCTTCATCGAGTCGGTGAGCTGACTCTCGTCTTGTTTCAGTTTGGCGTGCATCGAATCGCGCGCGGCGGCACTGCCCAAGTGCGACAGCCCCGTGCCGGTAACAAGGCAGCGGGCTGGGTCGGCATGATCCAAAGGCGGCAGCAAGCGCCGATCGGCGACGACTTCATCGTACGGCAGCGACTCGGACGCTAACCGATCCTGCACCAGCGAGGCGAGGGCGAGCCTGCGCCGACCCGCTTCCAGCGCGAGGTCGTACACCCGCTGCACCTGGCGCAGCACCCGCAGACTCTTGCCGTCGTCGGATACTGCCGCGACTTTGCGCGCCTTGTCGCGATCGAGAAACTGTAACAGTCTCATCCTCTCTCCCTGATCGAGTGTGAGCCGCATCGCGGGTATGCGGCGGAACGGCACAGAATGGAACGAAGGTGGGCGCCGGTCAAGTCTAGCCGTCCAGCGCTATACTCCTCTCCCTATTTGGGGGGAAGCTCATGAAGATCAAAACCGGCGCGATTCACATCAACTACACGGTCGAGGGCGACGGGCCCTGGGTCGTGATGAGCCATTCACTGGCGTGCGCGATATCGATGTGGGACGAGCAGGCCGAGGCGCTCAAGCGCAGGTACAAGGTGCTGCGCTTCGACACACGCGGCCATGGTGCTTCCGACGCTCCGGTCGGCGCCTACACGCAGAAGATGCTGGCTGACGACCTGCACGGCCTGCTCACCGCGCTGCGCATCGATTCTCCGCATTTCGTGGGACTGTCGATGGGCGGTATGATCGGCATGACTTACGCGCTCGAGCATCCCGGCGTGTTCAAGAGCCTGGTGCTGTGCGACACGTCGAGCCGCATACCGCCCGAGGCTAAGCCGGTATGGGATGAGCGAATCAAGACCGCCACCGAGCAGGGCATGGAGCCTCTGGTGGAGTCGACGCTCAAGCGCTGGTTCACCGAGCCGTTTCTCGCTCGCCGCGGCAACGTGGTAGAGCGCGTCGCCGATCTGATACGGCACACCCCTTCACAGGGCTATGCGGGATGCTGCCACGCCATTTCGAAGCTCAACGTCACCGAGCGGCTCGGCGAGATCACGTGCCCGGTGCAGATCATCGTCGGAGAGAAGGACGTCGGCACGCCGGTTGCGATGTCGCAGGCGATCCAGCAGGCGATTCCCGGTTCCGAGCTGGTCATTGTTCCCGATGCTTCCCATCTCTCGAACCTCGAGCAGCCGGCGGTTTTCAACACGGCTCTGCTCCGCTTTCTCGACCGGGTGAAAAGCTAGCGGCCTGATTCTTTCAGACTCGCGCCAAGTGCGTGAGCGCCAGCACCAAACAGAGCACCGCCACTGCGGTCAGCCCGGCGCGCAGGCGAAGATGCCAGGCCGCCAGCCGGAAGCGCTGCGCCAGCTGGCGGTCGGCCGCGTGCTGGATCACAAACGTGGCGGCGAGCAGCAGCAGACCGGTCTTGACCGGCAGCAGTAGAGAGACCCAGCCCACCAGCGCCGGCACGACGCTCCAGGCCATGAACACGCCGCGATCGTGTTCGGTCATGTCGGGGTGCAGCATGGATATTCCCCAGTGCAGCGCACCCGCGAAGCTCAGGGTCACCGCGGCATAGGAAGTGAGCCAGAACAAGAGCGGGGGGGTGTAGGCTGCCGGCAACGCCCACATCGCGCCGACGATCACGACGAAGGGGACCAGCGCACCCGCGCTTAGCCAGAACGGCGCTTTCGGAATCGGGCTGCGGTTTTCGGGTCTCGCCATGGCTCAACTCTGAAGTGGGCGCAATCTGGGTCGGGATTGTAGCGCGAGGCGGTATGCACGCTGCATCGCAACGGCGATGAGCGTGAGCGCTACCAGATGTCGGTAGCTGGAACGGGACGCGCGAGGTCGATGAGCTCACTCTCTCGCCGCGTGTCGGCCAGATGCCGCTTCAGCAGCCGATATTGGTCGACATCGAAGGGCGGAAGGTCGCGCTGCTCGAGCAGCGCTGCGAGCTCATCGTCAGTGCGCGCCGAGCCCAGGTAACGCCACTCGTCCAGCACGTGGATCTCGCTCATGGTCCGGTAAGGATCGGCTTCGCGCAAGGCGACTCGCCCGCTGAAAGGCCAGCGCGTCATCCGCAAGCGCGCCAGCGCGCTCGCCACGCGCATCATGTGCTGCGCAGCCGTCTCTCGTCCAACGCAGGCGCCGCGGCAGGCACCGCGCGCGAAAGTGGAGCAGGGGCCGGGTCCCGTCTCCAGGCCCAGAAGAGTGCCACACAGCGCCTCGCTCTGCGCCACTCCACGCAGCGCGGTCCATGCGTCGGCGCGGCTGCGGAACACGCCGTAGAGCGAGGCGGACGCGACGCCTTGTTCGCTGTCGAGCGGCACGGGCTCTACCTGCGTGCCCGGCTCCCAGCGCAGCGTCCAAGCGGGCGCAGCGGCGCGGCGCCGGTTGTACAGCGGCGTCAGGTCGCGCAGCAACACAATTTCCCTGAGCGCCGCGCCCAAACCCCCCGCCGTCTCGGTCCACTCGAGGGACGCGGTTTGCAGCGCCAGCGCCTGTGCTCGATCGAGCTTGCCGCCGCCGGTAAAGTGCGCGAGCACGCGCGAACGGAGATTGAGGGCGCTACCCACATACAGCGGCGTGCCGTCGGACGCGTGGAACGCGTAAACGCCCGGCGCATCCGGAAGGTCATCGAAGCGGTCGAGGTCGAGGCCGGAGGGCAGCCACGGGACCTGGGTCACGTCGGCTATCGCCTGCGCCAGGCGCTGAGGATCGACGCTGCGCTCGAGCTCGCGGGCGAACGCCCACACGGCCTGCGCGTCGCCGAGCGCCCGATGCCGTGCGCTGCACGAGAGCGCGAAGCGCTCGATCACGGAGTCCAGGTTGTGATGGCGGTGTTCGGGGAACAGCGCGCGCGACAGACGCACGGTGCACAGCGCGCGCGAGCGATAGCGGATGCCCAGGCGCCGGAACTCGGCGCGCAGAAATGCGTAGTCGAAGCGCGCGTTGTGTGCGACCAGCAGACGTCCTTCCAAACGCTCCAGCAGTTCGGCGCTGATATCGGCGAAGGTCGGTGCCTGCGCGACCATGTGATCGGTGATGCCGGTCAGAGATACCACGGCGGGCGGGATGACGCGCCCCGGATCGACCAAAGTCGACCATTCCTGCACCAGGTGGGCCTCGGCGACCTCGATCAGCCCGATCTCCGTGATGCGGTCGCGGTCGGCGCTGGCGCCGGTGGTTTCGAGATCGAGGAAGACGAGCCGGGTGTCGAACATCGCGGACTTGAGAGGCAAGGCCTGCATCATTTCATATTGGCGCGAGAATGTATAATCGACGCGCTGCGCGCGAGAAGAAGAAATCGAGAACCCGGATTCGGAGGAGATCATGATCATTGCGCGTCATTACGGGAGGCAGCGATGAGCACGTCACCACAGCTCGCACTGGAGGAGCGCATCGCGTTGCCGGACGATCATGCTCGTGCGGCCTTGGTCGGACGGGCGTGGGTGCCTGGGCCGCTGGCCGGGCCGAGCCCGGTGCTCGTTTCCGACGCGCAGGTATACGACCTGTCGCAGGTGGCGCCGACCTGCTCCGACTTGATGAACCGCGACGAGCCGGGTGCACTGGTTACCGCCGCAGTCAAGAACGGGCGCGCCAACTTCATCGGACGAGCGGCAGAGCTTCTGGCCAACTCCGCGGCTGATCGACGCGACCCCAGCCGTGCGCACTTTCTGTGTCCTGTCGACCTGCAGGCCGTGCGCGCGTGCGGCGTGACTTTTATCGCGAGCATGCTCGAGCGCGTCATCGAAGAGCAGGCCAAGGGCGACCCGTCAGCTGCAGAGTCGATCCGCAAGAGTCTGGGCGAAGAGATCGGCGGCGAACTCCGCTCGACCAAACCGGGCTCGCCCGCAGCCATGCGCCTGAAGGACTCGCTCGTGCGCCGCGGTATGTGGTCGCAGTATCTCGAGGTCGGCATCGGTCCGGACGCGGAGATCTTCACCAAGGCGCAGCCGCTGTCCGCTGTGGGCACCGGCGCAGACATCGGCATCCTCAAGTCATCGTCGTGGAACAATCCCGAGCCCGAGCTGGTGCTGATCGTCAATCATACCGGCAAGGTGGTCGGTGCCACGCTCGGCAACGACGTCAACCTGCGCGATTACGAGGGACGCAGCGCGTTGCTCCTCGGTCGCGCGAAGGACAACAACGCAAGCTGCGCGCTCGGCCCCTTTATCCGCCTGTTTGACCGGCACTATGGCGTGAGCGAGCTGCGTCGGACGCAGATCAGCGTGGAGGTCGCCGGCGACGACGCTTTCCGCCTGCAGGGAAGCTACGACCTGACGCAGATCAGCCGTGATCCGCTCGACCTCGCAGCGCAGGCGCTCAACCGCGAGCATCAGTATCCCGACGGGCTCGCGCTGTTCATGGGCACAGCGTTCGCGCCGGTACGCGACCGCGATGAACCCGGGCGCGGCTTCACTCACAAGCCCGGCGATGTGGTTACGGTCCGCTCGCCCACGCTCGGCGCTCTGTCCAACCGGGTCGGCTACTGCGACAAGATCGCGCCGTGGACCTTCGGCGCGGGCGAGCTGATGCGAAACTTGAGTGCGCGCGGGTTGATCTAGGGAAAACAGTTCCTACCACTCAAGTGCTTTACGTCATAGGTTGTCGAAGTACTCAGCCATCTTTCGCCGCGTCTCGGCGTCGGGCATCCGGCCCACTCCCGCCAGCATATTGTCCTTCAAGTGTTCGGGGTTGCTGGTCGCAGGGATGGCGCAGGTCACGGCCGGGTTGGACGCGACGTATTTGAGGAAGAATTGCGTCCATGACGTGCAATCGAGCTCGCTCGCCCACTGCGGCAGCGGCTTGCCGCGCACGCGCGAGAACAGGCCGGCTTTTGCGAGAGGGCGATTGGCGATGACGGCGACCCCGGCCTGCTGTGCCACCGGCAGCACGCTGCGCTCTGCCTCGCGCTCCGCGATGCTGTAATTCAACTGGACGAAATCGTACTCCCGCGTCTTGATCAGACGCTCCAGCTGGTCGTACGCACCTTCGTGATAGTGCGTGATGCCGATGTAGCGCACCCGCCCCTGCTCCTTCCACACCCTGAGCGTCGCGGTGTGCGTCTTCCAGTCGACCAGGTTGTGAATCTGCATGAGGTCGATCGTGCTGC
>Ga0187780_10000782_pt1 | contig 23705 bp, 22 predicted proteins | sample 1015_Q2_SP10_20__FD_132429 | JGI IMG/M metagenome (GOLD analysis project Ga0187780, IMG submission 132429) | Tropical peat soil microbial communities from peatlands in Department of Meta, Colombia - 1015_Q2_SP10_20_MG | ecosystem: Environmental > Terrestrial > Soil > Wetlands > Peat | place... | reverse complement strand
GGTCCCCGGGGCCGCGCTGGGGCTCGGTCCCCGGGGCCGCGCTAGGGCTCGGTCCCCGGAGCCGCGCTAGGGCTCGGTCCCCGGATCCGCGCTAGGGCTCGGTCCCCGGATCCGCGCTAGGGCTCCGCCTCCGGATCCGCTCCGATCCGGTAGCGATTTGTGCGGTGGTTTCGGGCTTGGCGGTCGATCGGGTGTTCTATTGTGCACTCGATCCACCACGGAGCCCGGATCCACCACGATCTTTTGCACCTTGAGAATCGCCGTTAACTCTGGGTAGGTGCTTTCACAGCCCGCTCCGCCCGGCTCAACCCCACTCTCCGGCGCCAGCGTTCGCCGCGGCGGTCGGCGAGGATCTGCCTGACCACGTTGCGGCCCGGGATACCGGTGACCCCGCCGCCCCCGTGAGTGGCCGACCCGGCCTGGTAGAGGCCGCGGACCGGGGTGCGCAGGTCGGCGTAGCCGGCGGCCGGCCGCGCGTGGAACATCTGCCCGAGCGAGAGCTCCCCGTGGAAGATGTTCCCGCCGATCAGCGCGTACTCTTCCTGCATCTGATGCGGCCCGATCACCTGGCGGTGCAGGACCGAGCTGGTGAACCCGGGCGCGACCGCCTCCACCCGGGCCAGCACCCGGTCGGCGTAGGCCTCCAGCTCAGCGCTATGCGGCGCGTCGGCGTAGCTGCAGGGCACCCACTGCGTGAAGAGCGACATGACGTGCTTCCCGGTCGGCGCCAGCGAGTCGTCGAACACGCTCGGGATGCAGATGTCGGCGAACGGCAGGTCGGCCGGGGCTCCCGAGACGGCCTGCTGGAATGCGGCCTCGACGTCGTCGAGCGACTCAGCGAGTACGATCGTGCCGCCGTAGACCGACGGGTCGGGCTCGGGGTAGCTGGCGAAGACCGGCAGCCGGTCCAGCGCCAGGTTGATCTTCACGGTGCCGCTGCGGCTGCGCCAGCCGCGGATGTCGGCCACGAACCCGTGGGGCAGCTCCGCCGGGTCCAGGAGCTGCAGGAACGAGATCTGCGGGTGCGCGGTGGTGACGACCACCTGCGCGTCGATCGCCTCGCCGCTGGCCAGCATCACGCCTGCGACCCGGCCGTCGCGGGTGCGGATGCGGGCCACCTCGGCACCGGTCCTGACCTGGGCTCCGAACATCCGTGCCGCACGCGCCAGTGCTCCCGTCACCCCGCCCATGCCGCCGCGCGGGAACCCCCAGGCGCCGGACTGCCCGGCCGTCTCGCCGATGTGATGGTGCAGCATCACGTACGCCGTCCCGGCTGACCGCGGCCCGGCCCAGGTGCCGATCACCCCGGACACCGAGAGCAGCCCCCGCATCGCGTCGCTTTCAAAGAACCCGTCGAGCACGTCCGCGATGCTGCTGGTGAGCAGCCTGGTCACATCGACCGCGCCACGTTCGTCGACCGCCCGCAACTGGGTGAGCAGCCGCGCCTGGCGCAGCAGGTCTTGCGGGCGCCGTGACCCGAGCCGTGGCGGGATCTGGTGCAGCAGCGGCCCGAGCACCCGCCCGATGTCGGCCAGGTGCTCGGTGTAGGCGGCGTAGGCGTCGGCGTCCCGCGCCGAGAACCGCGCGATCTGCGCTCGCCGCTGCACCGGGTTGCCCGGCAGTCGCAGGTACCGCCCGTCTCTCCGCGGCGCGAAGTAGGGTCCCTGCCGGTACACCCGGTAGCCGTGCTGTTCGAGCCGCAGGTCGCGGACCAGGTCCGGCGGCAGCAGCGAGACCACGTACGACAGCGACGTCACCGTGTAGTCCGGCCCGAACGGGTGCTCACTGACCGCCGCCCCGCCGATCACGTCACGTCGCTCGCACACCACCGTCTGCAGGCCGCTTCGCGCCAGGTACGCCGCCGCGACCAGCCCGTTATGCCCGCCGCCGATCACTACGACGTCCGCGTGTCCCGTCACCGCTAGCCCTTTCTTCCGCAGATCGTCTTCAGCTGACGTTACGGGATTCCGGCGCGCGGGCTCGTCCCGGATGATGCTTTCATGGCCTCCTACCTCCCCATGAATGGAGCACCCCTGGTGGACAGCCGCCGGACCCCCACCGTCATCGCGGTCGCGCAGCTCGGCATCACCATCGGCGAACCGGACGCTAACCGGAAAGCGGCGGCCGAGGCGGTGGCCGAGGCGGCTGCCGAGGGAGCCAGCCTGGTGGTACTGCCTGAGCTATGCGATTCCGGCTACGTCTTCGGCACGCCGGAGGTCCAGGCGCAGGCCGAAGCCCGCGATCTCGCATCTCCCGCCGCCGACAGCGTGACCCTCCGCCAGTGGCGCGACCTGGCGGCCGTGCATCAGCTGGTGATCGTCGGGGGGTTCTGCGAGCTGGGCACCGACGGCAATCTCTACAACAGCGCGGCCGTGGTCGATGCATCGGGCACCAGGGCCATCTACCGCAAGGCGCACCTGTGGGACGCGGAGAAGCTCGTCTTCACCCCCGGCGACGCGCAGCCGCCCGTGGTGGACCTGGCGTTCGGCCGGGTCGCCGTGATGATCTGCTACGACCTGGAATTCCCCGAATGGGTCCGGCTGCCCTCGCTGGCCGGCGCGGACCTCATCGCCGCCCCGGTGAACTGGCCGACCACCGGGAGCAGGCCGCCGGGGGAGCGCCCGCCCGATGTGATCGAGGCCCAGGCCGATGCCGCCGCCAACGGCGTGTTCCTCGCGGTCGCCGACCGCTGCCGTGTCGAGCGCGGCGTGTCCTGGACCGGCGGCTCGGTCATCTTCGGCCCGAATGGCTATCCGCTGGCCGGACCAGTTCTCGACGACCGCCCGGCCGTCCTCGCGGCGGCCTGCGACCTGGCGCGCGCCAGGAACAAGAGCCTCGGCGGCGCCACGGATCGCCTGGCCGACCGCCGTCCCCAGCTGTACTCACCAGTGGCGGCCGAGCACGATGCGACGGCGCCCGACGAGCGGGTCGCAGCGGCGAACGCGCACTGGGCGGCGCGGTTCATCGCCAACGGCACCGGTTATTCCGATTTCCAGGCCACCATGAGCCGGATCGCGGCCTGGGACGACTGGTGCCGCGAGTGGGGGCGCACCGCCCAGCGGTATGAGCAGCTGGCCGAGACCGCAGAGGCGGCCGGGCGGGCGATGACGGCCGGGGAGGCCTGGCGGCGAGCCGCGTTGTGCTGGCACTGGGGCAAGTTCGTCTTCGTCGATCACCCGCACGAGCAGCGGGCCGCGCATGAGCGTACCGTGGCGTGCTTCCGACGCGGCACCGGGACGCTCAGCCCGCCCGCCGAACCGGTCCGCGTTCCCTACCCCGGTACCACGCTGGCGGCGTATCTCCGGGTTCCCGGCCCGGGCGGCGGGTATCCCGTCGTGATCATGATGCCCGGGCTTGACTCGGTGAAGGAAGAACTGCAGGCGACCGCGGAGTACATGCTGAGCCGCGGCCTCGCGGTGATCGCCGTGGACGGGCCCGGCCAGGGCGAGGCCGAATACGAGCTGCCGATCGAGCCCGCCTACGAGCGGGTGGCGGCAGCGGTGGCGGACTACCTGCAAGGCCGCGGAGAGATCGACCCAGAGAGGATCGGCGCGTTCGGAGTGAGCCTGGGCGGGTACTACGCGGCCAGGTCCGCGGCCTATGAGCCGCGACTGCGCGCCGCGGTGGCGCTGGCCGGGCCGTACCGCTGGGACCTGGACTGGGAGACGCTGGCGCCGCAGACCCGGGCCACCTTCGAGCGAAGGTCGGGCGCAGGCAGCCCGGCTGAGGCCCGCGAGCGGGCCGCGGCGCTGACCCTGGAGCACGCCGCCGCGGATATCACCTGCCCGCTGCTGGTCGCCCACGGCGGCCGGGACCGGCTCGTCCCGCCCTATCACGCCGAGCGGCTCGCCCGCGAGGCGCCCGGCGCCGAGCTGATGCTGGACCCCGACGGCAGCCACGGCCTCACCAACCACGCGTTCGAGTCCAGGTCCGCGATGGCGGACTGGCTGGCGGAGCACCTTTAGGATTCCCGGTCGGCGGCCTGCCGCCCGGCCCCCGCGCCGGTCAGGCGGCCATCGGAGCGCCGGCCCAGCAGGGCCAGGCCCAGCCCGGAGGTCTGGTACAGCACGGTCCGCCCGCTGCGCTGACGGTCCACCAGCCCGCCGCGGTGCAGCACGGCGAGGTGCTGTGAGACAGCGCTCGGCGTGACGCCCAGCCGACGGGCCAGCGCGGTGGTCGTGGCGGGAGAGCGCAGCGCCTCGAGCAGCCGGGCCCGCGGCGCACCGAGCAGCAACTCGATGGCCGCCAGGCCGCCTGGCTCCGGGTCGGACGCAGCCAAACCTGCCTGCCACACCGTCGTGACGCCTCGCGCCGGGTACAGCAAGGTGGTCTGGGTGCTGGTCGACTTCTTCACCGACCACTCCGGCCAGATGAACACGCTGGGCATCAGCACCACGCCGTCCGGGCCGAGGGTGATCTGCCGGTCCGCCTGCCCGGTTTCTGAGTCGGACATGAAGAGCTTGCCCGCGGACCAGCGCAGGTCGGGATGCAGGTCGCTGAACAGCGACCGGGCGCCGCCGCCGGTCAGCAGCCCAGCGCGGTAGCTGATGTCGGCCTCGAGCACCGACTGGATCCGCTCCCAGTGCGGGACGATGAGGCGGTCATGGCATTCCGCCAGTTCGGCAGCTATCTCCGCCAGTGCCTCGCGCGGCCGCTCGAACAGGTCCGTCGCGGTGTCCGGCCACGGGCCATCCCCGAATATCCGCCGCAGGCTCGCCCGCACCGGCTCGGCGGGCGTCGCGCAGACGCGGGTTAGCTCCTCATCGAAACCGGGGGACTTGCCGGCGGGCGCGGGGACCAGGAACTCCGGCCAGTAGGGCAGGTCGGTCACGACCAGCGGCCACAGCCGCGGCAGCCGCAGCGGCCGCCGGTTCAGCTCGGCCCGGGCCCACCGCACCCAGGGCAGGTTGACCGAGGGCGGGTGGGGGCCGGCGAGCAGAGGAATGGCCCTGAGCGTCTCGCACAGCGGTGAGATCGCGAACCTGGTCGCCGCGAGGTCCGCCACGTCCAGCTCGAGTACCAGCAGCATGCCGCCTCCTCCCGCCGTTAGCTTGCCGGGCTCTGCTTATACCCACCAGGATTTAGCGCACCACTAAACCGTAGCCCGCCGTACCCGGTCCCGCCCACCCTGGCCGCTATGGTCCAAGCATCAAAGATCGCAGCGGCAGCCGAGACCGGCCACCAGCCCCGGCTGGGCCGGCCCTACTGGCGGATGTGGTGGGCCAGCGCGATCAGCAGCACCGGCGACGGCGCCTTCGTGGCCGCACTGCCGCTGCTGGCCGTGGCGATCACCAAGGACCCACGGCTCGTCTCGGTCGTCACCGCCGCGATGTACGTGCCCTGGATGGGACTCTCGCTGCCGGCCGGCGCGCTGGTTGACCGCCACGACCGGGCCACGCTCATGTGGCGGGCCCAGGCGGTGCAGGCCGCCGTCGTGGCGGTACTGGCCATCCTGATCGTCTTCCGCCGGGCCGACATCGATGTCCTCGCCCTCGGCGGGCTGCTGCTCGGCTGCGCAGAGGTCATCTTCAGCAATGCCGCGCAGTCGGTGCTCCCCGCCCTGGTCCCTCCCGAACTGCTGCCGAAGGCCAACGGCAACCAGCAGATCAGCCTGACCGTGGGCGAGTCGTTCCTCGGCCCGCCGGTCGGCAGCCTGCTGTTCGCCGCGGCCGCGGCGCTGCCGTTCGGGCTGGACGCCGTCTCGTTCGCCGGCTCAGCGGCGCTGGTGGCCACCCTGCCCAGGTCACCCAGGAACAGCCAGCCCATCAACCGGCCCAAAATCCGGGCCCAGATCGCGGAAGGGCTTCGCTGGCTGGCGGGGCACCGCCTGCTGCGCGTGGTCGCCGTCCTGCTGGGCGTGTACAACTTCGCCAACCAGATGGGCCAGGCCGTCCTGGTGCTCCTGGCCACCCAGACGCTGCACGTCGGCACCCGCGGCTACGGATTCCTGCTGGCGGCGTCGGCCGTCGGCAGCGTGCTCGGCGGCCTGGTCAACCCGCTGCTGACCCGCAGGCTGGGCATGCTGCCCTCGCTGATCGCGGGGGGCGGGATGAACGCCGCCGTCTTCATCGGCATCGGGCTGGCCCCGGGTCCGGCAGTGGCGGCGGTGATGCTGGCCGGACAGGGATTCGCCGTCACCATGTGGAACGTGGTGACCGTCAGCCTGCGCCAGCGGATCGTCCCCGCCGCGCTGCTGGGCCGGGTCAACAGCGTCTACCGCATGCTCGGCTGGGGCCTGATGCCGATCGGGGCACTGGCCGGCGGATTCGTCGCGCACGCAGCGGGCCTGCGCGCGCCCTACATCGCCGGGGGAATCCTCTGCGGCGTGTCCCTGCTAGCCGCCCTCCCGCTCATGCTGGCCGCTGACCGTCCCGCCGGCTAAGCGCCGTTGGCACCCGTTTAGGTCCGGCGCGCGGCTGGCCGTCGCCCTGGGCCGCCACCTGCACTCGCGTCCTCGGCGAGGGGTAGAAGGCGTGCAGCTGGGTATAGCTAGCTGAAGAGACGATATCCAACTATTCTAGTCGAAATTATAGATAGGAATCCTGGAGGCCCCGTGGCCCTGCCCGACTTCCTGGTCATCGGTGCCCCGAAGGCGGGCACCACGGCGCTGCACGCCGCTCTGGCCGGTCACCCCGGGCTGTACATGTCGGCGATCAAGGAGCCGAAGTTCTTCCTCTCCGACGGACCGCCGCCGACCAAGGGGGGGCCCGGGGACGCGCTGACGTACCGTGAACACCTATGGCGCAGGCAGGATTACGAAGCGCTCTTCGATCCGGCCCCGGCCGGGACGCTGCGCGGCGAATCGACTCCGCTCTACCTGTACGACCGCGCCGCTATGCGGCGGATCCAGGCGACCCTCCCCGGCGCCAGGCTGATCGTAATCGTGCGCGATCCGGTGGAGCGGGCGCATTCCAACTGGACCCACCTGTGGTCGGCAGGCCTGGAGCCGGTTGGCGACTTCGTGCGGGCGTGCGGCGAGGAGGAGCGCAGGATCGTCGCGGGCTGGGCGAGCTTCTGGCACTACATCGGGCTCGGCCGCTACGGGGAGCAACTCGAGTACCTGTTCACGCTCTTCCCGCGCGATCAGGTTCTCGTCCTGCGCTACCGGCTGCTCATCGACGAGCCCGTGCCGACCCTGGACCAGATCTGCGAGTTCCTCGGCGTGGAGCAGGGCGTCCTGACCGAGATACCACGGCAGAACGTCACGTCGCACCCGGAATCGACGCTGGCGCACCGGGCCGTGTCGGCGGCGCAACGAGCGGGCAGCGCGGTGGGCGGCCGGGTTCCCGGCCTGACCGGAGCCACCCTGACCGGCCCGCTCGAGCGCTTCCTGCAGCGTCACAGCCGCGAGCGCCAGCCGCTCAGCTGGGATCAGCGCCAGGAGCTCATCCCGGGCTTCGAGCCAGATATCAAGCTCCTGGAACACGTGCTCGGCGAGAGCTTCCGGGACTGGCTGCGGCCACGAGAGCGCTCCGGTGGCATGGTCGGCACCCGGCCCTTCGGCCAGGGCCAGGCCAGGAACGGCCGCCCTGGCTAGGCCGGGCCCCCCGCGTCAGCGAAGCTCGGTGACCAGGGCGTGGGATCCGTCCGGCCTGGTCATCTCGTAGTACAAGCGGTGCCGGCCCCCGGGCAGCGGCACGATATCCAGGTAGCGCAGGCCACGGCCGTGGTACGGAGAGGACGCGAGCGGGCCGTGGCCGACCGGGGTCAGCGCCGCCGGGTCGGTGCCCGTCGCCACCCCGGTCCGCTCCTCATAGTTCTCCGCCGCGCTCGCGCGCCCGTCGTAACAGGCCGTTACCAGGCCGCCGCTGAAGTGCACGGCGGTGACCCGCGTTCCCCTGGCGTCCCAGCAGCCGGGCGTCCCGCTCAGCGCGGTGCCGTGCCACGTCCAGGTCAGGCCATCAAGGCTCGTCGCGTACTCCGTGGTCATCTGGTCCGCCTGCAGCGGGTCAGCCAGCGGGTGGCACGACGCCCACAAGTGCCACCGGCCGTCGTGGCGGCGGATCACCGGGTCTTTGACGCCGGTCTTGACGTCGCCGGGCAGGACGGTCTGCCGGCGGCGGGAATCGAATTCCCCGGGATGGGCGGCCTCGATCATCTCGACGCGCCAGTGCTTGGTGCCCACGGTCGCGCAGCTCAGGTAGAGCCGCCACGGTCCCTCTGGCGCGCGGACCAGGGCCGGGCGTTCCAGCGACTCGGTGGCCAGTTCCGCCTTGTCGATGGTCAGCAGCGTCTCGAACCGCTCGCCGTCTACCGACCGTGCCACCACCACCGCGTAGCCGCGCCCCTCGGCGATGGGCCGCCGGAGCCGGTAGGCGAGGAAGATCTCCCCCTCGCCGGCCGCCGCGCAAGGCGCGCCCGACCAGTACCCGGGCCCGGTGCCGGGCGGCTCTGCAACCATCACGCCACGGCCGGGCCGGGGCAGCAGCATCAGGTGACCCCTTCTCCGCTATTCACATCGGAATAATAGATAATACCAGGACCGCCGGTCGTCCGCTGCGATCTTAGCCCGATCGGGGTCCTGATCACGGCTGCTCAGGGGACTGGGCCGGCCGGGATGAATACCGTCGTGCCGGCGGGCGCACGGCGCCAGTCCCCGTCCAGCAGGTACTCGATCTCGCCCTGCAGGACGTAGAAGACATCGTCGAGATCCTCGTGCCGTTCCTGGTGCGCGGCCTGGCCGAGGAGATCAGCCGCCGCCGCGATTTCCAGGCCGCCCTGGTCAACCTCGTGCGCGCCCGCGGACCGCTCCGCGAGGGGCTATCCGCCGACCAGGCCGCCGACACCTGTTCCGCGCTGGCCAACCCCGAGCTGTACCTGCTGCTGACCGTCCACCACGGCTGGACTGCCGATCAGGTCCAGGCCTGGCTGGCCACCAGCCTCCAGCTGCTCCTCCTGGACACGCCAGGGCCGGGCACCTACGCCGATACGTGATCACGCCAGGAGTGATCCGGCTCGAAGCCGAGCACCTGCCGGGCTCGGTCGATGGCCAGCAGCGTGCCGAACTCGCCCACATCACGGGTCAGCGGGACACCCGGGAACACCTCGGCCAGCAGCGCCGCCGACGGGCGGTTCATCACCGTGTCCGCAGCCGCGATGATGAAGCTCGGGCTGCCGCTGACGGCCTCCGCCTGCAGAGCCAGCCTGCACGCCGCGGCCACGTCCCGCTCGTCGATGTAGCCCCACAGGTTCCACTTACGCGCCGGCGGATCCGGCCAGAACGAGGGAAAACGCTGGTAGTCGGCTGGGGCCATGATGTTGGAGAAGCGCAGCGCGACGAACGGGATGCCCGACCACTGCGCAATGTGCCCGGCGATCGCCTCGCTGGCCACCTTGGACAGCGCGTAGGTAGTCGTCGGCGCCGGGTAGTGGTCCTCGTCCACCGGCGCGTACCGCGGCGGCACGTCGAACGGCAGGCCCAGCGTGGTCTCGCTCGACGCCCACACCACCCGGCGCAGGCCCAGGCTCGCGGCCGCCTGGAAGACGTTGAAGTTCATCGTGATGTTGGCGTTGAACGTGACCGCCGGGGTCGAAAGGCCCGGCGCCGGGATGTTAGCCAGGTGAACGACGGCCTCGGCGCCGGTCAGCGCCTCGACCGCCTGACCGTAGTCGGTCAGATCGGCCTGGAGCATCCCGCCCGCCCGGTCCGATCTGGTCACCACGATGTCCGTCGCCGCCACGTCGTAGCCGTGCTCGAGCAGGTCCCGCGCCACCGCCCGGCCGGCCTGCCCGCTCGCTCCCGTCACGCAGATCCGCTGTGCCATCGCAGTCCTTTCACCTTCGCCCCGGTTTACCCCGCCACGCTCGCACGTTACCCGCGACGACCTTCCGCCCCAGCTGCGGGACACGCCCTTCAGCGCCGCGTGTCTCCCGCCGGGGTAGGCTGGCCCTGCGCGTCACGCGCTGCAGGTACTCGTCGCGGTTCGCTGGTGGCCGAGACTTTGCTTGCCGAGGTAGCCGGAGTGCATCGTAAGGACCGCCGGCCTGGCCGCCGCAGCTGGTTTTCCTTGCGGCGGCCAGCGGATCCGGACGCGGGGGCCCGCCCCCGTGCAGCCCCCGCGGGCTACGCGTCGCGGCGGAGCAGCACCACCGCTGTGATCGCGATGAGGGCAGCGGCGAGCGCGACGAAAATGCCGGTCTCGATGCCCTGGAACGTCCAGTAGCGGTCGGCGGGCTGGTAGGTGATGAACCCGCGGAAGTGGGCCAGGGCCTGCGCGCAGGACGGCGGGACCTTCGTAGCGCCCCCGTTGAGCGGCGCGCAAGAATGCGGGAGGTAGCTCATGGGAACGCCGTCGGCATAGGCCCCGTTCGGCTGCGGGAGGACCTGGCCGTTCGGGCCGACGACACCCTGCGCGAGCTGCCAGTAGGACCCGGGCGGGGTATAGCCTCCGCCGGTCAGCTTGTAGAACGCGGTGACCGCGGTCATGTAGTGCGGGCGCAGATAGAGCGCGATCACCGCGCGCGCCGCGATGAACCCGGCCAGCGTGACGGCCATGGCCGGCAGCGTCCGGTGCAGCAGCGCGCCGGCCGCGATGCCCAGGGCCATCGCGAACACCGAGTACGCCACCGGGACGATACCCATGATGTCGAACCGGCCCGGATTGAATCCGTTGAGGTACAGGGCGTTGTTCGGCCCGGACCACCAGGTCACCAGGGCCGAGATGATGCCGCCCCAGACCGCCGCGGCGAGCAGCATCCAGCCTGCCTTGACCGCGAGCCAGCGCGCGCGGGTGACGCTCTGCATCCAGACGAACTGGCTGGTGCCGGTCTCCAGTTCGGCGGCCACCAGCGGAGCACCCCAGAAGAGCCCGACCAGCACCGGCGCGCCCAGCGTCATGATGACCAGGAAGCCGATTGCCCGGTTGCCGAGGAACAGCCCGCCCTGGTCGTGGCAGCTGTGGGTCGCGGTGCAGGCGACCAGGTCGGAATGCCACTGAGACGCCATCTGCAGCCCGGTGACCAGCAGCAGGACGGCGAGCGCGGCCAGCACGGCGGCGCCCACGTAGAACTGAGCGCGGTGCTGGCGCCAGACGAGCCAGGTCATTGTCCGTCTCCAACCGTGGTCAGGCGGGCGAGGGCCGGCGGGGCGTCCTGGCCCATGTAGGCGAGCACGAGCTCTTCCAGGCTGACGTCGCTGGCCTGGAACGCCGGGTCGGCGACCGGTCCTTTCCCGCGGACCAGCAGCGTGACCTGCCGTGGCGTGCGGGTGACCTGGACGACGGCGTGGCTTCGCTGGATCGCCGTGATGTCCTTGCGCGGGCCGACCAGGATCTGGTGCTCGGCGAGCAGCTCCTCGATGTCGCCGCACAGCTGGACCCGGGAGGAGGCCAGCATGATGATGTGGTCGCAGACCCGCTCCAGGTCGGCGACCAGGTGCGAGGACATCACGACGGTCAGCCCGCTCGCCGCGACCGCGTCGGCCAGGGTGGCGAGGAAGTTGCGCCGGGCAAGCGGGTCGAGCGCCGCCACCGGCTCGTCGAGCAGCAGCAGCCGGGGCTCCTTGGCCAGGATGAGGGCCAGCGCCACCTGGGCCCGCTGGCCTCCGGACAGCTTGCCCACTGCCCGGTCGAGGGGAACGTGCAGCGCGGTCAGCCGCTCCCGAACCGACGCGCCGTCCCAGCGCGGGTTCAGGTGCGCCCCCGCCTCGATGTGATCCGCAGCGGACAGCCGCCGGTACAGCGGGATCTCCTGGGCCAGGAAGCCGATGTCGGCCAGGAAGGCCGGATCCTGGCGCGGGGCGGTGCCATTGACGGTGAGCTCGCCCGCGGTCGGCGCGGCTAGCCCGGCGAACAAGCGCAGCAGCGTGGTCTTGCCTGCCCCGTTCGGTCCGATGAGCGCGGTGATCCGGCCTTCCGGGACGGTGATCGTACAGTCCGTCAGGGCGGACACCGCGCGGTAGCGCTTCGATAGCCCGCTGGTCTGGATGGCCGCTGGCCCGGAGCCGCATCCTGCCCCTCGGGGCGCTGCTGCCCCGAGGGAGCCCACCTGCGGATCCCGTGGGCCCGGAACCGGACGAATGGGAGTCATCTGGAATCCTCGTCTTTTGCGGCGATGGAGGATGTCAAGCGATCTCCTCCTCGGCTGTCGTGCGGAGCGTGACGCGCAGGAGCGATTCGATCGATTCGTCATCCAGCCCGGCGTCACGGGCTTCACGGACCCAGCTAGCCAGGCTGCGGCCCAGCCGCGAATGAGTGCCGGGCGGCGGGCCGGGCGGACGGCGCAGGACGAACGTGCCGTGGCCGGCCCTGGCCTCGACCAGGCCCTCGCGCTCCAGATCGCGGTAGGCCTTCAGCACGGTGTTCGGGTTGATCGCCGTCGCGCTGACCACCTCCCGCACGGTGGGGAGCTGGTCGCCCACGTCGAGCAGGCCCATCCGCAGCGCCTGCCTGACCTGCTGGACGATCTGCAGGTAGGGCGGCACCACCGAGCGGCTGTCGACCCGGAAGCTGATCATCCACAGTCTCCAATGTACTAGTTAGCTAAGACATTAGAAGACTGTAGCGTTGCTGTCAACCGCGCCCGAGGACGCTGTTCCAGATGGATTCGCAGGCCGCAATGCCGCCTACCGGCAGGTCAAGCAAGCCCTCCCGGGCCCGTCAGGGCTGGCTGGTCTTCCGGGAGAAGACGTTGACCAGGTTCCCGGCCGGATCCCGGAAGATCATCGACCTGTTCCCCCAGGGCTGGGTGGTGGGCGGCATCACCCAGTCGACGCCGAGCGCGGCGATCCGCGAGTACTCGGCGTCGACGTCGTCGACCACGAAGTCGAGGATGATCTCGTCCCCGCGGCCCGGGTCGGCCGCCAGGCAGTCCGCCTCTCGGTACTCGGTGAACCGTCTCCTGGAGAAGCCCACCGAGGCCGGCCCGGCCTGGATCTCGACGTAGTACTCGTTCAGCGCCGCCCGCACGCCCAGCAGGCTGGCGTAGAACCCGGCCAGGCCCTCGACGTCATCGCTGACCATCCGGCACTGCACCAGTTCCATCTCGCTACTCCGGCTCGCCCGCGACCGCCGAGCTGGCCGGCAGGTCGACCGGGGTCTGCGCGTAGTTGAGAAAGTAGGCGGTGAAGACGGTCAGGCCGAGGTAGCCGAACGCCTCGGTGATCTGCTCGCTGTCCCAGCCGCAGGCGACGGCCTGCTGCCAGGTCGTGTCGCTGACCCGGCCGGCCCGCCCGGCTGCCTCCCGGACCACGCCGACCAGTGAGTCGATCTTGTCGTCCCCCAGCCGGTGCCCGTCCCGCAGGGAGACGAGCTCGGCCTGGCTCCACCCGGACCGCAGCGCGAGGAACGAGGTGAGGACCTCGGCGTAGGCGCTGTGGCTGACACCCGCGGCGGTCAGCATGAGCGCGGAGCGGACCCTCGGGTCCAGCGTTCCGTGGACCACGGTGGCCTGCCGGATGGACGTGTAGGCGGCCAGAACCGCCGGGGAATGGGCCATCTGCGCGTGCAGGTTCAGCAGCTTGCCGGTCGGCGAGACGGGGACGAGACCTTCCAGCAGGGGACGCGACGCCTCGGGAGCGTCCTGGATCGTACGGCTCGGGATGCGGGTCACGGTCTCTCCTTCACTGGACAGGCTGTCACGCTGGAGGCGGGAGGACGATGTCACCGGTGAAGGACGGGACTGCGGGCGAGAACGTGACAGCCGTATCCCTGACGCGGTCACATTCGGCGGCCCCGCGCCGTCCTTGTTGGGCAGAGCCGCACGCGCGGCCGGGAGGTGAGCGTGACCGAACAGCGACCCGACGAACTACTCGTCCAGGCGTGGACCGAGCACCGCCCCTACCTGGTCGACCTGGCCTTCCGGATGCTGGGGGATATCGGCGCGGCCGAGGATGTGGTGCAGGACGCGTTCGCCAGGCTGCTGCGGACCAGGCCGGGCGAGATCGAGGATGCTCGCGGCTGGCTGATCGTGGTGACCAGCCGGCTCTGCCTGGACCAGATCCGCTCGGCCCGCGCCCGCCGGGAACGGCCACATGATGCCAGCGAGATCGAGTTCGTGACCGGAGGCCAGCCGCCCGTCGGTGTCCAGCCGCCGAACGATCCGGCCGACCGGGTCACCCTGGACGATAACGTCCGGCTGGCCCTGCTGGTCGTGCTGCAGCGGCTCAGCCCGGCCGAACGGGTCGTCTACGTGCTGCACGACATCTTCGGTGTGCCGTTCGAGACTGTCGCGCAGACCGTCGGCCGGCCCGCGGCGACCTGCCGGCAGCTGGCCCGGCGGGCCAGGCAGAAGATCGAGGCCCAGCAGGAAGACGACGCTAGCTTGGACGTCAGTGCCTCCGAGCACCGGCAGGTCACCGAGAGATTCATCGCCGCCTGCGCCACCGGTGACCTGGACGGCCTGCTTGAGGTGCTGGCCCCCGACGCCTGGGGCGACTTCGACGCGGGCCCCGCCGATCCCAGGAGGATGGGAGTCACCCGCGGGGGCCTCCGGGTAGCCAGGCACCTGCTGTACTTCTGGGGGCCGCCGACCACCCTGGTGACCCACCCGGTGGCCGGGCAGCCCGCGCTGCTGGGGTTCACCGGCCGGGCGCTAGCGGGCGTCCTGGTCCTCGGCATGCGCGACGGCAAGATCCAGTCCGTTCATGTCATCGCCGACCCGCGCCAGCTCGGCTTCCTCAGCGCCCAGCTCGGCTGACCCCGCGCCAGCCGGCGACGCTGCCCGGACCACACCTACTCACCCGGCGATCCCGTCACTTTCTCCCCGGCCGCCCCGTCCTTACCGGTGCCGCCCGCTGACGGGCCGCGGAGCGCGCCCGACCCCGGCCGCGACCGCGCGAGGAAAGGCACGCCGTGATCAACTCCTCCGACACACAGGTATCAGGTACGCCCGCGGTGGTACCGCCGTCCCGGCTGGTCGCCGTCGTCATGGGCCCCATGACCAAGATGCTCAACCCGGTCATCACCAAGCTGGCGGGCCGCCGGCACTTCCGGATGGCCGCGCAGATCCGGCACGTCGGCCGGCGATCCGGCCGGGAGTACGTCACCCCGGCCGGGGCCCGGCTGGCCGGCGACACCTTCGTCATCCCGCTGACATTCGGGAATCAGTCGGACTGGTCCCGCAACGTCCGCGCGGCGGGCGGCTGCTCGATCCGCCTTGACGGCACCGACTACCAGGCCGTCCGGCCCGAACTCGTCGACCGCGAGGAAGCGGGGGACGTGATCCGTGCGGCGTTCGGCCCGGCCGAGCGGGTCATGTTCCGGATGCTCGGCATCAGGCAGTACCTGCTGCTGCGGCGGGCCGGTACCTGAGGGCGCTCCGCCCGGCTACCGTGGGAAGCGGCAACCGGCCCGGCTGACGGAGGTGCACCCCGATGAACCGCGCGCTGCTCGTCGTGGACATGCAGAACGGCTTCTGCCACCCGGAAGGGTCGTTCGCCCGGACCGGGATGGGCCTGGAAGGCGCGGATGCGGCCGTGCGCCACGCCGCCGTGGCCGTCGCCCAGGCCCGCCGCGCCGCCGTCCCCGTGGTGTTCACCAGGCACCTGTACCGGCCGGGACGGGCCGACGAGGGCCGGGCGCTGACCCGGAACAGCCCCGCGCTGGCTGGCGTCGGCGGCCTGGCGGCGGGCTCGTGGGACGCCGACGTGGTGGCCGAGCTCGGCTGCGGGCCGGACGACCTGGTCGTGGACAAGGTGCGCTTCGACGCGTTCCAGTGGACGTCGCTCGAACCGCTGCTGCGCGGCCTCGGCGTGGACGAACTGGTCGTGTGCGGGGTCGTCACGAACATCTGCGTGGAGACCACGGTACGTTCGGCCTTCATGCGCGACTTCGCGGTGACCCTGCTGGCCGACTGCTGCGCCGCGAAGACCCGCCGCCTGCACGAGCTGTCCATCGAGGTGCTGACCAGCTACCAGCTGGCCGAGATCGCCAGCATCACCGAGGGCTTCGACGCCGGAGCCGCGCCGGTCGCTGTCGGCGCCTGAGGACCCCACCGCCCAGCCGGGCCGCCACCCGCCAGCCGAGCAGGAACAAGCCGAGGAAGGCCAGGGCCACGAGGACGAACGCGAACGCCGTGCCCTGGCCCGAGACCACGCGCAGCACCATGCCCAGGCCGGCCGCGCCCAGCCAGGCGCCCACCCCCGCCGGAGCCAGCGCCAACGGCTGCCGCCAGGCCCGGGTCGCGACCCAGCCAACAGCCAGCCCGGCCAGGAACGGCCACGCCGTCGACGCGATGCCCGCCAGGCTTTCGCCCCTGGCGTGGCTCGCCCGGCCGATGATCACGAACAGCAGCACGCAGCAGCAGTCGAGGAGCACCGCGAGCCGGACCGGACGCACGCGCTCCAGGGTAACGCCGCGGACGGCGGTCAACGCTGCGGCTCGATGATCACCTTCAGGCCGGTGCGACGGGCCGCGTCCCCGAACGCCTCCCGCACCTCGCCCAGCCCCGCCCGCCTGCTCACCAGCGCGCCGAGGTCTACGACGCCCCGCGCGGCCAGGCCGATCGCCCGCGGGTACGCCTCGTTCATCCGCCGGACCATCGCGATCGTCAGCCCCTTGCGCCGCGCGGTTGAGGCCCGGAACCTGATCGCGTCGTCGCCGGGGATGCCGGCCAGGACCACCCGCCCGCCGGGCCGGACCGAGTCCACCGCCAGGCGGACCCCTTCGCCGGTACCCGCCGCCTCGAACGCCACATCCACCCCGTAACCGGTCAGTTCCCGCATGCGGCCGTCGCCGGCCAGCGAGCCGGGATCGGCCAGCTGATCCGCGCCGGACCGCGCGGCCGCCTCGCGCCGGTGCGCGAGCGGCTCGATGGCCAGCACCGAGCTGGCGCCCCCCGCCTTCAGCAGACCGATCAGCAGCAGCCCGATCGGCCCGCACCCCACCACCGAGGCGGTGCCGCCGAACGGCAGGTGGCCGAGGTCGACCGAGTGCACTGCCACCCCCAGTGGCTCGAGCAGGGCGCCGTCCGTGTCGGACACCCGGTCCGGCAGCGGGTGCAGCAGTGCGGATGGCCAGGTCATGAACTCACGCATCATGCCGTCGGTCTCCCCGTGCCCGGAGAACCGGATCCGGTAGCACAGGTTCCGGTAGCCGTCCCGGCACGCGCGGCAGGTCTCGCACGAGATCGCCGGGTCGATCGCGACCCGCTCGCCCCGCCGCGGCCCCTCGGCGATCACTCCCGCCCCCTCGTGGCCGAGTACGAGCGGGTGCGTGAGCTTGGCGTCGCCGATCGCGCCCTCGTCCCACCAGTGCAGGTCAGAGCCGCAGATGCCGACCGCAGTGACCCGCACCAGGCTCATCCCCGCGGCGCTCTGCGGCACCGGTTCCTCGCTGACCCGAAGATCGCCGACCGCGTGGAGTCTCGCCGCCCGCACCGGATCTCCTTCCGTCCCTGTCAGTCCTTTTTATCCGGAACGGGCAGTGGTGCTCGCCTCAAGTCCTGCCATACGCGCCGGCGTAAGACGGGGAAAACCAGTGATCCCCGTCGCAGGGAGACGGGGATCACTGGTCCGGAGGCCCGCTTGGGGTGAGGCCGCCGTGTCTGCGGGGCCCTTAGGCCGCAGGCCCGTTGGCCAGGGTCACACTCGCGGTGTGCGACTGGCCCGACTGGTCCACCCAGCTGATCGAGATCGAGTCGCCGGGGTGGTACTTGACCAGCGCCGCGGAGATGTCCTCGGGCGAGGAGACCGACTGGCCGCCGACCGCGGTGATCTCATCCCCCGCGGTTATGCCGGCGCCGGCAGCCGGAGATCCGGACAGGCTGCCGGCGATGGCCACGCCGGTTCCGGTGCCCTGGCCGCTGGAACCGGAGCTGGAGCCGCTGCCGGAGCCGCCGATGTTGAAGCCGGGGAAGTTGAAGCCGCCGATGTTGAAGCCGGGGATGTTGATTCCGCCGGAGCCGCTGCCGCCGCCGATGTTGATTCCGCCGGAGCCGCTGCCGCCGCCGATGTTGATTCCGCCGGAGCCGCTGCCGCCGCCGGAGCCGCTGCCGCCACCCAGACCGCTGCCCGAGCTACTGCTCGACGGCTGGATCTCCAGGCCGAGGAAGGCGGTGGCGCCGATGTGGATGGTGGATGAGGCGTCTCCCGCCTCGATCTGCTTGGCGATGGAGACCGCCGTGTCGATCGGGATCGCGAACGCCTGCTCCTGCGTGGACTGGCTCTGGGACGGGTCCCCGGACTGCGAGGAGGAGGAGGCCGCGGTGTCCATGCCGATCACCTGGCCGTAGGAGTTGACCAGCGAACCGCCCGAGTCACCCGGCTGGATGTCCGCGTTGGTCTCGATCAGCCCGCTGAGCTGCTCGCTGACGCCGGACAGCTCGTCCGACGCGGTGATCGACTGGTTGAGCGCAGTGACCTGGCCGGCGGCGACGGATGGGGTGCCGCCCTTGCCCTCGGCGTTGCCCAGGGCCACCACGTTGTCCCCGGTCTGGACGGTGGAGGAGTCGCCGAGGCTGGCCACGGTGAGGCCGGACGCGCCCTGGAGCTGCAGCACGGCCACGTCCTGCGTGGCGTCATAACCCACGACCGTCGCGGTGTAAGTCTTGCCGTTGCCGATGTCGGTGACCTTGATGGCGGTGGCGCCATTGATCACGTGGTTGTTGGTGAGGATCAGGCCGTTCGACGACAGCACGATTCCGGTGCCGGCCGCTTCTGCGCCCTGGTCGCCGTCCGTGGACACCACGTCAACCAGGGCGGGGTCCACCCTGGCCGCGATCTGGCTGGTCGACAGCACAGTCTTGGAGGTAGCGGTGAAGTTGCCCACCGCGGTCGTGTGCACGCTGCCGATCAGCCCGCCGGCGGCGGCTCCCGCGGCGAGCGCGGCCGCGCCGGTGATGATCAGCCCGCGCTTGTGGTTCCTGCGCGGCGGCGGCGGAGGCGCGCTGGCGTAGCCACCCTCGGCTTCGCCGGGATAAGCGGATCCCGCGGCGAAACCGGGTCCGGCCGCGTAGCCCGGCTCGGCGGGGTAGCTGGGCCGGGTAGGATTGCTGTGTGCGCCAGCGTAGCCCTGTCCGCCCTCCGGTCCGCTGGAGTGCTCTGGATTGTTCTGGTCGTACATCTCGCTCATGGCGTCTGCCCTCAACTCGCTGCCGCTGCGGGCGGCCTGGTCCTTCTCTTTACACTTCGATCATCGGCCGCAGACCTTGAGGGCAGCCGAAGGTAACCTTTTGCTATGCCGTAAGTCTCCTGAAAGAAACCTGAACGCTTTCAGGTTGACGAGTTCTCGCTGCCTTTACTTAAGAGTTCGTGTTATTCAGATTCATCCTGTGGTCCTCGCCGTGCCTTACGAGCACCGTGTTAGCCTTCATGCTCGCGTTATCCGGGTCCCGCTGAGGGTCCGCCGTAGCCGCGGCACCGGCCGCTCGCACGGGCCTGAAGGGGCCCGTGCTCCCTAGCCGGTCCTGGGTAACGCTCCCGGGCCGCTCGCACGGGCTCAACCGGCCCGTGCTCGCCGACCGGTACTGAATAACACTCTCGGGGAGCGGGACCAGTTCCCGTTCCTGAGCATCGTCTTCCTCCTCTCGGGCCTCATCGGCGGTCAGCCATTCGCGCACGGCCAGGGCCACCAGCGCCGGGACCAGATCTGTCGACCTCCGGACCAGCCACGCGGTGCCCTTGGTCGCCATCCACCCGAACTCCGCCAGGCGCGTGGGTGGTGGGCTGGATGGTTCCGGGTCGGGCCCGGGTCCGACCGGATAGCCCGACGCGGCCAGCAGGCCGTGGAAACGGCACGCGATAAGGCGGTGCCCGCGCTCGTTCGGGTGCAGCCGGTCCACGCTCCAGTTGCGGCGCTCGTAGGTGGCGGGGTCGCCGGCCGCATCCAGGTGCACGGTGCCGTACCCCAGCGCCACCTTGTCGACCGCTTCGTTCACCGCGCGCATCCGCCGAGCCAGTGGCCGGGCCAGCGCCCGCGGCAGGCCGAACATCTGCCCGGGGTCGGGCAGCCGCATCGTGAGCACCTGCGCGCCTGCCGCTCGCAGGCCCGCCACCGTGCGGCCGACCGCCGCACCCGTGCGTTCCGGGTCGAAATCGCCGCGTAGGGTGTCGTTGATGCCGACGACCACGCTGGCGACATCCGGTTTCACCGCCACGGCGGCTGGCAGCTGGAGGCGTTCCACGTCGGCGGCCAGCGCGCCCAAAGTCGCGAGATTACGCATCTCGGGCTGGTGCAGCGTAGCGGCCAGCAGCGCGGCCCAGCCGCGCCACCCACCCTCGGGCGCTGGGTCGCCCACGCCCACGGTGATCGAGTCGCCCAGTGCTACCAAAGTGGTCATCTCACAGCCTCCGCGAGAGCTTGATGGACCGCGAGGAAGGCTTGCACGGCCGCGGGCCAGCCGTAACGCTCGGCGCGGGCCCTGGCCGCGGCGCGGCGGGCCCGCTCCGGCCGGGCCAGCACGGCGGCCACCCCGGCCGCGAGATCCTCACCGGCCACGCTGGCCCCGGCGTCCCCCACGACCTCGGGCAGCGCGGACTCCGCACTGACCACCACCGGTGTCCCGCAGGCCAGCGCTTCGAGCGCGGCGAGCCCGAAGGTCTCCGCCGGGCCGGGAGCGAGAGCCAAGTCGGCACGGGCGAGCAGCGCGGCCAGGTCCGCCCGGTCCGGCAGGAAGCCGGCGAACGTGACCGGCAGCCCGTCGCGTGCGGCGCGACGCTCCAGGCGGCGGCGCAGCGGGCCGTCGCCGGCCACCACGAGCCGGGCCGGCAGGCCAGTCGCGCGCAAGGTGGCCAGCGTGTTGAGCGAGCGCTGCGGTTTCTTTTCCGCGGACAGCCGGCCGCAGTGCACGAGCAGCGTCTGGCCTGGAGCGGCATAGGCCTCGCGGCGTCGCGGGGTGAAGATGTCCAGGTCGACGCCGAGCGGCGCGCGCACGACATTCCCCGCGCCGATCCGCTGGAATTCGGCAGCCGCCCAGCCGGTCGTGCAGATCACCTGGCGGTACACGCGGGCGGTGTGCCGGTTGAGCGTATCGGCGAAGGCCTGGGCGGGAGCCGCCAGTCCGGGCCGGGCCGGTGTCCACCGAAGCGGTGTCATGCCCAGCAGAGCGGTGAGACTCTCGTGCGAGACCATTACGGCGGGCACGCCGTGCCCGAGCGCCCAACGCCCGGTCCAGCGCAGCGTGGTCTGGTCCGACACCTCGAGCGCGTCCGGCTTCAGCTCGCCGAGCAGGGCGGCTACCGGGCGCCTGCCTAGCAGCACCCGGTACCCGCCGGTGAACGGCACGCCCGTCCCACGGAGCGTGATCACCCGGCCCTGCTCGGTCTCCTGGTCGCTGTCCACCGCCCCGGGAATGATCAGCACCGGCTCGTGACCCGCAGCCAGGTAGCCGGCGCCGAGTTCCCTCAGCGAGGTACGAAGCCCGCCAGAATGGGGAGCGACGAAGTTCGCCAGCCGGACGATCCTCATCTCGCGACCATGTGCCCTAGACAAGAGTTCGCGTTACGCAAAGAACCTCCCGGGGTTGCCACCCGTACCAGCTGCTCGCGCAGGCCCAGGTGGCCTGTGCTCGCCACCCGTACCAGCTGCTCGCGCAGGCCCAGGTGGCCTGTGCTCGCTAGCCGGCTTTGCATAACGCTCATTGGCCGGCCGGGTCCGGCCCAGCACCGCGGCATAGTGGCCGATGAGCTCCTCGGTCAGCGCCGGCCAGCTCCGGCCGAGGACCTTGCGCCGTCCCGCCGCGCCGAACGCCGCACGCGCCGCCGGGTCCGCGGCCAGCCGCGACACTGCGGCCGTGAACGCGTCCGGGTCGCCGGGTGCCACCAGGAAGCCGGTAACCCCGTCCCCGACCAGATCCAGCGGCCCGCCCGCGGCCGGCGCCACCACCGGCAGCCCGCTCGCGGCGGCCTCCTGCAGCGTCTGCCCGAACGTCTCATAGGGCCCGCTGTGCACGAACACGTCGAGGCTGGCGTAGATGGCCGCCAGCGCATCGCCCCGGCGCTCGCCGAGGAAAAGGGCAGTCGGCATGTGCTGGCGCAGCATGGCCTCGGCCGGCCCGGCGCCGACGATGACCAAGCGTACCCCCGGCAGGGCGGTGATCCCGGCCAGCAGCTCCACGCGCTTTTCCGTAGCCAGCCGGCCCACGTAGCCGACGATCAGCTCGCCGCTCGGCGCGAGCCGGGCGCGGATCTTCTTGCTCCGCCGGGCCGGATCGAAGCGAAGCGTGTCCACGCCCCGGCCCCACAGCCATACGTTGCTGATGCCGCGGCCGAGCAGCCCGGTCGCGGTGACCGTGGATGGGGCCAGCGTCCGCGCGGCGTGGTTATGGATGCCACGCAGCCAGCGCCATGCGAACTCCTCTCCGGCCCGGCCAAGCCGGTAGGCGCGGGCGTAGGACGGCAGGTCGGTCTGATAGACGGCGACCACGGGCAGGCCTAGCCGCCTGGCCACGACGGCGCCATGGGCGCCGAGGACGACCGGACTGGCCAGGTGCACGACGTCGGCGTGATGTCCGACCAAGGCGTCACGAACGCGTTGGCTGGGCAGGCCGAGCCGGAAGCTCGGGTAGCCGGGCAGCGGTACGGCCGGGACACGTACGACGGGGTAGGGGAGCGGGTCAGGATCCCTCGCCTCACGCGGCTGCGTTTTGCGCGGCGGCTGCGGCGCGACGACGAGCGGCTGGTGGCCGCGGACGGCGAGGAGTTCTGCTACTCGGAGCACGCAATGTGCGACGCCATTGACGTCGGGCGGGAACGACTCGGTAATGATCGCAACCCTCATGCTCACAAGGTGCGATACGAGAGGATCGCCAGGTCACAGGCGCCATGACTTTCAAGCGAAATATCTGTGACTTCTTGGGTTTGCGAGAATGGCCGATAGGGATCACGCGGTCGGCGCACAGACGTCGGACACTTCCACCTGGATCGTACGGCTGGATCCGGCCGGTACCGGGGTGCGGCTCGCGGTCAAGGACTGTATCGACGTCGAGGGCCTGCCCACCACGGTGGGCTGCGCGGTGATCGCCGAGCGGGCGCGTCCGGCGGCCGCGGACGCGGCGGTGGTGGCCGCGGCCCGCCGGTCCGGGGTTAGGATCGCCGGCAAGACCAACCTGACCGAGTTGTGCTGGTCAGCCAGCGGGACGAACAGATGGTCAGGGACGCCGGTAAACCCGGCAGATCCGCGGCGCCTGCCGGGTGGTTCGTCCAGCGGCTCGGCTGTCGCCGTCGCGCTGGGCGAGGCGGACGTCGGGCTGGGCACCGACACCGGCGGTTCAATCCGCATTCCCGCTGCCTGCTGCGGAGTGGTTGGCCTGAAGACCACCTGGGGCCGGGTGCCCGTCGAGGGCGTATACCCGCTAGCGCCGTCCATGGACACCGTAGGACCGCTCGGCGCGGACATGGCCGCTGTCGAGCTGGGCATGCGACTCTTCGAGCCGGGCTTCGCGCCCGGGCGCTGCGAGCTCAGGGTCGGCCGGGTGCGACCGGAGACCGACCCTGAGGTCGACGCCGCCGTCGACTCCGCGATCGACGCCGCCTTGGCCGCCGCGGGCGTAGTGACCACCGACGTCCCCGGATTCGACTTCGCCGCGGCGGTGACCGCGGCGAGCCTGCTGATCGACGTCGAGGCCTACCAGGCGAACGCGTACCTGCTGCCCGAGCTACCCCGGCTCAGCCCGCGCAACCAGCACAACCTGACCGAGGCAGCCAAGGTCACCGCAGATGACGTGGCCGACGCGAACCGGATCAGAGAATCGGTACGCCGATGGTTCGCCGGGCTGCTGGCCCGCCATTCGCTCCTGGCCATGCCGACGCTGCTGGCCGCGCCGCCGCTGCT
>Ga0187780_10000781_pt1 | contig 23752 bp, 21 predicted proteins | sample 1015_Q2_SP10_20__FD_132429 | JGI IMG/M metagenome (GOLD analysis project Ga0187780, IMG submission 132429) | Tropical peat soil microbial communities from peatlands in Department of Meta, Colombia - 1015_Q2_SP10_20_MG | ecosystem: Environmental > Terrestrial > Soil > Wetlands > Peat | place... | reverse complement strand
TGGCTTCTCCTTTCAACATCATCTCCAACGGCGCCATACCTCCTGTGTCTCCGCCGGATGCCCATCCGCGCCCGGACTGGCTGCGAGTGAGATTCCTTGGTGGCGAGCGCTACCAGGGTCTGAAGCGCATTATGCGCACTCTGGATCTCCACACTGTCTGCGAGTCTGCGCGATGCCCCAATATGGGTGAATGCTGGGAGCACGGCACCGCAACGTTCATGATTCTTGGGGGTATTTGCACGCGCGCGTGCAGTTTCTGTGCCGTACCCTCCGGTAGGCCTGTCGGCCCGCCGGACGAGGACGAGCCTTTGCGCGTTGCCGAAGCGGCCGCGAACATGGGCCTGCGGTACGTCGTGGTGACTAGTGTCAATCGCGATGACCAGCCCGACGGCGGCGCTCACATCTTTGCCCGCACCATCCTCGAAATTCGCAACCGCATCCCCGGCTGTAAGGTTGAAGTTCTGATTCCCGATTTTCGGGGTGACTGGAATGCCCTTGAAACCGTCCTTGCGGCGAAGCCGGATATTTTGAACCACAACACGGAGACCGTTCCCCGCCTCTATCGCCTGGTCCGTAAGGGCGCGCTTTACGAGCGTTCTCTGGAATTACTTCGTCGTTCAAAGCAGACTCATCCCGATGTCCCTACAAAAACGGGGATGATGCTGGGTATCGGGGAAGAAAAAGAGGAAGTTCTTGTCACGATGCAAGATTTGGTAGCTCAGGGTACAGACATCCTTACGCTGGGCCAATACTTGCAGCCTACCCGCGATCACCTACCCGTGATTCGCTTCGTTCATCCCGACGAGTTTGCTGAGTACAAGCGCTTTGGAGAGCAGATAGGTTTCAAGCACGTGGAAGCCGGCCCGCTGGTGCGCTCTTCTTACCACGCCTTCGACCAGGCCGAAGCTGCGATCCGCCAATAGGCACCCGTGGGAAAGCGGTGTTCCCTAGACCGCTCACTTCTGCGTAACAACGCTCCAATCCGTGAACGGCACGGCTCTGCCCCCGCGCACCACGGTTGGGATCACGTGGTCAAACCCTTTGTGATCCTTCGCCGAATAATCCAGCTTCAGTTGTGTCCCCAGGCCGACGTCCAGATCGTGGATAGATTCAATCGCTCGGATAAGCCCTTCACGGGTCGGTTCTTTGCCGGCCCTTTTCAGCCCCTCAACCATGACCATTGCATCCACAAATCCCTCAAGACTGACGAAGTTCGGACGCGAACTGGGCATGAACTTCTGCAACGCACGCCGGTACAGCGCCACCGTCTTCATGTCCGTGAGGAAATAGGGAGGCACCACCTGGGTGATGACTGTACCCTCTGCGTCGGGGCCTGCTTCCTGGATCAGTTCATCGGTACCCACGAAAGACACCGTGACAAACAACGGTTTCCAACCTTTCGCATGGGCCTGCTTCAGAATGGGAGCCACCGTATTCGATGGCCCCACCACCACAACCGCGTCAGGATTCGCCGCCCTGACTCTGTCGATCGCGTCTCCCACCTGAGTTGTTTGTCGAACGTAGGAAGCCTTCGCGATCGGCTCTGATCCATTTAATTTCAGCGCAGCCTCGACCCCTTGCAATACGGTGTTCCCAAACGCATCTTCCGGGTAAATCACTCCAATCTTCCGGTAATGGAGCGCGTTCCAGAGTCCTTCCACTTGCTCTCGGGTCTCGTCGAAATACGATGCGCGTACATTGATCACCCACCTACGCACCGGTGTATACAGGGTCTGCGCTCCGGTGAACAAGCCGATGAGCGGCACTTCGTTGCTCTCCGCGAGTGGCACGTACTTCACTGCCGTGGGTGTGCCGACGAAGAACCCCATCGCGAACACCTTCTGCGCCATCAGTTTGTCCCAGCATGCCTGCGTCTTCGCCGGGTCGTAGCTATCGTCGGCGGAAACCAGACGCAGCCTTCGCCCGTGTACTCCGCCTTCCTCGTTCACCAGTTCAAAGTAAGTTTCCGCGCCGATCACAGTTTCCCGACCCAGGAAACTGGATGGTCCTTCCAATGCGGCGCAAGAACCGATCACAATCTCCTTGTCCGTGACGCCGGGTGTTTGAGCGCTCAAGCCAGAAACACCAGCCGACATCAACAGCAAGACTAACCCCAACTTTTCAAGGAATCGTTTCGCTGGAATGTTCATCGGCAGCTCCGAGTCGCTTAGAAATTTACGACCCCGATGTCCCCGTAAGTAAACGTAATGTAGCTCCCCGCCAGCCCGGCGTGAACAATTTTCTTTCCGCCGCTGCGAATCCGTCAGCTACCACCCTAACGGCGGCTCCAGATTGTAAAGCATAAGGGCAGCGAAACAAGAGGACACACCCCTGCGCCACTTCTGGCGCAGCTTACAGGGTTACTTTAGGAAGTAAGGCTTACTTCGCGGCCGCGGCTGCTTTCTTGGCGGCCCTCGCCGCGGTGGACGCTTTCCGGCGGCGCTTGGTTTTCGGTGGGGTTGCCGGAGCTTCGCCGATCAGTTCCGCCGTCAAAATGCTGGTCACGAACAACTTGGGGCCGTGGTCGTCAAAATCGATGGCGGTCCGCTCGGGATCGGATGCGGTCACGATGCCAAGGCCGAAAATCTCATGCTTGATGGTCTGGCCTTCCTGCATTACTTGCACAACTTCCTCCTTGAACCACTCTCTGTTTTTTGAGTCTCTGCGGAATGTCTTTCGTGAGAGGTCCCCGACCCCTCGGGGACCTCCCCAATCTACAGGCTAGAGGCTTGTAACGTTCTCCGCCTGAAGGCCCTTCGGGCCCTTCTTTACTTCGAATTCCACCGCTTGACCTTCATTCAGGGACTTGTATCCGTCCATTTGAATGGCGGAGAAGTGCACAAAGACATCTTCCCCGGTCTGGCGTTGGATGAACCCGTAGCCCTTCGAAGCATTGAACCACTTCACTGTTCCTTGTTCCTTCACTTCAGAACCTCGATATTGAAATTGCTTTGCCCCTCTTGGACCCAGAATTCGGTCTCCCAAGTTCTGGGATTGCCTCCAGCCCCGAAAAAAAAGGCTGCGAGTTTGTTCTCGCAGCCCCCTGAACGAGTCAAAAGGTAGTACAAGAGCAACAAACGCTATACCTAAGACTATCACAGATAAGGGCTTATTGTCCAGAACCGAGTGGAACAGGCTCAAAAGTGCCCGTATTTTACATTTGATTGATTCTAAAGAGGTTATCTAAAATCCGCCTATTAGAGCGTCACCCCGGGCGGCCTCTCACTCTTCCAGCGAATCTGGCTGCAAACTGAGGTTTTCTTCACCCCGTTCCTTCTGTTCCCAGTATTTCTTTATCCAGGCCTCCCAGCTTTTCCCGGCGGCGGTGTCCCTTCCCGTGAACACGAGGGCTGTAATCTCAGAGTAGGCAATTTTGACACGCTGATTCGAGTCTCTGGGGAGAATCCGTACGAATGAGGATGAAAGGCTCGCACCCGCGATACGATCAAAGATGTAACCCTCCACTTTTGAACCGTCTTTGCGTGTTACAGCCACGTCTCCCCGATAATCAAACGCCTTCTCTAATCCCTCACGGAGCTCATTCTCCGTGGCAAGCTCGGGAATCCACCCCTGAAGAGTTTCGTGAGCCGTGCCCGGCGCAACCTCCAGATAATCGGGATGTAGCGTGTGCTCGGGACGGTCGGCGTGACGTGGCCCGGTCACGCCCGTGTCTCCTCAAGCTTCTTGGAATTGGCGTTGATTTGCACCAGAGGATTATAGGAATGCACTGGCTTCGCTGGTTCGTTCAACATCCGCAGGGCTTCGTCATCCTCATTCTTCGTAAACAGCGTGGCCTTCGCGGTTTCCCACAGCCCCTTCAGCGAGCTGAACGTGTAATCCACCCCGGACGCTTCGTAGCCGCTGTGCACCATGCAGTTTGCGCATTTCGGGTTCCCGGATTCCGTTCCGTATTTCGACCATTCCGTTTCCACCATCAATTCATGAAACGAGTCCGCGTAGCCGTCTTGGAGCAAATAGCACGGTTTCTGCCAGCCAAAAATCGAATAGGTAGGCATTCCCCACGGCGTGCAACGGAAATCCCGTTTCCCCATCAGAAACTCTAGGAAAAGCATGGATTGGTTGAACTGCCACTTTGGGCTGCGGTTGGACAGGATCGCGCGAAACAGGCGCCTGGTGCGCGCGCGCCCCAGGAAGTGCTTCTGGTCGGGCGCCTTATCGTAGGAGTAGCCAGGCGAGAGCATCATCCCTTCAACTCCGAGCTCCATCATTTCGTCGAAAAACGCCCGCACGCTCTTCGGATCCGCGCCATCAAATAGCGTCGTGTTTGTGGTCACGCGGAAGCCGCGCTTCACAGCCTCACGAATTCCTTCCACTGCAAGGTCGTAACCGCCCTCGCGGCACACCGAAAAATCGTGATGGTCTTTCTGCCCGTCCACATGCACGGAGAACGTCAAGTATTTGCTCGGCTTGAACAAATCCAGCTTTTCCTTCAGCAGCAGCGCGTTCGTGCACAGATAGATGTACTTCTTTCTCGCCACCAACCCTTCCACAATCTTCTCGATCTGCGAGTGCATCAGTGGCTCGCCGCCTGGAATCGCCACGGTGGGCACGCCACATTCATCCACCGCCTTAAGACACTCCTCCGGTGAAAGCTCGCGCTTTAATATATGCGCCGGATACTGGATTTTTCCACAGCCCGCGCACGCTAGGTTGCAGCGGTACAACGGCTCCAGCATCAGCACCAACGGGTACTGTTTGCGGCCCTTCAGTTTTTGTTTTAGGACGTAACTCGCTACCGTCCACGCTTGGGAAACCGGTACAGGCATTCTTTCCCCTTTGGTCCTTTTCCTCGACGTTTGATGCGGGAACCCCAGCCCCCGAAACTCTAGTTTAACCGACCAGCGCCATTTCCCGGAACCCTAAGATTCTGTCCCTGTCCCTGCGCACTCCCTATGTGGATGCGGATCAAGCTGCTTAGCTGGCAACCGTCGTGCTCCTCCAAGGGTCAAATGGCGACCCGTTGCCCTCTTTCCAACCGGCGTATGATGAACCCAGCCTGGGTGGAGCGCACCTAACTCATGACACGGCTCAACTTGCTCACTCTTTTCAAGGATTTCGTGCGCATAGGCCGTGATACGGCTGTCGTCGAAACACGCGGCTACCGTCGCCAAAAGATGACATACGCGGAACTATCGGCGCAGGCGTCGTTCTGGAGTGACTCGCTCGCCGCAAGGGGTGTCCGTCCGGGTGACCGCATCCTCCTTTGGGGGCCGAACTCTGCGGAGTGGGTGTCTTGTTTCTGGGCAATTCTCCTTCGCGGCGCTGTTGCTGTTCCAATGGATGCTGGCGGAAGCCCAGATTTCGTCCAGCGGGTGGTTCGCGATGCAGACGCAAAACTCGTCCTGAGCGACAGAGGCCAGCCAGCCCTTTCGGGTGGACCGCCATCGCTCGTCTTTAACGAGGTTCAACAGGTTTCGGATATCCCCGAGCAACCCGTAAGTGCCTTCATCGCGAGGATTGATCGTGCGATGCGCAGCGACATCGCTGAAATTCTGTTCACTTCCGGCACAACCAGCGAGCCGCGTGGCGTCGTCTTGACTCACGGGAACTTCCTCGCAAATCTCGAGCCTCTCGAACAGGGCATCAAGCCCTATCGCAAATACGAGAGATGGATGCATCCCCTCCGCTTCGTATCTGTCGTCCCGCTGAGTCACGTTTTCGGCCAATTCATGGCTCTCTTTGTTCCACCCTCGATCGGGGCTACGGTCGTCTTCGAGAATTCGGCGCTGCCGCACGATATCCTTAGAACCATTAAGCGTGAACGCGCCACCGCCCTGATCGTCGTGCCTCGCATGGTTGATAGTTTGCGCAACGCGTTGGAGCGCGACATCGATTCCCGAGGTTGGCGTGACTGGTTCACAAAATCCTACACGGCTGCAAAGGGCGAACCCTTCCTTCGCCGCGCCTGGCGCTTTCGCCGACTGCACGCGCGCCTTGGCTGGAGATTTTGGGCCTTCATTTCCGGAGGCGCGGCCCTTTCTCCAGAGACAGAAGAATTCTTTAAACGCATCGGCTATGCCGTCGTTCAGGGCTACGGCATGACGGAAACCGCCTCCCTCATCAGCCTGAATCATCCTTTCCGCGCCGCCGAGGGCAGCGTGGGCAAGGTTCTCCCTGGCCGGGAATTTCGCTTTGCCGAAGATGGCGAGATCCTTGTGCGCGGCGAGAACGTTTCCTCCAGTTACTGGGAGAAGGGCGCCTTTCGGCCAGCGGTGGATGAAAACGATGGTTGGCTGCGCACCGGCGACCTCGGTGAAATTGATTCGCAGGGCAATCTCCGTTTTCGCGGCCGCAAGAAGGGCATTATTGTCACGCCCGCCGGCTTGAATGTTCATCCCGAGGACCTAGAAACCGCGCTCCGCAAACAGCCGTCAATCCGCGACGTCGTGATCATTCCCCTGGCCATCGAAGGAAACGCCGAACCCTGCGCCGTCCTCCTCGTACGCGATCACGTCATCCCGCCCGCCCTGAGCGGAAGCGAAGGGAGTGAAGCAAGGAATCTCTCCTCGCCGGCTTCCGCGGAAGTAGCCCGTGCCGCCGTCGCGGCTGCCAACGTGTTCCTTGCCGACCACCAACGCATCCGCCGCTTCGTTGTCTGGCCCGACCCCGACTTCCCTCGCACGCCTACGGGCAAGCCTCGCCTCGCGCTCATCTCCTCCCGCGCCACGGGACTCCTCCGCGGCACTAATGAACTTGTCATCCCGAGCAGCGCGAGGGATCTGCTTTTCTCTTCTACCTCCTCTACTTCATCCACCTCCTTGCCTTCCTCCTTGAGGGACCTGTCCTCTCTCGACCGTGTCGAGCTTCTTTCCTCTCTCGAACACCGTTACAACGTCGAGATCAACGAAACCCAGTTCGCAAATGCGCAATCCGTCGCGGAAATCCAGCAGTTACTCACACAGCCCTCCGCACGCCGTTCGGACTACGTCTATCCTCGCTGGACCCAGCGCGTTCCCGTTCGACTCTTCCGTCTGTTTGTCTATTACGCTCTGACCTGGCCGGCCACCGTTCTGCTTGCGCATCCGCGCATTCGTGGCCGCGAACATCTCGCCAATCTCAAAGGTCCTGCTCTCTTCGTCGCCAATCACACCACTCGTCGCGCCGACATCGGCCTGATTCTCTTTTCTCTGCCCGCCCGTTTTCGTCATCGGCTCGCCGCAGCCATGGGCGGTGAGAACCTGCAGGCCTACCGACACCCTCCCCGCGAATGGTTCTTCGCCAAGCGCTGGCTCTGGCGTCTTAATTACTTCCTCGTCGTCTCGCTCTTTAATGTTTTTCCTCTGCCGCAGTTCTCCGGCTTCCGCGAGAGCTTCCGCTTCGCCGGCGAAACTATTGATCGCGGCTACAGCCTTCTCGTTTTCCCCGAAGGCGTTATCAACGACCGCGACTCCGCCGAAATGGTCCCTTTCCAATCCGGCATCGGCCTCCTCGCCCAGAACCTTCGCATCCCCATCGTCCCCATGCGTCTCGAAGGCGTCTGGCAGATGAAGCAGGAGCGTCGCCGCCTCGCCCACTTCGGCGAACTCACCGTCCACATCGGCGCCCCCGTCACTTTCCAGCCCGACACCCCTCCCGCCGAAATCGCGACTGCGCTGCAAAAGGCCGTTCAGCACCTCTGAAGATCCAGTTTCCGACGATCACATCCATCAGTTGAAAATGTAAGCTACACTTGCTTTGATCGCGACACCAACGGCGATTTTAAGCGGGTGGAATCCAAGCTCTTCTCAATTAGTTTCGGGAATGGTCTTGCTAATTCCGATTGTCACGGCTTTTTGGTTTGGAACAATTGCGTTACGAGATCAGGAAAACTCGGGAAGAAGCATCTGGTCCCGATTCCGGGAACTCGGTCGCCTAATTCTAACAGCCACTATCGCAGCGTGGTGGGCGATCTCCGAACTACGAGGCGTTCCCCGAATTCAATCTCCACTCTTTTGGACTCTGCCAGTTCTGAGTCTGGGACTGTTTCTCGCTATTTGTTATGGCTTCGATCGAAAGCTCCTGAAGCTGCGATGGTCAAGGCTGAACATCGTGTGGAGAGCTGGGTGGAAGATAGTCGCTTTGGTCATTCCTCTTTTGGCGCTTGCCGTCGGCTGCCACGGTCTCATGGAGCGGAACCTCTGGAGCACCGCTTGGCTCATTGCGGCGGGCATCGTCGCGAAGGTCGGAACAGGATTCTCCAGATGGGCAGACGGGATGAGATTCAACTTCCTGAAGACAGGGGAAACCCGGAATCGTGCACTCGCTACTGCCCAGGAGATGAGCATTAGACTTAGGCGAGTCTTCATCGTGCCAGCGGGTAAAGGACACCTCACGAACGCTTTCGGCACCGGAGACGCAATCGGCCTTACCGATAATCTGGGGAAGTATTTGACGCGAGACCAGAGCAAATTCGTTATCGCTCACGAACTCGCGCACCTGAAGCTCAAGCACGGTCGCAAGCAATTGATGATGATTCTCGCGGTGTACCCTTTTTTGGCACTAATACTATTTCTTCTGGCTCCTGTTAGGCCCCAGTACCGAGCAATCTTCAGCTTTGTAATCACGGTGTTACCTGTGATCGTGAGCTTCTGGTTTTCACGTCGGATGGAATACGCTGCAGACCGAGCAGCCGTTCAGTTCACGCAAGACCCTGAAACTGCCATTCGTGCGCTAGCGAGGTTGCACAAAAGCAACGAACTCCCTGCTCAACGGGGCCCGCTCGTCGAGATTTTTGCGAGCCACCCTTGTTTCGATCAAAGAGCCCTAGCCATCGCTCGAGATGGAGAGGTCTCGATCAGCCGCTTGGGCTCCATTCTCGAGGATGAGCGCGTCGAAATCCCTCGTAACCTCATTCGTTGAAGTCGTTTGCGCCGCGACCTGGGACTTCTGTGGGCGCCTCCCCTCAGAGGTGACCCTGCTTATGGCAAAATAATAGGTCTGTAGATACGCGCTATGGCCAACCGTGTGACACTCGCTCCGTCAGCGAAGAATGCAAAGAAGTCTCCCGCGCGCAACGGCGCCGGGCAGTCCGAACGCGAACGAATCTTCTATCTCTTCCGCCGCTGGGGCTTCTATGAAGCCAACCTCGACCCCCTCGGCTATTTCACTCCCCTGAAGTGCGCTGACCTTGAAGGCCTCTCTGGCGAATTCGCCGACGCAGCTCGCCGCATCTACTGCGGCACTATCGGCGTGGAATTTCTTCATATCCCCGAACTCGACCGCCGCAACTGGGTCGCCGAGCACATGGAAGGCCCGGAATTCGAGGTCAACCAACAGAAAATCCTCGAACGACTGGTCCGCGCCGATCTCTTCGAGCAGGTGCTCCAGAGCCGTTACCTCGGCAGCAAACGCTTTTCCCTCGAAGGCAACACCGCGCTCATTCCTCTGCTCGATTCCGTCCTGGACGCTGCTGGCGATTTGGGTGGTGTCGATTCCGTCATGGCGATGAGCCACCGCGGCCGCCTCAACGTCATGGCGCATATTGTCTGCAAGCCCATACACGATGTGGTCGCAGGATTCGAAGACGTAGATCCTCGCAGCGTCCTCGGTGCGGGCGACGTCAAATATCACGTCGGCGCCACCGGCGTCTACACCACCTCCGCCGGAAAGAAGCTCAACATTCATCTGGTCTCGAACCCCAGCCACCTCGAAGCCGTGGACCCCGTGGCCATGGGCCGCGCCCGAGCCAAGCAGATCCGCCACGGCGTTCGTGGCGCCCAAATCGATCGCTCCCGAGAAACTCTCAACAAGGTCTGGGGCATTGTCATGCACGGCGACGCCGCTTTCGCCGGGCAGGGGATCTGGGCGGAAACCCTCAATCTCGCCGATCTCGCCGCCTACACTGTAGGTGGCTCGATCCACATCATCGTTAACAACCTGATTGGTTTCACCACGCGCCCCGTGCAGGAGCACTCTTCCCGCTACGCTTCCAGCATCGCCCGCCGCCAGAGCGTGCCGATCTTCCATGTCAACGCGGAAGACCCCTATGCTGTCGTGCGCGTTGGCCGTCTCGCAGCGGAATATCGCGCCGAATTCAGCTCCGATGTGGTCATCGACCTCATCGGCTACCGCCGTCATGGGCACAGCGAGGTGGATGACCCCACCATTACTCAGCCGCTTCTCTACGACCGCATCAAGAACCACGCGCAACTCTGGAAATTCTATGCGCAGCAGACGGGCATTGATGCCGCGCCCATCGCCGTAGCTATCAAAAAAGAATACGAGGAAGAGCAACGCAAAGCGGCTAAGCTTACGAAAATTCCGCTTCTCCGCAAGCTGCCCGATTACTGGTCGCCATATAACTACGGCAAATACAATCCCGCCTTCGAAGTTGATACCGGCTTGTCTCGTGAAAAGATCGCAGAGATTGCAACAGGTCTCGTGCGCACCCCACCCGGCTTCCACACCCATCCGAAAATTGTGAAATTACTCGAACAGCGCTCCGAAATGGGCCAGGGCAAGCGTTCCTTTGACTACGGCTTCGCCGAACTGCTCGCTTACGGCTCACTGGTCCTCGAAGGCAATCCCGTGCGCCTTACCGGTCAGGACTCCCAACGCGGCACCTTCAACCAGCGCCACGCAGTTTTGATCGACACGCAGACCGAGCAGGAGTATCTCCCGCTCGCTCATCTCGCGCCGGACCAAGCTTTCTGCGAAGTACACAATTCTTCGCTCTCCGAAGCCGCCTGCTTGGGCTTTGAGTACGGCTTCTCGCGCGACTATCCCGAAGGCCTCGTCCTCTGGGAAGCGCAGTTCGGCGATTTCGTGAACGGCGCGCAGGTCATCATCGACCAGTTCATCAGCGCCAGCGAGGACAAGTGGGGCCTGCCCACCGGCGTCGTTCTACTCCTCCCTCACGGCTATGAAGGTCAGGGCCCGGAGCACTCCAGCGCGCGCATCGAGCGTTTTATGCAACTCGCGGCCGAAGGCAATATGAACATCTGCCAGCCTTCCACCGCCGCGCAGTACTTCCACTTGTTGCGCCGCCAGGCCCGCCGCCTCTGGCGCAAGCCGTTGGTTGTCTTCACGCCAAAAAGCATGCTGCGCCATCCGGACGCGTCCTCCACCATCGAGGATTTCGAGCGCCCGCGCTTCCTCACCCTCATCCCCGATGACGAAGTTACGGACGCGCAGAGCATTCTAATCGCGAGTGGCAAGGTCGGCCATGAACTTCGCGCCGAGCGCCGCCGCCGCAATGACACTTCTACCGCCGTCTTCTTCCTGGACCAACTTTATCCGTTGCCGAAAATCGAAATCGCCGCTGCCATTGACGCTCATCCCAACGCCCGCGAGATCGTCTGGGTTCAGGAAGAGCCCGCCAACATGGGCGCACTCTTCTACGTTTTGCCACGGCTCGAACGCATCGCCCAGGCAAAAAATCTCCGCGTCCGTTCCGTGAAGCGCTCCGCCAGCGCAAGCCCGGCCACCGGCTCCGCCAAAGCCCACGACCTCGAGCAAAAAACACTCATCACCCTTGCGTTTGTTACAACTCCAAACACATAAGTCATGAAACCCAGCGCCCGTATCGTTACCATCGTTCCAATCGTCGGAATCACCGCCATGCTGTTCCTTCTGCCGCCACCCAGGTGGACCACGATGCGTCTCGCCGGCTTGGTTCTGTTGATACCCAGCCTCTTTTTGCTCACCCTGGCTCGCCTTCAACTCGGTGACGCATTTTCTGTCACACCGCAAGCGACCACGCTGATCACCCACGGTCTCTATTCGCGCATCCGAAATCCCATCTATCTGTTCGGGTCATGCGTAGTTGCCGGCATCATTCTGTACCTGGAAAAACCCTGGTTCCTGCTGGCCCTGATTCCCCTCCTCGCGCTGCAAATGACCCGAGCAAGGCAGGAATCCAAAGTTCTCGAAGCACGCTTCGGCGAGGACTACAGACAGTACCGATCGCGGACGTGGTTCTAATCTCTCTGCAACTAGCCAACCGCGCAGCTCCCCTACAGGTTGCGGCTCTCCCGGCGTTGACATGCGTGTGCTGCTGGCCTACCATGCCCCTGCTTTATTCACCTTTCACCAGGCAAAACGCGATTGGCAAGGAGCGCGCATGACGGATTGGATGTACGTCCAGGAAAATCCCGCCGAGCAGCTTGCCCAGCTTCACTACTTCTCCTTCCTCAAGCATCAGCAGTGTGGGAATGTGCTCTTCAACATCACCATCAAGGAATTTGCCGCTCCTCCGCCCGGCCAGCATGTGCGCTTCTTTGCGGAAGCGGACAAAGCCGTCAATCAGAAGACTGCTTCCTTTGTTCCCTGCGGCTGGGGAAATACCCTGTTTAATGCCTTGGGCGACTGCGTGCGGCTGATCCGCCAGTTCCCGTACGAAGGAGAAGAACCCGTAAAATCTTCGTGATTCCCTCGGTGTCAGGTCCGGGTCTAAATCCGTCTAGCGGAGGGTAGCAACATGATTCTTCAACTCAACAAAGCGATTCCTAAACCGGGCGTCGCCGTGCTTCACATGAAGGGCAGCATCCATACCGGCCCGGATTGCCGCCGCCTTGAGCACGAAACGGAACTTCTCGTGAGCTCGAAAGAGAATCTCGTAATCTTCGACCTTTCCGACGTCACCCATATCGACAGCGCCGCAATCGGCTCCATCGTGCGTTGCTATTCCCGCCTGAAGAGCTCCGGGGGCTACTTGCGTCTCGCAGGTTGCGCCGGGATGATCGAATCCAGCCTGAAACTCACCCAACTTCACAAAATCCTGGAGATCTTTCCCAGCGCGGCCGCCGCTGCAGAAAACTATCCCCACCCGCATCACCCGCACATCGAGTGATCCTCGCTGATATTCTCCTTCGCAAATGCGGTCAGGAGTTTCTTTCTTTACGCGTGCAAGTGGAAATAGCCATCCTCGCGGAAGAGTTTCACGGGCACGCCAAACAATTGACTCAGCCGCTTGCCGGTAAGGACGTTTCTCTTCGGCCCGTCAGCCACCACTCTCCCCCGCTGCAGCAGCACCACCCGTTCAATCTCCGGAATGATCTCGGAAACGTGGTGCCTCACCAACAGGATGCCCAGGCCGCTCCGTGCCAGTTCCCTCAAGGTTTCACGCAGACCCACTTGGCCTGCAATGTCCAGCGCGTTGCTCGGCTCGTCAAACAGAAGCGTTTGTGGCTCGTGAACAAGTGCGCGCGCAATCAACGTTCTCTTGGCTTCGCCGGAAGACATTTCCATGACCGGACGCTCCGCAAGGTAACCGATATTCAGCCGCTCCAGGGCCGCTTCTGCGCGCCGCCGATGCTCTACCTGAGGCGCGTGATTCGGGAAAATGCGCGTGCTGCTGAAAAATCCGGACAAGACCACGTCCAGCCCTCTTGCGTCGGTCGTGCAAGCAGCAAGCATGTCCGGCGAGACGATCCCCAGTAGTGACCGCAACTCCAAGACATTCCACAAGCTCTGCCCCAAGATCGTCATTGAGGACCCATCTCGCACCAGTGGGTAATTCTCGCGCGTGATGGTGCGGATAAGCGTTGACTTTCCGCATCCGTTGGGTCCGAAGATGCACACATGTTCCCCGACGTCGATCCTCAGCGACATGCGGTCCAGGGCCAGGTTTTCCCCTCGAAGCGCCGAGACATTCTTCATTTCCAGCAGCGGAATCGGGCTGTTCCTCATGTTTAGAGCTTACCTTGCGCAACAGGCAGGTCCAAACAGCCTGTGGAACAAACAAAAGGGAGGCGAAAATGGCGAGTTTCCGCCTCCCGGGGTGGGGTGGGGTGTTACCGAACAAACGCTTAGAGGTTCCCGAGGCTCCGCCTGGCCAGGCAGTCCTCGAGCGCCACTCCTGGGTCGCATTGCACTCCCGCTAGGTGAGGCGCACCACTAAGGCTTGTCTGTAGCGCTTTCTAACACCCTGCGAAGTCGGTGTCAATTGGAAAACCCGGTAACTCTGTCTGCCTGCGGATCGCCTCAATGACGCAGGGGTCGTGCAGGAGGCCAAGGTCCTACGATTTGCCAAAGCCCTGCCTTGGACCCCTCAGGTGTTCATGCATCGGCGACAGGGGGAGAATCCAGGATCCTTCGCACGGCCCGGCCAAGCCCGGTCGGACTGTACGGCTTCTGGATGTAATCGGAGGCGGAGACTCGTCTAAGGTTCAGGTCCGAAGATTCGGAGTAGCCGCTGGTAAAAAGGATTGGAAGAGTCGGGAAGCGCTTCCGCAGCTCTGTAGCCGCTGTGACCCCGCCCATGCGGGGCATCACCACATCCAGAATCGCCAGCGCTGGAGTCTCCTGATTGCAGAGCTCCAACGCTTCCTCCCCGTTCTCAGCCGAAAGCACTCGATATCCCAAATGGACCAGGGCTTGCCGCATCATCTCCCGGATGGAATCGTGATCTTCCGCAAGAAGAATTGTCTCCGTGCCTTCCAGTATCATGCTCGGTGAAGGTTCCCCATTCTTTCCCGCAACTGCGGGAAGGGGCGAACTCGTTGCCGGGAGATAAACACGGACGAGGCTGCCCTGGCCAGGTTCGCTGTAAACATGAATGAACCCCCCGTGCTGCTTGACGATCCCGTATGCGACCGCCAGGCCCATCCCGCTTCCCCGGCTGTTCTGTTTTGTCGTGAAGAACGGCTCGAAAATCCGCTCGCGAATTTCCGCACTCATGCCGATTCCCGTATCAACCACCGAAAAAACCACATAGCGTCCCGGACTCACGTACGGGTAGAAACGGCAGTAGGAATCGTCCAATTCCGCCATTTCCGTTTCAATGAGCAAGCGGCCTCCGTTGGGCATCGCGTCTCGTGCGTTTAAGCACAGGTTCATGATCACTTGCTCGATCTGCGTCGGATCGGCTTGCACCGGAGAGATGTTCCCGGAAATCTGCCTGATTTCGATGTCACTGCCAATCACCTTGTCCAGGAAAATGGCCAAGTTGCGAATGATGGAGTTCAGGTCGACGGCACATGGTTGAAGAGTCTGTCGCCGGGCAAAAGCTAAGAGCTCGCGAGTGAGCGTTGCTGCGCGGTCGGCCTGCTCGCGGATTCTCGCAAACCGCTCCGCAATCCCCGGGAGCGACTGGCTTTCCTCTAATCCGAGTTCCGCCCAACCCAGAATCGCTCCCACAACGTTGTTAAAGTCGTGCGCAATGCCTCCGGCCAGTTGCCCGATAGTCTCGAATTTTTGCGCTTGACGCAACTGGTGCTCGAGAGCTCGCAGCTCCGTCACGTCTTCCACGATGCCTTCCACCTGGTCGGCATCACCCGGCACGGACAGATAACGCAGGTGCAGTTTCACCGAAACTAGGCCGCCGTCCTTGCGCCGCCACTCGGTCTCTGCGCTCTGGATCAGGCCGTTCTCGCGGCACGATGCGAACAACCGGATGTAGTGTTCCGGAAACCGGAAAATGTCTGTGGAAAGATTCATGGATTGCAGTGCTTGCAACGAAGAACAGGCCAAAATGCGCAACATCGCCGGGTTTGCGCATACAAACAGTCCATCAAGAGAAACTCGGAATACGCCGTAGACCGAGTTCTCGATCAATTCCCGGTTCCGCGTCTCGCTTTCCAGCAACGCGCGTCTCACGTCGTCATTCGCATGGCGCAATTCCTTTTCCTTGAGGGCGCGCTTCAGCGTCATTGGCAGACGCGACAGCCGATCTTTCAACACGTAGTCGCTCAGACCCCGTTCCAGGAATTCCACTGCTTCATCTTCTGCGGGAACATCGGTGATCAGGATGAACGGTGTGTCCTTGCCTGCTTTCCGCAACTCCCGCAGCGCTTCCATGCCATTCCAACCCGGAATTTCGTGTGCGGAGAGTATTGCCGAGAAGTCCTGGAAGGCAATTGCCTGCAGAAACTCCGGTCGATCCGCCACGACGGTCGCTTCGACACACATTCCTGCATCTTGCAGTTCCTGCAGGATGCTTTTTGAATGTTGAAGAGAATGCTCAAGGACCAGAATTCGCAATTCCGACGCGGTTTCCGTCGAAACGGGAGTCAATAATCCGATCGTGTTCATCGTAATAAACCTTGAAAGGATCTCCGTGGGCTGGGTTTCACCCCTTGCACTCTGCTTGCCTCAGAGCTGTGCCGCATGAGCCCGTACTTTCCGGGCAGGGAGACCGTGGCCCCTCTGAAGAGACAATTCACCGCACATTCTCTATCGGCAGAATCGGCAAAAAGAATGAGAGGTACAGCCGGATTGAACAAGAGGAGACTGCGCAGTTGCTTTAGCGCAGCAGATTGGAGCAGGAAAAGTTCGACGAATGCCAAGTTGGGACAGTGGTTGGTCATTAAGTGTCCCAAATTTGCGCGCCGCCACGCATATTTCACATCCAACGTGCAGCCCGCCTCAGCACACAGCGAGCGCGGCACCATCCCTGGCTTATTCAATCCACTGTCAGCTAGAAGGACTTGCAGCCTGCGCAGCTTCATGACCTGGGACCTCTCTGGATCAAAAGTTGCCGCGCGGACGAAATGGAAGGGGGGAATTTCCTACGACCGACTTGTCTACAGACAGCGACGTCTACTGGAAGGGGACTGCAGTGTGGACCCCTGAAGAAACGCTGTCAAGAAGATTTTGGAACGTGAGCAAGAATTTAGGTTTCTATCGGCGACGTTTTAGTGCCGGAGACACAACATACCGCGAAGCCAGTACTCCGCCCTGCTCAGTGCGCACCTTCATCCCTGACAAAAGCTGAGGTAGAGACAAAAACAGGAGGATCATGTGCACCAAAAAGGGACAACTCCCCATTCTGTGCTCTCACCTTCGGACGGATTCCTTCTTGAACCAGAAAAGGCAACTACCGCGGTCTTGCGCACTTCCAACTTGTTTCGGTGAATTGCCTTCGGGATTGTGTCTCGCGATCTGCGAAGGAGCTCTACGAGAGCTTGGTTGATTTGGTTGCAACCGCCTTAGCTGCCGAAGATTTCATTGATCTTCTCCGCCAGTTGGAAATCTAGATTGCTGATCCCCTGAACGCTGTGTGTATTCAGATCAATTTTCACCTTATTCCAAACATTGAACCATTCCGGATGGTGGTTCATCCATTCGGCCACCAGCGCCACCTGAGTCATCTTCCCGAAGGCGGTCACAAAATCTTTGCATTCGAATTCCTTGTGCAGTTTGCCGCTGACCAGGACCCAACCTCTTACGCTCTGCAGCCGCTTTTCAATCTCCGCCTCGCTCAGTTTCTCGGCACGCATCGGAGCCCTCCCTTCATCCACGTTACGGGAGCCCCCATTATGCGTTGCCAGCGACTAAGCGGCAACAGATTGGCGCGCCCCAATCATTGATTGCCCCAGCAAAATCCAGTAGGCTGGTTAGTTCGCTCCCAGCGAAATTCCAAGCTGTCTATCTTCCCATACGAGAATGAAACGGAGATCACCGTGAAAAAGAAAATTCGTGCGATCCAATACGGGATCGGCCCGATCGGCGCCTCGATCCTCAAGTTGCTGCGGGAAAAAGAGTCCATTGATATCGTGGGTGCGATCGATACGGACCCCTCCAAGATCGGCCGGGATCTCGGCGACGTTGTCGGCGCTTCCGATGCGCCGTGGGGCATTCGGGTCTCAGGCGATGCCAAAGGCGTTCTGGATCAGTCGGCCGATGTGGTGATGCACACCACCTCTTCTTCTCTGCCAAAGGTAATGGACCAGTTGTTGGCCTGCCTGGATGTTGGTTCTTGCGTCGTCTCGACCTGCGAGGAGCTTTCCTATCCTTACCGCACTTATCCGGAACTTTCCGCCCAACTGGACAAAGCTGCCAAGGATTCTGGCGTCGCTCTCGTCGGCACGGGCGTCAACCCGGGTTTCGTCATGGACAAGCTCGTGGTGACCCTTGCCGCCGTCTCCCAGCGCATCGAGCATGCCAAGGCAGTCCGCATTGTGGACGCCTCAAAACGCCGCCTGCCCCTCCAGAAGAAAATCGGCGCGGGCATGAGTGTCGAAGAATTTCGCGCCAAGGTAAAAGAAGGAACCATCAAGCATGTGGGATTGCCTGAATCCGTCGCCATGGTCGCGGATAGCTTGGGGCTCCGCGTCGATCAAATTACGGAAACCATCGAGCCCAAGGTTGCCACCGAACGCGTGCAAACCGAATTCCTTGCCGTCGACCCCGGTCAGGCCGCAGGTGTCCACCAAATCGCTCGCGGGATCTCCGAAGGCAAAGAGCTCGTCTACATGGAACTGCAAATGTACGTGGGCGCAAAGGACCCGTCTGACACTGTAGAACTCAAGGGCCATCCCAACATTAGCCTGGTCATCCCCGGTGGCTCACACGGCGACATTGCCACCGCTTCCGTGGCCGTCAATTCCATCCCGGCGATTCTCGAAGCATCTTCCGGGTTGCGCACGTCGCGGGATCTGCCCATCGGCTTCTTCCCGCCCCGACTGTTGAAGTAAACCGAGTGCTTACTTCTTCCAGAAGCGCATCACGGCGGAGTAATCCAGGTCCTCTTTTGCTTCGCCTCTGACGTAGTTATACACTTCGCGCGCCGCTGCCGTGGCCGGCAGGGGCACGCCCAGCTGGTTCGCAAGATCCAACGCCAATCCCAGGTCCTTGTGCATTAAGCGCAGGGGAAAACTGGGCTTGTAATCCCCCTTCAACATCAGCGGCGACTTGACGTCTAGCACGCCGGAGCGCGCCATGCTCGCTTGCATCACCTCGACCAGTTGCTCTCCGCTAAGACCCGCCTTGGTCACCAGTGCCAGCGCCTCAGCCATGGCGTCAACTTCTAGTGCCAGGATCGCGTTCATCGCCAGCTTGACGGTTTGCCCTGCTCCGTTCGGCCCCAGGTGAAACCATCTTTTCCCTATCACTCCCAGCACGGGCTCGGCCTCTTTCAACGTCTCTGCATCCCCTCCAATCATGAAAACGAGGTTTCCTTCCCGCGCTCCCCAATCGCCTCCCGTGACTGGCGCATCCAGGAATCGTACTCCTCGCTCTTTGCAGGCTGCGGCAATCTTCTTCGCAAGCATCGGCGAGACCGTGCTCGAGTCAATGTAAATGCTTCCTGCTTTCAGGCCGCCTAGCACTCCGTCGCTCTGGCCATCATGGCCCCACAGCACCGATTCCAATGCGGGAGGGTCGCTGACAATGCTGAGCAGCACGTCGCTGGCGGCAGCCACCTCTCTCGGCGTCCTCGCCAATACTGCTCCCGCTGCAACCAGTTCGTTAGCCCGTGCTGGCGTGCGGTTCCACACCTTCAGTTGATGCCCGGCCTTCAATAAATTCATTCCAATCGGCCGGCCCATCAATCCCAGCCCGATCAGACCCACCTTCCGCGGAACGCCAGCAGTAGTCACAGTCTGCCTCCTCGCGCGAAGCACAACTCTGCAGATGCTCCCGCGCGAAAACGATTGTAGCTGATTCTATTCTGAGTCGCAGACGAGGCCAGTCGGGTCAGGCAGTCTTGGGCCGGCGAGGAAACGGAAGGATTGATGGCTCCGCCGCAACGGGGTCAGCCATTTTCTGAACCGAATCGATTGATGGCGGACGCACATCCGTTGGTGGCGGTGCTGAGGCCGCTCCGACCACTTCGATGCGATGGATATATGGGTAGGGGATTTCCCAGCGGAAGTAGTTGCGCTTCCCCCTCTGCTCCAGATGTTGTTCGAGGAAGATAGAACGCCCTGAGTCCCCTACAAAAGTCCCCGAAGCGGACAGCAAGATGTCTCCAGACCGATATTGCACGTCCACCTTGCAACCCAGGAAGTAAGAGTATGCTGCCACTCACTTGAGTCTTGGAGCGGATCACCAGCATGTCAATGGTACACGCGGTCTGTTACTTGTCAGTTTGTGGAAAATTCTCGGCCGGTGCTTTCGGGCGCACCACTAAATCTGAAAGCAAAAGGAGAATCACCCCCGATCCAAGAGCATATCCGAGTATTGCTCCAACAATGGGCAGGAGCCAGTTGCTCTCTCCGCTTGCAGCAAACGCAACTTGAAAAGCCACAAATCCGGCGGAGAGCCCTGCAATTGCTCCGAGCACCTTGCTCGGGCGCGAAAGCTCTAACTGCGCGTGGCAGGAAGGACAAGTCAACTCGTCCGTGCGCGTCAGTACCAACGCTCGGGGCACTTTCGTGAAGCAAAGGGGGCAAGCGCGGTTCCACATGGCAGCACTCCTTTTCATGGCCGAATCCGTCTAAACAAATCTGCTGACGTAGCCTCGGCGACGCACTATGCGCGGACAATCTCTTCACGAGCTTATGTCTGATCCCCGTTCATTCTAAATCCTGAGTCAAGGCGCGGACCTTGCGGAAGAAAGAGTGCTCCACACGCAACTTGACTTTTCCTGCTGTCCCGATAGAGTTTGCCTCTTGCACTAAAGATATGTGGAATCTGGAGGGCGCATGCGCTCGCGAACTGTTTTCGTGCTGCTTTGCACTTTGCTTCTTGCAGTTTCAGGCTACGGCCAGTCGCCAAAACCGCCGGAGAAATCGTACCTCCTGAAAGCCGCTCGCCTCTTCGATGGCAAGAGCAACGCCGTGGTCTCGCCCGGCGTGGTTGTCGTCACGGGTGGCCGCATCGTCGGTGTCGGCCCCTCTGCCTCTGCTCCCGCCGGTGCCGAAGTCATCGATTTGGGGGATGCCACGCTCCTCCCCGGTTTTATTGACGCGCACACCCATCTTTCCTTCCAACATTCCGACGACTACAAGCAGAGCCGGCTCGACTCGCTGCAGAAAACCGTCGCCGAACAATCTCTCGAAGCTTCTGTCAACGCCCGTGTGACCCTCATGGCGGGGTTCACCACTGTCCGTGACGTCGGCTCGCGCGATTTCATTGACGTCGGTTTGCGTAATGCCATCGCTTCCGGCACCATTCCCGGTCCGCGCATGCTCGTCACCGTGCACGCTCTCAGCGCAACCGGCGGCCATTGCGATTTCCAGGGCGGTTACCGCGAAGGGCTTTTTGGCCACGAAGCTAATCCCTCCGAAGGCGTCATCAATGGCGCGGATCAGGCGCGCTACGCCGTTCGACTGGACCACAAATACGGCGCCGACATGATCAAGGTTTGCGCTTCCGGCGGCGTTCTTTCCCCTACCGACGACGTGGACACCCCGCAATTGACGCAGGAAGAATTGAACGCCATTGTCGACGAAGCGCACGCGCTGCGCCGCAAAACCGCGGCCCATGCCCACGGCGCCGAAGCGGCCAAACGGGCCATTCGCGCGGGTATTGACTCCATCGAGCACGGCAGCTTCCTCGATGACGAAGCTCTCGACATGATGAAGCAGCACGGCACCTATCTCGTTCCGACCTTGATGGCTGTGCAAGGATTGCAAGAGCAATTCGATCGCGGCATTTACGTCCGGCCCTCCATCGCCGTCAAAGCCCACGCCGCCATCAATGCCGTCCGTGGCACCTTCCAGAAGGCGCTTGCAAAAGGCGTTCTCATCGGTCTCGGCACGGATGCTGGTGTCTACGCCCATGGGCGCAACGCCGAGGAATTTCATCAGATGGTGGATCTCGGGATGAAGTCCATCGACGCTCTCAAGGCAGGCACAAGCGCCGACGCTGCTCTCCTTGGTCTGTCCGACAAAATTGGCTCGATCGAACCCGCCAAATTTGCCGACATTGTAGCTGTACCCGGCGACCCGGCCCAAAACATTCGCCAAACCGAGCACGTCTTCTTTGTCATGAAAGAAGGCGTGATCTTCAAGAACGAAAAGCCGAAATAACTCGACCTGAGAGGAGTTCTCGCTGATGCTTAAATTACTTTGGTTTTGGGGATGTGTCATGCTGCTTGCCGCAAGCGTCAACGGCCAACAGCCGAAGCCCGCGTCTAAGACGTACGTGTTGAAGGCTGCGCGCTTGTTTGACGCGCGGAGCAACACTCTTATCGCACCAGGCCTTATCGTTGTCACCGACGATAAGATTGCTGGCATCGCATCGGCGGCCTCTATTCCTCCCGGTGCGGAAGTGATCGATCTGGGCGACGCCACGCTGCTTCCCGGCTTCATCGACGCTCATACGCACCTCACTGGCCAATCAACCGACGACTGGAAGCAGGACACCCTCGATGGTCTGCAAAAGAGCATGGCCGAACAGGCGCTGGATGCCACAGCCAACGCAAAGAAGACACTGCTCGCCGGATTCACAACTGTCCGCGACGTCGGCGCGCCCCAACGAATCGACGTAGCCTTGCGCAATGCCATTCGTGACAAGATCGTCGTAGGCCCCCGGATGCTCGTGGCCGCGGGTGCCATCGGTTCCGCCGGCGGCCATTGCGACGACTCGGCAGGATTCCGCGCGGGATTATTTGGAAGAGAATCGGGCCCGGAGGACGGCGTCGCGAACGGTCCGGACCAGATGCGCTTCGCCGTGCGCCTGGCGCACAAGTATGGTGCAGACGTAATCAAGACGTGCGCGTCTGGCGGCGTACTCTCGTTGACGGACGACGTGGACACTCCTCAACTCACGCAAGAGGAATTGAACGCGCTCGTGGATGAAGCGCACGCACTGCGCCTGAAAGTAGCCGCGCATTGCCACGGCTCTGAAGCGGCAAAACGCGCCATTCGTGCCGGCGTGAGCTCGTTGGAGCACGGCTCTTTCTTCGACGATGAAACCCTGGACATGATGAAAGAGCACGGCGTCTACTTCGTCCCCACGCTGATGGCCATAGTGGGAGAGCAGGAGCGTATCCGGCGCGGCCTGTATTACCCTCCAACAATCCTGGCCAAGGCCAATGCCGCCGATCGGGCAGCCCACCTAACTTTCCAGCGTGCACTTGCCAAGGGCGTGCTCATTGGTTTTGGCACGGATGCGGCTGTTTACCCACATGGGCGCAACGCGGAAGAGTTCAACGAAATGGTAAAACTCGGGATGAGACCCATTGACGCCCTAAAATCGGCCACGTCCAGCGACGCGCAACTCTTGGGCCTCGCCGACAAAATCGGCTCTCTTGAAGCCGGGAAGCTTGCAGATATCGTCGCTGTGCCGGGAGATCCTCTGCAGAACATTCGCCAGACCGAGCATGTGTTCTTCGTGATGAAGGAAGGCGTGATTTACAAGAACGAAAAGACCGCCGACACCCGTTAGTAGGATGCTGCCAAATGCCACACCCGTCTTTCCGAACGGAGTCTTCGGAGTGAGGAATCTCTCTTTGCCTAACGCTAGGATAAAGAAGGATTCCGGCCTGGCCCGGGATGACAAGTTGGGGTGATGCCCTTGCATGCCTTTAATGGGCGGAGATGGAATCATGTGCCAAATAACCGAAATCATCTCCACAGCATTTGCCAATGAGTACCGCATGCGTGCAACGGAACTTCACAAGTGGGTCGACCCTTTGTCAGAAGACCACTTCTGGCGCAACCCGTATTCCTACGGCAACAGTGTGGGCCATCTGGTCCTGCACCTCACCGGTAATCTCAGCTATTACATTGGAGCGCGTGTCGCCGGGACAGGCTATGTCCGCAATCGCGATCTCGAATTCACCGGGTCCTTCCACCCGTCCAAGGCTGAAGTCCTCCGGAAATTTGACGAGACCATCGCCATGGTGATTGCCACCATCGAACGCCAATCCGAAGCCGATTGGACTCTCCCCTACACCGCCGAGCGCGAACCCGAAGAAAGAATCGTTACACGATCTTCCTGCGCTGCGCCGTGCACTTCTACCACCATGTCGGCCAGATCAACTATCTCTGTCGCGAGCTCGCGAAGTACTAGTTCAAATCCCGGCAATCAAATCACCGTGCGATGCAAGGCCGCTTGGCGGCCGCCTTCCCAGGCATCATTGTTCTGCTTTGCCTTTAGCTTTCTAACTTAAATCGCGTCGAAGCCAAACGATACATACTCC
>Ga0187780_10000780_pt1 | contig 23756 bp, 17 predicted proteins | sample 1015_Q2_SP10_20__FD_132429 | JGI IMG/M metagenome (GOLD analysis project Ga0187780, IMG submission 132429) | Tropical peat soil microbial communities from peatlands in Department of Meta, Colombia - 1015_Q2_SP10_20_MG | ecosystem: Environmental > Terrestrial > Soil > Wetlands > Peat | place... | reverse complement strand
TGGCATTCACTATTCCGCGGCTGAACACGAATTTGATCGTTTCCTCCAATCCCACCGTTCCAGTTGAGATTCCCCGGTCCGCCAGCCCCTTTGCCACAAGCTCGTACGGATCATCGTCCTCTTGCCAGGTCCTGACGTCCGTCTGTCCGTCATTGGGTCCCTTAGCGATCTGCTCGCGCGCCCGTCCCTCCTCAAATGCAGGACAGATGTAGAACGGCGCACCTTTTGCCGGCAGTACCATTCCGAAAAATCGTTCGCCGCCCCACCACCGGATCCCTGTGAAGTAGTTGAGCGAAGTGCCCTCCGCAAGCAAAATGGCATCCATTTCTTGTTCGGCCATCAGCCTTCGCGCCTTGTCCTGCCGCCCGGTCCGTTCATCTTTGCTGATCGGAGTTGCCTCGTCCTTCATCGATTTAAGTTTGCTAATCGAGGACGGCAGCGAGGTACATCGTTGTTCCCCTGAAACCAGCGGAGCGGTCCCGAGCGCGGCTGCACCCATGGTTCCGACTTGCACAAAACGGCGTCGAGAGATCACTAAGCCTCCAGTTCAGAAAAAGTCCCACTATGTTTGCACTGAGGAGCGCTTTCCGGCAATAGGAAGAACCGAAAACGGTGCACCGTTGATCGTCGCCATTGTTGTTGTGCTCGCCGAACTGGCGGTGATCACCTGGATTTGCCACCGCTCTATGGACACTTCCGCCGTACCGGCTGCGATGGAGTTCGCTGTCGGTGGGGGACTGGTGTTTTGCGACAGGGATGTTGGTCGGAAGTTCGTAAATCGCCGAACGCTGAAAAAGTTCTAGCTCGATTCTTTTACTGCATCGCGCCCATGCTGGTGAGCCGGTTTCGTTCGAACTCGTCGCCCTTCACCCATCCGACTTCCTTCATCTGCCCAGCTGCCTCCCAGCCTACAGCGAATCCGAAGCGCGCCATCACCGCATCCCCGGTGAAATCCATCGACGGATGATATTCGTCGCTCGGCTGATGGTAGTGCTTGGCCGTGAATTCTTCCGCCTGCTGCTCGCCCCACGCCGCATCGTGTCCCTTATATTTCACGCCTTCGTTGATGGAAAAGGCTGGAATGCCCACTCGCGCCAGGCTGAAGTGGTCAGAGCGGTAGTAATGGCCGGCCTCGGGCCGTGAATCAGGTCGAATCGTCAGCCGAAAGGTTTTGGCCAAAGACTGGATCGCCGGATAAAAGCTGGTGCGCTCAGCCCCGGAAACTTCTACCTCCTCCGGTGCACCCAACGGTGGCACGTCGTCATAGTTCAAATCCAGGCTGATCCTGCTGGCTGGAATCGGTGGGTGCTTGCCCAGATATTCCGAGCCGAGCAATCCCTGTTCCTCCGCCGTCACTGAAGCAAACAGAATAGAGCGGCGGGGCTTCTGCGGCCCCTCGGAGTAAGCCCGCGCGATCTCCATCAGGATGCCGCACCCGGTCGCGTTATCGTTTGCCCCGTTATAAATATTGTCTCCCGGCATATCCGGCCGAATGCCCAGGTGATCGTAATGCGCCGTATACATCACGGCTTCATTCTTCAGAGCACGATCTCCTCCCGGCAAAACGGCGATGACATTATTGGATTCAAACGGGCGAACCTTGCTCGCCATGTGTGCCTGCAACTTCACCGGGAGCGTTACCGGATGAAAATCTCTCGATTGCGCATCTTTCATCATCTTGTCAAGGTCCATACCGGCAGTTTTGGCAAGTTGTTTTGCTACATCCAGCTGAATCCACGACGCAACCTTTAGGGCCGATGCGCCTTCGAGCTTCAGAAACGATTTCTCGCCCGAGTTCGAGTTGCGCACCACTTCCCACGGATAGCTCGCCATCTCCGTTTTGTGGATCAGAATGGCGCCGGCTGCCCCTTTCCGTGCGGCTTCTTCATACTTATATGTCCACCGGCCGTAGTAAGTGAGCGCTTTCCCTTTAAAGAAGTTCACGTCATCGGAGGGCGGTTCATTCACCAGCATCAGCAGCACCTTGCCGCGGACGTCGGTACCCTTGTAGTCGTCCCATTTGTACTCCGGCGCTTCGATCCCATAGCCGACAAAAACGATCTGTGCATCCACGTCCGAGATCGCTTGTTGAGTCTGGTCATAGGCCACATATTGATCGAGCGGCGTCAGATTCATGGCCGCACCATTCGTCGGAGCAAAGGAGAATGTCGTTTCCGGTGCCGGCGTGATCCCCACCAGCGGTACCTTCTGCATGTACGTTCCGTTATCGCCGGCCGGTTTCAGACCGTAGAGAGCAAATTGCGTGGCGATGTACTCTGCGGCAATATCGCCCCCGCGTTGTCCTGTGCCGCGGCCCTCCAACAGGTCATGGGCAAGAAAACGCACATGTGCCCGGATTTGCTCAGGATCAATCTTCTGCATGGCCGCAATGGCCGTGCCTGGAAGCCGCGACAAGGTATCAGAGGAGCGCGACGGATCGTGCGACCGCTGCCCCTGAGAAGCCGGGATCAATGCAACCATCAAAAAAAGCACGAGTGTGCTTCGACGCATGTGGCTGAGGCTCCTTACGGAAGACATTTCGGGGGGATGCTCTATTCTACGGAAAAGTTGAATCCAAATGTGATTACGGCGAGACACATACCAAAGTACAAGCCTACCCTCGTTCCACCGGCATCAGCCTTCCAAGCCTTCGCCTTGCCTTACCGGGTCTCCTAGGCCCACGACCGTGGGCTAGTTCTTGGACCCTCAACCCGCCCGAAAATCCGGCACGCTTTCACCCGCGCGAAATACCGGGTTGGGTCGTCCCCCGGTGCTCGCCGCGGCTTTGGTGTTGATGTCGTCAAAGTCGTTTTTCACCCAGCCCACGCTCGAGACCTCAATCTCGCCATCCTGCGCAATCCAGAAAATGCTCGGAACGTTGGTCAGGCCGTACGCATTCGACACCGGATAACTCTCCGTATCGTCCAGAAGCACAGGGAAAGTCACGCCAAATTCTTTGATAAATGCCGCCGTGTCTTTCTTGTCATTTTGCGAAATGCCGATGATTGTGACGCCGCGGTTGCCATAGGCTTTATGAATCCGCTCAAGAAACTGGAACGCAAATTGGCATACAGGACACGACACTTTAAAGAATGCCGCAAGTACAGGACCACGAGCCAACGCATCTTTCAAAGAAAATTGCTTCCCGTCCATTGTGGGACGTGCGAAATCGGGAGCCGAAACACCAGTGCCTAAAGCGGCCATACTACGTCCTCCAATAATGTTGCGCAGCCAATTCATCCATCTCGTATTTTAGATGACCTCGACCGCACGAAGAATCTTTCGAGCCAGGCCAGCAAGCGGCAACCTCGTAATTCGCGATTTGGACACCCATCGGCCAACCGCCCCTTCCGGAGCCCGGCACCGTACAACGTGAACCAGGTAGTCCGTTACCGTAATCGAATGCCTCAGCTTAATAAAGCTCACCGCCGACCCATTCGACCCCCCGATCTCCGGCAACTCCCACATCCCCGGCATCAGCGTGGCCGCTTTGTCGCGCTGAACCAGAAAGACAGATTCGTTGCGGCAGTCGAGCGCGTAATAGATTTCGCGTTTTCTCTGACGCTGTGGCTGGTGGGCGTTATCAAGTTCTCCGCGCGTGGCGCACATCTCCGACACCGGGCACAGCAAACACCTTGGCTGACGCGGCAGGCACACCGTCGCCCCCAGTTCCATCATCGCTTGATTAGAATCTCCCGGACGGCTCCGGCTCAGCAGATATTCCGCCATCTGCCACAGTTCACTGTTTTGCATGCGCAACCCGCACAGCCGCTGGAGCACGCGTTCCACATTGCCATCCACGGCGGCAACCGGCTCACCAAACGCGATGCTTGCGATGGCCGCTGAAGTGTAGCGTCCGATGCCGGGGAGTGCCCGTAGTTCCTCCGCGGTTGCCGGGAATCTTCCCGATCGCCCACTCGCAATCTCCTTGGCTGCGGTATGCAACATACGAGCGCGGCGGTAGTAACCCAACCCGCTCCAGGCCGCCAGCACTGCGGATTGCTTCGCCGCCGCCAGCTTCTCGACGCTGGGAAAGCGAACCAGAAATTTCTTGTAATGCTCAACTGCGGCCGCTACGCGCGTCTGCTGCAGCATGATTTCCGAGACCCACACGCGATAAGGATCCCGATCTTTTCGCCAGGGCAACTCCCGCCTGTGCCGATCAAACCATTGCAGCAGCTTGCGTCGAAAACGCTCTTTGGGAATAGCCTGTCCCGATGGCCACTGGCGGCTCATGGCGTAAGTGTTCGGTCTTTAGGTATTTGCGTGTCGTGCAACCTTGACGCAGTCTATGGCCACAAAGTACCACGTAAGACGCTTGCTTGTACGTGCGACCGAAGGGTTGTGGGCCGTCTGGCTCGCTTCCTTATCGGACTGTACCGCTACCGAAGCAAGCAACTCGCATGACTCTGGTTGGTTATGACAAAGAATGCCTTCCTGTTGACCGTGCCCGCTGGAGCACGAAATAATGACTGAGCCTGGCATCCGCAATTCACGAGTGGCTTTCTTTGCCCTCACAAGGAATCGACATGAGCGACTTCAACCGCAAGGTGGAAGAGGCCTCCGTCCGGCTGGGGAAAACCGTCGGCGAAGTGGCGAATACGTTGGAGAAGGAATCGGCCGACCTCATCAACTATCTGAACGACGAAGTTGTTCCTGCAGTGCGCCAGCAATCCACCAAAGCGTTGCGCATCGCAGCCGACAAACTGACTCGTCTGGCCGAATACATGGAGTCACAGCGCAAGTAGGTACGCTCCCGTCTGCTCGCACTGCGATTCTGGTTGTCTGCTCATTACTTCTTGCTGGCTGCGGTCACAAGCAAGCCAAGGTTACAGTTCCGCCTCCGCCAAGTATCAGCCAGCCCGAGACGACCGCTGAGAGCCCCGAGTCCCCAACCACAACCGGGCCGTCTCAATCCACGCTGTCCCCGGATTTTCCGAATGATTCCAAACCCCTCATGGTCGAAACCGGCCTCGCTAGTTGGTATGGCGCTCCCTATCACAACCGTCGCGCATCGAATGGCGAGGTCTATGACATGCACGCCCTGACGGCGGCGCACCGCACACTGCCTATGGGATCCATCGTGCGCGTCACCAATGTCAAGACCGAACATTCAGTCGTCGTACGAATCACCGACCGCGGCCCGTTCATCCAGGGTCGAATTCTGGACCTCTCCGAGGCCGCCGCAAAGAAGGTGGATGTCTGGTCTGCTGGCGTCGCCAAGGTCCGGCTCGAGGTCTTGCAAACACCTGTTCCCATCAACAGTGCAGGGCGGTGGGCGGTGCAGATCGGCGCATTTGAAAACCAGGACACCGCCGACAAGCTTGCCGATCACTTGTCTCGCCGCTATCAAACCGCCAAAGTCCGGTGCTTCAGCAGTCCGGTCGGAGACTGGTGGGTGCGGGTGCGAGTTCAGGATGATGACCGCCACCGGGCCGAGTCAGTCGCACGCGAAACCCACACCTCCGAGGGCGACATCTTCCTCGTCCGGCTCGACTAATCCCCCAGGCTGGGTTCCGCCACCGGCCCTTCGTCAGGGTTTCGATGACTTCCGGGCCCAACACAGCATCCCACCGCTCCCATGCGGTATATTAATGTGCTCCCATCGTTGTCGTTCCACCGGGCCCCTTACTGGTCACCAACAACACCAAATGCAGACATAGGACTGTCATGAGTGATTGTTTGTTTTGCCGCATCATTGCCGGTGAGATCCCCTCAAAGAAAGTGTACGAAGATGACCACATCTATGCTTTCGAGGACATCAACCCCCAGGCGCCCACCCACGTGCTGGTAGTTCCGAAAAAGCATGTATCCGGTTTGAAGGAAGCCAAGGTCGAAGATGCTGAACTAATTGGCCGCTGCCATCTCACGGCTGCCAACATCGCCCGTCAGCGCAGCATTGAGAATGGATACCGTACCGTCCTCAACGTCGGACCGCACGCCGGTCAGTCGGTGTTTCATCTGCACGTCCATCTCGTGGGTGGGAGAAGACTTGGATGGCCGCCGGGCTAGTCCGCCAGAACGCCTGCGACCGAAGATCGACGCCCTCTCCCAGCCTTCGATTTGCCTCTCTGTTATTGCACCGGCGGTTGGTCTTCTGAGGCTCCGTGGCGGCGCAGAAGCTGGGGCAAGTTCTGCGAAAACGCCGACCGCGGCAGCACCATATCGCAGCCGACTTCATGCGCCTTCTGCTTCAAATCTCCCTGCACATGAGAAAGGAAGCCGATAATTGACGTCGATTTCTTCAGCTTGCTCTTCAGCTTCGGAATCAGCGTCAACGGCTTGGCATTCGCATTGTTCAGGTCAAAAATGATCAGCGATGGCGGGCCTTCTCCATTCTGCTGCATACGCTCGCCAAGGTCTTTGTCGCTCTTGACGAACTCAACTTTGACGTTGAGCTTGCGGGCGGTCTCCTGGATCTTGGCCTGAAAGAACAGATCATCCACAAAAGCAAAGATGCGGGAAGTGTCGTCCTCTCGTTGCGGCAGTGGCTCAGGCTCCACCGGCGCGTAGGATGGGGCGAACCCCGGCCGGCTTCGCCCGCGATGCGCCTTGTCACCGGCCATTGCCGCCCGGTAACTGTGGTCCATGGGAGCGGTGTAGATGCCCCCGTGTTGTTGGCGGTCCCGCCCGGGACCGCCCCTATGCGAACGCCGCCCACGGCGCCGTCTACCTCTTCCCCCGCCTCCCGAGGGATGTCCGGGTCCAACATTCATATTGTTCTCTTATTGTCCTATGTCTGAATCTGCCAAAGTCCGGCAGCTTCGATTGTTCTTCTCTCGCATTCACCGCTTTCCGGTTGCTGGTAGCACAGCGCACAAATGCACGTTGCGCACTAGAAACCCGACGCGGTTGGAACTCGTTCCTGAATGATCGTGTCCGTTTAGGCGCCTGGAGCTGACTGGCGCGGAAGGCCCGCTAGGAAGCGTAGCCGCTAGGAAACACCTTGATCGTACCCTCCGGCAGCGAGAAAAGGCAAGTCCTAAGTCACTCTAGTTTTACACAGAGGTAACTGCATGTCCCGGCTCGAACCCGGTCTGCTTCCGGCTTATCCATCACCGACAAGCTGATTCCGTAGTTATTGGGAACTCACTCGCTGGGCCCAATGCACCGCTTCCCAGTATTTCTCTGCCACCTCGCTATCAGCGAGATGGAGTTCCCGGGCCAATTCCCCACTCGCCTGCCACTCTCCCGATTCCTGGGCCAGCATCAACTGATAAAACTTGTGCAGCCGGCTTTCGGTGCCAAGCAATACTGCTCTGGTTTCCTTGTCCACGGGCACACTATCCAGCACCCGGCTCATAGGCATCTCCAGAATGGCGTCCATCAACGAGAGCAGACCCATCAGGAACAGATCTGAGCCATGGTCGGGGATCTTCGGTGAAAGCAGTTCGCAGAAGCGCGCGCGCACCAGCGCAGAAAGCACCAGTTCACTGGACTTGTGCTGGCCGGCGCCCAGCGTGGCGACCAACCGCACCCAGCGGCGTACTTCTCTTTCCCCAAGTATTGCCAGCGCGTGGCGCACCGAATGAATTTCAGTAGCAAACCCGAATACCGGAGAGTTGAGATATCGAAGCAAACGATAGCAGAGAGACGCCTCGCTTTTGATCACGTTTTCGATTTCCTTCACATCCAATTCCGGCTTGGCTACCGCCTGCCACATGCGCAGGTAGTTCAGCTGATTGGCCGGGATTTCGTTGGCGTGAAGCGTTTCTGGCCGGTGGAAGAAATAGCCCTGAAAATAAAGAAATCCCGCAGATTTGGCGGCGGCAAACTCCTCCCGCGTCTCCACTTTCTCGGCCAGCATCCGGCAGTGCCACGGACCGTAGCGTTGCACAATGCGCCCCGCGTCCTCCAGCGACACTCGCCGCAGGTCCACTTTGATTATGTCAGCCATGTCGATCAGGGACTCGCGCGGGTCGTCAGTCACGAAATCGTCGAGCGCAATCAGATACCCAGCTTCCTTTAGACGCTGGCACGCCGCCAGTGCCAGGTCATCTCCCGGAACAGTCTCCAGAACTTCAACCACCGTCTGGGTCGAGGGCAGCAGCGTTATGTAGTCTTTCAGCAGCACTTCCCGCGTACAGTTGATGAAAGCTCGGCGCCCATCGCAGAGCACGTCCAATCCCAGCAGCATTGAGGTGTTCAGCGTGCTCCGGCACGCGCTTTCAGCATCTGAGCTGCGAAAGAAATCATCTACCCCATTCCGAAATAGCAGCTCGTATCCGAACACTTTTTCTTCCCGCGTCAAAATTGGCTGGCGCGCGACAAAACTCCGGTTCGGCCTCGGACCCGACGGGCCGGCTATGCTAGGACTGGCCACCCTAAATGTATCGGCACAGACCAGCAGAAGGATTAGTGGGATTCTTTATAGGCAAAGACTCTTCGTTACTTGCTTTTTGCTGCCGGTCACCACTACTTGCGGATTCGCAGGCTCATCTATCCACCGAAATGGCCTCGGCTCACGGCTTTCTCACTCGTCTACCCACTCAACTCCGCAGGTGTAGCACTTCCAGTTCCCTTTGCGGACGGGAATTGGAAATGAGAGCAGCAGCCACAAGCCATATGTCCAGAAGCGGTCGATTTTCTCGAAGCCGATATCCAGGGAGTAGCAACGCGGGCAACGCGGCTGTACAAAGGATTCGCCGAGCTCTTCGTCCTCAAACTCGGCGGGAATTGGCTCATCGAGAATCGCGCGTGCGGACTCCAGGTCCCGCTGGTCCACCTGCAGCCGGATGCCCCCAATCGCGTTCGACAGCAGCCAATCCATTCGGATCAGGTTGCCGTCCGCGAGTACACACCCAATGCCGGCAGACTCCAGCTTGCCTTTCGCCAACAAGGCGTCCGGTATGTCACGGAAGTGCTGCAGCGTGACCAGCGACGGCACGGCTTCCCAGCCAGGGAGCTCGATCCTGTATATATGATCTGACACTCACCTTCATTCTAACGTCCTTGGGGCGCTGTCCAGAAAATCGCCCAGAGCCCTTGGTCAGTGCCAAACCCAGGGATGTCTTGCTATTGCACCGTCAGAGTAACGTTAATTTTGTGCGAAATGACATTGCCACCATTGGACGCAGCCGTGATGGTCAACGTGCTGGTCCCGGCTGGCGTGCCCGCATTGCCCGAAGTGCCGCTGCCGCCCCCGCATCCACCCAGCCACACCAGTGAAAGGGCGACCACGGCGATTATGCCCAACCAGCGCACTCCGTGCCCCACTTTCAAGCGACGCCCCGCGCCCACAATCATGAACCCAAACACCCCAGGAAATAGAAATGCGTAAACCATCTGTGTTCGGTGAGATCGCCAGTCCTTCGCTGTTGAGGGAGCCGTCGTAGTGATGTCCAACAGCTCGCTCGTTTCGGAAATGGATGTGAATGTGGCATTCGCCTCGGAAGGCAGTCCCGTCACACTGAAGGTCACGGTCTGGTTGAAGCCGCCCAGACTAGTTATCGAAATCGTGCTTGCGCCGCCCTGCCCGGGAGCGCTGATTGTGATCGTTGACGGACTCGCTGCAATAGAGAAATCAAGCACGCTCAGCGTCTGCGCTGCCGACGTCGAGGCCACGAAGTTCGTGCCTCCACTGTAGGAAGCAGTAATCGAATATGTGCCTCCCACCAGCGAACTCGGATTGTAGCTCAGGCTCGCCGTGCCGTTGTTCAACGTCACCGGGCTGCCGAGTTGTCCTGATGCATTCGAGAACGTGACCGTCCCCGTGGGTGTTGTGCTTCCCGAGGTCGCCGTGACCGTCGCGGTAAGTGCTACTGGCCCGCTTGAACCTGCCGCTACGGAAGCCGGTGCAACACTCAACGTGGTAGTGGTTGCGGTTCCTATGGTCAAATCAACCATCGCCGACGTGCCTGATGCAAAATTCGTGTCCCCACTGTAGGTAGCCGTAATCGGATAAACACCGGCTGCCAACGACGCCACGTTATAGTTCAAGCTTGCCGCACCACTGCTCATCGCCACGGGGCTGCCGATTTGGTTCACTCCATTGAAGAACGTTATCGTGCCAGTTGGCGTGTTGGCGCTTAGGCCTGCACTCACCGTTGCTGTCAAAGCGACCGTCGTGTTGGTTCCCGGCACCGGAACCTGGCTCGGCACAACCGTCAATGTGACCGGACCGCAGGTTTTTCCCAGCCACTGACAAACCAGATTGCCGGCATCCACCGAACCTAATCCCGTGACCTGGTCATATCCGGTTCCTGCGCTATAGCCAAACGTTCCACCGCTCGGACACTGCAACGCCGCGGGTCCACTCGAAGGTGTACCCGGCGTGCAGGGAACGATGTTGTTACCGGTCGTAATGTCGTGGAACACGCCGTTTCCTGAGGTCTGCGCGAGTGTGTACAACTTCGAGTTAATGTTGCCCAGACCCGTCGATCCCGTGCCCTGGTTCAGCAAAGTCACAATTCCCGCAAGGACCGGAGCCGATGCGGAAGTTCCCCCCACAATCGTCGGACTCGCTCCAATCCCGTTCGTACAACTGCCGGCGTTGCAAATGATGTACCCATCGTGGTCGGGTGAAGCGCTGATTGCCACGTCCGGGACATCCCGCACCCCATCATTGGGCACACCTGTACCTGTTTGCCAGGTTGGCTTCGGAAACCCACTCGCGCAGCCCGGGCCCTGGCAACTGCTTTTCCCGCCTCCGCTGGCCGAGAGTTCATTACGCCCGGCCGTGTCATTCCAGGATGTCTCCGGAATGTAGGAGATCGCCGAGCCTCCGTTGCTGCCATTGCTGGTGTTCCAGTACTGACTCGCATTGCTCACGTCGCCGCTGAATTCCGTCCCTCCAACTCCTGTCACCTCCGGGCTGCTGGCGGGATAGTTGACGGAGAGGCCGAGCGTGGCCACGCGTACCGGAGAGGTGTCTGCCGAATCACAGGCGGCGGCTCCTGTGTCCCCCGAAGATGCAATAAATGTAATGCCTTCGCTGTTTGCTTTCTGCAACTCCACTTCATTGGCGGCTAAGAAACTGGCGTTGTCTGATTCGCAAGCTCCGTAACTCATGCTGATGACGGGCGCGAGCTTATTGTCAATCGCATATTCCGCAGCGTTAAAAACCCCGCCGACGCTCGTCGCCGACGTAATGAAAAGGATTGTGGCATTGCGGGCCACCGCCCCCGCCCATTCCAGATCCAGCTTCGACTCCAGCATGTCTCCGCTGTTGGTACCCGGATTTTGCCCGCCTGCAATCGTCTGTTGCGGATCATTCTTGGCCAAGCCGAAAGCCGATCGGAAATTGTCGATGTCGCTCAAGCTTCCGGAGACATCGACCTGCCCTACCACCACCATCTTCATTCCCGTGCCATCGATTTTCGCGCTGTAAAGAGGACCGATATCGTAGATCGTCGCAATATCATCCGGCGCCAGGAAGTGCGATCCCCCTAGGTTGTAGAAGGACTCCACAATGGGAAAGAAATCTGCCCGCGTGGCCTTTCCGATTCCCATGGGCTTCAGACTGAAATCATTGAGGCCAAGAAACCCGGCTACGATTCCGCGCAATGCCTGCGGAATCGAAATCTCGGTAGCGTTGGAAAAGTACTGCTCGCCGCCCACGTTGAAATAGTGAATCGGTGTGTGGAATGTATTTTCAATCAGAGCAGCAGTACCGCTGAAGGCAATCCAGTCTCGCCCGCGGGCGACTTGAACAACGCTAAACCCCTCCGCCCGCAGCCAGTAGGTTATTTTCTCCACGTCGTTCGCGCCAAGCCCGAAACGATCGCCATACGCTTCCGGCGTCAACCATTTGTGGTAGTTGGGCGAGGCGGGGTCTTGCTGCTCCTCCAGCAGACGTTTCAGCTCCACCTGTTGCGCGGCCGAAGGCTGCAGCAACATCGTTATGTAGCTCAGACTCATGGCCGGATCTACCGGACCTTGATCGTATTTAGCCTGAGCCTTTGCCGGGACGCTGCCCTGCACAACGGCGGAAGCACGGCTGTCAATTACATTGGCAATCCGGTCTGGCTGTGCAGCAAAGCAGATTGTGGCCATCATGATGGCCAGGATGGTGCCCAACAAACCTCTCATGGTTTCTCCCAACGCAAGTGCGTCCTGACGTGAAATCTGGAGCCCGCCACAGTCTCGTAAGTTTGAACCAGATTACCCCAGCAATGGTGGCTTATGCGTTAGAAAATTGGCTCATCCGGACACGATTTTGGACGTAGCCTGTTTGGATTTCAGCCTGCGTTTAGAAGAAACAGGATTGAGGAAAATCAGCGGAGAATGTCATCTTGAACAAGCAAAGCCGGGCTGGTTGGCCCGGCTCCTTATTCTGGTTACATCTGCTACCTACATCACAAGCGCAAGATTCTCCAGTTCCTCCTGCAACACGGGAATCGCGCACCCCGACATTTCTACGCGGCCGGCCGCATCCATGGCGGCCTGGGGCGATACCCCGTATCCCCTTCCCATGAGGAACATCTGCAATACTTCTGCGGCCTCTCTGGAATCTATGATCCCGCTCTGCAAGAGGTCGCTGCGCAACGCGTTTAGTTCAGTCACCGTGAATCGCTCTTTCATGACCTCACCTCCGACCCTCTACTGCCGTTACCCTTTAGACTCCTTCGATGCCTGATCAGTTACATGCAATTACGCTGCCGCAACTGTAATCAGCAATCGGCGTTCCGGTAGAGGTGCCATCCTGCTCTCTTAAACCCATGTTTTTACGATAAGTTGCGATGACCGCCCTAGCCTCTGGGTGCGGTCTTGTCATGGCACGAAGGTGGTACGCCACGCCGTCTCACTGATTGACATTTCGTGTCTTTGTGGAACGGTTCCGTGTCATTTAGAAAATGCACCTCGATTTTCACAGGCAGGACGACCGAAACAGCCATATCTGGCAGAGGTTTTGCCACAGTTCAGACCGCTATTTCACACAGGTAAAAAACGCAGGCCGTGAGCGTTCTGTTTTCGAACTCTCGGAAATTTCCCGCTTGAGTCGTGAAGTTCGCGATTTCGCGAGGGGTAAGTCGGTCAGCGATGAGCGCTCAGGAATTTTCAATTACCGCTTCGTCGATGAGCAGAATCGGAATCTCGTCTCGCACTGGGTAGACGCGGTGGCACTCGCCACACTTCAGGCTCGCTCCGTTGTCTTTGACCACCAGCGGCTTCTTGCACACCGGGCAAACCAGAATGTCCAGAAGGTCTTGGGGGATCATGCCAATATTTTACGCCTCCCTGGACCTCAGAACTCCAGCCGCGCTTGGAAGGCAATCATTCTGGGGCTACTGTCGCCACCCAAGCCCACCCCTAGCAGGCCGGTGGGCGGCGAAGTCGTGTACGTAAGCGCGCCGAAACCAGTTTGCGTAGACGGCTTCCCCGGAACGCCGGCCAGCACCGCGCTCGGAAGCCCGAAATTTGGATGGTTGAAGAGATTGAACAACTGCGCATCGAATCTCAACCTCACATGCTCCTTAAGCGGAAACCATTTGGTCAGATAAAAATCGCTCCACACAAAATCGGGACCGCGCAGGCTGTTGCGGCCGAGGCTCCCGAACTGGCAGTTCTGCGGACTGTCGCCACCGTTACACGCCCCTGTGCTCGGGTCAACTGCTGAGACAAAGGCATCCGGATTAAGCCACTGGATTGTCCCTGGCTGGGTAACGCCTGGAATACTGCAGTGGCGACAGTATGGATCAGCTCCCGCCACGAGGCTGGCAAATTGAGGTCCGCCTCCCTGCACGATGCCGCGTATTACACCGTTCTGGTCCGCGGCGGAATAAGGTGTGCTCAGCACCGAGAATGGGACACCGCTGTGCCAGAAGACCGTGCCCGAAACCTGCCAGCCGTTCAATCCGTAGCCTGCCAGTCGGTTCCGCAGCTTCACTGGAACCTCGTACACGTATTGGGCCGTCAGGTTGTGGCGGATGTCGTAATCGCAATTTCCGCGGTCCCGGTCAAGTTCTCCCGGCAAAGGTGTAAGAATTCCACCCGCCGAGAATGGCAGAAAGCCGCCGTTCGAGACCGTATCCAAACAATGGCTCCACGTGTAGTTGATCTGCCCCTGCACGCCGTGGGCTGAACGCGTCGCGGCCGTCAACTGAAGACCGTGGTAGTGGCTGTTTGCCCCAGTCGAGAACTGGGCAACCGGACCAAAACGCCGATCAGTCGGACTGAACCCCGCATCCGCAGGGTTCTGGTAAGGAAACGGTTGAAAACATCCCTGGCAAACAGTCTGATACCCATTCACTTCTGTCGTGTATGGCTGGTTTACTGCGCGCGTGCCGACGTATTGCGCCTTTAGGTTGGCCCCGTTTCCTACTTCTCGTTCCATTCCCAGGCTCCACTGCATGAAATATGGCGCATGAAGCTGCCCGTCCGGGATCGCCGTGATAGCAACCGGCGGAAGACAGTTCGCCTGATTCGAGGATGAGCAGGAAACTACCCCGCTGGCAAACCCCGAACCAAACGCCCGATTCGAGGCGATGAGGCTATCAATCGCGCTGTTCGTTACCCCCGGCGCAATCACCAGCGGCGCGGAGACCGCAGGACTCAGGGTGTACTTGAACGTGTTCACGTACGGCGGATTCGTCGCAATCAGGTCCGCAATCTGTCCGGGCAAAATATCACTGAAAACTCCGAATCCCGCCCGTAGCACCGACTTCGGCTCAATCTGCCACGCCATCGCCGTCCTTGGCTGCAAAATCGCCGCCGGCGTAGATGAGAACAGATTGCCTAAGCCGGTTTGGATCGCCGCATTCAGGGGCTGCTCGGCATCATGAGTGATTGAAGCGAACGACCCCGGCAACCGCGCGATCTCGTGATGTGGATTCGAGGGATTCGAATTGAACGTGTCGCGCAGGCCAAATGTCCAAGTCAACTTCGAACTCATCCTCCACGTGTCCTGAGCATACAAATCGAGGTTCAAATAGTTAAATGGCTCATTGGCGTTTGTCGGAAAAGTCTTGGCCGCCGTGGACGCAACTCCATAGATGAACTGCGGCAAATCCGTATAGGTCGCCGTCGGCACCGTGCCTTGCCCGAAGTCGAAGTCGTTCAGCCGGAAGATTCGTGTGTTTGTGCCAAATCTCAGTTCATGAGTGCCATGGCTCCATGCCAGGTTGTCATTGATAAAGAAGCGTGAGGCCCGCCGGCCCTGCAGCCAGGTGTTGTCGAGTCCTCCGATCGTCGTGAATGGCGTATTCGCGCCTCCGCTGCCCTCGAGCACGATCGGGATAGTCGAAAGAGTCTTTTGAAAATCGTCGGGGGCAAACAGGCTGGAATACCAGGAAAACGCCGGATTGAAGTAGTTGACCAGATTCTGTGAGAAAACGTGCGTATAACCTGCCGCAAACGAATAGAGAGGCTGTGGCGAAACCGAGTCAAAGAGCGGACTGATTGGATCGGTGTACGCCGCTTGCAACCCTGTGTCCGCCTGGAACCGGAACCAGGCCGCATTGTTTTGGTTGATGTTGTAGTCGATGCGCGCTGTCTGTACCTGCTCGTGGTCATCGCTGGACTGGGAAACTCCCCGCCGGTTCGCACAGCCATCCCCATCCGAAGCCGCCGCCCCATCCCAGCTGAATGGGCATCCCTCCACTGCCAACGCCGTTCCGCTGGCATTGTCATAGAGGGAAAACATCTTCCGGTAAAACGGAACCAGTTGCGGCGCAGGCGCATACCTGGATCCGGTAATTGCGTCCTTCCCGCCCAGTGGCAGCTGCTGCAACACATACTGCTGAAACGCCGGACTCGGAACCGTCACGGTGTTGAAGATCGGCAGCGCGATCCGCACCCACTCGCTATCAAAGAAAAAAACAGCTTGTCATGGAGAACCGGCCCGCCCAGGCTCCCTCCAAAATGATTCACTGTCGACCGGGGCTTGTGCCCGCCCGGCGTGGCCGCCACGAAGTAGTCCGCTGCGTTAAGGATCGAGCCATTCCACAGTTCATAGAGATTGCCGTGGAACTGGTTGGTGCCAGACTTGGTCACATAGTTGACCTGCGACGCTCCATATCTTCCCTGATCCACCGCGTATGAGAGCGTGTTGACCGTGACCTCCGAGATTGAGTTCAATCCCAGCACCAGGTTGGTAGAAAGCCCGCTATTCAGGTTGGTAAGCGGATCGTTGGTCTCCAACCCGTCCACAATGTAGCCGTTGGATAAAGCCGGTAAGCCATTGAATTCCACGTTGCCAAAGCCGTTGGTGCCGCCCACAAAGTCATTGCCGCTGCCTGCTGTATTGATCAGCGCGCCGGGCGCAAATTGCAGAGGGTAGGTCAAGTCGCCGCCCGGATTCGGCATGTTTTCCAGCGCGGGCGCACTCAGCGTTGTCGAGGTGTTGGCGTTCTCAGGATTAATGATCGCCGCTTCCGATCCCACTTCTACGACCTGCTTCTCCTGTGCGACCTTGAGCACGAAGTTGACCGTCTGCTTCTGCCCGAGGCCAGACACCACGTTATCATTCTGTTGAAACCCGAATCCTGCGGCGTCAACTCGAACTGAATAAATGCCCGGTTGCAACTGGGGAAAGTCGAATCGGCCGGCCGCATCGCTCTTGACAGTGCGCCTCAGTCCCGTCTCCCGATTGGTGACCGTCACCGTCGCTCCCCGCACGGTGGCTCTCGTTGCATCCAAGACTTGGCCGACAATAGCGCTCGTGGTTTCGCCTTGCGGGAAGCCATCCGTAGAGAGAAGTAGAACCGCGCCCATCAGAACGCCAGTGAATTGGATTCCCCACCGCCGCATGCGCCCCCACAACTTGTTAACTATAGTTGTCCTATGAAGTTAATCATAGTTAACGAATGAAAAGCAAGCATTGAATCCTCAGGTTCCGGCCAATCGCAATCTGGCGCGTTGACTTTCAGACCCTGGAACGAGTAAATTTCCCTTCTGTTCCTTTTTGTTCTTTCCCAATCCATTCGGTTCGCGCAACCTCGTCAGCACTGACGAGGAGGGAAGCGGGCGAAAATCCCGCGCTGCCGCGCAACTGTAAGCGAGGAAACTGCAGTCGGTCACTGGGAATTCCTGGGAAGGCCGCCTGCGAACGTCGGATGGCAAGTGCCGTCCTGACTCGCTGAGCCAGGAGATCGGCGCGAACCGTCAACACCAACCCCTTTCGCGTGTCAAAGGAGGCGTGCATGCGGTTCCGTCAGCTTTTCGCCAGTTTCCTCATCCTCGTGGCAGCCGCTTCGGCTGCCGACTTCAAACTCAAAGTGGTCGATCCTCAATCCGCCGTCATCAGCGGCGCGCAGGTCACGTTGTGGAAATCCCCCGTGTCCGGCCAAGCCGATCTCGGTTCTCCGATCGCACTCCAGCGCACTTCTGTTGAAGGAGTGGCAGTCTTCCGAAATATTCCCGACGGTTCTTACCAACTGCGCATTCTGGCTCAGGGCTTCGCTCCCCAAACCTTAGACCTTCGCCCTTCCGCCGAACTCCTCACAGTGAAACTGAACCTCGCTCCCGCGGCTGAAACTGTTGTCGTCACCGCTACGCGCACTCCCGTTCCCGCTGAAATTTCGGGATCGCAAGTCGAAAGCGTCAGCGGAGAGCAACTGGCAACGATGCAGCCGGTTGCGGCCAACGATGCATTGCGCTTTCTGCCAGGAGCGATTGTCAACACCGCCGGCCAGCGTGGCGGCCTTGCTTCCTTGTTCGTCCGCGGCGGCGATTCCACTTACAACAAAGTCATCGTCGATGGAGTAACCATCAACGAACCCGGCGGAACTTTCGATTTTGGCAATCTGCCCATGTCCGAGGCCGACCAAATGGAATTTCTGCGCGGAGCCCAGAGCACCCTCTACGGCTCTGATGCGATGACCAGCGTCGTTCAGGTCTGGACCCGTAACGGCAGCACCCGCATTCCCGAACTTCGATTGGGAGCTGACGGCGGCAACTTCAGCACCGCCAATGGATACGCCTCGCTTGCAGCCGCCCGCGGCCCTTTCGATTACAACTTGTTCGCAGATCAGTTCAACACCCAGGGCCAGGGCGTCAACAACGCCTATTCCAATTCACTGCAAGGCGCCAACGTCGGCTTTGCCATAACCGGCGAAATTTCTCTCCGCGCCCGCTTTCGCCATTCCAACAGTTTTACCGGCCTGCCCGGAGAATGGAACTTCAACGGACAGCCGCTCGAGCCGCCCGACCCTAGTGAGCACAAGCAACTGAACAATTTCTTGGCTGGCACCGAGCTGACGATCATTCAGCCCTCGGGCTGGCAGCATCACTTCAGCGGCTTCGATTACAACTATCGCTACCAGGACATCAACCTCACCGGCGACCCCGCTCGGCTGGACGATTTCATGACCCATGCCAGCGATCACATCAATCGCGCAGGCTTCGAATATCAAGGCGACTACGTTGAGCGGAGCTGGGCCCATACCACCTTCGGTTACCGCTTCGAAGATGAAAACGGAGTAATCGGAGATTTGGATTTCCCGCCCTCCACTCACGGTGTCCGCCTGAATGATGATGTCTACGGCGAACAGCAGATTGTCTGGAAACGCTTCTCCGCAGTGGCCGGTGCGCGCTTCATCCACAACGGTGCGTTTGGCAATACTGGCGTACCTCGTGTCGCGTTGACATTTCTTGCGCTGCGCGGCGGACAAACGTTTTCGGGCACTCGCCTGCGTTTTTCCTATGCAGACGGTTTCAAGGAGCCTCGCCTCGAAGAAACCTTTGCCGGACCGCCGTTCAGCGTTCCCAATACTGCGTTAAAGCCTGAGCGCGCTCGTGCCTTCGAAGCCGGCTTTCAGCAGGGCTTGTTCCAGAACCGCTATTCGTTCATCGCGACTTACTTCAACAATCTTTTTCACGACCGCATCGACTATGCCAGCAATCCCGTGACCTTCATTGGTCAATACGTAAACGTGGACAAATCCTTCGCCCAGGGTGCCGAGGTCGAATTCCAGGGCCAGCTTCGCTCGAGGCTGTCTTTGAATACTGCCTACACCTACACTTCGACCGAAATTCTCGCCGCCCCGGAATGCACCCCCGCCAATTTCTGTGATCCGGCAATTCTGGGCGTTGGCCGGCCCTTGCTGCGGCGCCCGAAGCACTCGGCCTCTTTCCTGTTGACTTACCTCGGAACGCGATGGGGCGGCAATCTCCGCGGCAGTTTTGTTGGCCGCCGCGCCGATTCTGACTTCCTCGATTATGGAATCAACCACGCTCCCGGCTATGTCCGCGCCGACCTCAGTGGCTGGTACGCCTTGACCTCCCGCGTCACAGCCTATGTCAGTGTTGAAAACGTTCTCGATCGCCACTACAACGAAGTCGTCGGATATCCCGCGCTCGGCACAAATTTTCGTGCCGGCATGCGCTTCAGAATCGGAGGAGAGTGAGTTGAAAGACTTCCAATCTCGCGCCGGCGCGGACCTGGAGGCGGTCCCTAACCTTAGCGCGCAAGATCTAGGTCAATGACTCGCGATTTATCAAGAATTGAGGACAGAGGCCGCCGACTGGGAGACGGCCCCGCCGAAAAATGGAGGAGGCTTGGGGCTTTTAGGCTGCTGCCGCCACTCCCGGAACGGCTTTTACTGCTCAGCAGAATGGGCTGTAACTGATGATAACAGGCAATTGCACTCAAAACCCCGCCAAAGCCACTTTGAGCGTTCTGCCTCGTGGTTGCTACCTAGCTTGTCGTGCAGCTATTCTAGTTCCCTTCAGTTCTTGGGCCTAACCTCGCACCCCGCCTGGCGGAAAAGCCCTAAACCCAGTGCCGCATATGAAGACGTGACCCATGACATTGCCACGTCACTGACATAAAGCACTCATTCGCGTATAGGGAGCATGAATACTTTCTGCCTCCCCGAAGCGCATTTCCCACTCGGGACGGAGCAGCTTTAGGGGCGAGCGTTGAAATTTTCTGTAACAGAGGAGAGAAACAGTGAAGAGCGATCTCATATTAGTCATGGCCGTTGTAGCAGCGCTAAGTTCCGCGGCCAGTGCGGGAACGATCAGCGGAAAAGTCTCGGGCTTGCCCGGCGAGTCCGTGGTTTACCTGGAAAGCATACCGGGAAAAACCTTTCCGCCTCCGACCGAAAAACCCGTGATTGATCAGAGAAGGATCATGTTCCGGCCCCATATTACGGTGGTGCAGCAGGGCACGACAGTGGATTTTCTGAACAGCGACCCGGTGGCGCACAACGTGTACTGGACCGCGGTCAGCGGGAACAAGAAGCTGGGGCACAACCTCGGTACCTGGCCGCAGGGTCAAACCCGCAGCTTCAAGTTTGACGATGTTGGCGTTGTGCCGCTGCTCTGTATCGCACATCCGGAAATGACCGGCTACCTGATCGTGACGCCCACTCCATACCACGCCATCACCGACAAGGATGGCAATTATAAGATCGAAAACATTCCCGATGGTCAGTACACCGTAGTGGCTTGGCATGAAGGGGCGAAGAACTCATCTAAACCGGTGACCGTCGCCGGAAATACCAAAGCCGATTTCACGGTGAGCAAATAAGCGAAACATACCGTCAAGAGGCGATGGCGCAAGCTTGCGCGGTCTGTTCCCCGAGAGGACGGGGACTTTCAGTATCATGGCGATGTGACGCCAATTACCGGCTGGAACCTCCTCAACTCGTTAGCTCTCATTGACTCGCCCTACCATTCCGCCTAACATTGCGTCGCGCCATGATCGGTCAGACTATCTCGCATTACCGCATCCTGGAAAGGTTAGGTGGCGGAGGGATGGGTGTGGTCTACAAGGCCCGGGACACGAGGCTGGACCGTTTTGTGGCCCTTAAATTTCTCCCTCCGGAGTTGAGCCAGGACCCGGAAGCGCTGGAGCGTTTTCGGCGCGAAGCCAAGGCTGCCTCGGCGCTGAATCATCCCAACATCTGCACGATCTACGACATCGGCGAGCAAGACGCGCGTGCATTCATTGCCATGGAGTTCCTCGACGGGACGACGCTGAAGCACGTAGTCACCGGCGTTCCACTGGAGGTGGAACGGATTCTCGCCATCGGTATTGAAGTCGCCGATGCTTTGGATGCAGCCCACAGCGAAGGCATCATTCACCGCGATATCAAACCAGCAAATATCTTCGTGACTAGGCGTGGACACGCCAAGATTCTGGACTTCGGGCTGGCGAAAGTCATGCCAGCTCGGAACCGCAGTGAACAAACCGTGGGCATCTCGCTGGAAGTCACTGCCGTAGGCAAAGAGCACTTGACCAGTCCCGGCACCGCCGTGGGAACGGTCGCCTACATGTCGCCCGAGCAGGCACGAGGAAAGGAACTTGACGTTCGCACCGACTTGTTCTCCTTCGGGGCAGTGCTGTACGAGATGGCAACAGGGACCTTGCCTTTTCGCGGAGAAACATCCGCCAACCTGTTCGAGTCGATTCTCCACAAAACACCGCTCGCCCCGGTGCGATTGAATCCTGACCTCCCTCTGGATCTAGAACGCATCATCAACCATGCCTTGGAGAAAGACCGGGAACTGCGCTTTCAAGGGGCCGCAGAGATGCGTTCCGAGCTGCTGCGTTTGAAGCGAGACACCGAGTCGGGAAAGGCAGCCGTGACTCGAACCGTGTCGCAAGCAGATGAGAGAGAACGGCCCGTCCAGCCAGCGATCGCGCCAGTTGCGGCTAGGGAGCCCAGCGACCGGGTACCGAGCGTGATATCAGCGAACCGGATCGCGGTTCTCAAGCCAAAGCGAGCCAACTGGAAACTGCTTACTGCAACAGCGATCGTAATCGCGATCGTGGCAGGTGCATTGGTCCTTCATTTCCGGCGCCCGCAACAGCTTAGTGAGAAAGACGCCATTGTTCTAGCTGACTTCACCAACACCACCGGGGATTCCGTCTTCGATGGCACACTGCGTCAGGGGCTTTCCGCGCAACTGGAGCAATCGCCATTTTTGAACTTGCTCTCGGATGAGCGCGTAGCCCAGACGCTCACGCTCATGGCCCAGCCCAAGGAAGCACGCCTGAGCCACGAGTTAGCACGAGAAATCTGTCAACGTACTGCCAGTGTGGCCACCATTGATGGTTCCATCTCCAGTCTGGGCAGCCAATACATTCTCAGCCTCAAGGCAGTGAACTGCCACAGCGGCGACTTGCTGGCCCAGGAACAAGTGACCGCCAATAGCAAAGAGCAGGTGCTGAAAACGTTGGGCGAGGCAGCCACCAAAATCCGCGAAAAGCTGGGCGAGTCCCTGGCCTCCGTGCAGAAGTATGATGCGCCCGCGGAGAACGTAACTACCCCATCGCTCGATGCCCTGCAGGCCTACAGCCTGGGCTTTCAGGCACAGGTGGCAAGGAATGATAGCCCTGCAGCTGTGCCATTGTTTCAGCGTGCCGTTAGCTTGGACCCCAATTTCGCTATGGCTTATGCGCGGCTGGGGACAAACTATGCCAATCTTGGCCAAACTGCTCGTGCTGCCGAAAACATAGCCAAGGCCTACGAGCTACGCGAGCGGGTCAGCGAGCACGAGAGACTTTACATCGTTTCCCATTATGAGCAATGGGTCACTGGGAACTTGGAGGCAGCCCGCAAGACTTATGAGCTGTGGGCGCAGACCTATCCACACGATGACGTTCCCTCCAATAACCTGGGCGTCATCTACGGCGTCTTAGGGGATTATGACAAGGCCCTCGCTGCCGCACAGAAGACCCTGAAACTCAATCCTGGAAGCGGCACCAATTACTCCAACCTCGTCGGCTCATTCGTATCAGTCAACCACCTGGATGAAGCCAAAGCGACAGCACAAGAGGCGCAGGCGCACAATCTTGATGCGCCAAGCACTCACGTCAGTCTTTATCAAATTGCGTTCCTCCAGCATGACGCAGCAGGAATGGTGCGTGAAATCGCAGCCCTCATGGGCAAACCTGGCTTCGAGGACTCTATGCTCTACAACCAGTCCGATACGTCTGCCTACTTCGGGCAGTTTGTCAAAGCACGGGAACTGACTCGACGAGCGGTCGACTCTGCTCAACGTGCCGATGAAAAGGAGACGGCGGCTGGCTACGCGGCCGAAGCTGCTTTACGTGATGCAATGGTAGGCAACAGGGCTATAGCGAACCAACAGGCGCAGGCGGCATTGGCGCTCTCCGATGGACGAGATGTCGAGGCGGCGGCGGCGATTGCCTTGGGCCTTACCGGCGATTCCGCACAAACCCGGCGGCTGGCCGATGATCTCAGCAGGCGCTTCCCGCAAGACACCGTCGTGCAGTTCAACTATTCGCCCACGATTCGCGCGGCCACTGCTTTGGGGGCCAACGACTCCAAAGACTCTGGTAAGGCAATCGACGCGCTGGCCCCGGCTGCACCATACGAGCTGGGAGCTCCCGCTCAGACCGTGGCCCTTGCTCTCTACCCCGTTTACTTGCGCGGTGTGGCGTATCTGGCAGTAAAGCAAGGTACGGCTGCTGGTGCAGAGTTCCAGAAGATCCTCGCAAACCCCGGCGTCGTTCTGAACGAGCCCATCGGCTCTCTGGCGCGTCTGGGCCTGGCCCGCGCCTGGGTCTTATCTGGTGACACGGGCAAAGCCCGTACCGCGTACCAGGATTTCTTTGCTCTCTGGAAAGACGCCGATCCCGACATACCAATCCTGAAAGAAGCCAAAGCCGAGTACGCAAAATTGCAATAGGGCTGCAGACGTAGCGCAGCTCGTTCCTCGTCTGGCCGAAGTCAACTGACGCAATGAGGCGTCAGCACTCAAAACCCCTGCCTTTTTACGTCAATGAGTTCTATAAAAAGGGATGTCAAGAAAAAAGCTCTGCCTCGACCGGAGAGCGAGAGTGTTTCTCGAGATCCAGCCCACTGTAGTTTTTGCTTCTCTGGAGAAGTTTGGGTTTTGTC
>Ga0187780_10000779_pt1 | contig 23761 bp, 28 predicted proteins | sample 1015_Q2_SP10_20__FD_132429 | JGI IMG/M metagenome (GOLD analysis project Ga0187780, IMG submission 132429) | Tropical peat soil microbial communities from peatlands in Department of Meta, Colombia - 1015_Q2_SP10_20_MG | ecosystem: Environmental > Terrestrial > Soil > Wetlands > Peat | place... | reverse complement strand
GCTTAAGGCCGCCACGCAGCGGTTTGCTTTACGTCGGACCGTCAGACGACGTCGGGCGCCGGGCTCTTGAACCGACGCATCATCAGTTCGGTTTCGCGTTCCTTCGCCAGGTTTTCCCAAGTGTCGGCCATCTTGGCCAGCACGGCCTTTTGCTCGGGACTCTTCTCTCGTTTGGCCATCAAACGAAACTTCTCGGCTTGCCAGCGGAATTCTGAAACTTTTTGCATCTGAAATCCTCGTGCCCCGATCCGAGTGGGATCAACTAGTCTGCAAACTCATGATTGAGCGTCGCGCTGCGCAAAGATCTCGTCGATATTGTGCGGATTGCGAAGCCCTAAAAATTCGACCGAAAAACCTTCGGTAAATTGACGCGTAACCCGTCCAATCACTCGCCCGATGATGAGCATCGTGCCGATCTCGGCGTCGCGGTCGCAGGCGATCGCTGCGCCCGAGAATGAATAGTCGATGATCTGGCATGGCACCGCGACCCCGTCCGGCATGTACACCGTCGAATGCGGGTCTTTCGGGATGATACGATCGTGACGGCGCTTTTCGGTTCCGTTGTTCTCGACCCAGGCGATCTTATCGTCGATCTTTTTGCGGTCATCGATCGTCGTGACGATGCGCATGACGAATCCGCGGCGCAGCAATTTGACGATGGGGCCTTCGAACCTGCCGAAACCCTCAAACGTCGCCCTCGCCCATTCGCCGATCGAGCCGGTCACCGGGCCAGACAACTCGATCAGACCCGAGGACATTTTCTTGATCTGGCACGGAAAATCCCGTGGCGCGCCGCTCGCGTCGCGCCAGTTCTTCAACTGATAATGGCCACTCATGCCCTCGATGTTGCGCCCGTCATCGCGGCGCTCAACGACGAGCAGATCGTCCTGCTTTTGCAGCGTCGAATTGTTTTGCATCGTCATCGCACGCTTTGCGGTGCACGACCGCGAATTCCGCGCCAATCCGTCCCTTACGCCTGGCCGGTAACTTTCTGTTAGCCATCCAAACGATTGAGCGTTTGCACAATTCGGGGAAACACACCGAATGCGCGCAAATATACAACAATTCCATTTAGATGATCTAAACGGTGCGGTGGTAAGCAAGAGGGAGCATCGCCGGCGTCGATGCGATCGCGCCGCGCGGGTTAGTGGAAATGGCGTAGCGGCCATGGCGAAACCATCGCTCAAGGATCTGGAAAAGACTCTAGCCGGGGCACCGCCGGACAAGTACGCCGCCATCATGCGGAGCGTGACAGATCTATTCCTGTCCGCTCCGACGAAACTGAGCGCCGAGCAGATCGCTCTCTTTGACGACGTAATCACCCGCCTGATCGAGCGCCTCGAGGCGGAGGCGCTCGCCGAACTGAGCGAGCGCATTGCCGGAAGCGCCGATGCCCCGCATCACATCATGCATCGGTTAGCCGCGAACGACGCAATCGCGGTGGCAGGGCCCGTGCTCGCCCGGTCCGAGCGGTTGCACGATGAGCATCTCGTCGAGATCGCGACGACCAAGAGCCAGGCGCATCTCAGCCATATTGCCGGCCGGCGGCAGGTCAGTCCGGCGGTTACCGACGTGCTTGTCGACCGCGGTGACCGCAATGTCATCCGAAAAGTCGCCGAAAATTCCGGTGCTTCGTTATCGAGGCTCGGCATGTCTACGCTGGCGATGCGCGCCGACGGCGACGACGAGTTGATCGAGACGATTTCGAAGCGCACCGACGTCCCTTCACTCATCTTCGCCCAGCTCCTGAGCTACGCGACAGAGCAGACGCGCGCGCGGCTGCTCGCTGCCCAGCCGCAGAACTCGGCGGCCGTCGAGCTGGTGCTCTCCCATGCAACGAGTCACGCCCAAAATCTCGCGGCAGCCGCCAAGGACTGGGCTGCAGCGCAGCGGCTGGTCGACATGTTCAGTCAGGACACCGAACTGACGAAGCGAAAAGTTCTCGAGTTCGCGGATGGCGAGAAGCTGACGGAGCTCGTTGCTGCTCTTTCCGTGCTGAGCGCAATTCCGGTTCATCTCGTCGGCCGGCTCATCTGCGATCAGAATGGCTTCGGCATCATGGTGCTCTGCAAGTCGATTACCTTGGACTGGTTCACGGCTCATGCCGTGCTCAGCAACGGGCCGAATAACGAGGAACGCCGGCCGCAACTTGAGGCGCTCGGCGAGGATTTCGAACGTCTGTCGGTGCTCACCGCGCGCCGCCTGCTGGCGTTCTGGCATGGCGGCATGAGAACGCAGGCGGCCTTCGAGCGAACGCTGGCAAGCAGCAAAGCCTAGCCGCTCGTGGCGCTCCGCGCGGCGGTGGTGTCACCCACCGGCTACATCGTCATCGGCTATTTGCGCGCGTCGAAAGAGTAGCACCCGGCGCCAGAGGCGACGAAGGCCAGCGAGCCGCCGACGATCGCCATGTTCTTGAAGAAGTGCGACATCTGGTTGCCGTCGACAAAATTGAAATGCGCGATGAACGCCGCGACCAGCACATAGACCGCAAGCGCGAGTGCGACGAGGCGCGTCTGGTAGCCGACCAGCATGAGCACACCACCGCCCAACTCGAAGATCACCGCGAGCGCAGCAAACACCGCGGGCGCAGGAAGGCCCTGCTTGGCCATATAGGCCGTCGTGCCTGCATAGCCGGTCAGCTTGAAGTAACCGTAGAGGATAAAGAGCGAGGAATAGAAGAGCCGCCCGACAAGCGCGGCGTGGTCAGCATGTTTCTCGAGATCCATTTGCGTGTCCCCCCGACTGGATTGTTGGTCTCTTGTGGCTAATGCCCCTTCGACGGCATCAGCACAGCGTTGAGCAGCGTCGTCGGACGCCTTGCGCCGGGGACCTGAGCGATGCAGTTCTGATCGGTCTTGCAGCCGATGGTGCAGTCGGTACCCTTAGCGCCGTGGCAATCGCTGCTGCAGTAGAAGCCGCTCGAATCCTGCGTGAACGAGCCGCCCGCTTTTTCGCAGGCGGCTTTGAGCTCGTCCGCCGAATGCTTGTGTAATGACACTTCGCGGGCCGAACAGGGCGTGATCGCCCAAAGTCCGGCAATGATAATGACCGCCGCGGATATACGCATGACAGGCTCCTGCGTCTCGGTCGCCCTACAGAGCCAATGTTAGCGCAAAGCGCGCGGCGGATTAAGGAGCCTTTGTGCCGACCCCGGGGCGCGCCTTGTCGCGCCGCAATAGACGTCAGCGAGCGCCAAAACGCTATTTATCGGCAGCTAGTCGTTGGCAAGCGGCGGCCGATCGCGATCGTAGCGGCCCGGCGGATTGAAGACTTGGCCGATCGTGTTGCGGCCGGTATCGCGGCGCGTATCGTGCTCGCGGTAATCGGCCGGCGGCGGGGGATAATATCGTTGGGCAGGGCCCCCATCGCGGCGCTCCCCGCCGGGGCCGAACGGCTGGCTCATCGTGTTGCGGCGGATGTCGCGGCGCATGTCGGGCTCGCGGAAAGTGGGCGGCGGCGGATTGTAGCGCTGGCCCGCATCGCGGCGCTCATTGCGGCGCAGAGCCCCGTCGCGTTCGGCGCGCAGCACGCGAATTTCGCGCTCGAGGCGGCGACGCGGCGCTCGAAATTGGCGTATTGCACGCCCCGTTCGCGCGTCGTCTGCGGCTGCTGCTGGATATAGCGGTCAACATTGAAGTCGCGGATGGACGAATTTTTCTCGCCGTGCGGCAATGGCCGCCCACCGTCACGATGCCGTGGATCGTTGACGGCATAGCGTGGCAAAGGCGCGCGCATGTCGGACGGCGGCGGCCGGCGGCTGGGCATCGCCTCGAAGCGCCGAATATCATCACGAGCCACGCGCTGTGGCAGGTGTTTGAGGTCTCGCGGCAGCGGCGCGTTGCCAGCGTGTCTCGCGGTCGCCGTTTTGTGATCCACGTCGTGCTTCACCTGCTGCTGCTTCTGCTTGTTCGCACCCCCAAGCCGTGGTGCAACGATAAGCGGGCCCGGCGTCAGCGGGCGCGCGGCGCCAGGCTGGTCGAACGGATTCGGCGCCGGCGCTTTGACGCCGTCGGCCACCGGGCCGCAGACGGTCGCGCCGTCGTTGCGATGGACACAGACGCTCGGCGTATTCGTGACGCTCACCGGCGCGAAAACGGTACTGGCCGGTGGAGGCGCGGGCGTGGCGGCAGGCGTAACGCTCGCGCGCGCGGTGATGCCGCTGTCGGGCGCCGTCGGTGCGGGAGTTGAGTTTGCGGATGACGTGGGAGTCTTGTCCGGCGCCAGCGTGATGGTGCCCGGCGCTTTCACAAAGCAAGCTACTGCGGTGAGGAAGACGAGCCCCACCAGGACGAACGGCATCGCACGCATGGCACCGTACTGACTGGTACGCACAACAAACTCCCAATCAAAAGCCGACCGGCCCGATGGGGTCGTTAACCATCAAATTGTCCAGAGTGCCGCTGGCAATTGCCAGCATTTAATTGGCGCTTGCAGGCCGTATCTTGAGTCATCGGGGCGAGCGGTGTCGCAAGTCCTTATGGATTGCTGACTTTTGTGTTGTGCCGACTTTTATATGTCGTCCATGATCGGTCATGCTGCGACCGTCAGCACACCGCTTGACGCGCTTACGGTTAACGCACTCGATAACAATTGCCGAAAATTTTAACGACCGGAATTCGCGCCGAGATCAGCCTGGGCAACCGTTCATCGTGCAGAAGGCGAACTGCGTGTAGAGACCAAGGCTGTCTGCCGACGCTACGGCCTCCAGCGACTCGTCGGACACCTCGACGTAGAACACGTCGTCCGCAGTCCGCTCTTCATTGGTCAGATCGATCATCTGTTCTCTCCCCTGCGAACGCCTCAGCCGCTCAATTGAGCGGCCGCGAAATAGTTAGGCCCGGCGCACGACTATCTTCGCCCCAGTGTCGGAGCACGAGCCCCGAATTAGTCGGGTCCGGCAGTTTCCAGATCTGCGCTTCGTCCGAGCCAAAGCGGCTCGTTGTAAAATCGAAGTTCATAGTCGCCGGGTCGACCTGCCTCTTTGCGCTCTGATTGGCTTTGCTCGCGTCGTTGGCGTTTTGCGCATGAGCGACGCCCGCCAAAGCGAACAAAGCCGTCAAAATGCAAGGTGCGACGCGCATCGATAGCCCGTTTCTCCGCCGGACGCCGGATAAGCCTAGCCAACTGGCCGCCGTGGCGGCAAGCACCCTTGCTGGCGCAATTTCCATAGGACGGCAGCGGATGTTACGTTAAGGACCGCCTCAGGATACCGGAGGACGCAAATGGCAGACAACGACAAGCGCACCGAGGCGATGCAGCGCGTGGCCGAATTCCGCGAACGGGCTGAAAAGTACAATTCGCTAGCCATGGAAGCGCAGCGGCGCGGCGACATGCAGATGAGCATCGAGTTCGAGCGCCGGGCGGCCGAAGAGCTGACCGAGGCAAGCCGCATCGAAGATGGCCTCGGCAAGCCGGCCGAGTGAGTCGGGAGCCTTGCGTGACTGGTGCTTCAGTCTGGCATTGCCATCAGCAACGCGATCCACAGCACGATCATTCCAATCATGGCAACGCCGGCCGCCACCGCGAGGGTGGGAATTAGGACCTTGGGGTGGGACCAGTTCATGCACCCGCCTGGACCGTCGCAACGTAATAGTTTTTATCCACACGCCTGTGACCTTTGTCACAGCGGGTATGTCATTGCGGCTGTAGTAGTAATGTTGGGGGCAAACTTGAGGAGAAAACCATGCGAAAGCATGTGGTCGTTGCCGCTGCTGCGGCGGCATTAATGCTGGGCGGCACACTTGTTTCCTATGCTCAGATGTCGCGCGGGGCAGCGAGTCTGCCGGCCGCGACCCAGAACTTCACGCCGATCGAAAAGGCGGCCTGCGGCGGTCCCGGCCCGTATTGCGGCTGGGGCCGCCATCGCGTCTGTCGCCACGGCTATTACGGACGCGTGCACTGCTGGTGCGCGCCCTGCTGATCGGCTCGCACGATATGAACGATAAGAGGCCGCCCAAGGGCGGCCTCTTTCATTGGCGCGATTGCGCGTTCCTATTCGGTTGTGAGCCGGTGGCGAAGGCGGCGTAGCCGCTCGCTAAGGCTGTCGTCGTTCGGCCGCGCTTTGGCGCGCGCGGTTTTTGCGCGCAATAGGCTCGCCATTTCGGTCAACACGCTGTCGAGCCAGGCGTGATGCCATTGCGAGTCGACGCTGAACTCGAGCCTGCGCGTGGTATTGTCGCCTGCCGACATAGCGCGTCTCAGCAACCGTTGATCCAGCCGCCACGCACTTCGCCCTGGTAGTTCACGACCGGCACGCGATGCTGGCAGCGCGGCCCGGGCCCGAACAAGGCGGACAGGATCGGCACCGGCCCGTAGTAGAGGCGCACGTCATAGTCGGGGCCGTAGTAGCCGTACGGGCCGTAGTAACTCCGAGGCCCGTAATAGCCGCTGTAGCCGTAGTAACCGCGATACGGCGGCGGCGCGTAATAGCCGTAGCCGCCACCATAATAGCCGCGGTAACCACCGTAGTAGTAGCCGCCGGCGCTCGCGTGGCTCGCCGCAAGCGCGACAGCCGCAACGGTGATGGCAAAGATTGAACGCAGCACATTAGCCTCCATCATCCGAATAGAATTCGGCTAGCAGACGATGCGGTGTCCCCACACCCAGCCGCCCCAGTTGTCGTAGACCCGCACGCGCTGATGGCAGTAGTCGTCGGGCGGTCCCCACGAGTCACCACCCCAGAGGAACGGAAGCAGGAGTCCGGCGAGCCCATAGTTATAGGCGCCGTAAGCGGGGCCATAGCCATAGGCCGCAGGGTAGTAGCCGCCATCGTAGTAGGGCTCATCGTACAGAGGTGGGTAGTAGCCCCCGTAGCCGCCGCCGTAGTAGTAGCCAGCGTTTGCGCGCGAGCTTGCTGCGCTCACGGCGGCTGCGACGATCAGTGCGATCAAAAATCTTGCAAGTGAGAACGTACGCATGACTGACATCCTCGTTCACGGTCACGAGGATGTCGGCTGCACGAGTCGATGTAAAGAATTTTGTTAACCATAATCCGTTCGCAGTTTATGAAACGGTGTTGAAAATTTTAATCGATATGTTTGCAAAACACGGTGTCTCGATACGTCGCGAAAATTTTTCGCGCAAATTCACTCCATCATCGGCGCTTAAGGACAGATGTAGCCGGTACCGCTCGGATTCGGGAAACATCCGACCGCGGTCGGGATGACTTGTTTCGGCAGCCACAACACCACTTGCGGAAAATAAATCGCGAACGAAATCGTCACCAGAAACACCACGTAGATTGGCAAGGCCGCACGCAGCGCCTTAGAAAACCGTACGCCGACGAATTTCGAAGCCATCAGCAACACGAGTCCGTAGGGCGGCGTGATCAGCCCGAAAGCCAGAGTGGCGATCAGCACCACGCCCATGTGCACAGGATTGATATTACCGGCCTGCGTCAGCGCGTTCACCAGCGGCATGAAGATGATGATGGTTGGCACCGGTTCAATGAAATCACCGATGACGGTGAACAGCAGCACCATCAGCAGCATGATGAGGTGCGGATCGGTGCCGGCGATGCCGACGATCCATTCGGCAATCACGCTAGCGCCGCGCAGATAAGCAAGCATCCACCCGAAGGCGTTGGCCGCGCCGATGGTGATCAGCGGCAGCGAAAAGATCAGTCCTGCCAGGCAGAAATCGTATGGCAGCTGCCAAATGTGCTTCGGATTGAGCGCCGGAATGATGACGAGCAATATCCACGCGGCCGCGACCACACCGGCTTCGGTCGGTGTGAACCAGCCGGTGAGGATGCCGCCGAGCAGGATGATCGGGATCATCAGCGGTAAGGCGGCGTCCTTGGCTGCGCCGGCTATCATGCCAAATGAGGCGCGCGGTCGGCGCGCGGCCACCGGACCGAAAAAGTAGCAATAGATCATCAGGCCGAAGCCGATCATGAGGCCGGGCACCACGCCCGCCATGAATAGCCCGGCGATCGACACATTGCCGACTGCGCCATAGACGACGGCGGTAATGCTGGGCGGCACCAGGGCGGCGATCGTCGAGGCGGCCGCGATGATCGCGGCGATGAACGGCCCTTCGTAGCCTTCCTTCTTCATCGGTCGGCTCAACGCGCGGCTGATGACCGCGACATCCGCGGTGGTCGAGCCCGACATCTCCGAGAACATCATGCTGAAGACCGTCACGACCTGCGACAGGCCGCCGCGAATATGACCGACCAAGGCCAATGATAGGTTGGCGACGCGGATGACGACATTTGACGAGCTCATCAGTTCGCCGACCAGCAGGAAGAACGGAATCGCCAGCAGTGCTTCGTTGTCCACGCCGTCGAAAATCTTTTGTACGATGGCCGCGAGCGAGACGTCCGCGAACGACGCTCCGATAAAGACGCCGGTCAACAAAGCAAACGGAACCGGCACGCCCAGATAGCCGAAGAACAGAAAGCAGAATGTCATCATGACGAGGACGGCCGGCGAGCTCATAGGCCGTCTCCCGGCCGGCTGGCACCGAAAGCGGCGCTGCGTTCTGGCTCGTCCGGTTCCATATGATCGAATCCATTCAGGCAGCCGTTGACGATTTGCTCGATGGTGAACAAGGCGATCAGGCAGCCGCACAGCGGGATGGCGGCATAGAGCGAGGCAATCGGCGTGTTCGACGGCAGGCGGAAGCTGCCGAAGCCGCGCAGATAATTGATGTAGCCGAAATAGATCAGGCACAGCGCGACGCCGAGTACGACCAGCCGGATGGTAACCTCGGCGGCGACCCGCGCTGGGCCGTGCATCGATTCAGCGAATGCCGTCAGATAAAGATGATCGTTGCGACGCGTCGCGACCGCGGCGCCGATGAAAATCCCGTAGACAAAAAGTGTCGACGTGACTTCCTGCAGCCACAGCCATGGGTCGCCGAGCAGCCGCGTGGCGATGTCGCAGCATACCGATAGGGAAAATCCGAACAGCGTCAGCCCGCAGATGACCATCAAGATCATCTCGAGCGGGTCGAGGACTTTCCATTTCAAATGGCGCTGGCGCTGCAGCACCAGGCGGTCAGTGATGCTCATGGGGCCGTCTGCCGAGAAAGAGAGGCCGGACACCGGCCTCTCTCGCCAGACACCGTCTGGAAGCCTACTTGATCGACACGATCAGGTTCTTGATCTTGTCGGCGTGGGGGCCAAGGTCCTTGGCAAGCTTGTCCAGCATCGGGTTGGAGATTTTCTGGAAACCTGATTTATCGACATTGGTGACGATCTTGACGCCGATTGTTTTGAGCTTGCCGGCGGCCGCGTCTTCGAGCGCGAATGCCTTTTTCGGTTCTTGCGTGCTGACGTCGCGTCCGGCTTCCAGCACCCATTTCTTCTGATCGGCGCTCAAGCTCTGCCAAAGCTTGTCGCTGATCCAGAGGATGGCGTTATTGGCCTCATGCTCGGTCATCGACAGCACGGGCGCCGGCTCATAGTGCTTGTTGATGAGATAGACATTGACCGAGTTTTCGCCGACGTCGACCACGCCGGTTTGCAGCGATGTGTAGACGCTGCCGAACGGCATATGCACGGTCTGCGAGCCGTAGGCGGCAAAAGTCGCATCTTCCGTGGCGGTCGCTTGGACGCGGATCTTGAGGCCTTTGATGTCCTCGACCTTGTGGATCTCTTTCTTGCTGTACATGTTGCGCAGGCCCTGGGTGCCGAGCCCGATCGCATGAATGCCCTGCGTCGTCTGGTCGATCATGTCGCGGATCGCTTCGAACACTTTCGGGTCGGCGAGCGCCTTCACCATGTGGTCGGGACCGCGAAACAGGAAGTGCAGCGACATCACGCCGGCCTGCGGCGAGATCGTCGCGGTATTCGCGGACGAGACGATGGCAAAATCGAGGTCGCCGGATTTCACCAGTTGCAGTAGTTGCGGCTCCTGGCCGAGCTGCGCGCCTGGAAACTGGTCGACCAGCATCTTGCCGCCGCTCAATTCCTTGAGCTTCGCCGAGAAGATGTCATAGGCGACGCTGTAGCCGGAATTGAGCTGCTGATCGTGGGCAAAACGATAGTGCTTGGTGTCCTGCGCGAGCGCCGCAGTCGATGATACCGCGGCGGCCAGCACAAGGCCCCATAATGGCGAAGATCTGCGCGTAACGGACATGAGAGCCTCCCGGGGTGGGCTCTTTGCGCCTTTGCGCAGCAAGATCGCCGCGTGACGCTTTGTTTTGTGCCTGCACGAGCCCTTCCTTCAGTAAGGGTGTGTCGGGCGGTCTGGCGTTGTCAATGGTGGGGCCGCGTACAGCGGGCTATTCGTTATCGACGCGCACGTCGCAGGAGCGCTTTCAGACGTTGCGGCGTGATCGGTAACTGCGTCACGGCGCCGGGCCTCTGCAAGGCGTCGTCGATTGCTGAAGCGATCGCGGCGCCGACTGGATTAATTCCGCCTTCGCCCGCGCCCTTGAGACCGAGCGGGTTGAGCGGCGAGGGTGCATCCTCGCTGATTATCACTTCGATACCAGGCACTTCGCGTGCAGTCGGCATTAGATAATCGGCGAAGGTGACGGAGAGGGGCTCACCGATCTCGCTGTAGAGGAATTCCTCATAGAGTGCGCCACCCAGCCCCTGTGCCACGCCGCCGAGGATTTGGCCTTCGACCAGCATCGGATTGACGGCGCGACCGATATCGAAGGCAACGAGATAGCGCTCGATGGTGACACCGCCGGTGGCGGCATCGATGCGCAGCTGCACGAGATGTGCGCCATACGGATAGACCATGTGGCTTGAGGTGAACTCAGCTTCGGCGCTGAGTCCCTCGGGCCGTGCGGCGAGTACGCCGAGTGCCATCGACGGGCCGGGCGTTTGCCGGCGCATAATCTCACCGCCGGCGATATCAAGCGCGGAGGCTTGCGTCTGCATCAATTCGGCCGCGGCTGAAAGCGCCCGTTCGCGCAGCTTGGCCGCCGCCATACGTGTTGCCTCGCCGCACATAACGGTGACGCGCGAGGCGAACGCCCCGAGTCCCCTGTCGATGCGGTCGGTCTGGCCGTGAGTGACCTTAATCCGTGTGTAATCGACGCCGAGCACCTCGGCGGCAATCTGCGCAATCACGGTTTCGACGCCCTGGCCGATCGACGCGACCCCAGTGACGACCTCAATGGCCCCGTCCGGCGCGACCTCGATGCGCACTTTGTCGAACGGGCCGAGGCCGCTTTTCTCGACGAACAGGGCAAAACCGCAGCCGGCCTTCTCGCCGGCCGCGCGGCGCTGCGCCAGCGCTCGCTGCATCCCTGACCAGCCAGCAGCGTCCAGAAGCCGGTCCATCAATCGCGCATAGTCTCCGGAGTCGTAGACGACCTTGGTGCCGAGTGTGTCGAAGCCGAGCGCGTAGGGCATCGCCTCCTTGGCGATCAGGTTGCGGCGGCGAATGGCGATCGCGTCGACGCCAGTCTTGGCCGCAATCGCATCGATCAAACGCTCGCGTACGAATGTCGTCTCGTAGCGGCCGGGCGCACGGTAGGTGCCGCAGGGGGTCTTGTTGGTAAGACGGAAGTGTCCGCACGCTCGATAGGCCGGCACGCGGTAGGGGCCGGGCAGCATGGCGGCGGAAAGGTCGGGCACGGTCGCGGCGTGCGTGCGGGCATAGGCGCCGTTGTCGTGGAAGAACTCATCATCGATACCGAGAATGCGGCCTTCGGCGTCGATTGCCGCCCTGATTTTGTGGCGCTGCTGGCGCGAGTGATTGGCGGCGATCAGGTGCTCGCGCCGGTCCTCGATCCATTTGATCGGCCGCCTGAAAACAAGCGCCGCGGCACAGACCAGCACGTCCTCCGGGTACATCTCGCCACGGATACCGAAACCGCCTCCGACATGGCCCTCATAGAGCTGCACGGTGTCGGACTTGCGGCCAAGCATCTGCGCCAGCCTGTCGCGGTTCCAGTGCGGCACCTTGGCGGCGCCGTACATTTCCAGCACGCCGTTGTGCTCACGCGCGACGGCGCCGCGCGTCTCCATCGGCACGCCGGTGTGGCGGCCAATGGTGAGATCAAGTTCGACGATGCTGTGCGCGGCGCGAAAGGCCGCATCGACGTCGCCAGATGCCTTTTTAATGATGGTCGGCTCGGTGTTGTGCACGTCATCAAATGCTGCCGGCGAGGCAGCGGCGTCGAGGACCGCTGGCAGCGACTCGATGTCGATCTCGACAAGATCGGCGGCGTCCTCGGCAATGTAGGGGTCGGCTGCAAAAACCGCGGCGACCGGATCGCCGACGTAGCGCACGACGTCTTTTGTCAGCGCGGTCTGACGATAGGGCTCGAGCGCGGTCAGGCCAGTCAGCCGGAAGCTGATCGGCGGGATGTGTGCGATATCCCCGAAGGTCCATACAGCGTGCACGCCCGGCAGCGCGCGTGCCGCTGCCGCGTCGATGCTGCGAATGCGTCCGTGCGCGACGGGGGACCGCACCACGCGCATGTACCATTGGCCGGGAAACGAGATGTCGGCGGCAAAGCAGCCCTGGCCGGTGAGGAGAGGGCGGTCTTCCAACCGCGGCACGGAACGGCCGATGAATGTGGCCGGCGCCGTCATTTGCGCCGCATCTTCTTCGCCGCGGCGCGCACGGCGTTGATGATGTTCTGATAGCCGGTGCAGCGGCAAAGGTTCGACGACAGCACATCGACGAGATCCTCGTCACTGATGTTCGGCTCGCGCTCGAGCACGCCGACAGCGAGCATCAGGAAGCCGGGCGTGCAGAAGCCGCATTGGAGGCCGTGATGGTCCATGAAGGCTTGCTGCATCGGGTGCAGTTTGTCGCCGTCGGCCAGTCCTTCGACGGTGCGGATCGCCTTGCCAGCGGCCTGCACGGCAAACATCAGGCACGAACGCACTGGCTCGCCGCCGACCAGCACGGTGCAGGCGCCGCAGATGCCGTGCTCGCAGCCGATATGCGTGCCGGTCTGCTCGCAATCCTCACGGATGGTGTCGGCAAGCGTCTTGCGCGGCTCGACGCTGACGGCGTGGTCGCGGCCGTTGATGCGCAACGTGATCGCTTCCTTCGCGCTCATGCCGCGTTCTCCTTGGCGCGCAGCAGCGTGCGGATACGCCGCGGCGTTGCCGGCATCTCGTCGATCTCGACGCCGAACGGCGCGAGCGCGTCATTGATGGCGTTGATGATCGCGGCCGGCGCGCCGATTGTGCCGCCTTCGCCGAGGCCTTTGGCCTTGGTGATCGAATTGACGCTCGGCGTCTCGATGTGATGGAGCTCGATCGGCGGAATCTCGTGGGCGGTCGGCGGCATGTAGTCGGCGAGTGTCGCCGTCAGCGGTGCCCCGTTGTCGTCGTAGATCATCTCCTCGAGCAACGCGTTGCCGATGCCCTGCGCGATGCCGCCATGCACCTGGCCATCGGCAATCATCGGATTAATGATGCGGCCAGCGTCCTCCGCCACAAGGAACTTCTCGATCGTGACTTTGCCGGTCTCGACATCGACCTCGACGATGGCCACGTGGCAGGCATTCGAAAACGTGCCGGGTGGGTCGTAGTGCCCGGTCTCGCTGATGCCGGGATCGATCTCGCCCTTGAAGCGGTGCGTCTGCGTATAGGCCTCGCGCGCCATGCCGGTGATCGACACCACGCGGTCGGTGCCAGCGACCCTTGCCTTGCCGTCTTCCAGCACGATGTCGGTCTCGGCCGCCTCCAGCATGGTGCTCGCGATTTTCAGAAGCTTAGCGCGAACCTTGCGCGCCGCGATCAGGGTTGCGCCGCCGCCGATTACCAGCGAGCGGCTGGCGAAGGTGCCCCAGCCGTAGGGCGCGCGGTCGGTGTCGCCGTGCACGACCTTGATCATGTCGGGCGGCACGCCGATTTCGTCGGCGATGATTTGCGCCAGCGTCGTGCGCAGGCCCTGGCCGTGCGGTGATGACCCGATGCGCGCCTCGACGAAGCCGGACGGATCGACGGAGACGATCACCGTTTCCCAGCCTGGCGTAATCGCCATGCCGCGTGCGGCGAAGGTAGAACTGCCATAGCCGGTGCGCTCGCAGAAGGTTGAGAAACCGATGCCGAGATGCCGGCCCTGCGCGCGCGCTTCCTTCTGGCGTTTGCGGAAAGCAGGAAGATCAATGGCGGCGACCGCCATCTCCAGCGTCTGTTTGTAGCTCGCCTCGTCATATTCCAGCCCCATTGCGGTCTTGTACGGGAATTTGTCGACGAGGTTGCGTCGGCGGATATCGACCGGATCGATGCCGAGGGCCGCTGCTGCTTTATCCATCAGCCGTTCGATGGTGAAGGTAATGACCGGCCGCGACACGCCGCGGTAGGGCGCCATGGTGCACGTGTTGGTCAGAATGCCGCGCGCATGGCACTGATAGTGCCGCACGTCATAAGGGCCGGGCATCTCGGCCATAGCCATCAGAGGCTCGACGCCGCACGTGGTAGGAAAGCACGAATAAGCGCCGACATTGGCTGCGACGTCGGCCTTGATTGCGAAGAGCTTGCCGTCCTTATCGAACGCGCCGTCGAGCGTGATGTACTGATCACGCGCATGGAAGCCGGCGATCAGGTTCTCGCGGCGATCCTCGGTCCAGGCGAACGAGCTCTTGTATTTGCGCGCCAGCCACACCAGCACAATGTATTCGCCGGCAAGTGACATCTTCTGGCCGAAGCCGCCGCCGACATCCGGCGCGACGACGCGTAGATCAGCCTCGGGAAAGTCGAGTAGGTCGGCGATCGCCGTGCGCGTCAGGTGCGGCATCTGTGTGGTGCAGGTCAGCGTGACGCGGTCGCTCGCTGCGTCGTAAGCCGCGTGACCGCCGCGCGGCTCCATCGGCGTGGCGTTCTGCCGCCGCGAACGCGCTTCGACGGTGACGATTTTGTATGCGGTCTTCCACGCCGCATCGAAGCCGTCGCTCTTGAACTGGCCTTCGAGGATCACGTTGCCTGGCGCCGAAGCGTGAAGCTGTGGCGCCTTCGCTTCGAGCGCCGCGCGCGCATCGACGACCGGTGTCGTTTCTGTGATCTCGACCGAAACGAGATCTGCAATGTCTTCCGCCTCGCCGGCAGTCGCCGCCACAACAGCCGCAATCGGTTCGCCGACAAAGCGCACCACGCCGTCCGCCAGCACCGGTTGCCCGACCGGCTTGTAGGCAAACTTGTGCAGCATCGGCAGGATCGGTTTCACGTCTTTGAGGTCGACAGCGGTGACGACCGGCGCGTACTTCGGCGCGTCGATCTTAATGATTTTTCCCGCGGCGACCTGGCTGCGCACGAATCGCACGGAGTAAGCCGTAGGCAGGTCTGCGGTGAATCGGCCTTGCCCAGTCACCAATGCCGGATCCTCCAGCCGGCGGATGGCGCGACCGACCCAGGTCATACCGCCGCCGCGGGTGCCGTGCGCGCTCATGTCGCCGCCATCTCCAAAGCGCGGCGCACGACGGCACGCACTAGGTCGCAGCGGTAATCGAAGTCGGTCTGGTGATCCTCCAGCGGCTCGACCACCTGTGATGCGATATCGGCGGCGCGGCGGAATGCGACATCGCCCGTTGTCTTGCCGGCGAGTTCGTTCTCGGCATCCGTGAGCCGCCGCGGCGTCGGCTCGGCGCCACCGACGCCGATACGCGGCTCGGCGATCTTGCCGTCCTTCAGCCGGTACGACACGAAGGCAGAGGCGATGGCGAAGTCGCCGGCACGCCGGTTGAACTCGTTGAAACCAAACTTCGTATCGCTCGGCGGCTGCGGCAGCCGCACCTCGACGAGCAGTTCGTCTTCGGTGAGCGCCGTCGTCATCAGGCCTCGGAAGAAATCCTTCGCTGCGATCAGCCGTTCGCCGCGCGTGCTCTTCGCCACAATCGTCGCGCCGAGCGTCGCCGCGACGAGGCACCACTCCGACGCTGGGTCGGCGTGCGCGATGCTGCCACAGAACGTGCCGCGCATGCGGATCGGATAATGCGCGATGTGCCGCGCGACATAAGTAAGGATTGCGCCGAGCGGTCCGGCAACGACCGGAGTGTGGAACGCGGCGTGGCGTACGCGCGCGCCGATCGCCAGCGTCGTGCCGTTGTTGCGGATGTGGCCAAGTTCTTCGATCTCGTTGATGTCGACGAGGTGGGCGGGCTTAGCGAGCCGAAACGCCATGATTGGAACCAGGCTCTGCCCGCCTGCGAGCACCCGTCCGTCCGCCCCTGCGACCTCCGCCAGAATCGTCACCGCCTCGGCGACCGTCCGCGGCACATGGCGGATGAAAGGGGCGGGTTTCATGCGGAAAAAGGCCCACTAACGCTGATTATTTGTACGCAAACGTTAGCCCGCCGCCAAACCTTGTCAAACGGCATGAACCTTCCGCGAGGGGCCGGCGACCCATGGTCAAGAGCAAGGAAATCCACTCAGTCCAACCCAATCCAATCACCTTCAAATTCAGGGAGAATAGCCATGTCACGCAAAACCCTCATCAGCATCGTCGCCATCGGCCTGTTTGCTGCGGCGGCTCTCGCGTCCGGTGCGGCGCAAGCCCATGGTGGTGGCCACGGTGGTGGCGGCCATGGCAGTGGCCACGGCGGCCACGGCGGCGGAATGTACGCCCACCACCACTACAAGCACTGGCACTACTGGGCCCACGGCGGCGTCTATGTTCGCCCGGTCACCTACACGGTGCGCGACTCCCGTCCCGGCCCTTGCACTTGCCTGACCAAGAACTACACCCCGGACGGCCAGGTCGTATTCGCCGATCTCTGCACCAAGGAAACCGCGAGCGCCCCGGTCAACGGCTCCGATGACCATGCTCAGGCCAACGATGGCCCGACCAACTTCGCCGGCCAGACCTACCAGGACTACCTGAAGGCCAATCCGCAGGCGCAGGAGCAGGAGCAGAAGAAGAACTGATCCGCACTGCCTCACAACGAAGAAGCCGCCCGTTTCCGGGCGGCTTTTTCATTTCAGGAAGCTGTCGAGCGCGCCGGTCTCTTTCTTCTCGCGCTCGAAGTCCTCGGCGATGTGCTCGTAAAGCCGGGCGGCGGCATTCAACATTGCGTGTTCGGGATGATCCTCGCCGACAAAGGCGCCGATCTCGTCGAGTTCGGCGACCCATCGGTAGGCCTTGGCGTACATGTCGGGTACCTGCCGCGTCAGGTAGCCGAGCAGGTCGGGCCGGCTCTCGGCGAGCTCGGCCCTTAGCGTGCCGGCTGCGCCCTCGCGCGTCGCCGCCAGCATCATCGCGGAGCCCAAAGCCGTGAATCCCTTGGTGATGCCGGCATAGGACATCTTCAGCGCATGCGCGGCGGTGAGCTGGTCGCCGAGGACGCGCACGGTCAGGCCGTGGTCGTTGAGCTTCGCCAGATCCTTAGCGGCCGGACCCGAGCAATAGAACTTGGTGGTCTTGCTGCCGGGCTTCGGTGGCGGGCCGATAATGCCGGCGGCGATGAACGGCGTGCCAGTCTTGGCGACCATGTCGGCGATTTTCAGCATGGTCTGCGGGCTGACGGCATTGCATTCGACGTAGGTCGGCTTTTTGTTCGCGGCGGTCAGTACCGGCGACAGGCGTTTTGAGAGCGACAGCGCTTCGCCGGGCGGCACGATCGACAGCAGGAAATCGGCATCCATAAGTCCGCGGTCCTCGACCGGCCGCATGCCGGCTTCGCGCGCGCGCTTTTCGCTCGCTTCGCTGCGATCGGCGAGCGAAGTGAGCACGGTGACGCCGTTTTCCGTCAGGCGCTTGCCGACGCCGGCTCCCATATTGCCAGGCGCGACGATCGCCACTGTCAAGCTCATGATCCGGTCACTCCGCCATCAAGATTGATGCTCTGCCCGGTGACGAAGGTGGAGGCCTCCGAGGCGAGGAACAGCACGGCTCCTACCAGGTCCTCCGGCACCTCCGCGCGCGGCACGCATTGCATCTGAATGATGCGCTCCTTCTGCGCGGGCGTCACCGTCTTGCGCTCGATCTCGGTGAAAGTCGCGCCCGGCAGGATGGCATTGACAGTAATGCCGTCGGCGCCGACTTCGCGCGCCATCGATAGGCTCATGCCCATCAGCGCCGACTTGGTCGCGATGTAATGCAGATAATTCGGTCGGCCGAGCCGCACCGCGCCGGAGGCGACGTTGATGATGCGGCCCCATTTGGCCTTGCGCATTGCCGGCAGTACGGCACGGGCGCAAAGGAACGGCCCGGTCAGGTTGACGCGCAGCACGCGCTCCCATTCCCCGATCGGAATCTGGTCGAACGAACGCATCTCCAGCGTCGAGAAGATGCCGGCATTATTGATGAGCACATCGATGCGGCCGTACTTGTCGATGACGACTTCGACCATCTCCTTGATCGAGGCGTCGTCGGCGACGTCGGTCGTCACGGCAAACGCCTCGCCGCCTGCCGCCATGATCTCCTGCGACACCGTCGCCGCCTTCTTCTCATTGAGTTCGGCGATGACGGCGCGCGCGCCCGCTTTAGCGAAGGCTTTGGCGAAGACTCGGCCAATGCCCTGGCCGGCGCCGGTAATAATGACGACGCGATCCCTCAGCGACGGGAAGACGATGTTGTCGGGCGCGTTCATGCCGCGCGCTCCCGTTGCGGCAGCGCTTCGAGCGCGGTGCGCGCATCCCACGGCGTCCACCACAGCTTGATACCGAGATCGCGGGCGATGAGGCTGGCGCTGATATAGCCCGCGCCGCCGGAAATCGCGCCACCCGGATGTCCTGTGGAACCCGTATTGTAGAGATTCGGGATCGGCGAGCGGTAACCGAAATGGTTGTACATCACCTGCTCGGCATTGAAGGCGCCCATGAAGATGTCGCCGCCACGCATGTTGATCATTTCCTGGACGTATTCGCGGCCGGTATAGATGTATCGCCCGAGGATATTCTTGCTCGTCATGTTCGGGCAGTAGCGCGCGAAGGTCTCGATGATTCGGTCGGCGAATTCACCCTTCCAGGCCTCGTAAGTCTTGCCGCCGATATCCGGATTGAGCGGCATGACGTGCCAGCAATAGGTCGTGTGCTTGCCGGGCGGCGCCTGCGTCGGGTCAAGCAGGCTCAGCGGCCCGGAGCCGAACTGCACGAGCTTCGGCACGCGTCCCGCCATCACGTCCTGATGCGCGGAGAACAAATCCTCCATCGTCTCGGCGCCGATCGACCATTTCAGCGAGCGGTTAATATTCGGGTCGAATTTCTCGGCGGCAAAGCGCGGGCTTTCGTTGAGGGCGAGATGCAGGCCGAACAGGCTCCAGGCGGTATATTGGAAGCCGTCGAGCTTTTGCAGGAACGCCACCGGTAACTGCTCGCGGCCGACGAGCCTCTCGAAGGTCTGGTGCACGTCGAGCGTCGAGGCGACGAATTGCTTGGCACGTACCGTGCGGCCGTCGGCCAGCTCGATGCCGGTCGCCTTGCCGTTCTCGATGACGATGCGCGCGATGTCGACCTGCGGCTGGTAGGTGCCGCCGGCCGTGATGAAGGTCTCCATCAGCCCGCGCGCCAGATTGAACGAACCGCCCTGGCAAAGCTGGTAGCCGCTCTCGAGGTCGAAGGCGCGGATCACCGAGCCCATCGGCGAGGTCTTCGACATCGTGTCGACCAGCCAGGTGCCAAACAGCGACACTTTGAATAGAAATAAGAGCTGCACGTGGTGGTTCTCAAACAGCTCGCGTACGACATCGAGCGGCTGGCGGTTGGCCACTTCGAGAAATTCGCGGCCTAGCGCGCTTCGCTTCAAGAGCGTCTCGCGCTCGTCTTTTGTCAGTGGTTCGGCGTAGCGCTCGGCAAGGAGGATATCGCGCGTGATGGCCTCGGCCTTGCGGTTCCAGTCGCGAAAGGTTTGCGCGTCTTTCTTCGAGAAACGCGTGATGTTGGCGACCGACTCTTCTAGATCGCGTCCGAGCACCAGCGCCGAGCCGTCATGGTGCGCCTGGCCGAACTCGTAGCGCGGCGTGATGTAGGTGACGCGTTCGTCGAGGCCGAGGTCCTTGAACCACGGCGTCTCGCTGATGTGGAAGTGATTGATCGAGTGCAGGTTGTGATAGAAGCCCGGCAGGGTGACTTCGCGCGTGCACAAGCCGCCTCCGTAAGTCAGCCGCCGCTCAACCAAAAGAATGTTGATACCCGCGCGCGCCAAGTAGCTGCCGAGGATGAGACCATGATGGCCCGCGCCGATGATGATACCGTCGTAGATCTTGCTGAGCGCCTTGGACACCGCGTTTCCCATTGGAAATATCTTTCCGGCGGTCCCACCGCCGTTGCGCGCTTGGCTACAGTGCAGAAACCACGCGCGTCCGGCAACCTGCGGAATTGCATGGCCTTTAGGCGGATGGACGTTGCCCGGTCTCTGCCGGTAAATTAGGCCATCCAAAGGCAAGCGGGCCGGAACAGGCCCTGGGGGAGGGTACAATGCGCAAGGCATTATTGATTGCGGGCGCGGCGCTGCTGCTCGCAGCGGTTCCGGCGTCGGCCCAGCAGAAGACGATCAAGATCGGCTTTATCTCGACATTCAGCGGTCCCGTCGCCGTGATCGGCAACGATATGCGTAACTCGTTCGAGCTCGCGCTCGATCACATGGGTCGCAAGATGAATGGCCTGCCGGTCGAAGTGATTTACGAGGACGATGGCTTCAAGCCGGAGCAGGGTCTGCAGAAGACGCAGAAGCTCATCGACTCCGACAAGGTCGACTTCATCGCCGGTTACATCTGGTCGAACGTGTTGCTCGCCTCCATCAAGCCCGCGATCGACTCCAAGACCTTCCTCATCACCGCCAATGCCGGCCCTTCGCAGATCGCCGGCGAACAGTGCTCGCCTTACGTCTTCTCAACCTCATGGCAGAACGACCAGACGCCGCAGGCGATGGGCCTCTACATGAATCAGAAGGGCGTGAAAAGCGTGTTCCTGATCGGACCGAACTATGCGGCCGGCAAGGATATGCTCGCGGGCGTCGCGTCGACCTTCAAGGGCAAGGTGATTGGTCAGGAATTGACGACGTGGCCGACGCAGCTCGACTTCTCGGCCGAGCTCGCCAAGGCCAAAGCCGCCAATCCGGACGCGGTTTTCGTGTTCTATCCGGGTAAGGCGGGCGTGCAGTTCCTGCAGCAATACGCGCAGGCGGGCCTAAAGGGCAAAGTCCCGCTCTACACCGCGTTCACCATCGACGAGCTGTCGCTGCCGCTGCAGAAGGACCTCGCGCTCGGCGTGCCGGGCGCACAGGAGTGGGTCAACGACTTGCCGAATGCGGCCAACAAGAAGTTCGTCGCGGACTACATCAAGAAGTATCCCGGCCATCGGCCGTCTTTCTACGGCGCGCAAAGCTACGACGCTGCCAACCTTATCGCGTCTGCGGTCGCCGCGACCAAAGGCGACCTCTCCGACAAGGCCAAGGTGCAGAAAGCGCTCGAAAAGGCCGACTTCAAGTCGGTGCGCGGCGACTTCAAGTTCGGCAACAACCACATTCCGATCCAAAACTTTTACCTGCAGGACGTGGTGAAGCAGGGCGACGACTTCGTGCTGAAGACGGTCGCGACCATCGTGAAGAACGACCAGGACCGCTTCCACGACAAGTGCTCGATGAAGTGATCTTCGGCTGATGTGATACCGGGCGGCAGGAGCGCCATAGCGTTTCTGCCGTCTTGTTTTTGGGCTGATCCATGACTCTCTTCATCGAGCAATGCCTGAACGGGTTGCAGTTCGGCCTACTGCTGTTCCTGCTCGCGGCTGGGCTGACGCTCGTCTTCGGCATCATGGATCTGGTCAACCTGGCGCATGGCTCGCTCTACATGGTTGGCGCCTATTTCGCAGCGACCTTCGCCGCATGGACCAGCAGTTTCGTGCTTGGCGCCGTGCTGGCACTCGGCGCGACGCTTCTCGTCGGTATGGTGGTGGAGGTCGTCGTTATGCGCCGGCTCTACGGCCGCGACCATCTCGACCACGTGCTCGGCACGTTCGGTCTCATTCTCTTTTTCGACGAACTGGTGCGGCTGATCTGGGGTCCTGAAGGCCTCTCGCTGCCGTTGCCATCCTGGCTCAACACCGCCATCACCATCATGCCCGGCGTCGACTACTCGGCCTACAAGTTATCGATCATCATCGTCAGTCTGGTCGTCGCCGCCTTCCTATACGTCCTGGTGATGAAGACGCGGATCGGCATGCTGATCCGCGCCGGCGCCACCAACCGCGAAATGGTCGGCGCGCTCGGCGTCAACATCAAGCTGCTCTACACGCTGGTGTTCGGGCTTGGCGCCGCGCTCGCCGGCCTTGCCGGCCTGATGCAGGCGCCGATCCTCACCGTGCAAATCGGCATGGGCGAGAACATCCTCATCCTTGCCTTCGTCATCACCGTCATCGGCGGCATCGGCTCGATCCGCGGCGCGCTCATCGCCGCGCTGTTCGTGGGCTTCATCGACACGCTCGGCCGTGCCTTCTTCCCCGATCTCCTGCGCATGGTGTTCAGCAAGGAAGTGGCGGCAACCGCCGCGCCGGCGCTCTCCTCGATGCTGATCTACCTGATGATGGCGATCGTCCTGGTGGTCAAGCCCGAGGGCTTGTTTTCGGCGGGCGGCAAATGAGCGTTCGCCTCACGCCGCGCAATGTCGTCGTCGCCGTCTTGTTTGCGGCGCTGTTGCTGCTGCCGTTCTACGCGCAATTCGCCAACGACCGTTTCCTGCTGACGCTGTTCACCCGCATCGTCATCCTGGCGATGGCGGCCGTCAGCCTTAATCTGATTCTCGGTTTCGGCGGCATGATGAGCTTCGGCCATGCCGCCTATCTCGGCATTGGCGGCTATGCCGTCGGCATCCTCGCCTACGAGGGCGTCGGCTCCGGCTTCATCCAGTGGCCGGTCGCGTTGCTTTCCAGCGCGCTGTTCGCGCTCGTCATCGGCGCCTTGAGCCTGCGCACGCGCGGCGTCTACTTTATCATGATCACGCTCGCTTTCGCGCAGATGGCCTATTACGTGATCTCCGGGCTTGCCCGCTATGGCGGCGACGACGGCCTCACCATCCAGAAGCGCAGCCTGTTCGTCGCGCCATTCGATCTCACCGACAAGACGCAATTCTACTATGTCTGCCTCGCGCTGCTGTTTGCGTCGCTCTATCTCGTCTGGCGGCTTGTCAATTCGCGCTTCGGCCTAGTGATCCAGGGTGCGCGCTCGAACGACGCACGCATGCGCGCGATCGGGTTCCCGACCTACCGCTACAAGCTGGTCTGCTTTGTCATCGCTGGCACGCTATGCGGACTTGCCGGCGCGCTGCTTGCCAACCACACCGATTTCGTCAGCCCGGCGATGATGTATTGGACGCGGTCCGGCGACCTCATCATCATGGTGGTGCTCGGCGGCATGGGCTCGGTCACGGGCCCGGTGTTCGGCGCCGTGGCGCTGCTGGTGCTGGAAGAGGCGCTGTCCGGCATCACCGAGTATTGGCAGATCATCCTCGGTCCGCTGCTGCTGCTGGTCGTGCTGTTCGCGCGCGGTGGCATCGATGGCCTGCTCGCCAAGGTGCGGTCATGATTGAGCCGCTGCTCCAGACTGAGAGCCTTGCCAAGCGCTTCGGCGGCATCGTCGCGACTGACGACGCGACCATCAGCATCGCGCCGGGCGAGTTGCACGCAATCATCGGCCCGAACGGCGCCGGCAAGACAACCTTGGTCTCGCAACTCTCGGATCAATTGGCGCCCGATGCCGGCCGCAGCCGCTTTGCCGGTCTCGACATCTCGGCGCTGCCGATGCACAAGCGTAGCCGCCTCGGCCTTGCCGGGTCGTTCCAGATCACGTCGCTGTTTCTCGATTTGAGCGTGCTCGACAATGTCGCGCTCACGGTGCAGGCGCATGCCGGGCACTCGTTCTGCTTCTGGCGCGACGCGCGCAGCGAGCCGAAGTTGCGCGAG
>Ga0187780_10000778_pt1 | contig 23783 bp, 17 predicted proteins | sample 1015_Q2_SP10_20__FD_132429 | JGI IMG/M metagenome (GOLD analysis project Ga0187780, IMG submission 132429) | Tropical peat soil microbial communities from peatlands in Department of Meta, Colombia - 1015_Q2_SP10_20_MG | ecosystem: Environmental > Terrestrial > Soil > Wetlands > Peat | place... | reverse complement strand
CTGAGCTGGGGAACCGTGGCGATGCTGACCGGGCTGGTGCAGAACATCCATCAGTTGTACGCGGCACGCATTGTGCTGGGGATTGCCGAGGCCGGCTCCTTCCCAGGGATTGCTTTGTACCTGACCTACTGGTTTCGCCAGCGGGAACAGGCGCGGGCGCTCGCGCTGTTCCTCATCGGATGGCCGGTCACGAGCATCGTGGGCTCTCCGGTCTCGGGCTTCATTCTGGACCACGTGCATTGGCTTGGGGTGGCAAGCTGGCGTTGGCTTCTGATGCTCGAAGGCGTACCCGCTGTCGCTCTGGGATTTTTCACCTATTTGGTGCTGCCAAACCGCCCCAAGGACGCGAAATTTTTGAGCGGCGAAGAAAGGGAATGGCTGATAGCAGAATTGGATCGCGAAGAGCAATGCAAGCTTCGGCAGGGACCACACTCTGCAATCGAAGGGATGACGAACCCGCGAGTGTGGCACCTCGTCGCCATCTATTTCGGGATGATGATTGGCAGCTACACCTTGAGTTTCTACGGGCCAAAACTCGTGAAGTCCTTGTCGAGCGAATATTCCAACAGCGTGGTTGGATACGTGGTGATGATTCCTTACCTGGCGGCGCTTGTGGCGATGATTCTGGTTGGCCGCAGTTCCGACCGCCGCATGGAGCGCCGGTATCATACGGCGATTTCTTTGCTGGTGGGCGGAATTGGTTTCTTGTCGCTGAGCGCGGGGCATTCTCCCGTGGTCACCATCGCGCTTTTTGCGCTTCTCGCGGCTGGGTATACCAGTTCGCTCGGCCCGTTCTGGGCCATGCCCAGCGGATTCTTGACGGGATTTTCAGCGGCGAGCGGAATCGCGCTGATCAATTCCGTTGGGAATTTGGGCGGGTTGGTCGGACCGTCAGTAGTCGGGTTCATCAGCGAGAAGACCGGCACACTGTATGGCGGCCTGGCGTTCGCGGGAATTTCCATGCTGGTGGCCGCTGCGTTCACCTGGATGCTTCCGAGATCCCCTGGCGTCGCTGCGGAAGCCCAAATCCCCGGATCCTCTTGAGCGCGGGGCATGTGGGGTGCATGCTCTGACGGCAGCTTGGCGACCAAGCTTGCGCGTTTTACGCAAGACGCATAAAAGGTTGGCGCGTCTAAGGGCTGGGAGGGTGCCTCGAATGAGCAAACGACTATCTGTGTTTCTGCTTTTGCTGTTGGCGGTTCCCGTTTTTGCACAAGACAAGAAACCGACAACGTTGAGAGAAGTCTTACTGGCGGAGCTGAAGACCACGCACGACAACGAAGACTGGTTTGTACCCGCGAATATCGCGGTGAAAGGACTGACGGCGGAACAGGCGAGCTGGAGGGACGGCAAGGGGAATCATTCGGTCGGGCAGTTGGCGTACCACCTGGTGTACTGGAACAAGCGGAATCTGTTGAGGCTGAAGGGCGAGCCGCTCGAGAAATTCAGCGGGAACAACGACGAGACGTTCGACAAGTTCGACAGCAAGAAGTGGGAAGAAACCGTTCAGCAGCTGGACACGGTGATGAAAGAGCTGGAGAAATGGGTGGAAACGGCGGACGAAGGGAAATTGAAGGAGAACGCGCAAGTCTTTACGCACATCAGCACGCACAACGCGTATCACATCGGGGAGATTATTTACGTTCGCAAAGAACAGGGTTCGTGGGATCCGAAGAACGGCGTGAGATAGCTGTCGATTAATAGAGTGACGGCTCAAGGATTGGCAGGCTGATAGCGGGCGGCTTCCTGTGGCTTACCCCAGGATTGGTACAAGGTGACGAGGCGGCGCGCCGCATCGAGGGTCGGCGGGCTGTGATCGCCCTGGACGCTCTTCAAGGTCGAGTAACTTTCCAGCAGAAGCGGTTCGGCCTCGGCATAGCGTTTCTCGGTCGTCAGGCACTCTCCCAAAGCGCCTTGTGTGTAAGCAGTGAGGTAGTGGCCTTTGGGAAGAAGCTTGGTGCGAAGTTCGAGGGCGTGGCGCAACATCGGTTCGGCCTCGGCCGACCGCCCGGTCTTATTGAGGATCAGCCCCAGGAGCGTGTACGGCGAGGAAAGAGCGCCGTGGCCCTTGGGAAGCGTCGCTTCATAAATCGCAAGGGATTTTCTGGCCTCCGTTTCGGCTTCGGGATAATTGCCTTCGAGGTAGTGCAAGTGGCCGAGATGCACCCAAGCATAGGCCACGCTCGGATGCTGTTCCCCCAAGAGCTGGCGGTACATGGCCAGGCCATCCTGAAGCATGCGTTCGGCTTCCGGATATTGACCGGTGGTGCGAAGAATGGCCCCGAGGTTAACTTCCGTTTCCGCAAGCTGAAAGCGCTCGTTTCCTAATTTCTGAAATTCTTCGAGAGCCTTGCGGGCCCAGGATTCCGCTTCCTGATACTCGCCGTGGTCGGCATGCAACGCGGCAAGGAAGTTTTGCGTGGAGGCGACGAGAGCGCGGTCTTTGCCCGTGAGCCTGGGAGAAAAGGAAAGAGCTTGGAGCCAAACGGACTCCGCCTCTTGGATCTGCCCTTTCACGCGCAACAGAATTAGGCCGAGGCTGTTCAGAGTTTCCGCGAAATTTGCCACGTTGAGGTTTGGATCGTTGGCATGTTTTTGGTAAATGGCCACGGATTGCCGGAAAAGTTTTTCGGCCCCGGGATAGTCTCCCTTGTTTCCGAGGGTGACCCCAAGCTCATACATGGTTCGAGCGGTATCCTGATGGTCGGGGCCGTAGAAGGCGAGGTCGGTGGCAAGAGCGTCGCGAAGATAATGTTCGGCAAGATCGAAGCGAGGCTGAATCGTGTAGGCCATGCCGATGGTGCGCAAGATTTCGGCTTTTACGGCGGGTTGATCGTTTAGCTCCGTTTCCGCGCGCGGACCGGCGACGTCGAGCATGTCGGCGAGGGTGGCGTCGTGGCCTTTTTTGGTGTTGGCGGAGCCGGAACGCGTGTCCGAGAAGCCCAGCATGTCTTGCAGGAAAGCGTTGATGCGGTCGGCCTTGGCCTTTTCGAGTTGCGCGCGATCGCGTTCCGCGCGAGCGGCGCGCGCCTGCCAGCTAGTGGCGACGATGCCGCCGACAAGAGAAAGCAAGATGAGCGCGGCAGCGATTACCGCCGCGCGGCGACGGCGAACGAATTTTCCAGTGCGATAGCGCCAGGAATCCGGATGAGCGTGGACCGGCAAACCTTCCAGATGGCGGCGGATATCTTCGGAGAATTGTTCGACGGAAGAATAGCGGCGCTCGGGCTCTTTGCGCAGCGCCATCAAGACGATGTTATCGAGGTCGCCGGCGAGGCGGCGCCGGAGTTTTTCGGGAGTGCCTTCGCGGGTTTCGCTGACGGACTGCGGGGTGATGGGATTTCCGGCGACGGAATCTTCGAGACGGTCAATCGCAGCGCTGGGCTTTTCGGGTTGCTGGTCGCAGATGGCTAGTTCGAGTTCCTGGGAAGTTTTGCCGGAGAGGCGATAGGGGCGATGGCCGGTGAGCAGGGCGTAAAGCAATACGCCCAGGGAATAAATGTCCGTGGCAGTAGTGATACCTCCACCGCGAACCTGCTCAGGACTGGCCGACTCCGGAGTCATTGGTCGAGCGAGAGTGATGGTGCGAGCGGAAGCGTCGGGATCGGCAGCGAGGAGTTTGGCAATGCCGAAGTCGAGAAGTCGGGGAACGCCTTCGGCGGTAACGAAGATGTTGCCCGGCTTAATGTCGCGGTGAATGACCAGATTCTGATGAGCATATTGAACGGCGGCGCAAACACTCTGGAAAAGCTTTAAGCGATCCGTGATGGTGAGTTCGCGCGCGTCGCAATATTTGTCGATGGGCTCACCCTGGATGTATTCCATCACGAAGTAAGGAAGGCCATCGTCGGTGGTGCCGCCGTCGAGCAGACGCGTGATGTTGGGATGGTCGAGGCTGGCAAGAATCTGGCGCTCGGCGCGGAAGCGGCGGATCACGTCCTCGGTGTCCAGGCCGCGCTTGATGAGCTTGATGGCAACTTGTTTTTCGAATGCTTGGTCGGCGCGTGAAGCGAGATAAACGGCGCCCATGCCACCGCGGCCCAATTCGCAGATGACTTTGTATGGACCGATGTTCCGCCCCACCATGGAGTGACTTTCGTTTTCTTCAAGCAGGCGGATGCCTTCGGCAAACGCAGGTGTCTCGGTGAAGCTTCCTTTTTCATAGGAGAGCAGCAGGGAATCGACTTCCTGGCGGAGGGAAGCGTCGGCTGCGCAGGCAGTGTCAAGGAAAGCGGAGCGGTGAGCGGGTTCGCACTCCAGCGCGGAGTGAAAAAGCTCTTCGATTTGACGCCACCGTTGGGGCTCCATCGTGCACCTCAGGCGCCGAGTTCACGGCGCAGCCAGGCCCGGGCCATTTTCCAGTCGCGAGTGACGGTAGCCGGAGAAACTTTGAGAGCTTCGGCGGCTTCTTCGATGGACATGCCGCCGAAATAGCGGAGTTCAAAGACCTTTCCTTTGCGTTGGTCGATGGCAGTGAGGCTGTCCAAGGCCGTGTTCACGGCCACCAATTCATCCGCGCGTTCATCGGACATGACGGCCACTTCCGCGAGCGGCAGGCTTCGCACACCATCGCCGCGCTTGGCGCGAGCCCGCCCGCGAGCGTAGTCCACCAAAATATTGCGCATCACGCGAGCAGCAACAGCGAAAAAGTGGGCGCGCGTTTGGAAGCGGGCGTTTTGCTGACCGACCAGGCGGAGATAAGCCTCATGGACCAGAGCGGTGGTCTGGAGAGTGTGGTCGTGACGTTCGCCACGCATGTAGGCGTTGGCGAGGCGGTGCAACTCGTCATAGACGAGGGGAAAGAGCCTTTCGAGAGTGGCTTCGTCGCCTTTGCTCCAGTCGGCGAGGAGGCGCGTGATCTCACCCTGGGTTGACATGTTGCGGCTGCCTGGGGAACTGCGGCGAAGCATACCACAACCGCAAGCCGGGCCGGGGCCACGAGAAGGGCGGAAAGAGGTGATTGAGTTGAGCCCGAAATGTCGCTTTACAAAGTGTAGGGCAAAGTGAGGCCAGTCCCGCCATGAATGGTGGGGGTTCGCGGGAGGGTTCCCGCCAGCCCCCAAGGTCGGTGCCTGCGTCGGGGAAGATTCCAAGGAGTGGAGGCTCTATGAACCGTTCCCTCAAAGGGATGTGCTTTCTAACAATCGTCGCAGCAACGTGTTGCTCGGCAGGCTGTTCTCTCGGAAAGCTCGTGGAGGGAGGGGGAGGCGGCCAGCCCACGATTACACTTTCTGTTCCAAACAATCAAACCATATTGCAGCAGGGGCAATCGGTGGGCCTCGGCGCGTTCGTCATGCATACGGGGGGAAATCCCAATATCATCTGGAGTCTGTCCGGCTCAGCCTGCCCGAGCTGCGGGACAATAACGCTTGTAACCCCCGACGGCAACAATGTCACCTATACTGCTCCCCAAACGGTGACCACAAACTTTACGGTGACCGTTACCGCAACTTCGGCTGCGATCAGCACGTTAACCACATCGGTGCAACTCCAGGTGACCGGACCGGTTTCTGTAACGATCCAAGGAAAGGTCAATCAGGTTCAAGCGGCGTCGGCGGCGGTGAATTTCACCGCCATCGTGACGAACGACATTAACAAACTGGGTGTGACGTGGTCGCTGGCAGGTCCGTGTGCGGATGCCTGCGGAACTCTCACGAATCAAACGACCACAGGGGTGACTTACACGCCGCCGCAGGATCCGCCTGCGGTGCAGCCGGTGACAATCGTGGCGACGTCCAATCAGGACAAGACCAAGTCCGACAGCGACGCGATCACCATAACGCCGGCGCCGATCACGGTGATGATCGACGACAAAATCAGCAGCATTGCGCCAGGGGCGGCCGCGTATACGTTTCACGCCACCATCACGCACGACATCGGTGGTCAGGGGGTGAATTGGAGGCTCACAGCTAGTGGCGCAGCTTGCGCGCCTGCCTGCGGTTCTTTGGGTGGCCAGAACGGACACACGGGAAATGTTTGGGACGTTGTCTATACGCCGCCGGCTTCCTTGCCTGCCTCGCCGAACAACACGCCGGTGCTCACGGCAGCATCAGGAGGCGATCCGACAAAAACAGATACCGATGCTTTCACCATCTCGCAATCGGCGCCTCCGTTGATTTCGGTAACGATCACAAACAAGATTTCGTCGATTCTGGCTGGCGCTGCGGCGGTCACGCTCAACGCCACAGTTCAAAACGATTCAGCAAACAAGGGCGTGACGTGGACGCTGACCGCAAACGGGACGAGTTGCTCGCCAACCTGCGGTTCCTTGAACAATGTGACGACGAGCAGTGTGAGCTACATGCCACCAACGACGCTTCCTGCAGCGCCCGATGACACACCGACGATTACTGCCACGTCCGTCGCAGATCCCACGAAATCAGACGTGGATCCCTTCACAATCAGCGGGCCGCCGTCCGGCTGTTCTTCTGGAAACGAAAGCGTGCTGAACGGCGAGTACGCATATCTGTTGCAAGGAGCCGATTCCGGCGGATTCGTGGCCATGGCCGGAAGTTTCACGGCCAACGGGACGGGGGGAATCACGGCCGGACTGCAGGACGTCAACCGCAGCACGGGTCCGCAGACGAACTTAACGGTGATGCCCGCCAACAGTTCGTATTCAGTGGGGGCGGACAACCGCGGCTGCTTGACGCTGCAATTGTCGAACAACACCTCGGTGGTGTACCGATTCGCGGTGGGCACGGTTTCTGGAGGAGTTGCGACAAAAGGACACATCATCGAATTCGACGACGCTACAGGAACCGGGACGCGGACGGAAGGCTTGCTGCGGAAACAGAATTCGGCATCGTTCGCCACCAGCGGGTTTCAGGGCAACTACGCTTTTGCCATGTCCGGGAACGATTCGGCGGGAGGCCGGTTTGTTTTGGGTGGCGTGCTAACCGCAGCCTCAGGAGCCCTGAGCAACGGTAACGTCGATTCAAACGACGCAGGAGTGGCGACGCTGAATCAGACGGGCGGCTCGGGAGTTTACAGCATTGCTTCGAGCGGACGCGGCACGGCGACCGTAACCGTTCCCATTGGCACTTTCAACTTCTCCCTGTACATGGTTTCTTCGTCGGAGATTATGGCGATGACCACGGACGCCTTGGGAGCCTCCCATCCTATCGGGACGGGAGAGCTGCTCCAGCAAACGCAAAACAGCTTCGACAACAGCTCCATGAACGCCAATGCCGTCTTCTATACCAGCGGCATCGGCACAGGAGATCCCGGAACCACAGTCACAATCGGACTGATAACGCCGGATGGCAAGGGAAGTTATTCTTTGACGCTGGATCAAAATGCTGCGGGGACATTTACGCCAACGCAAAACACTTCGGGAACGTATTCGGTGAGCAGCAACGGCCGCTTGACCACGACCGTGGGAAAAAACCAGTCCATCGTTTATTTGGTGAGTCCGAACGAGGGGTTTACGCTCAACACGAGCCCGCAAGCAGAGCTGGGCTTCCTCGAGCCGCAGACCGGCGGGCCGTTTAGCAATGCTTCGCTTTCCGGGCCATTTTTTTATGGGACGGAAGGCGCCGACGCTGGAGAAAGATTGGACGGCGTCGGTGCGCTCTCCTTTGACGGAAAGGGGAACTATTCAGAAACGGAAGATGATTCCACGCCGGGAGGATTGTTCCCGAGCCAGACTTTCGCCACCACTTACAGCTTTTCGAGCAGTTCCGCGCAGCCTGGGAGGGGAACGCTGGACGCTAACAATCCGCCGCACACCGTCGCGTACATCATATCGGCCACAAAGCTCGTTTATTTGAACACCCCAGCGACTTATCCGCGAGTGGTTATTGTGGAGAAGTAGCGAGCAAACTTGCGGCTGGGCGAGATTCGGATGAGGGTCGCAGCTCGCCCGCCGCCCGCGGTCGCGCTCGTAATGAATACCGCAACGGGTTTTCGCGTTGCGTTTTGTGGGCTTCCTTTGCGGGTATATAGTAAGTGAGGGCGTACGCACACCAGGTGCGTAACCGGGAAGCATCGTCCTAGGGGCGCGCGAAGCGCCGATTAAACACCAGCTCTGTACCTGTAGCACAGATTCGGAAATCGCAAAGGCATTCGAACGGATGGCCGCAGACGTCAGCAAACATCTGGACCGCGCCAAGCGCTTCCTTGAGAAGAATCGTGTCGAGGACGCGATTGAAGCGTATTTGGCGGTGCTCGATGAGGCGCCCCAGCACCAAGAGGCCACGCAAGCGCTGGGCGATCTTTACACGCGCGTCGAGCAGCCCGACCGAGCGGCCGTGTATTACGGGTTGCTGTTCGATTTGATGGTCGAACCAAAAGACGAAGCCAAAGCGCTCGCGCTCTACAACCGGTTCCTGCGCTCAAGCGCCTCGCCACAACCGCCCGAACGCATCGCGCGCTACGCGTTTCTCCAACAAAAGCAAAACCGCGGTGACGAAGCCATCGAGCAGTATAACAAGGCCGGAGAACTGTTTGCCGCTGCCGGGCGCGATGAGGACGCGCTTTTTTGCTGGGAGCGCATCGCGCAGCTCGATCCCGACAATCTTGCGCGGCAAATGAAACTGGCGGAAGCGGCGGAGCGCATTGGCAAAAATGCGCTGGCGGCACGCGCGTTTTTGCGGGCAGGACAACTTGCCACGGCCAGCGGCGCGGCGGCGGATGCGCTACAACTGCTGGGCCGTGCATACAAACTTGCGCCGCAAGAACGCAGCGTAGCGCTGCTGTATGCACAGGCAAATTTGCAAAGCGGGAACGCGGTGCGCGCCGCAGCGCTGCTCGAACCGTTTGTCGGCTCGGAGAGCGATGCGCCGTTTCTCCTGACCTATGGGGACGCGCTGATGCGCGCCGGACAATTGGAGCGCGCGGGCGAAGTGCTGGAACGCGTGGTTCGCGAGAAAAATGAAGGCATGACGCAGCTTTTCGACCTTGCCGACCGTTACGCGGCAGCAGGGCAAGACCAGAAAGCCACGACGATTCTCTTGACGCTGAAGCGAAAAATGTTCGCGGACAAGCGGCAAAATGATTTCGCGACATTGATGGATGGCGTCGGGGCCAAGTATCCGCACTCGCAGGGCGTCCTGGAATTTTGGGCTGCGATGCATAACGAGCTCAACCGCGAGTCGCAATACTTCGAAGTGCTGATCAAGCTTTTCGATGTTTACCTGACGTCGGGGAACGTCAGAAAAGCCGCCGAGTCTCTCGAGAAACTCGTGGATATCGATCCGTACGACTACCGGAATCAGGAGCGGCTCGAATTGCTTCGCGGCCGGGTCGAGGATTCCTATCTGAAGCGCATTGCCAGCCGGCTGACACGAGCGAGCCAGGCCACCGGAGGACACGCGCCGCAATCGCAGGCGCCGCCTCCTCCGCCGAGTTCTATTCCTCTTGCTAACACAGAAGAAGGAAGGCACATGCAGGCGCTGGAAGACCTGATCGTGCAGACGGAAATCTTTTTGCAATATTCGTTGCAAAGCAAAGCGCACGAGCGTTTGCAGAAAATTGCAATCATGTTTCCCGGCGAAGAAGCGCGGAACGCGCGGCTCGCGAATCTATACCAGGCGGCAAATTGGTGGCCGCAAGGGGCGCCGAAGGCAAAAGCGGAGCCCGAAGTTACCGCGACGCCGGTGGCCGCAGCGCCGGTTGTGGAAGCGCAGGCGACACCGCAGACCAGCCGGACCGGCGTCTATTCCGCAGAGACGCTACGCGACCTCTCGAAAATTTCGGAGATTAACCAAAAGATTTTCCGGCAGCAGACGCCACGGGCGATGCTGAACACGGCGGTCAACGAGGTGGGAACGTATCTACGCGCGACGCGCGCGCTGGCAGTGGTGGGCGCGCCGGGACGGCCTCCGGAAATGGCGGCAGAATTCTGTGCGACCGGCGTGAAGCCTGCGCCCGGAGCTCAAGTGGTGTTGTTGCTCGCGCAAATGGAGAAAGCCGAGCCGGATGAATTGGGCGGATTGATCGTGCAAGCGGCGGACGGCTCGATTCTGCGTGACTTGGGCGTCGAGACGGCGCTCGGCGTGATGATCACAGACAAAGAGACGCAGGCGCCCGCCGGGATGTTGATCGCGGCGCACACGGAAGAGCACAAGTGGAAGCCGAACGAAGCGTATTTCCTCCAGGCCATCGGCGACCAGATGCTGATGAGCGTGAGCCACACGCGGCTGCGCTCGCTGGTACGCCGCATGGGTGTTTCCGACGAGCGCTCCGGCTTGCTGAGTCGCAGCTCGTATGTGAGCTGCCTGCTGACCGAAGCGGATCGCGCGCGTACGCAGGGGACGCCGCTGGCGCTGACCGTTTTGCAGATCGACCGCGGCGCGGAAATTTTGCGCCAGCAAGGTGAAGCAACCCTGGAGCGCTTTCTGGAGCAACTGGCGCGGTCGTTGCAGCCCATCGTGCGACAGAACGACGTGGCCGTGAAATACACTTCGTGGTCGTTGGCGTTTATTCTGCCGGACACCACGCTTGCCGGCGCCCAAAACCTGGCGGACAAACTGCGGCGAGCGGCGAGCGGGCTGCGTCCGCCGTGGGATTCCACTTCGATTACGCTCAGCGCGGGAATTGTGGAAGCTGTGCCGAAGCAGGATTACGACAGCGAAGACATCGTGACGGATTTGATCAACCGCGCGGAATTTTCCATCGAAGAGGCCCGCAAGAAAGGTGGGGATACCGTCGTCGCGCTGGAAACACCTAAGCTGTAAGCGACGAATCTGCCTCACACTACTTCTTCGAGCCATTCCCCCAAGTTTCTTCTTTCACACTTCGACGGTAGACTATACAGTGTCAAGTTTTGCGGAAAGTGAGACAGGAACCATGTTTCCGACGGATGTGGTGATTGTGGCAGGAGCGCGGACACCGATGGCGCGGTATACCGGCGCGTTTTCGGATGTCAGCGCGATTGACCTGGCGACGCACGCGTCGAAGGAAGCGATTCGACGCTCAGGCGTAGACCCGGGAGAGTTTGACCACGTGATTTTTGGCAATGTCATGCAGACCAGCGCCGATGCGATTTACGGCGCGCGGCACGTGGGATTGAAGACCGGGTTGAAAATTGAGACGCCGGCGGTGACGGTGAACCGGCTGTGCGGCTCGGGAATCGAAGCGATTGCGCAAGCGGCGCAGCGGCTGTTGCTGGACGAGGCGACGATGGTGCTTGCGGGTGGGATGGAAAACATGACGCAGGCGCCGTTTGTGATTCGCGGCGCGCGCAACGGATTGAAGCTGGGCGGCGGAGCACTGGAAGATTCACTCATGGTGGCTCTGACCGACACGTATTGCGGACTGCCGATGGCGCTGACCGCGGAAAAACTGGCGGAGCAGAACGGCATCACGAGAAAAGACGCCGATGCGCACGCGCTGCGCAGCCAGCAAGCGGCGGACGCGGCGTACAAGGCTTGCCGTATCAAAGAAGAATTGGTGCCGGTGGAAGTGAAGCAAGGCAAGAAGACGATCGTGGTCAGCGAAGACGATCACCGGCGGCCAGAAACAACGATGGAGACGCTGGAAAAATTGCCGCCGTCGTTCAAGAAAGATGGCATCGTGACGGCAGGCAACGCCAGCGGAATCGTGGATGGCGGCGCCGCGGTGGTGGTGACGCGGGAGAAAACTGCAAAAGAGCGCGGACTGAAACCGGTCGGGCGCATTATTTCCTGGGCGGTGGCGGGAGTTGACCCCAGCATCATGGGCATCGGGCCTGTGCCTTCTTCGCAGAAGGCGCTGAAACTTGCGGGATTGACGCTCGACCAAATGGACCGCGTGGAAGTAAATGAAGCCTTTGCCCCGCAGTATTTGGCGGTCGAAAAGGTTCTGGGGTTGAAACGCGACAAAACCAACGTGAACGGAGGTGCGATTGCGCTGGGTCATCCGCTGGGTGCGAGCGGAACGAGGTTGGTCATTACAATTCTGAATGAATTGCGACGCAATGGTTTGCGATATGGTTTAGCGACCGCGTGCATCGGCGGAGGACAGGGAATCGCGATGATTGTGGAAGCGATGAAGTAAACGAACGAACGCTAGACGACAAGCATACTCAGGTTCTTGTTGGTTCGTACGGACGTTACTGGTTTAAAGGGTTTCCTGTCACAGAGCACTCCACAGGATTTCTGATAAACTCTCCATTCCCGGACGGAGGGGTTCGTCCGCGGTTTCAGCGAGGAAAAGCATGGCAATCCAAAAAGCAGGAGTCGTGGGGTGTGGCCTGATGGGTTCCGGGATCGCGCAAGTGTGCGCGGCTTCGGGATTCGAGACGGTGGTGCGCGAAGTGAGCAACGAGCTTGTCGACAAAGGGCTGAAAGGTGTCGAAAAAAATCTCAGTCGGCTGGTCGAGAAAGGGACAATCACCGAAACGGCGAAGGGAGAAATCCGCGGCCGGCTGAAAGGTACGACCTCGATTGAGGATTTGAAGAATTGCGACGTGATCATCGAGGCCATCATCGAGCAACTTCCGGCCAAGCGTGAACTGTTTGCAGCGCTGGACAAGATCTGCCCGCCTGCAACAATTTTTGCAAGCAATACTTCTTCCCTGACCATCACGGAAATCGCCACTGCGACCAAGCGGCCGCAGCGTTTTGTGGGTTTGCATTTTTTCAATCCGGTGCCGGTGATGAAGCTGGTGGAGGTTGTGCGCACAATTGGGACCGACCCAGCGGTCTATGAAGAGATGGTCGCGTTCGGCGGGAAGCTGGGGAAGACGGCGGTGCGCGCCCACGACAGCACCGGTTTTATCGTGAACCGGCTGCTGGTGCCCTATTTGCTGGATGCAATTCGCGCGCTGGAAGAAGGGGTAGGGTCGGTCGAAGACATCGACAATTCGATGAAGCTGGGCTGCGGGCATCCCATGGGGCCGCTGACGCTGCTCGACTTTGTAGGCCTGGACACGACGTATTACATCACGCAGATCATGTTTGAGGAATTCAAGGAGAAGCGCTTCGCCGCCCCGCCGCTGCTGAAACGCATGGTGCTTGCCGGTTGGAATGGACGCAAATCGGGGCGCGGATTTTACGACTATGCGGATCCGCAAAACCCGAAGCCGATGAAATTGTAGTTGTGATACTGAAGACGAAGATTCGGAAATAACACAGAGGGCGCAGAGCGCAGAGGACAAAGAGAAGAGCGATGGCTTACGAAAATATTTTGTTCGAGAAGAAAGACGGAATTGCGTACGTCACGTTTAACCGGCCGAAGGTGCTAAACGCGCTTAACCGGCAAACCATCGAAGAGCTGCATCATGCCTTGCTCGAAGTGCGGCACGACGAAAGCGTGCGCGTGCTCATTCTAACGGGCGCAGGCGAAAAATCTTTCGTGGCTGGCGCGGACATCAGCGAGTTGGCGGTCCAAACGCCGGTGAACGGCAAGGAATTTTCGTCGTACGGCCAAAGCGTGCTGCATTTGCTTGAGACCATTGGCAAGCCTTCGATTTGCGCCATCAATGGTTTTGCGCTGGGTGGTGGCTGTGAGCTGGCGCTTGCCTGCACGATTCGCATCGCCAGCAAAAGCGCGAAACTCGGGCAGCCGGAAGTGAAGCTGGGGATTTTGCCGGGCTACGGTGGAACGCAGCGACTGGCGCGATTGTGCGGGAAGGGTGTAGCACATGAACTCTGCCTGACCGGCGAAATGATTAACGCGGAAGAAGCGCTTCGCATCGGCCTGGTCAATCACATCTACGAACAGGCGGAGCTGATTCCCGCCGCGGAAGCGATGGCCAAGAAGATTATCGCCAATGGCCCGATTGCCGTGAAGTTCACCATGGAAGCGATCGAGCGCGGCACGGAAATGCCGCTCGAAGAAGGATTGTTCCTCGAAGCGACTTTGTTCGGCGTGGCCTGCGCGACCGAAGACATGCGCGAAGGAACGAAAGCGTTTTTGGAGAAGAGACCTGCGCAATTCAAGGGGAAGTAAAGGAAATAAAGGAGGTAGAGGAGGTAGAGGAAGCAGAGGAGCAGACACGACCCGCTGCGAGCACTCAAGGAAATGGCGCAGAAGATCCAACCCGAAAAGATTCATGGCGAACTGAGCGCAGCCGGCCTGCGCTTCGGCATCGTCGTCAGCCGCTTCAACAGCTTCATCACGGAGCGGTTGCTGGCGGCCGCGGTTGATGCGCTGGGGCGCGCGGGCGCGGGAAGCAAGGACGTAGACGTCGTACACGTTCCGGGATCATTCGAACTCCCGTTGGCGTCGAAAAAACTTGCGGCGACTGGAAAGTATGACGCACTCATCGCCATTGGCTGCATCTTGCGTGGCGAGACCGCGCACTACGATTACGTATGCTCGGAAACCGCGCGTGGTTTACAACTCGCTCAGATGGACAGCGGCCTGCCCATCATTTTTTGTGTTCTTACCTGCGACACGCTCGAACAGGCCATCGATCGCGCGGGGCTGAAAGGCGGCAACAAAGGTTTTGAAGCGGGCTTGGCGGCCATCGAAATGGCGCAACTCTTGCGCAAGTTGCGCGCGGCTCAGCCGGATTCTTCGCCCGCGGGAAAGCCGCGGCGCAAGTAACGTGTCCCTCCGCACCAAAGCACGCGAATTCGCGATGCAGATGCTCTTTCAGTGGGACATGAGCCAGCAGGATCCCGCCAAGCTCGAAGGGAAATTCTGGAAGAGTGCCAAAGCCGCGGACCAGACGCGTGCCTTTGCCAATCAACTTTTCGAAGGCGCGGCCAAAGAGTTCAAAGCTCTCGACGAAATCATCGCGAAGCATTGCGAAAATTGGCGGCTCGAACGGCTAGCCGCCATCGACCGGGCCATCTTGCGCCTAGCGATTCACGAATTGAACGCGGGCGACACTCCCGCCAAAGTCGTTTTGAACGAAGCCGTCGAGCTAGCCAAGAAATTCTCTTCTGAAGAATCGGGCGCGTTTGTAAATGGCGTGCTCGATTCTGTCCATAAATCTTTGCAAACAAAGTAGTTATCTGACTTCCTCTGGCTCTCACACCGCACATTGGCCTGCCGAACTCTCTGCGAAACTTCCTCCAGCGCCTTGTGTTCGACTCAGTAAGTGTGGTGGTAAGTCCAGGAACATTTTCTTCAGGAGAGAAGACAAATGAAGGCAGAATTGTTCGTCCGTCGAAGTGTGCTCGCGTTCGCATTTTCCGGCTTGCTCGCTGTGGGTGCCTATGCCCAGGACCCCACCCCGCAGCAGCAGGACATTCAAAGCGACAAGAAAGACATCAAGCAGGATAAAAAAGACTTGGCCAAAGACCGTGCCGACCGCAATGCCGACCAGCGCGACATCAACAACGACAAGCGCGATATCAAGAATGACAAGCAGGACATCCACCAGGACAACAAGGACATTCGCCAAGACAAGCGGGATGTTCGTCAGGACAACAAAGATATTCACAACGACAAGGCGGATTTGAGCAAGGACCGCTCGGATCGCAACGCCGACCAGCGCGACATCAATCACGACAAGACGGACCTTAGCAAAGACCGCGCCGACCGCAATGCGGATCAGCGCGACATCAATCAGGACAAGCGCCAGCTTGCCAAGGACGATGCCAAATATGGAGACAATAGCAAACAGTCACAAGCCGTGCGTCAGGATCTGCGCCAGGATCGCACAGACCGCAATGCCGATCAGCGCGATATCAACCATGACAAAACGGATTTGGCGAAGGACCGCGCCGATCGCAACGCCGACCAGCACGACATCAATCACGACAAGCAGGACTTGGCCAAGGATCGTGCCGATCGCAATCACGACGTCAAGGACCTAAATGCCGACCGCAAAGACCGCAATCAGGACGTCAGGGACCTGCACAAAGATCAGAAAGATCTGAACCAGGACCGCAAAGACCACAATCAAGACCAGAAAGACATCAACAAGGACAAAAAGGATTTGCGCGCCGATCGCAAAGACCTGAAACAGGATCGCAAAGCGCAAGCCAAGGCACAGGCTAAGCCACAACCCAGAGCCCAGGGCAGGAAACACTAAGGATTAAAAACAAAAAGGCCGCGCGGATTCTTCCGGGCGGCCTTTTTCTTTTTGAAGGTTGCATTGCTTCAGACTTGAATCGTGCCTTCGAACACTTTGACGGCCGCGCCGCTCACGCGCGGCACAAGTTTCTTACCCGAGAGCGTCACTTCCACTTCGATGTGACTGGGGCGGCCCATTTCTTCTCCTTGAAGAATGCTCAGCATGTGACCGGGAGTCAGTTTGCCATGCTTCACGAGATATGCGCCAAGCGATCCGGCGGCCGAGCCGGTCGCGGGATCCTCATAAATCTCCCAAGGGAGCATGCCGCGTGAAAAAAGTTTGCCGTTGCTGCCCAACGCAAAGCAGTACGCCATCGTCGCGTTCTTGCCGATCAGTTTGCGAAGCTCGAACATGTTCATCGCGATTTTGCCCAGCGCCGCGCGATTTCGCAGCGGCACCATGAGATTGAAAATGCCGGTCGAGACGCACTCGGGCTCGAGATGCGGATCAAAATCCTTGGAAGTCAGGCCAAGCGCTTTCGCCAGCACTGCTTTCTTGAACTTGATCGGGCGGAACTTTGCGTCCATTTGCGTCATCGTCACGCGCTGCGGGCGTCCGTCCTTGAAGCGAATCTCAACGGGCAACACGCCAGCGCCTGTTTGCTGCATCACGTGCACGCCGCCTTCCTGCGCCGGCACCACGCCCAACCCTGCCAATAAGAACCAGGTGCCAATCACGGGATGGCCTGCAAGTTTCAGTTCCTGTTGCGTAGTGAAGATACGTAGTCGCGCCAGCGCGCGCTCGTCGGTCGGCTTCTGCACGAAGACCGTTTCCGCAAGATTCATTTCGCGGGCCATGGCTTGCATTTCATCTTTCGAGAGGCTGTCTCCGTCAGTGAAAACGGCGAGCGGATTTCCCTGGAAACGCGTTGTCGTGAATACGTCCAGTGTGTGATAACGATGTTCCATGCTTGCATGCGGGCCGTTCGAACGAGCTTGCGAATCAGATGCGCTCGAGCTCAGCTGCCGTCCTTTCGTTGGTGATATTCCCCGTGCTAAAAGGCGATTTCGCTCTAAAGATTGTGCACGATTTGCGTTACTGCTTCGAGAACGCGGCGTGTCAACTCCGGCTTCGGTGTCTCGGAGTACACGCGAAGCAGATTCTCCGTTCCTGAAGCGCGCACCATTACCCAGCCCGCATCTCCTAGATACACTTTGATCCCGTCCAGGTTCTCGCGTCCCACCACGGGAAGACCGACGATGCTGTTGAGCGAACCGTTCGAAAAATGAGCAATAGCCTTTTCTTTCTGGCCGGGCTTCAGGTCCAGGTCCACTCGGCCGTAGTGAAATTCTCCGAACTCCGCGTGAAGCGCGGCGAGCAACTCACCGAGAGATTTGCCATGCCAGGCCATCAATTCCGCGAGGAACAGCGCGGAAACTGTCGCGTCGCGCTCGGGCAGATAAAGGCTGGTGCCGATGCCACCGCTCTCTTCGCCGCCAATCAAAATGTTCTGTTCGAGCATCAATTCGCAAATGTACTTGAATCCGATAGGCACTTCGTGAAGCTTACGGCTGAACTTCTTTGCTAGCTTGTCGATCAGCTTGGTCACGGAAAACGTTTTGGCGATATCTCCCGGCAAATTACGCATGCCGGCCAGATGCCAGACCAGCAGGGCAAAGATTTGGTGTGGATTGACGAACGAACCGTCGCGGTCAATTGCGCCAATGCGGTCGCCGTCCCCGTCGGCGCAGAAGCCTGCGTCGTATTTGCCTGTCAGCACGGCTTCCCGCAGCGCCTGAATGTGTGGCTCGATGGGCTCGGGATGCGCGCCTCCGAATCGGGGATCGCGTGTGCCGCGAATTTCGTCGCAGGTGATTCCATTGCGGCGCAACAGCCGAGGCAGCAAACCCGCTGCTGAACCATGCATCGGGTCGAAGACAAACCGCAAGCTGGCTTCCCGGAGCCGTTTCCAGTCCACAAGCTTTTCAAGCGCATCGAGATACGGCTCGCGCGGTTCCAGCTGGTGAATCAAATCCACGTGCGGCGGAAGGGGCGGCACGCCGTTTTGCAGAACCCCTTCGAGTTCTTGTTCGATTTGCGCGACGATGGAAGGCAGCGCGCTGCTGCCATAGCTCGCTTTGTACTTGATTCCGTTCCAGCGGTACGGATTGTGGCTCGCAGTGATGACGATGCCTCCGGCCGCTTTACGGGCCCTTACGAGATACGAAATTGCGGGCGTTGGGCAAGGCTTGTCCGCTAGCCACACCGGGGTTCCGGTTGCGCTGATCACTTCCGCCGCTGCCGCCGCGACGCGATCCGACGCATAACGATGGTCAAAGCCAATCAGCACGCCCTTGCGCGCGTCTTCTCCACGAACGACATAACGCGCGATGGCGTGCGCCGCGATGCGCGCGTTCGCTAACGTGAAATCCTCCGCGATGACTCCGCGCCATCCATCGGTTCCAAATTTGATCGGGGGATTCATGAATCAGAAAAGTATACGCGAACCGTACGAGTCGCCAACAGCCGCTTTGGCCTGCGCTAGAGAAGGTCCTTCCGCCGCCGCCGTTCCAGCCATTTCACAACTCTAGCGACGTCCTGGGTCCGTTCCCGAGGGCAAATCAGCAAGGCATCCGGGGTTTCCACAACGACGAGGTCGCTGACGCCGATGGCCGCAACAAATTTCGACGGCGTCCAAAGAAAATTTCCCGTAGCGTCGAGCGCGTGCCCTGGTCCGGCGAGGACATTCTTGTCGCCTTTCGTTGCGAGGAGTTCATACACTGCGGCCCAGGAACCGATGTCGCTCCAGCCTATTTCCGCCGGAATGACAAACACGTGCGGCGAGCCTTCGACGCGGGTGGCAGGCTCGAGCACTGCGTAATCAACCGAGATACTTTCGAGTTTGTGATAAATCGCGCGAAGCTGGCTCTCGTACTTGCGTGTGCCGATGTATTTCGCCAGTTTTTCGAGTGCGGCGTGTGTCTTTGGCAAGAAGGCTTTTAGATTTTCCAGGAATGTCGAAACGCGCCAGAAAAACATTCCGGCGTTCCAGTGGTATTTGCCGGAGGCCACGTACTCAACTGCAAATGGCAGCTCGGGCTTTTCCGTGAAGCGTTTCACCGCGAACACCGGGAAGCCTTTCGAGGCAATCGGCTCGCCCATGCGCTCGATGTAACCGAATCCCGTTTCCGGCCGCGTCGGAGGAATCCCGAGGACCACCATGCGCCCCGGTTCGTGCGCCAACTCGAGCGCCGCGGAAACAATCTTCAAATACCTTTGCGTTTGCTTGATGTAATGGTCCGCGGGCAGCACCGCGAGTAAAGCGTCGCCGGGCGCCGCATGGCGAATGTGAATCGCCGCCAGCCCGATCGCGACCGCGGTATTCATCCCCATCGGCTCAATCAACACTCGTTTGCGCGACCCGGCGGGAACCTGCTTGCGCACGGCCGCCGCCTGCTCCGCGTTCGTCACCGTCCAGATTCTCTCCGCCCGAATCATCGGCAGCAGCCGCGCGATGGTTTGCTCCAGCATGGTGTCTTTGCCGATGATGTTCAGCAGTTGCTTTGGCGTGCGCGTGCGGCTGCGCGGCCAAAACCGCGTCCCCCGCCCCCCGGCCAGTATCACCGCATGCGTTGTGAGTTTTTCGTGCATCATCACGGCTCTAATGGAACACAACTTGGTTCATCGCAGACTCTGAAATGCCCAAACGTTGGAAGCTTCTGCGAACCTGAGTCAACTCGGGAACATAGGTGCGGGTCAGCCAAGTCTCTGTTGCAGGAATCAGTTCATAGCCCTGGAGAGATGCAGGCATTAGCCAGCATTCTCCAGCCTGATAGTCATGTTCACAAGCATCCCATCGTAAGCTGCCCTTGCCCGAAAGGAAAACGAAGAGATGAATAGACCCCACGTCGCTCCGGACAGGAATCTCTGCAGCAACTTCCCAACGTTCGGTGGCGAAGTAGGGACAGGCGACAAGTAGGGAATTCTTGAACTCCTTGGTGGACCACGTAAGGGGCGCAGTCTTCCCGCCTTGAGATTGGCCAAAATTCGTAACCTCGAGAGCCCTCGAAACGTGGAGCTCCCGGGGATTCCCGGACGAATCGACGCGCCCGTAATCGTACACGCGATAGGTAATGTCCGAGTACTCTTGCACTTCGCAAATGACCATGCCCGGTCCAATCGTGTGGGGGGTGCCAGCCGGGACGAAATATGTGTCTCCTTCCTGAGCCGCATGCCGCTGGAATAGTTCTTCCAGAGTTTGATTCTCCAGCGCCTTTACGAAGATCTCTTTTGTCACGCCCTGTTTCAGACCAAGGAGAAGCGAAGCACCGGGCTTGGCAAATACCACATGCCACATTTCCGTTTTTCCACGCCCGCCCGCCGCCTTCTCATGAGCGGCGGCATATGTATCGTCGGGATGCACCTGAATGGAGAGCTTGTCGTTGGGGAAAATGAACTTAATAAGGATGGGAAAATCACCCGGTTCAGCAAAACGCGTCCCGCGCCATTCTGGCGGCATTTCGCGCCACGCCTCGCCCAGCGTCTTCCCCGCAAAAGGGCCCGTGGCCAACTTGCAATCAACGCCCGTCAGCCAAACTTCGCCAATCGGTTCCGGCAGATTTGCTTTTTCGGGATAGAGCGGCGCAAGCGAGTGTGCACCCCAAATGCGCGGCACAAATTTCGGCTCGATGCGAAACGGCTCAGGCTTCACGGTTTACGCGGCGGCCTCGGCGCGCGCGAAAAATCTCTCCAGCCGCCGCAGCCCTTCTTCGATGCGTTCAATCGAAGTCGCATAGGACAATCGCAAGTATCCGGGCGCGCCAAACCCTTCTCCCGGCACTACAGCGACGTGCGATTTCTCCAGTAGCATCTTCGCGGCTTCTGTGCAGGATTTTGCCAGCGCCGGTCGGCCCCCGCTGCTCTTCAAATGCGCGGAAATATCCGGGAACGCGTAAAACGCCCCGCCCGGCCATTCGCAGGTAACTCCGGGAATCTCCCGCAGCCCTTCCACGATCCGTTTGCGCCGCTTCTCGTACTCAGCCAGCATCACCGGCACGCTATCCATGGGGCCTTGCATGGCGGCAAGGGCGGCGTATTGCGCGACCGTGGTCGGGTTGGAAGTCGATTGGCTCTGCAGCTTGATGAGCGCCTGGATCAGTTCCGTCGGCCCCAACGTGTACCCGATGCGCCACCCGGTCATCGCAAAGGTTTTCGAGACCGATCCAATGATGATGACCTTATCTTCTGCGCCCGGTGCGCTCGCAATCGAGTACGGCTTGTGCGGCTCGTACGTAAAGTGCGAATAGCACTCGTCTCCCAGCAGCCAGACGTTGTGCTTCCGGCACACCGCCAAAATCCGCTCGTACTCATCCGGGGGAACCACGCCGCCCGTCGGATTGCACGGCGAATTCACCAGCACCACTTTGGTTCGCGGCGTGATCGCTTTCTCGATTGCCGAGTCCCTCACGCTAAAGCCGTCTTCCGGCCGCGTTTCCACGAACACCGGCGTCCCGCCCGCGTACTTCACAATGTCTGGAAAACTCACCCAGTACGGCGAGGGAATAATGACCTCGTCGCCTTGCTGGATGAGCACGCTCATCACATTAAAAATCGAATGCTTGCCGCCGACGCTGACCACGCATTCTTTTGCTTCGTACGCCGAGCCCAGTTCGCGCTTGTGCCACGCGCAGATCGCCTCGCGCAACGGCATGATCCCGCCCGTTGGTGTGTACTTCGATTTGTTCTCCTCAATCGCGCGGACCGCCGCCATCTTAATGTGGTCCGGTGTCGGAAAGTCCGGCTCGCCCGGTCCGAAATCGGCCACGTCGACGCCTCTAGCCTTCAGCTTATCCGCTTCGGCGATGACCGCCGCTGTGGGCGAGATTTGGATGCGTTTGATGCGGTCCGTCAGTTGCACGCGAACTCCTTCGGGGACACAGAAAATCAATCGGCAACAGTTTACAGGTAGCGGCAAGGAGGGCAAAGGCCGAATTGGCCTTAGGAGACTTTCGCGCGCAGACGCTGCTCGACAATGGCGGGTACCAGGCCATCCAGCGGCCCGCCATTTTGGGCAATTTCGCGAACCAGTTTCGAGCTCAAATAGCTATAGGGTTCGCCGGGCAGCATGAAGACGGTTTCCAGGCGCGGCTCGAGTTTGCGGTTCATCAGCGCCATCTGCAATTCGTATTCATAATCGGAAACGGCGCGAATGCCCCGGAGAATCACGCCCGCGCCCCGCTTGCGCGCGTAATCGATCAGCAGGCCTTCGAAAACATCCACTTCCACGTCCGCCCATTTCTTCGTCACTTCCCGCAGCATTTCCACGCGCTCGGCGACGCTGAACAGCGGCTGTTTCTCTGCGTTCCGCAGTACCGCGACGATCAGCAGGTCGAACATTTTTTCCCCGCGCTCGATCAGGTCCAGGTGCCCGTTGGTCACGGGATCGAACGAGCCGGGATAAATGGCAATCGATGTTTTCATTGCAGTCTGATGAATGGCGCGAAGCCAGGCGTATTCTAACCCACGCCGTCAAATCCGGATTGCCAAAATTTGCATTCGCAGGGCGCTGCCGCATTTGCGGGTGCAAGAAATCTTCTTCGCCGCGCGCCGAAGATGTGACAGTATGCTGAAGCCGGTGCTACATAGCAGCTAGTTGGCAGGAACCTCGTACTCGGAAGGATTGCGCTTACTTATGTCCCGAAATCTCCTCCCGGTGGAATTGGCCATCCTCATGATTTGCCTTCTAGCCCTTCCCGTAGCGGCTTCGGCACAGCAGCCGACCTGGAATCTCATGCCTATGCCGGCAAGCGTGCAACCGGGAGCCGGCAGCTTGTCGGTCGATGCTAATTTTTCAGTGGCTTTGACCGGCCATGTGGAACCACGGCTCGAGCGCGCCGTCGAGCGATTTCTCCGCCAGCTTACTCTCCAGACGGCGCTTCCTCTCAAGCTGCAGCCCTCGAAAGCAGCGCCAGCCACTCTCGTTATCCGAACGGATCACGCCAGCAAAGAAATTCAGGAAGTTGGCGAGGACGAATCGTACGTCCTCGAAGTCAGCGCTTCTGATGCCAAGCTCACCGCTTCGACTCCGCTGGGCACCCTGCAGGGCTTGCAAACCTTTCTTCAGCTCGTCGACGTCTCAATTGACGGCTTTGCCGCCCCGGCTGTGACCATTCAAGATAAGCCGCGTTTTCCCTGGCGTGGCTTGATGATCGATTCGGCGCGCCATTTCATTCCGCTTGATGTCATACGCCGCAACCTCGACGGCATGGAAGCTGTGAAGATGAACGTCTTTCACTGGCATCTGTCGGAGAACCAGGGGTTCCGCGCGGAAAGCAAAAAATATCCGAAGCTACACGAAGAGGGTTCGGACGGTCTCTATTACACGCAGGAAGAAATCCGCGACCTCATCGCCTATGCCCGCGACCGCGGCATTCGCGTCGTCCCGGAATTCGACGTCCCCGGACACAGCACCGCTTGGTTTGTTGGCCACCCGGAATTAGCCAGCGGCCCCGGCCCCTATGCAATCGAGCGCCGCTGGGGCGTTTTCGATCCGGCCTTTGATCCAACGAATGAGCGGACCTACCGGTTTTTCGATCAATTCATCGGCGAGATGGCGAAGCTTTTCCCCGACCAGTTTTTTCACGTAGGTGGCGACGAGGTCAACGGCAAGCAGTGGGACGCCAACAAGCAAATTCAGGAATTCATGCGCGCCCACGGCATCAAAAACAATCAGGCTTTACAGGCGTACTTCAACAAACGCCTCCAGGCCATTGTCGAAAAGCACGGCAAGAGCATGATTGGCTGGGACGAAATCTTGGACCCAAGCCTGCCGAAAGATATCACCATTCATTCCTGGCGCGGTCCCGCGGGACTTGCCGCTGCGGCTAGG
>Ga0187780_10000777_pt1 | contig 23790 bp, 17 predicted proteins | sample 1015_Q2_SP10_20__FD_132429 | JGI IMG/M metagenome (GOLD analysis project Ga0187780, IMG submission 132429) | Tropical peat soil microbial communities from peatlands in Department of Meta, Colombia - 1015_Q2_SP10_20_MG | ecosystem: Environmental > Terrestrial > Soil > Wetlands > Peat | place... | reverse complement strand
GCGGCGTGAAAGGCGGAGGCCTGCCGGACGGCGTACTCACCTACCATGGGGTCATGTCTGCAAGTCTGCGACGGGTCCTGCTCGCCAAGCCGCGCGGCTACTGTGCCGGCGTTGACCGGGCCGTGCAAGCAGTCGAGATGGCATTGGACAAGTTCGGGCCGCCGGTCTACGTACGCAGGCAAATCGTCCACAACACGTACGTGGTCAGCTCGCTGGAAAAGCGCGGTGCGATCTTCGTCACGGAGGTTGACGAGGTGCCGCCCGGCGCGGTCGTGGTGTTCTCGGCGCACGGCATTGCGCCCGAGGTCCGCGCCGACGCCGAGCGCCGGGGACTGCGCGCAATCGACGCGACCTGCCCGCTCGTCACCAAGGTGCACAACGAGGCGCGGCGGTTCGCCGCCCGGGACTACGACATCTTGCTGGTCGGCCACACCGGCCACGAGGAAGTCGTCGGTACCGCGGGGGAGGCCCCATCCCGGGTACGCCTGGTCGACGGCCCGGATGGGGTGGCGAACGTCGAGGTCAGGGACCCGGCCAGGGTGGTCTGGCTCTCCCAGACTACGCTGTCGGTCGACGAGACCGCCGAGACGGTCAGCGCGCTGCGGGAGCGTTTCCCGGCCCTGCTCGATCCGCCGAGCGATGACATCTGCTACGCGACGCAGAACCGTCAGGCCGCGGTGAAGGTCATCGCCGCGCGGGCGGACCTGGTCATCGTGGTCGGCTCGCCGAACTCGTCGAACTCCGTCCGCCTGGTCGAGGTGGCCAGGGATAACGGCGCACCAGCGGCCTACCTGGTCGACGACGCCGGCGAGGTGGACGAGAGCTGGCTGGACGCGGTGACGACGGTCGGCCTGACCAGCGGAGCTTCGGTACCGGAGGAACTGGTGACGTCGGTGCTCGACAAGCTCGCCGTCTACGGGTTTGACACCGTGGAGGAGGTTGAAGCGGTGGCGGAGGACATGACGTTCGCCCTGCCGCGCGAGCTGCGAAGCCCTGGGACCGGGCGGCCGCCGGCGGCCCGCTGATCCACCGCGCCGGCTTACCTCGGCGTCCGGCCGTCCCGCGGCTGCCTGACCGCGGACCTTCCGCGCCACCGGGGGATCGCGGGCCGGTACCCGCGGCCGACGGCAATCACCGCGGTGAGTGCCGTGGCCGTGCAGAGCCAGAGGACCGATGTTCCCAGCGTGACCAGGATTCCCTCCGCGGCCATGAACGGGTCGGCCGCGGTAGCCGCCTCGGCGCAGACGCACCCGGCGAGATAGATCAGCGGGGGGGAGACCGCCACGGTGCGCAGGCCGCTCGCCCTGGTATAGCAGGTGATCACACCGCAGCCGCAGACGAACGCCGCGTTCGCCAGCGTGCCCCAGCCGGTCCAGGCCGCCATCAGCAGGGCGAGGAAGCTGAGCGTGAACATCGCTATGATCGCGCCGCGCCCGGTGAGCCTGACGGGCCCGGCGGACTCGAGCCGCGGAGGCGGCTGACTGGTCCCGGTCCGTGCCGGGGTCCGGGTCTGCGTCATCGGGCCGCACGCACCAGGCCCGCGCGCCGGCCGATCTGCGCCGCCTGCGACTCAGCCGGTCCGATCCCCGCCGCCTGCGACTCAGCCGATCCGATCTCCGCCGCCTCGGCCCCCGCCACCTCGGACTCCGGCCGCCCGGTCCCCGGCTGTTCCAACTGCGCCACCCCCATCGCCGTCCCGGGCTCGATCTCCGCCGGGCCACCCGCTACCAGTTCCGGGGCGGACAGGGCCCGGGTGGTCTCCTCCACCAGCGATGGCGAGGTGAGCTCCGCGTCGACCACCCCGAGCTCGTTCAGCCGCCTCGCCTTGGTCAGCACCCGGCTCTCCAGCGACCCGACCGTCTGGTTGTAGGTGGACACCGCCTTCGTCAGTGCGCGTCCCAGCTGGTCCACGTGCCTGCCGAGGCCGGCGATGCGGTCGTACAGGTCGCGGCCGAGATCGAAAACGACGCGCGCGTTCTCCGCCAGCGCCGCCTGCTGCCAGGCGTACTGGGCCGTGCGCAACATCGTGACCAGCGTGGTGGGAGTGGCGATGTGGACCTTGCGGCCCAGGGCGTACTCCAGCAGCCCGGGATCGCGCTCCAGCGCCGGGGCCAGGAACGCCTCGCCTGGAATGAACAAGATCACGAACTCGGGCGACGGGCGCAGCGCCGCCCAGTAGGCCTTGCTGGCCAGCCTGTCCACGTGATCCCGCAGGTGCCGCGCGTGCGCGTCCATCCGCGCCGCCCGCACGCTCTCGTCCTCGCTCTCCGCGGCTTCCAGGTACGCCGCGAGCGACACCTTCGAGTCGACCACGATGTTCTTGCCGCCGGCCAGGCGGACCACCATGTCCGGGCGCTGCGTCCCGTCCTCGGCCGTCACGGCGACCTGCTCGTCAAAGTCGCAGCGCGCGCTCATCCCGGCCAGCTCGACCACGCGGCGCAGCTGCAGCTCGCCCCAGCGGCCCCTGGCCTCCGGCCGACGCAGCGCGGTGACCAGCGCCTGCGTCTGGGCCCGCAGCTGCTCGGAGGTCTGCCGGGCGATGCTGACCTGCTCGGCCAGCGCGGCGTGCGATCGCGTCCGGGCCGCGTCCGACTCCCGCAGCTGCGCCTCGAGGCTGGCCAGGGTCTCCTTCAGCGGGCCGACCAGGTGCTCGACCGCCGCGCGGCGGGTCTCGAGCTCGCTCGACGCATACGCGTTCGCCGCCTGCAGCCGTCCCTCCGCGACCTCGAGGAACCGCGCGGTGCTCGCGTCGAGCGCCCGCGCGGAGAGGGCCTGGAACCGGTCGGCGAGCTGGCCGTCGACGAGCGCGGCCCGTTCGGCGGCACTCCGCTCGATCATCATGGCCTTCTGCTCGGCGGCCCGGGCGCGCTCGTCCGCGGCCCGGGCGCGGCCGGTCAGGTCCGCGGCGGCGGCCGCCAGGCGGCCACGCGCCAGCAGGTATCCGATCGCTGCCCCGATGACGATCCCGAGCAGCAGTCCGGCAAGCAGCGAGATCGCACTCATATGCAGCGATAATGGCATCCTGTGTCCGAAACCTCCCGCCGACACGCCCGGCCCCGGGCAGAAACAATGAGGCGAACGGCGCATCGCGGCCGTTATCTCCGGCCGGTCAGATGCCGGGGACGCGGTGGACGGGCTGCCCGTCGAGCACGGTGAGCAGCACCGGCAGCTGGGCGGACGGCCCGCCTGCCTGAACCTGTTCGACGCGCACTCGGTCCTGGTGAGCCGGCCGGCCCTGCGGCTGGCCGGCATAGACGGCCCACGCCAGTTCGGCTCCCGCTCTGCGATCGTCTGCGACGACCACGGACGGCCCACCGGGCACCTGCTCGAATGGGGCGCGATCAGCCTGGTCCGCGCGGTCATCCCGCCCGAGCCCTTCGCCAGCCGCCGCGACCGGCTCGCCGCGCTGCTGCAGGACATGGCGGCGGCCGGCCTGACCGGCGGGCACGTCATGGACCCGGACGGTGACGCCCTGGAGCTGTACGCCGCGCTGGAGGAAGACGGCCGGCTGCCGCTCCGGCTGCGCCTGGCCCCCTGGCTCGAACCGGACGCCGGCCCCGAGACGGTCCGGCAGGTGCTCGCGCTGCACGGCCGGTCCGGCCGGCTGTGGGAGGTGGCCGCCGTCAAGCTCTTCATCGACGGCACCGTCGACGGGGGCACGGCGTGGCTGCACGAACCCGACTGCATGGCCAGTCCACCGGGCCGTACTGGCAGGACCCCTACGACTACACCGAGGCGGTCCGCATCCTGGCCCAGGCCGGGGTGCAGACCGCCACCCACGCCATCGGCGACGCCGCCATCCGGCACGTCCTGGACACCCTAGCCAAGGTCGTCCCGGCCGGCAGCACCGTCCGGCACCGGATCGAGCACATCGAGACGCTCCCGTCGGACCAGGTCCCGCGGTTCGCCGAACTCGGCGTCGTCGCCGCCATGCCGCCTCCGCCGGGCACCTCAGCGGCCGCATCGCCCCTGGTTACCGCGCCGACCTGACCGCCCTCGCCGCCAGCCCGCTGCGCACGCCGGCCGCCGACCTGCCCGCCGTGCCGATCGCCCTGACCGTCGTCGACGGATGATCCGCTGCCGCGCCGCATGACAGGTCAGCTGCGCGGTTCGCTGGCGGCACTAGACTCGCGCGGGTGAGCCTGTCCATCGGCATCGTCGGCCTGCCCAACGTCGGCAAGTCCACCCTGTTCAACGCGCTGACCCGGGCGGGCGCGCTCGCGTCCAACTACCCGTTCGCGACCATCGAGCCGAACGTCGGCGTGGTGGGAGTCCCGGACCCGCGCCTGGCCGAGCTGGCGAAGCTGTACGATTCCGCGCGCGTGGTGCCGGCCACCGTGCGGTTCACCGACATCGCCGGCCTGGTCCGCGGCGCCTCCCAGGGCCAGGGGCTCGGTAACCAGTTCCTGGCCCACATCCGCGAGACCGACGCGATCTGCCAGGTCGTGCGGGTGTTCGCCGACCCGGACGTCACCCACGTGGACGGCGACGTATCGCCGGAACGTGACATCGAGACGGTCGTCACCGAGCTGATCCTCGCCGACCTGCAGACGCTGGACAAGGCCCTGCCCCGGCTGGCCAAGGAGGCGAAGTTCGCCAAGGATCCCGAGCCCGCGCGGATCGCCCAGGCCGCCGCCGCGGCCCAGCAGCTGCTCGACCAGGGGGCCGCGCTGTGGGCCGGCGCCGCGCCGGCGGGCATCGACCTGGCGGCACTGCGCGAGCTCCACCTGCTGACGGCCAAGCCGTTCCTCTACGTGTTCAACTGCGACGTGGCCGAACTCGGCGACGAGGACCTGCGCAAGCGGCTGTCCGCGCTGGTCGCCCCGGCCGAGGCGGTCTTCCTCGACGCCAAGACCGAGGCCGACCTGGCCGAGCTGCCCGAGGACGAGGCCGCCGAGCTGCTGGCGGAGGCCGGCCTGGGTGAGCCAGGGCTGGCCCAGCTGGCGCGGGCCGGGTTCCGCGCGCTGGGCCTGCAGACCTTCCTCACTGCGGGCCCGAAGGAGACCCGGGCGTGGGAAATCAGGGCCGGCGCGACCGCGCCGGAGGCGGCCGGCGTGATCCACACCGATTTCCAGCGCGGCTTCATCAAGGCCGAGGTGGTCTCCTACGACGCCCTGATCGCGGCGGGCTCCCTGACCGCCGCCCGGGCCGCGGGCAAGGCCCGCATCGAAGGCAAGGACTACGTCATGCGCGACGGCGACGTGGTCGAGTTCCGGCACTCGTGAGCATCGGCCGGGGCCGGCCGAGCAGCCGGCGGCCGACGGTCCGGCCAGATCTAATCGGCCAGATCTAATCGAAAGGCGCTGACGATTGAGCACGCTGACCCTCGCCGACGGCAGGACGTACGGCTATGCGGAATGGGGCGACCCGGCCGGGGCCCCGCTGTTCTGGATTCACGGCACCCCCGGTGGCCGGCTGAGCCGGCATCCCGACACCTCGCTGTGGCAGCGGCTCGGCCTGCGGGTGGTAACCGTCGACCGGCCTGGCTACGGGCTGTCCACGCCGCTGCCCGGCCGGCCGGTCGCGCACATCGCGGCCGACGTCGCCGCGGTGGCGGACCAGCTCGGGCTTGACCGCTTCGCGGTACTGGGCGGTTCCGGCGGCGGACCGCACGCGCTGGCGGTCGCGGCCCAGCTCACGAACCGGGTCCTCGCCTGCGCGCCGGTCTGCTCGGCCGCGCCTCCCGACGCGGCGGACATCACGCAGATGATCGAGCTGAACCGGAAGGCATTTCAGATCATCACCGAGGCCGGGCGGCCCGGCTACGCGCAGTTCCTGGCCGGGTGGCGGGACCAGCTCCTGGCTGACCCGGTGGGCGGCCTGCGGGCCGCGATGGCCGATGCGGCCGAGCAGGACCTGGACTGGCTGTCACGCGAGGACGTGCAGCAGGTGCAGGCCGAGTCACTGGCCGACGCGCTGGCGCCGGGAGTCGACGGGTGGGTCGATGACGGGATCTCGCTCATCCACGACCCGTGGGGTTTCGACCCGGCCGATATCCGTTGCCCCACGCGTTTCTGGCACAGTGACGACGATGCCAACGCGCCGCTGTCAGCGATCCGGCGCGTGGTCGACCAGGTGCCCGGCGCCCGGCTCACCACCTGGCACGCTCAGGGCCATACCGCCCCGTCCCGCTATGCCGAGCAGGTTCTCAGCGATCTGCTGAGCATGGCCGGCGGGTGAGCTGACCCGCTCGCCGGAGCGGCAGGCAGTGGCTACGGTCCTGTTCATGGCTGATGCGATCTTCGAGGACCGGCGGCTCGCGGAGATCTACGACCCGTTGGATCCCGACCGGAGCGACCTGGACGCCTACGCGGCCATCGTGGAGGAGTTCGACGCCCGCAGCGTCCTCGACATCGGCTGCGGTACCGGGACATTCGCCTGTCTCATTGCCTCTCGTGGGATTGAAGTGACCGGCTTGGATCCCGCGGGTGCGTCACTCGACGTCGCCCGGGCCAAGCCCGGCGCGGATCGGGTGCGATGGGTGCAGGGCGAGGCGGCCAGCCTGCCCCCGCTGCAGGTGGATCTGGTCACCATGACGGCCAACGTCGCGCAGGTCTTCCTGACCGACCAGGAGTGGGATTCGGTCCTCCGCCGCGCGTATGCCGCGCTCCGGCCGGGCGGGCGCCTGGTGTTCGAGACCCGCGATCCGGCCCGCCAGGCCTGGCTGGAATGGAATCGCGGCAGTTCGCAGGCGCGCACCGACATCCCCGGCATGGGTACGGTCAGAACGTGGGTCGAGGTGACCGACATCCGGGGCGAGCTGGTTTCCTTCCGCTCGGTCGTCGTCTTCGAGGCCGATGGCTCGGTCTTGACGTCGGATTCGACGCTGCGCTTCCGCCATCGCGACGAGATCGTCGACTCGTTGGTATCAGCCGGCTTCGTGCCGGAAGACATCCGGGACGCGCCGGACCGGCCCGGACGTGAGCTGGTCTTCGTGGCCCGGCGCCCGGTTGAGCACCCGCCTGGCGCCGGCCACGCGGCAACGTTACGCCTGAGACGGTCGAGGTGAACGAGACGAACGGAACGGACCGCGCCGGGTCGGCGCCTCCGCCCGCTGGTCCTGACCAGCGGGTCGTTTCTTCTCTGAACGGCTGCTGACCACTTGCAATTATCAGAAATATATTCGATACTAATTGAATGTCTGCAATGTTCAGCGTACGAAGGTGCGAAAACGCGGCTTCGCGGCGGCCGGGCCAGCGTCCAGGCGCGGAGCAGCCGCCGTGAGCCATCGTCCTGAGCCTGAGCTTGATCAGCAGACGGCGGCCCGCCCGGCCGGTGCGGCCCGCCTGGCCGGCGGGGCCCGACGGCGCGTCCCGGCGGGAGCCCGCCGGGACGGAGACGGCCGCCGCGGTAGACGGCGGGGCCTGGCGCAATCCGTCAGCCGCCGCGGCGATCCCGGCGCGCCCGCCTGAACACGTTCCGAACTGACTTGAACCCTTTGCGTATCCGTATCCGTATCCAGGGTAGTAGTCGTCTGCTCGCACAGAAGTTTTCGGTGATCCACCGTAGCCGGTTGCTCACTGAGGCGATATGTTGCACAATGGACCGCATTGTCGGCACGAGGGAACGGGCCGCGCCCCGCCCCGGGCAGGCGCGGAAGCGTGCGGAGGTGTGATGTTGCACGGGCCCTATTCCGGTGACGGAGCGCGCTTGTCTGATTACTCTCTGTTGCTAACGATGGACGGCGAGTCGCCGGCGCCCGTCGCCTTCACCAGACCCGCGTCTCGCGGACCAGGGACCGCCCGCTGCTCTTGGCGGCCGGAGCGCGCTCGTCCGCCCCGGCGCCGTCCCGTCGGCGCGCTGCAGCGCAAGCCCTGGTACGTGCGCCCGCTTCACCGGCCCCTGCTCCGTGGGGATGTCACAACACTCGCCGGATGGCCATCTGATCTCGGAAGGGACGTCTTATGTCTGCTCACTTCACCGCTGCGATGGTTCCGCTGGCCCTGAGCACGCAAGGCCTGGTTACGTACCTGCAGGGACTGTTCGGGCCGCTGTTCCTCGGCATCGTGGGAATCGTGGCCATCTTCTTCCTCTTCACCCGCGAGATCACCCGGTTCGTGCAGTTCATGGTGCTGGCCGTGGCCATCGCGGTCGTTTTCTACACGCCCAGCATCGTTCAGACGCTGGCCACTGGCATAGCGAACGCACTCGGAGTCCACTGAACCCGTTCTGACGACAAGGAGCGCGCCCCAGTGGATCTTCCCACCTATACGAATATCTGGCGGATCGAAAAAAGGCTCTACAAGCTTTACGATTTCCGGCTGCCGGCTCCGCTGCCCATCACCTGGATTGCCGTCTTCACCGGGATTACCGTTCCGTACGTGCTTTTCCTCGTTGCGATTGGCTTGCCCTTCAACCACAATTTGGTCTGGCTTTACATACTGCCTCCCGGGGTGCTCACCTGGCTGACCACCCGGCCGGTCATTGAGAGTAAAAGGTTGCCGGAACTGGTCAGCTCGCAGCTTCGGTATGTGGCCGAGCCGCGGACCTGGTGCCGGATGGCTCCCTTCGCGGAGAAAGATGACATCGTCCTGTTCGCCCGGGTGTGGCACCGGCGCCCGGCGCGGGGGCGGCCCGAGGCGGCGGGGAAGGCAGCGGGCCGAGCCAGGCGGGGCACCCGGGCCAGGCCAGCCGAGGAGATGCTGCAGGCGGCCGCGGTGCAGAGCGCCGGCGCTGCTCAGGTCGCCGTCTTCCCGGGCACGGCAGTACCGGCCCGGTCCTGGCAGGCCGCCTCGGGTCCGCAGCTGCCGGCTCAGCCCGGGCCGGCCCGCCCACCGGCAGCTCTGCCCTGGCCGGCCTGGCCTGCCGTGCCACGGTCGTCCCAGCCGGCGGCGTCACCGCCCCCGGAGTCGGCGCGGCTTCCGCCGCTGGACCGGCCCGCCTCGCCGGCGGCGGTACCGCTGCCCGTGCGGCAGCGAGCGGCGGCCCAGCCCGAGGCGGGCAGAGCACCAGCCGCACGTCGCTGGCCGGTCGAGCCGGAGCCGGACGCGCGGCAGGCCGTACCGGTCGACGAGCCCTGGCCCGGAGCGGTCGAGCGTCCCGCATGGGCCGTTTCGCCGCCCGACCGGGGGCAGGATTCCAGGACGCTCGAGGTCTCGCACGACCCTGAACCGGACCCCCGCGATCTCGGTGAGCCTTGGGCGGTGCCCTTCGCCTCGGCATCCTGGCCGTCATCCGTGGCTGGTACCTTCCCCGAGCCCGAGGCCGGGCCGTTTCCCGAGGCCGGGCCGTTTCCTGAGTTCAGCCCGTCTCCTGAGGCCGGCGCCTTTCCGGGAGCCGGCGCCTTTCCCGGAGCGAGTGCCCCGGGCAGCCAGGACGACGTGACCTGGCGACGCCGGGTGAAGGTGGTCACCGGCGGTCAGGGGCCCGGCGGGCGGGACCGGGAGACGCTGGATCGTGACCGTGCCCGGCTGCCGCTGGAAGGTTCCCGCCAGATTGCCGTGCTCGGCTGCACCAGTAGCGCGGGTCAGTCCGTGACCGCCCTGATGATCGGCCATGTCCTGGCCGCCGTGCGGGAAGTTCCCGTAGCCGCGCTTGACCTGAATCCGGGCGATGTGTCGCTCGCCGCGCGCATCGCTCCGGCTGCCTCAGTAGCGGCCCTGCTCGCCGGCCAGGAACCGGACGAGCAGGACGCGGCGGTACCCGGCCGCGGTGATTCCAGGCCTCGAGGCGCCCGCCACCGGTCCGGCGGGCGACTCGACGTGATCGCCGCTGGCTCGCCGGACGGCGACGGTGCGCGCGCACTGGACCCCGCTGACTATCAGCGGCTGGCCTGCCTGCTGGCCGCGCGGTACCCGCTGACCATCATCGATCCCGCGCCGTCCGGCCTCACCCGGGTGCTCTCGCTGGCGGACCAGCTCGTGCTGGTCGTCCCGGCCAGTCCGGATGCGGCGGCTTCGCTGGCGGGCACTCAGCAGTGGCTGGGCGCGCACGGGGGCGAGGAGCTCGCCGCTCGCGCCGTGACGGTGATCAACGGGGTGAGCCAGCGAAGCAGCCAGGACATCCTGCAGGCCGAATCCGCGGCCAGGGGACGGTGCCGGGCCATCGTCCGGGTGCCGTGGGATGATCTGCTGTCCGCGGGTCCTCCCGATACTCCCGCCTCGCTGAGCCCGCAGACCAGGCGCGCCTATACCGCGCTGGCCGGCGTGCTCGTCGCGGCCCTGGATCCCAGGACCCCCGGAACCGCGGACCCGAGAAGCTCCGTTCCGGGAAGGAGTCCCGGTGAGCACCCGGACTAAGGGGTCTACCCGAGCCAGGGCCGCCAAGGGCCGTACCCGGCTGGGCATCAGGTACATCGACGACCGCGTCCTGCTCACCGACAGCCACGCCTGGGCTTACTACCGGCTTCCTTCGGTCTCGTACGAGTTCTTCACCCCGGAGGAGCGGGAGGCGCTGGCGACGAACATCACCGTCGCGCTGGCCGCGATCAGGATGTCCGACGCCGAGGTCCACCTGCGTATCGCGCACCGCGCCTATCCGGCGCACGCCTGGGCCCACGGGCTGGATGCGACGTCGGACGGGGGCCCGGGCTGGCGGGAGTACCTGGAGCAGTCGTATGAGCATGTGTGGGCCAAGGACTTCTGGGCCAAGGAAATCTATCTCGGCGTCCGGCTCGGCCAGCGCGGCATGCGCGCGCAGTTGCCGGTCGGGGGCCTGTCTCAGTTCATCGGCGTGCCCAGCCGCGATGAGCGGAAGCCGGGGCCCGCCGACGAGGCGGTCGGCGCGGGAGAGATCGGCAAGTGGGCCGAGGCCGCCGAAAAGCTGGGCCGTGCGCTGAACGCGAGTGCGCTGGCGGCCCGGCATGCGACCTCGGACGAGATTGCCTGGCTGATCAGGCACACGCTGATGGCGACCACGGGTGAGCCGATGCCGTCCGCGACCAAGCGCAGAAGGTGGCGGGCGGGGGAAATCGACACCCTCTTCGAGGGAGTGATACACAACGGGCGGACCCTGCTCGGCCTGGAGCACATCGGCGGGGAATCCTATGCCGCCTTCGTGTCGTTTGCCCGGTTCCCCGATCTGATGGCGTTCCCCGATGGCGAGCCATGGCTGCATTACGCCGATTCGCTGCCGTTCCCGGTCGAGATCAGCTCCCGGATGAAGCTCATTCCGCCCGCCAAGGCGAGCAAGGATGTCAGCCGCCGCCTGGCGCACGCCCGTGACATGGACGCGCATATCCGGGAGGCCGGCGCGGAGGCGCCGATTGCCCTGGCCGAGCAGATTGCCGCCGCCCGGATGCTCGAGCATGGCATCACCAAGGAGCGCCTGCCGTTCGTCTACGGCTGGCACCGGCTGATCGTGACCGCCCCGGACAGGGACCTGTGCGTCCGCCGGGTGGAGGCGGTCGTCGAGCATTACCGCGACATCGGCATTGAGGTGGTCAACTCGACCGGTGACCAGTTCTCGCTGTTGTGCGAGTCGCTGCCGGGCGAGCGAGTCCGGCTGAATTCCTACGTGCAGCGCCAGCCGCTGTACACGATCGCCGGCGGGATGCCGACCGCGACCGTCGAGCTCGGCGACCGCGACGACGCGGGAGCCGGCTGGATCGGGCCGTATATCGGCGAGACTCTCGGCCGGGCCCGGTCCATCGTGCATTTCGACCCGCTGCTCGCGGCCGCCCGGAACCGGCCGACCGCCATCGCCATCACCGGCGAGCCGGGCGGCGGGAAGACCACGCTGGCCATGCTGCTCATCTACCAGCTGGCGCTGCGCGGAGCCACCGTCGCGGTGATCGACCCGAAGGGCGACGCCGAGCCGCTGGTGGAATACCTGAAGCGGCAGGGCAGGAAGGCGCGGGTGCTGCCGCTCGGCGCGGCCGCGCCCGGCCTGCTGGACCCGTTCTCCTTCGGCGTCGACCTGGGCGAGAAGCGGACGATGGCCACCGAGACGCTCCGGCTGCTGCTGCCGAGGATGAGCGAGGAACGCGAGAGCGCCATGATCCAGGCGGTCGGCGCGGTGGCCGGGACGGAACGGCCCAGTCTCGGCAAGGTCGTCAGGTATCTGGAGCAGGCCGACGATCCCGCCTGGAAGAACACCGGCGCGGTCATGCGCTCGATCTCCGAGATGCGCCTGGCCCGGCTGTGCTTCGCCCCCTCGGTGGGGCAGCAGATCGACGCCGAAGGCTGGACCACGGTGTTCACGCTGGCCGGGCTCACGCTGCCGGACACCGCCATCAGCCGGGATGACTACTCCTATGAGCAGCGGCTCTCGGTCGCCCTGCTCTACCTGGTGTCCCAGTTCGCCAGGAAGCTGCTGAACGGGATGGACCGCGCCGTGCCGAAAGCCATCTTCCTGGACGAGGCGTGGGCGATCACCTCCACCCCGGAGGGCGCCAAGCTGGTCCCCGAGGTATCACGGATGGGCCGGTCGCGGAACACCGCCCTGATCCTGGTCTCCCAGAACGCGGGGGACTTGCTGAACGAGCAGGTGACCAACTGCCTGTCCGGGGTATTCGCGTTCCGGTCGACCGAGCGCGCCGAGGTGGCGAACGTGATGTCCCTGCTCGGGGTCGCGCCGTCTGATGAGCACAAGGCGGTGCTCCGGGCGCTCGGCAACGGAGAGTGCATCTTCCGCGATCTGGACGACCGGGCCGGCCGTATCGGGATCGATCTGGTCTCCGATGAGCTGCGGGACTGGATCGACACCAACCCCACCCGGGTTCGCGGGTCCAGCCCCGGACACCCCGACGCGATGCCCGCCAGCCCGGTCAGCGCGGACGCGGCACCCCCGCCCCCAGCAAGCAGCGAGTGGGCGCATACCTCGACGGTCAGCACGCCTGCGGCCAGCAGGCCGGCGGCCGAAGCGCCGTCATGAACGCGGAACCAGGAGCTGCCCCGATGACCGTCTCGCCCGCCCCGGCCAAGCCTCGCGCGCCGGGCCGCTCCGCCGCCGGCACCCGCGGCCGCCGCGCCGCGCGCCGGGCCCTGTGGGTGCTGCTGGTCGCCGGGGCGCTGCTCGCGATCGGAAGTCCCGCGCTGGCGTCGAGTCACGGGGTCCGGGGCATCAGCGCGGACCGGGCCGCCTCGGCCGCCCCGGCCCAGGCGGCCCGGCCAGCAGGGCTCACGTCAGCCGCCCGCTCCCCGGCCCAGCTGACCGCGGTGGTCACGCCCGCCTTGCCCGGGGGAGTCTGCCAGGTACCGGGCATCGGCGACATCGGCGGGCTGATCGGGCTGTGCGCGGCAGGCTCGAGCGGGATCGTCGGCGACCTGAACAACATCTGCGAGCCCTCGCTGCCGCAACCCGAGCAGGCCACCGGCGGCATCGACGCAATGATCGAGCCCCCGGCCGCCGCGGCCGGCGGGCAGACGCTGTACGACAACTACGGGATCGCCGGCCAGTTCTGGGCCGCCCACGGCCTGCAATGCTCCGACATGACGTCGCTGATCGGCAACAACGTCGCCGGGATGGTCTTCGACGGGGCGAAGTCCGTGGACCGGGTGACGATCACGGTCTATCAGACGGCGGCGGGCAACGACATCCTGAACTGGCTGCGGAACGCCGTCGACGGGCTGATCAGCGCGCTCGGCAACGCGATCTACTTCCCCTACCTGGCGCCGGTGGTCATCCTCGGCGCGATGTGGCTCGCCTGGCAGGGCCTGATCCGCAAGCGGGCTACCCGTACCATCGAGGGCACGCTGTGGATGGTGGTGGCCGCCACCGCGGCCATCGCGCTGATCGGCAGGCCTGCCGTCTTCACCGGGATCGGGACCGACGTGTCCAACGGCGTCACCCAGGTGCTGAATACGGCCTTCTCGCAGCTGCCGGCCCCGGCGAACAGCAACTGCCTGCCGGTCCAGCCGGGGGACCCGCAGAGCGTCACCGCCAACTACGCCTTCACCTCGGGCAACGGCCTGGTGGACGAGAACGCCAACGAGCTGTGGTCGGTCCTGGTGTGCAAGCCGTGGCTGGACGGGGAACTGGGGACGACGGCGTACGCGACGACCGGCAACGGCCCCCAGACGGTGGTGAACACCTACGGACGGCAGCTGCTGTGGGCGCAGGCGATCGCGGCCGACGAGACCCCGAGCACGGCGCTGATCCAGGCCAAGCAGGCCACCTACGCCGGCATCGCGAACTCGATCCAGCAGAACAACCCCGCCATCTACCCCCTGTTCCAGGGCAACCAGTGGACCACCAGGCTGGAGATCGCCTTCGCCGCGGTGTTCGCCGCGCTCGTGGCCGGCCTGCTCATCCTGCTGATCGCGCTGACGCTGATCGTGCTCAAGCTCGGCTTCCTGCTGCTGCTCGTGGCGGGGCCGTTCTTCCTGATCATCGGCACGCATCCGGGATTCGGCCGGGTCATCGCGATCCGCTGGTTCGAGATGCTGGTGGGCATCCTGATGAAGCAGGTGGCGGTCGCGATCGTGCTGAGCGTGCTGCTGTACTGTTACGCGCTCATCATGGGCACGTCGGACGCGGTGCTGCCGTGGGCCCTGAAGATCATGATGATCGCGCTGGTCACCTTGGCCGTCTTCATCTACCGCAAACCCTTCCAGCACCTGTTCTCGGCCGTCGGGTACGGCACGATCGGCTCGCAGGAGCGAGCCGAGTACAGCCTGCGCGAGGCCGGTGCCACCTTCCGCAGGTCCACGCTGGACGCCGCGACCGTGGCCATCCCCGGGGTGGCGGCCTACCGGTCCGCCCGGTGGGCACGCAGGAATCCCGCCCTGGTGGCGGCGGCCGCCGCCAGCGTGGCCGGGGGCGCCGCCGCGGGCGCGGCCGTGGGAGCGGCCGGAGCCGCCTCTGGCGATGCCGCGGCCGGGACCGGGACGGGAACGGACCAGGGGACGGCGGGCGACGCGTATGCCTCGCGGCTCCGGCCCGACGCCGCGGCGGCGGCCGACGGGGACGGCGAGGCCGCCTCTGGCTCGCGACGCGGGGCCACCGCGGCTGGCCTGCCCCGGAACAGGAACGTGCCCGAGGGCGACAGCGGCGGCGGCCGCACCGCCCCGCCGCTGGACCTGCCGCCCAGGTCCGGAGTCAACGGCAGCGGGTCCAATGGGTCCCATAGGTCCAACGGGTCCCACAGGTCAAATGGGTCCCACGGGTCCAATGGGTCGTCAGCCGCGGCCTCCGGCTGGTCTCGCGGGTCGGGACGTTCGGTGGCGGCCGGAAGCCAGGTACCGGCGAGCCCCGCGGGCCCGCGAGCCCGGGCGACATCCGCCGGTTCCGCCGGGTCCTCGCGGTCTCCGGGTTCCCCGGGCGCCGCCCCGCCGGCCAACGGAACGAACGGGGCTGGCCCCCGGCCGCCCAGCCCGGCGTGGCCGTCGACCGGATGGTCCGGCGCCGGCGCCGGCCCGCGGCAGCGGTCGGGCGGAAGGCCGAGGCCGGCCGCACCGCCGGCCGAGCCAGCGGAGGCTGGCGGCGGGCCAGCCAGCGGACGCGGCCCGGATGAACCGCCCGCCATGCCGTTCTGGCTGCGCCCGGTCCGGCGGGACGAGTAACTGACGGTCACCATGGATCTGCGCCCCGGCCAGCAGAAGGCAGTGTTCGCCGTCATCGTCATCGTGCTGGCTGCCCTCGGCTACTGGCTCGTGGTCCCGGCCGTCGCCCCCTCGCACTCCCGCGGCCAGGCCGCGGCCTCGCCCCCGGTGACCGGTACCCCGCCGTCGGCCCCCCCGGCCTCGACCGTCCCGACGGTGACCGCTTCGCCCGCCTCCGCGGCAGGCGTGAACATCTACTCCTGGCTGCCGTTCACCCAGCAGGACCTGGCCGCCGCCGCCTCGGTGGCGACCACGTTCAGCGTCGACTACAACACCTTCACCTACACCGAGAGCCCGGCAGGCTACGTGGGCCAGATGGGCGGCCTGATCACCGCCGAGCTCGCCGCCACGCTGCGGGTGGCCTACCAGACGCCCGGCGTGGCCCAGCTCAGGACCAGCCAGAAACAGGTGTCCACCGGGACCGCGGTGATCAATTCGCTGCGCGCGTTCGGCCCGTCCAGCATGACGTTCATCGTCACCGCCGGGCAGCGGCTGGTCAGCACGCGCGGCACCACCACGGGCAGCACGCAGTACGCGGTGACCGTCACCGGCTCGGGCGGCAGCTGGCAGGTGAGCGACATCGAGCTGGCATCCGCGGGTAACCCATGACGACCAGGCTCCTGTTCCGGTCCGAGACCGAGCAGGTCGCGGCCGGGCCGTCACGGCAGCGCGGTTCTCCCCGGATACTCGTGCTCGGCATCATCGGGGTCGCGGGCATCTTGCTGCTCGGCCTGCTGGCCGTGCCCATGCTGATCGGTACCAACATGTTCTTCGCGGCGAGCGCCGGGTGCTCGGGCCAGCAAACCGGAGCGGCCGGGCAGGCGCCCGTGAGCGCGCAGGCCAGATCGATCCCGGCTGACTATCTGTACTGGTACCAGCGGGTCGGGCAGCAGTACGGCGTGCCGTGGACGATCCTGGCCGGGATCGGCACGGTGGAAAGCGACAACGGCCAGACGACCCTGCCGGGCGTGCACAGCGGCTCGAACGCGTTCGGCGCGGCCGGGCCGATGCAGATCGGGATCGGCGGCGCCGCTACCAACGTCTGGGGCGGGGCGCCGGTCCACCCGGCCAGCGAGGTGGTCAACGGCATCGCGACCGATGAAGACGGCGACGGGATCGCTAGCGTCTACGACCCCGCGGACGCGATCGGGGGCGCGGCGAAGTACCTGCTCGCGGCCGGCGTGCAGACCAACCCCTCGGCAGCCATCTTCGCCTACAACCACCTGCAGTCCTACGTGCAGAGCGTGCTGTACTACGCCAGCGCCTACGCGGGCGGCAACTACTCGGTGGTATCGGCCCAGATGCCGTCGAGCAACTCGGTAGCCGGCTGCGCCACGGCCGGGGGCGTGCTGACGGTCAACGCGCCCAGCCAGGCCGTGGCCACCGCCATCGCCTACGCCGAGCAGCAGCTCGGCAAGCCTTACCAGTGGGGCGGCACCGGACCGGACGCCTTCGACTGCTCCGGCCTGGTGATGATGGCCTACCGGGCGGCCGGGATCGACATCGCGCGCACCTCGCAGGCTCAGTGGGCCACCGAACCGCAGGTTCCGGCTTCGGCGGTCGAGCCGGGAGACCTGGTGTTCTTCGTCGGCGCAGACGGTACCCCGACGTCGCCCGGTCATGTCGGCCTGGTGATCGGGAACGGGAAGATGATCGAGGCGTACGCGACGGGATTCCCGATCCGCATCGCCACCTACACCGACCGAAATCCCATCGGCTTCACCCGCCCCTGGGCTACTGCAGGGACGCAGCTCTAGCGTGAGATCTCATATGAATGGCGGTTCTCCCCGCGATCCCTGGCGGTGGTGCGATCGGGTTGCCGCTGCTGCTGGCTGCGGTTGGGTCAGTGCAGCGGCGCGAACCGTGCGGTGAAGTGTCTCAGCTGCCGGGGCTGGGACACGATGCGCATGCCGGGCAGCCGGGCGGCCCGGCTGGCCACCCGGGTGACGGCTTCGATCACGTAGTCGAGGTGGCTTTGGGTGTAAGTGCGGCGGGGGACGGCCAGGCGGACCAGGTCCATCGCGGCCGGGACCTCGGTGCCGTCTGGCTGCAGGCCGAACATGACGGTTCCGATCTCGCAGGCCCGCACTCCGCCTTCGGTGTACAGCGCGCAGGCTAGCGCCTGGCCCGGGTACTGCAACGGGTCCAGGTGCGCCAGCAGGGCGCGCGCGTCGATGAAGACCGCATGGCCTCCGAAAGGGACGACGACCGGCACTCCCGCTGACTCCAGCGCCTCACCGAGGTAGGCGATCGAGCGTACCCGGTAGCGCAGGTAGCTGTCGTCGATGCACTCGTTCAGGCCCTGGGCGATCGCCTCCAGGTCCCGGCCCGCGAGCCCGCCGTAGGTGGGGAAGCCCTCGGTGAGGATCTCCAGGTTGCGGCACTGCTCGGCGAGGCTGTCGTCGTTGAGGGCCAGCCAGCCGCCGATGTTGGCGAGCGGGTCCTTTTTCGCCGACATCGTCATCCCGTCCGCGAGCGCGGCCATCTGCCGGACGATCTCGGCGACCGGGACGTCGGCATAGCCGGGCTCGCGGGTCTTGATGAACCACGCGTTCTCCGCGAACCGGCAGGCATCCAGGAACAGCGGCTTGCCGTACCGGTCACAGGCCTCGCGGACGGCCCTGATGTTGGCCAGGCTGACCGGCTGGCCGCCGCCGGAATTGTTCGTCACGGTCAGCATGACCAGCGGGACGTGGGCGCCGCTGCCGGCGAGCAGCTCGCGCAGCGCCGCGACGTCCATGTTGCCCTTGAACGGGTGCCGGAGCGCCGGCTGCAGGCCCTCCGGGCTGGGCAGGTCGACGGCCTGCGCCCCGGTGAACTCGATGTTGGCGCGGGTGGTGTCGAAGTGGGTGTTGTTCGGGATGACCCGGCCCGGGCCGCCCGTCACGGTGAACAAGATCTTCTCCGCGGCCCGGCCCTGATGCGTGGGCAAGATCTGCCGGAACGGGAACAGGCCCGTCACCGCGGCACGGAACCGCTCGAACGAGGGAGATCCCGCATAGGCCTCGTTGCCCCGCTGCACGCCGGCCCACTGCTCAGCCGACATCGCTCCGGTCCCCGAGTCGGTGAGCAGGTCAATCAGCACATCCTCGGCCCGCAGCTCGAACAGGTTGTAGCCTGCCCGCGACAGGGCGGCCGCCCGCTCCGCCCGGGTGGTCAGCCGCATCGGCTCGACCGAGTGGATGCGGAACGGCTCAATGATCGTCCGGAACGGCTCCTCTGCCATCGACGGCCTCCTCGAAACCGGACCTGCGCCAGCAAGCCCTCGCGACTTCACCAACCCGGCGACACGCACCGCCCGGGTGGTCCGGAACCACGCGCGGCCGAGCCACCAGATCGTACGCACCCGGACGGTGCCCAAGCCGACTCCTGCGTGAAGGCCCGCAGCGAACAGGCCAGAACAGCATCCTGGTCGCCAGTGAAGGCCAGCATCGCACGACCGATCACCGGGATCGGCCATGACCCGCAGCACAGCAGCCGAGCCCAAGGTGTGAACCTGGGAGATGCCGGACAGGTGTCCATGGGACGCAAGTCCCGGGCTGGCGAGGCCTCGGTCACCACTACTGACCACTCGCACGGATTGCCGCAGGCAACACCGGCACAACTCCAGGTCGGTCGCCCACGCCAGATCGTCCGCAGCCAGATTGTGCAGGCGGGAGGGGGGCCGGACGGCATCGCGGCACGCCGCACCGCGATGCAGCCCGGGGAGCAGGTCTCAGGCACACACGTAAGCTGCGAGCAGGGGCCAGCCGCGGCGCCCGGCAGACATCCCGTTCGGAGGTTGCTCCTGTGATCGATCTTTCCGGCCGCGTCGTCATCGTCACGGGCGGCAACAGCGGCATCGGGCTCGGCATCGCCCGCGGCGTCGCCCGGGCCGGCGCGTCCGTCGCCATCTGGTCACGTCGCCAAGAGCGCAACGCCGAGGCGGTCGCTGAGCTGGAAGGGCTGGGCGCCACGGCGATCGGCGTGCGGTGCGACGTCAGCGACGAGGACAACGTCGTCGGCGCCATGCGGGACACGCTGGACCGGTTCGGCCGCCTCGATTGCCTGGTCGCCAACGCCGGGACGATCGGCAAGCAGTCGTTCACCGACATGTCGCTCGGCGAGTGGCATCGCGTGCTGCAGGTCAACCTGGATGGCGCCTTCCTCTGCTTGCGGGAGGCGGCCCGCGTGCTGGTCGGGCAGGGGCAGGGCGGGTCGCTGGTGGGCGTGTCGTCAACCAGCGCGATCGACGGGGCCCCCGGCCGACAGCACTACGCTGCCAGCAAGACGGCACTGCTCGCGGTGATGCGCGCCCTGGCCGTGGAGCTGGCCCGGCACCAGGTGCGGTGCAACAGCCTCCTCCCCGGCTGGACCGACACCGAACTGCTGGCCGAGGCCAAGACACACGAGAAGTTCGTGACCGCCACGATCGGCCGGACGCCGGTCCGCCGGTGGGCCACGCCGCACGACTTCGAGACCGTCGGCGCGTTCCTCGCCGACCCCTCGCTCATCTTCCATACCGGGGACAGCATGGTCGTCGACGGCGGCTACACGATCTTCTGACCGGTGCCACGCCCTGGGTCGCGCGACCCGCCCGCGCTTCGGACGGGCAACGGCTGGGCGCGATGGATGGTGGCGTCGGGGCTGGTCAGCGGGGACTTTTGACCTGGCTGTGCGGTACGAACGGCATCTTGCGGATGGTGACGGGGGGCGCGCATGTTCGGGTCATGACAGCGCTTGGCATCGTTCTTACCATCGGTTTGGTCCTGCTTGCCGTGGCCTTGGTGGTGCTGCTGGCAGTCAAGGCCATCCGAATCATCCCGCAGGCACGGGCGGCGAACGTGGAGCGGTTCGGCCGGTACCGCAGGACCTTGGAGGCCGGGCTGAACGTCGTCGTGCCGTTCCTGGACCGGGTCAAGCCGCTGATCGACCTGCGCGAGCAGGTGGTGTCGTTCGAAGACCAGCCGGTCATCACCGAGGACAACCTGGTGGTCCACATCGACACCGTGCTGTTCTTCCAGGTGACCGATCCGCGCGCGGCCGACTACGAGATCGTCGACTACGCCCAGGCGATCGACCAGCTCAGCGCCACGATGCTGCGCAGCGTGATCGGGAGCATGGACCTGGAGCAGACCCTGACCTCCCGCGACACGATCAACACTATGCTTCGCGGCGTGCTCGACGAGGCGTCGGGCAAGTGGGGCATCCGCGTCACCCGGGTGGAGATCAAGGCCATCGACCCGGCACCGAGCATCATGGACGCGATGGAAAAGCAGTACCGGGCCCAGCGGGAGAAGCGTGCCGCGATCCTGGTGGCGGAAGGTGAGAAACAGGCGGCCATCCTGAAGTCCGAAGGGCAGGCCGGCGCCATCGAGAAGGTCTTCAAGGCGATCCATGAAGGCCACCCGGACCCGGAGCTGCTTGCCTACCAGTACGTGCAGGCGCTGCCTCAGGTCGCGCAGAGCCAGGGAAGCACGGTGTGGGTGATCCCGAGCGAGGTGACCACCGCCCTGAGGACCCTGAGCAGCGCATTCGGGGATAGCCATGGAGCCACTGACGTCGGCCGCGGGCCCGATGTGCCGGCCACGCCCCGGCCCGTGCCCGGCCCGTCCGGCGTGCGGTCCGCCGAGGACGGCGGCCCGGCTGACCGGGAACCCGATGACGGCGGCGAACCCGGCGCGAGCGGGCCGCCCAAGGCGGCCTAGCTCATCGCTCGGGTCATGGCTGGGGCGAATCAGGGCCCACCCGAGCCTCCGGTGGTACCTGCCAGGGGGGCTGTGGCACCTTAGCGCCCATGCTCGTCTTCGGCGGCTTCTCGCCCCGGGTCTCGTCAACGGCATATCCCACCCGCATGATCATCTGCGGCAGATCCGGGTACCGCCACCGCCCCGGCCACCGGCGTGCCTCGCCGTTGACGTCGTCCCGCTCAAGCAGCTGGGTCAGGAACGATACCGACAGGCCGTAAGACGCTAGCTCATCCTGTTTTAGGAGGTGGCGTCGCGCTGGGACACCGTGTCGGCGCGGCGCGTGATACCGCGCGGCGATGCCATAACGGGCCGACACCGAAAACCGCGTTCCGGTCAGCAAGGCGCGCTGCAGGGCCTGGCCGGCCCGGAGCCAGTCGACAGGCTCGTCGTCGTCGGTGGAGAGCGCCATCAGCTGCGGCTTGCGCTCGAAAAGCCGCTTATCGCCTTCCCGGAAGTCCTCCCGGGTTGGTGCGTAGCGGTTCTTCGGATGCGGCCCGTAATTCGCCTTGACGAAATTCTGGAATGATGCCGGATTGCGGGCGACCCTGGCAGACTCGCGCATCCAGCTCCTGGCCTCGCGGGGGTGGAGGAGCCGGAGATAGGCGCCTTCCTGGGAAGCAGCGTCTTCCATGGCCGCGATGATGGGAAGCGGCGCCGGGAGGATCTTGTACGGCTGGCGGTTCGTGTGACGTCGCTCGATCGCCTCATAGAGTTCCTGCTCCGCGATGCTGGGCTTGTTGACCCGGCCGATAACGATCTCGACCAATGCGAGCAGCGTCGGGGAACGTACAGGGTCGGCGTGCTCAGGGTCGGGCAGTAGCCACACAACGAGGTCATGGCCTGTGATCCGGATGGTCATCCGCAGGTCGAACAGGGCAGCGCCGCAGCTGATGACGTACTCGCGGGCCCGCGCCCGAGCCACACCTGCCTGAGCCGCACCATGGAGTTTGCCCTGGTTGCCGCGCAACCACAACTCGATGCGGTCAGGGGGACGGGGCTCGAACCACCACGGGCGCGTGTTGAAGATGGACGGCGCTTTCTGGACCTGGTCAATGATCCGCGGGATGTCAGGCGGCAGTTCGTATCCCATGGCACACCTCGATGCTCCGGCGCCCATATTCATGGCTACGCCTTCCACCATCGGTTGCACCGTCCACGGTCCATTCACGAGTGCCGTTCGCCCCGGTCTCGCGGGACATTTGTCTGTTATCGGCCGCACTGTCTGAGGATCAGGCGGCAGTGTTCCATGAGGATGTGGCAGTGGCCCGCGCGCTGCGGCCCGATGAGGCCGAACGCGCCCACGTGTTGGACCTCGCCCGCGCCCGCACGAGCGCGCGCTGCCTGACCTGATCGGGGACGTAGACCCCCCGGCTCGTGATCGGGGCGCTGGCCGCATCCGAGGGTCACGATGACGCGGTGCGCTCGATGAACACCTGTTGGGCGCCCCGCCGGGCCTCGCCCGCGGCCGGATGCCGACGGACGTAGTCGCCGTCAGGTTGCATGTCCCAGGCCGAGTAGTTGTCCTCCTCGTAGGTAAGCAGGATGTTTTCCAGCTCGGCCTTGATGGCCGGATCGCAGATGGGGGCGATCGCCTCCATCCGCCGGGACAGGTTGCGCGTCATCCAGTCGGCCGAGCCGATGAAGAACTCGGGCGCGCCGCCGTTCTCGAAGCGGTAGATCCGGCTGTGCTCCAGGAATCTGCCGAGGGTGCTGTAGACCTGGATCGTCGGTGACAGCCCCGGGACTCCTGCCCGCAGGCAGCACAAGCCGCGGATGTTGAGGACGATGGGGACGCCGGCCAGGCTGGCCTCGTAGAGCTCCCGGATCATCTGAGTGTCCTGGAGCTGGTTCATCTTGGCCCGGATGCCGCAGGGGCGTCCTGCGCGGGCGTGCTCGGCCTCGCGCCGTATCAGTTCGGTAAACCGCTCGCGCAGGTCGTGAGGCGCCACCAAGAGCTTGCCCGGGGTCGGGGCCGGGATGCCAGCGGTCAGCTCGTTGAAGACCGCCGCTGCGTGGGCGGCCAGCTCGGGATCCGCGCTGAGCAGCCCGAGGTCCTCGTACAGCCGGGCCGTCCCCTCGTGGTAGTTTCCCGTGCCGACGTGGACGTACCGGCGGATACCGCCCGGCTCCTCACGTACCACCAGCGCCAGCTTGACGTGCGTCTTGACCCGCTCCACGCCGTACGCGACGTGAGCTCCCGCCTGTTCGAGCTCCTTGCCCCAGCTGATGTTGGGCTCCTCGTCGAAGCGTGCGGTGATCTCGACCAGGACCGCTACCTGCTTGCCGCGGCGGGCCGCCTCTTTGAGCGCCTGGATGATCGGGGAGCGGCGGCCAGTGCGGTAGATCGTGAGCTTGATCGCGAGAACGGCGGGATCCGCGGCGGCACTCTGCAAGAACCGCAGGATCGAGGTGTCGAAGCTGTGGTACGGCAGGTGCACCAGAATATCCCCGCGACGGATCTCGTCGAACACTGCGGACGGGTCGGTGCGGTCCAGAGTCCGCAGCCGCGGATGGGTCACCGGCTCGTGCGGAGGGTCACGCTGCTCGGCATGGCCGTCCACCGGCAGCTCCATGAGGTC
>Ga0187780_10000776_pt1 | contig 23803 bp, 15 predicted proteins | sample 1015_Q2_SP10_20__FD_132429 | JGI IMG/M metagenome (GOLD analysis project Ga0187780, IMG submission 132429) | Tropical peat soil microbial communities from peatlands in Department of Meta, Colombia - 1015_Q2_SP10_20_MG | ecosystem: Environmental > Terrestrial > Soil > Wetlands > Peat | place... | reverse complement strand
CATGACGGCCGCTCTATCCGAGGATTTCCGGCAGGATGCCTTGAAGAACATTCCTCTCGGAAGGCTCGGAACTTCGCAAGACGTTGCCCATGCCGTGGCCTTTCTCGCTTCCGAGGAAGCTTCCTACATCACCGGCCACGTGCTCAACGTGAACGGCGGCATGCTCATGGGATAGGACAACCAGGATCGAGAGAAACCATGGCACCATCCGATCGAGCCGCGAAACCGTCGTCGAGCCCTTCGTCCATGGTGGGTCTCACAATTTTCCAGGCTGAGTCGGCCGCGCAGCTCGCCGCGGCACGAGAACTGTTTCGCGAGTATGCTCTTTCGTTGAACTTCAGTCTGTGCTTTCAGAATTTTGACCGGGAACTGGCGGAATTGCCGGGAGATTATTCTCCCCCGGAGGGGCGCCTGTTGCTGGCCGAATTTCGCGGCGACACGGCCGGCTGCGTGGCCCTGCATCAGTGGAAACCGGGTATTTGCGAGATGAAGCGCCTCTATCTGCGCCCTCGGTTCCGCGGCCAAGGTCTGGGCCGCGTTCTCGCCGAGACGGTTATCGCGGAGGCGCGCAAGATTGGCTATCAGCGGATGCGGCTCGACACGGTCGAATCGGTCATGGCCGACGCCGTGGCCATGTACCGCAGGCTCGGCTTTCGCCCGATTCGACCGTACCGGGAGAACCCGATGCCGGGCACGCTGTACCTGGAACTCGAACTCGAGCGCCCGGCATGACCCCAGCGGCTATGGCGGAGGCGCGAACGGCGTACTCCGGAACATCAAACCAGGAGGTGGGAACATGAAATGTTGGCTGGTGCTGGTTCTTTTGCTGGCTGGTTCTCTGTTGGCTGCGACCTCGAAGACCGTTTCCTACAAGAGCGGAGAGGACAATGTCGCCGGCGTCCTCTATGCTCCCGAAGGCAAGGGTCCTTTCCCGGGCATCGTGGTGATCCACGAATGGTGGGGGCTGAACGACTGGGTCAAGGAACAGGCCTCGAAGCTCGCGGATCAGGGCTACGTCGCCTTGGCGCTTGATCTCTACCGCGGCAAGGTCGCCACCACGCCGGATGAGGCGCACGAGATTATGCGCGGAGTTCCGGAAGATCGCGCGCAACGCGATTTACATGCCGCCGTAGAATTCCTCAAGGCGCAAACCAATGTGAACAAGGACCGGATGGGAGCGATTGGGTGGTGCATGGGTGGCGGCTATGCCCTCGATCTGGCAATCCTCGAGCCCAGCTTGCGCGCCGACGTCATCAACTACGGGCATCTTGCGACCGACCCGGGCTCAATCGAGAAAATCCATGCGGCCGTTCTTGGCATCTTTGGCGGCCAAGATCGGGGCATTCCGGTCGAAGATGTGAAGAAGTTTGAACAGGCACTCAAGCAGCAAGGCCAGAAGGTGGAAATCGTTATCTATCCGGACGCGGGCCACGCTTTCGAGAATCCCAATAACAAGGCCGGATATCGCGCCGAGGATGCGGCCGACGCCTGGAAACGCACCGTTGACTTTCTGGCTAGCACGCTCAAGTCGTGATCTCGGCCGGCGTCAGCCTGTGAAAACTCGGCCTCGATTTGCGACCCGGCAAGCCTAGGAGCCTGAGTTTTGGGGTGTTAGCGAGTAAACAAGATTCCCCTTGAAAGATAGTAGTAATCTGGTTACTATTCAGGGCATTCGTGGAGGACCGAACTGGGGCGGTTTCCTGTATGAATATCGGTCAGAGCATCAGAAGCTACCGGCTGCAAAAGGGGATGTCCCAGGGCGATATCGAGAAGCGTACTGGGCTGCTGCGTTGCTATCTGTCGCGGGTGGAGAATGGCCACACGATTCCTTCCCTCGACACGCTCTCGAAGATCGCCGGCGCCATGGAGATTTCTCTTTCCCAATTCTTTTCCGATGCCGGGCACAGCAATGGCGCGAAGGGGCTGCCACAGCTCTCGGAAGACGAACTGCGCTTCCTCAGCCAGATCCGCCGCTACGCTGCGAGCCTTAACGACAGTGACCGAAAGCTTGTCCTGGCGATGGTGAAGAAAATGGCAGGCAGCACGGGGCATTAATTGTCGACCGGGTCGGCAAAGGGGTACGGCAGGCGGGTCTCTGCGGTAGTCGAGTCCTCGCCGCCCTTGGATGGTCACTCACCCCAAGCTCTCGATGCCTATCGTAAATTCGCGTACTCAGCCTTGGCTCGCTTCAGGGTGGGGATGTCGGGGTCAGCCTCCTTCCAGAGAGTGAAGAAATCCCGGTAAGCAGCGAGCGCCCGTTCGCGGGCCGCGGCGGCGTTCGCACCCCTAGATCCTTTCGCTTCGAGAGCGTTCGCGCGCGCTACCCCGAGATGTGCTAGCGCCCCCGTCCAGCAGTTCCACACGAGGCCGCTGTGGTCGAGAATTTTCTGGAACTCGACGGCAGCCGCCCTGCCCTGTCCCAAAGCGAGCTGTGCCTCACCGCGAATATAGGTGGGATAGAGGCAGGAGAGATTGGTAACGAACAGAATTTGCCCCAGCTCGATGGGGGAAACAGCCTCGAGATCGTTCACGGCCTCGGCCGGATTCTGCCGGTTGAGCGCCAATTGCGCCTGAATCGCAGTCAGCCAGAGTGACTCGACCTGCGTGTCGAGCGGGAAATCTTGGTTCAGCTTCTCGGCCAGCGATTCGGCCTGCGGCCGATCCCCAGCCATGGCAAATGCCAATGCCGCTTCCACCTGAACACCTTGACTCGCAGGATAAAGCTTGAGACCCTGGGCCGTCTGCTGCCTGGCATCGGTGGCGTTACCGAAAGCGGCTTCGCGCAGAGCGGCGTTCTCCTGCCATATCGCCCCAGTCTCCTTGCTGTCGGCGCGGATCGCGGAATCTACCGCCCGCTTGGTCAGTTCCCGCGCCTTGCCGAGATGGCCGCGATAGGCTTCCGTGTCGGAAGCGAGCGAAAGCCCATCGTTTTCCTCGAGCTTGCCCGTAAACCACTCCAGTTCGGCCGCCATGGCCCCCTCGTCCGCCCCGAGGAAAGCCAAAGCATAGAGAGCGTTGTGAAGTATGAAGTTATCCAACCGTCGCGCCTGCGCCTGCTCGACCATCTGCCGCGCCGGGTCGAAGTTTTCGAGGGCCAGGTTGAAGTTGGCAAGGTTCTCGTACGGGCCGACATTGTCCGGGGCGAGGCGTAGCGCTTGCCGCATGGCCTCGATAGCCTTCTCATATTGCCCCAGCTGACCGCGAACCACCCCCAAATAAGAGTACGATCCATACGCAGTCGGGTAGCTCGCAATATTCTCTTCCGACACCTGGGCCGCTTTCTCCAGCTCTCCGGTGACATGGTGGTAGTAGTCGGACGTGATGGTCAGCTTCTCCCCTTCGCTGGCGTGTTCCCGCAGCTGGAACGCCTTGGTGAAATACTCGTTGGCCCGTCCTAGCTCGGCGAGATCCGCATACATCCAGCCCATGCTCGCGTAGCCCATGGCAAAATGCGGGTCGAGCTCCACGGCGCGTTGATAGTAACGTAGGGCAGCCGCCGCGCCTTTCTCGCTATACGCTCTCACCCCCAGGCTGTAGGCCTGCAGGGCCTCGAGCGAAGATGTAGTGGCGTAAGCCAGAGGAACATTCAACTTCTCAACCGTTGCCAGAGATTCGCCCAATGCGCCGCGCAGCTTGGAGGCCGCATCGCCCAGTGCCTCGAGGACCTTCTCCTTGGCCGCCGCCGTATCTTGCTCCTGCACCAGCACGTCTCCGTTCTGGCAATTCACCGCCTTCAGCCCTACGACATACTGCCTGCCCAACCCGGAAATCGATCCCGCAATATAGGCCTTACTGCCCACCCGCTGGCAAAGCTCACGGGCCACCTCCGGGGTGAGTCTGGTGTCCGGCCCACGGGCCATCAGGGCTAACGTCTTGATCACTTTGCTGTCGGGGAGCACATTCAGAAACGGCGATTGCGCCAGTGAAATACTCAATGCGGTCTTCAGCGTGTCGTCGAAGATTGCCTCCCCGGTGCTATTGCTAAAATCGGCCAGCACGATGGTGTCTTTCTCGCTCAGGCTGACGCGATTCGCTCGACGCCAACCATGGTAAAGGCCACCCGCTACGAGCAGGGCCAGGACGAGAACCGGAACCACAATCTTCCACTGTTTCCCGGTTGTGACCGGCGGCACTGCCGTTGTTTTTTGCCGAGACGCTTCTTGGCCCGGCCCAGGGCTTGACGACAAGCCTGGCTCCGGGCCAGCCAGTGCTTCCGCCACGGCGCGGGCGCTCGGAAATCGTTCGGCGGGATCGCGGGCCAAGCAGCGCAGAATGGCCGACTCCCATAACGGGCTCAGGTCGGGGCGAAACCGGCGCGGCGAAGTCGGAGTTTCGCTCAGCCGCTTCAGGGCGGCTGCCATCGGCGTATCCCCTTGGAATGGCCGCGCCCCGGTGACCATCTCGTAGATCACCAAGCCGAGGGCGTAAATATCGGAGGCCGGCGTCGCCGGTCGACCCTCGAGCTGTTCGGGCGACATGTAGGCCGGAGTTCCCCAAACCCCGGGGCCGGTCGCGAAAGAAGCGCTGTTGTCCGAGGTTAAGCATCGGAGCGCCAGTCCAAAGTCTGTCACCACCGCCCGCCAGCGTCCCCGAGCGCCTTCCAATACCACATTGCCGGGTTTGAAATCCCGATGCACAATTCCCACGGCATGCGCGGCGCTCAAAGCGGCAGCCATCTGCTCCACCAGCGGCAGCGCCTGGTCGGCGTCAAGACGCCCCTCGCTCTGCAACTGTTCCTTCAGTGTCTTCCCCTGTAACAGTTCCATGCTGACGAACACGGTCTCTTGCGCGTTCTCGCCGCCCTCCGACTGGTGGCGGAACAGATCGAAAATCCGGCATACGTTGGCATGGGTCACCTTTCTTGCCAGGTGCACTTCGCGCTTGAACCGCGTTACCGCGTTAGGCTGCGCCAGAACCTTTGCCCCGATAATCTTTACCGCCACCCGCTCGCGCAGTTCCTCATCCTCCGCCTCATAGACCTCCCCCATGCCCCCAGCCGCAAGGAAGCGGACAATGCGGAATCGCCCGGCCAGCCGTTCACCCTCGGAAAGGCCGTAGGTGGTCGTTGGGGTCTCCACCCCATGACCCGATTCCGACGACTCGTCCGCCGCCAGCAGTCGTTCGACCTCGGCCCGCAGACTGGGATCGGTGCACTGCTCTTCTAAGAAAGAGGAACGCCGCTCTCGATCCTGGTCGACGGCCGCTGCAAACCATGCCTTGACCGTCTCCCAACGCTCGCGCTCCGCCAGCCGGCGTTCGACCTCGGCCCGCACATCAGGGTCGGCGCACCGCTCCACTAAGAAGGAGGAACGTCGGTCTCGATCCTGCTCCCATGCAGCCGCGAACAATGCCTGGATGACCTCAGAATGGTCCGGTCGTGTCATGGTTTGGGGGTGGATGCGGCTAGCCGTTGCCTAGGCTGCTACTGGGCCGCAATTCTAACCCAAGTTTCGGGGCCCAATTGGTTACATCCATCCCGATGGGCGGTTCACTTTCCCTTAATCTGGATGAACTATGATTTGTCGGCAGTCCCCCCTTTTGGGCCGCGAAGCTGAAAATGACTAATACGTTTGGGTACGGGAGGGGCGAGACTAGCCAGAATGAGCAGCGCAGACGGTCAGATTATCCGTGATAGGTTCTAGCCGAGCCATGGGAACGAACCGTCAATCAGGAGTTCGGTCGTGAGTTCGAAGCCGCCCGACGAAGTTACCCGGCTGCTCGAGAAATGGAGCGGGGGCGACCGGAAGGCCCAGGAGGCACTGATGCCTCTGGTGCGCGGCGAAATCCGGCGTCTGGCCGCGGTCGATGCCGGGCAGGCGCGGGTGCTGGAGCTGCGAATCTTCGATGCTTTGAGCGTGGAAGAAACCGCCGAGGTCCTGGGTGTCTCCCCGGCCACCGTGAAGCGGGACTGGAGTGTGGCCAAGGCCTGGCTGGCGCAGGCAATCAAGCAGCACAGCGCTCGATCGGGCGCACCGGCATCTGGAAAACCGAGTTCTCCGACGCCTGGGACAGCGAGGATGTTTAGGCTGACCTACACGGACGCCGGTGAGAGCAAGGTGTTCCTTCTGCCCGAGGGCGACACCCTCGTGGGCCGTGCGCCCACCTGCAATCTCGTGGTACGGGACCCGACGGTATCCCGGCGGCATGCGCGCTTTACGGTGGCAGCCGGTCGCTCCTTCGTCGAGGACCTGGGCAGCCGAGCCGGAACGTACAGAAACGGTGAACTCATCGCCCGAAGCGAGCTCGCGGTCGGCGATCGGGTGTCGCTCGGCCAAGTGCAATTCAGCCTGGGGGAAACGATTCCGGAACATTTCGCACTTTCCGATCACCATAGCTTTACCCACGCCACCGTCACCCTGCCCATTGGTAAATCTCCGGCAGAGCGGGCCGCGACCGTCTCGCCACCCCGCGGGGTCGACAGCAGCCGGCTCTTAACCGCGCTGTCCGAGATCAGCTATGAACTCGTCCGTTCTTCGACTCTCCCCCAGATTCTCGAGCGCGTGATCGCGCTGACCTTCGAAATGATTCATGCCGAGCGCGCGTTTCTGATGCTCATCGACGGGCCAAGCGCGGAACTGGTGCCGCGGGTGGCTCGCCACCGCAATGGGACACCCATTCAGGGCGCCACGATCAGCCGGACGATCGCTGGCGTTGTGCTGAAAGATCGGGTCGCATTGCTCGCCTCCGACGCCCAATCGGATGCCCGATTCGACGGCTCGACCAGCATCGCGTTCGACAAAATCCGCTCGTGCATGTGCGCGCCCCTGTGGCACGACAGCGACGTGATCGGCGTTCTCTACGTCGACAATCCCCAGGACAGCGCCTTCACCACCGCCGACCTCAACCTCTTCATTGCGCTCTCAAACTATGCGGCGGTGGCGGTTGAGCAAACCCGACTCGCGGAGCGACTGCGCGAAGAAAGGCGGCGCCGCGAACGTCTCGAGCGGTATCACTCGCCGCGCATCATTGAACACATTCTGGAGAGTCAGGAAGACGGAGACGCCAGTTTCATGGCGCAGGAGCGCGAGATTTCCGTGCTCTTCGCCGACCTCGTCGGCTTCACCACCCTGGCAGAGCAGCTGACGCCATCGGCTGTCGCCCACCTGCTGAACGAATTTTTCGGGGCGATGACGGACGTTATCTTCGCGCATGAGGGGACGCTCGACAAATTCATTGGCGATGCGATCCTGGCCACCTTTGGTGCCGCTCTGCCACAACCGGATCATGCCGTACGCAGTGTCCGAACCGCCCTCGCGATGCGGCAGGCGCTCGCCAGATTGAACGCCGCCGGCGACCGGCCGACGCTACAGATGCGCATCGCCATCAACAGCGGATGCGCCCTGATCGGCGACATCGGCTCTCCCAAGCGTCGCGAGTTTACGGTGCTGGGCGATGTGGTCAACACGGCATCGCGGCTTGAATCGAGCGTGGCTCGACCGGAACAAATCGTCATCAGCGGCGCTACCTACCAGCTCATCAAGGATGAGATCGAGGCGCGGCCCCTTGGATCGGTCAATTTGCGGGGCCGGTCCCAGCCGGTGGATATTTACGAGCTGTGAAAAGACAGTCAGGCAGCCGCGCGCAACCTTGAAGAAGTTTATGGTTTCGGCGTATAAACCTTAGCCACTATGAATATCTCGAGGACCGCCTGCACGTTGGTGTCTCTTGCCATCTTCACATCCATCCTTCCCGCACAGCAAGGCCAGTCGCCAATGCCAGAGCTGCCGCCGGACATTCCGAAAAACGCGACGATCTGGCTTCAGATCACCGACAAGACGCCGTCCGGGCAGGATGCCGTGTGGACCACGCCCGATGGGACGGTATACGAGTTTTACCAGTTCAATGACCGGGGTCGCGGCCCCAAGACCTATTCGACCTACCGCCTTGATCGCCGGGGAATCGTTAGGTTCGAGGAAACGAAGGGCGTGGACTACATGAAAAACCCGGTCAACGAGGCATTCAGCATGAACGACGGCGCCGCGACCTGGAAGAATCAGGCGGAGGACGGACATCAGGACAATTCTGAGGGCCGATATTTCGTCGATCTCGACGGCGGCCCCACCAGCTTTTTCCTGCTGGTGAAGGCGCTGCTGATGAACGGCAACAAGTTGTCGCTGATACCCGGCGGCGATGCCAGCCTGCGCGAACTGAAGACGGTACCGGTCGAAGCCGACGGGAAAAAAGTCAGCGTCACGCTCTACGCCGTCGACGGTCTCTCGTTCACTCCCACTTACGTTTGGCTGGATAACCAGCATAATTTCTTGGCCTCGGTGTACGGCTGGTCGGGGCTGGTGCGCGAGGGTTATCAAAGCTCGATTGGCCAGCTGTATAAGGTGCAAGAGCAAGTGCAATCGGAGCGGGCAGCCGAACTAGCGAAGCAACTCATACACCATCCTAAAGGGGATCTGGTCTTTCAGAACGTCACTCTGTTCGATTCGGTGAATGCGAAGCGAGTCCCCTCCCAGCGAGTAACGGTTCGGGGCGAGCGCATCGTCAGCGTCGAAGTGGAACAGGGACAGGCAACCACGGCGAACGCCGAAGTGATTGATGGCAGCGGCAAGACGTTGCTTCCCGGTTTATGGGATATGCACCAGCACTTCTTCCCCGACCTTGCCATGTTTGATATTGCGGCGGGCATTACGACGGGGCGCGACCTTGGCAACTCGATTGACGAGCTGGGCAAGCTGAAAAAGCACATCGAGCAGGGCGAGCAGATCGGACCCCGCATCATTCTCGCCGGATTCATCGACGGCCCTGGTCCCTTTGAGGGCCCGATCAAGGTCTTGGCCGCCACTCCCGAAGAGGCGCGGGAGCGGGTGGACCACTACGCCGAGCTCGGCTACGTGCAGATCAAGATCTACAGCTCGGTCAAACCGGAACTGGTTCCGGTCATCATTGACGAAGCCCATAAACGCGGGCTGCGGGTGAGCGGGCACGTGCCCTCGGGGATGATCGCGGAGCAGTTCGTGCGGGATGGAGCGGACGAAATCCAGCACATGAATTTCATCATGCTCAACTTCATGCCCGACGTAAGGGAAACGCGCACTCCCGCGCGCTTCACCGAGCCGGGCAAGCGCGCCGCCAGCCTTGACCTGAATTCACCGCCGGTGACCCAGTTCATCGCCCTGCTGAAGCAGCATCACACCGTCGTCGATCCAACCATGGCCATCTGGGAGGAGACGTACACCGACAGGCCGGGCAAGATTCCGATGATGGACGCGTACATGTTCGACCGCCTTCCCCTACAGATACAGCGCAGTGCGAAAACCGCGAGTCTGTCCTTGCCGGTGGCCGACGCGGCCACCGACCAACTCTATCGCGCCTCCTACGCCAACTTTGTGCGCATGGTTAAGAAGCTGTACGACGATGGCATCACCGTCGTAGCCGGCACCGATGTGGGCTCCGGCTATGCCCTCCACCGGGAACTCGAGATTTACAACCAGGCAGGGATTGCCGCTCCGGAAGTGCTGCGCATGGCCACTCTGACAGCCGCCCAAGTCATGAAGCGCGATCACGAATTGGGCTCCATTGCGCCCGGCAAGCTGGCCGACATGATTCTGGTCGAGGGCGACCCGTCAACCAACATCAGCGACATCCGGAAGATCGACACGGTGACCAAGGGGGGCGCCGTGATGTATCCGAAGGAGCTCTATCCTGCAATGGGGATTCGCGTCCCGTAGCTCAGTTCTCAAGGCTTCAGCATGCCGTGCTTACGGAGTATGGCCTGCAGCTGATCGTGCGGTATGGCGGGCACGACCCAGTAATCGGCGCCGGTCATGGTCTTGGCGGCGATGATGGCATTAATCACGGATTCCTCAACCGCCTCGACGACGGCAGCAAACAGCGGGTTCATTTTCCAGCTTTGCACGCGCTCGACCTTGGCATTGGCCGCGGTGAAGGGCGGCTCCGCGCTGTTACCTTCGTCGGCGCCGGAGTTGGCGGTGGAGAAGGCCAGGAATATATCGCCGGATCCGTCTCCTTCAATGGCTCCGACACGTCCTAATCCGACGGACACGCGGCGGGCGAGACGTTTGAGCTGATCCGGGGTCAGTGGTGCGTCCGTGGCAACGATCACAATGATGGAACCCATTTCCGGGGCGCGCACACCGTCGGCAGTCGTGGCGACGTTGGGAGCGCAGACGGGAGCAGGGGTACCGTCCCAATCGAGGACGGGAGGATCCAGCTTTTTCTCGATGCAGGGTGGGTGCAGGTTCATCTCGCGCGCGACCGGAATTCCGGCGACTCGCAGCTGATTTGAACTGCCGTAGTTGCACTGCACCAGCACGCCAACGGTGTAGCCTCCAGCGGCTAACTCGAGTTTGCGCGACGACGTGCCGGTACCGCCTTTGAATCCGTTGCAGACCATGCCGGTGCCGCCGCCCACGTTGCCTTCGAGCAGCGGACGGCTGGCTGCGGAGTTGAGCGCGTCCAAGGCGTCCTCGGTGGTGACGTGCTGACCACGGATATCATTCAGGGGCCAATCGGCGGTCTCCGCCGAGACCGGGTACCAGAACGCGCCGAAGTGGTTGTGCTCGACCATCCAGGTCACGGCGGCATCGCGGACGACGCCGACACTCCCGGTGTTGGTGATGAGGATGGGAGTTTCGAGCACGCCGCTTTCGTCGATCCAGTGCGTGCCGGTCATATCGCCGTTGCCGTTTCCAGCGAAATAGCCGGCGAATACGCTGTGGGGATTCGATTTTCCGCGCGGAAAGATGGCGGTAACGCCGGTTCGTACCGGACCTTTGCCGATGACAAGGCGGCCCTCTCCGGAGATGAGCGTTTTGAATCCGACCTCGACTCCGACAACGTCGGTGATGGCGTTGAAGGGTCCGGGCACGCCATCGAAGGGGATGCCGAGATCGCGGGCGCGGGGTTCCCCTGAGTGGGACGCAGGCGGATTCTGCGCGAACGCCGGGACTGGGCCAACGGGCGATAGGAACAGACAGACGATAGCCAGAATGCAAGCGAGTTTCATGACGGTTCTCTCCACTCGAGCAAGAACAAAGCAGGCATACAGAATCAGAAGCGGCGACGGCAAGTGCATAATGCTGCGACAGTCGTGGAATACAGAGGGTGGCCGTCGGCTACGCGGCGGCGAATGGCCCGACCCAACTGGCAATCGACTCCAAGGCCGAACGATAGCCAATTTCCACCAGCTTGTCCAGGCAATGCCAGTCGAGCAGCTTGTGTCCGGCAACCGGAGGCTCGAATACCAAGTCGGCGGTCTGCTCGCCCCCACCGGGAGTCGCCCGAGGCAACGACGCCGCACTCCGGAGAATTCCGCGGATGCTGGGCACGCGGATCGGCGTACCGAACGGATTCAGGCGGCTGAGGAGTACCCGCCACGGAGAAGGAAAATCTCGATAGTCTCGGTCGAGGTGCAGGGTCTCGGGGGGCGAGACATTCGAGGCAAACACGGGTCCTCGGCCGATGCTGCGCATGACGTCGACGGGCAAAGCGTTCAACACGCCGCCATCGACCAGGATTTCCCGACCACGGAAGACCGGCGGCCCAAGCCCAGGGACGGCGATGCTGGCCGCCACCCACTTGCGAAAGCGGCCGGTCGAGTGGACGATCGAGTCGCCGCGGGTCAGGTTGGTGGATACGCAGAAATAGGGCAGCAGCGCATCCTCGATGCGCTGGTCGCCAAACAGCGTCTCGAGCATCCGAATATAGCGCCGGCCCCGCAGCAAGGCCATCATCGGCAGGGTGAAATCGTTGAGCGAGCCCGCCTCGACCAAGACTCTCCGGCTCTCTGTCTGGATGCGGGCGCTATCCCAACCCAGGGCATACTGTCCGGCAATGATGGCGCCGATGCTGGTGCCTCCCACCCGATCAATGGGAATGCCAGCTTCCTCCAAAGCACGGATTACACCGATGTGCGCCAATCCCCGGGCTCCTCCTCCACCGAGCACCAGACCGACAGCCCGTCCCGTGAGCCTTCGCGCTAACCGCTCGTAATCTCGCCGCTGTCCCAGATCGAGATGATGGTGGCTGCTGACCGGAATCTGGGCGAGCCATTCCGCGGTGCCGCGAGGCATCCCTTGTGCGGCATCGTAGAGAAGAACCAGCTCCTTGCGGCCCTTCCCCGCCTGTGGTCCGCGAACGAGCTCCCTGAGTTGTGGCTCCAGCCGCTGAGGATTGCCGGCGGCGACGATCAATACGACGTCAGCCTGCCGGAGCGAGAGCCGCGTCCAGGGAGAAGGAGACGGGTCGGCCGCATACACCAAGTGAGCATGTTGCCGTTCGAGTTGGTGCAGCCAGCCGGCGAGCCCGTCGTCTCCCGAGATCGCAGACGCCTCCCCCTGGGTTCGGTACTCGAGCGGAATGTGCCGGGAATCGATCGAACACACTCGGCCCCCGGGCGAGAGTGCCTCGACCAGACCGGCTACGAAATTCGCGATTGGAATCTCGGGAGCGGCGGGCACAACGGCGAAGACCACGGGTTTATTCTCCGCAGCCGGACCCATGGTTCGGCGGTACCGGGCGATGATCAACCGGGTTAGATCAATCATCATGCCCGACTGCTTTGCCATCAGGAGTTCGAGTCCCCTCCGGGTCAGCCGGATCAGTTCGGTATCGCGGAGCGCATACACGGTGGCGGTCCGCGGTTCGCCGGTCAGAAGGGCCATCTCGCCCACCGTTTCGCCACCGCTGATCTCGCCCAGAATGTGTTCGTGAGCGGTTCGTCCGGCGGCCACAGCTCGCAGCCTGCCGAACCGCACGATATAAAGCGCGTCGCCGCGATCCCCCGCTTGGAAGAGGGTCTCGCCCCCCTTCAGCCGCACCAGGGAAAGCTCAGATCGGAGATCACTGAGATCCTGATCGGCAAGCGATGGCGACAGAATCGGCGGCACCCTACTTCCCCGGCTGGCTTCGGCCGTGTCGGGATCGGATGCAGTGATCCTGCATGGCCGGCTGTCGGGAGCCAACTCGGTCGGTTTCTCATTCTCGCCGGCCCAACGCGGCGTCAGCCTCTGACTCTGAGCCAACTCGGCAAGGAGCATCTTCAAAATCCTGATCTCCTCGCTTTCGGACACCGGGACCGCCTCGCGTTCACGGTTGAGGAGGCGTTCGGCGGACGACGCCGCATGTCGGAGCGCACGCCGATGGCCGTCAGCTTGGTTATTCGGAACACCGCCTGGCTGCATATGCTTCTCCCAAATCTCGAACTTCGGCCGATCAACTGAGATGGAACGGGCAGCGTCCCAACCCCCGCGCTTGCCCCGCGCTGCCGGACTGCGAGGCGAGGACCGGCACTCTCCCGCAATTGAGGAACCTGCGGTCTTGCCCCGTTTTCTGGCGCAACCGAACCCGCATAGGCATTCCGTTTTTCGGAAGCAAGAACATGCGCGCCGATGGTTCCGGCTCAAAGCCGGGATCGAGTTCGAAGTGGGCGGCGCGCACGAACGTCGCCAGCAGGATCGTCGCCTCCAGCATGGCGAACGAGGCTCCGATACAGATCCGCGGGCCCGCCCCGAACGGCATATATTGGTAGCGGCTCGGCTTGGACGGGTTGTCGGGCGAGAAGCGATTGGGATCGAAACGGTCCGGATCTTCCCAAAAGCTCAGGTGACGATGGATGGCATAAATCGGGATGAACCCGAGGGTTCCCTTGGGAATCGTCACACCGTCGAATTCAACATCCTCGACAATATCGCGAACGATCACCGGTGCCGTGGGAAACAGGCGCAACGACTCTTTTAAAACCTGCTGCACGGTGACCAACTGAGCGACGTGCGCGGAACTGACCGGCCCTTCTCCGACGACGCGGCAGACTTCCTCAAGAATCCTCTGCTCCCATTCCGGGCTGCGCGCGATCAGGTATAGCGTCCACGTCAGCGCGAACGCCGTGGTATCAAACCCTGCGATCAGAAAAGACAGGATATTGTCCGCCAGCAGCTGGTTGGACATGCTCTGCCCGGTTTCGGCATCGGATGCCCGCAGCAAACGCGCCAGCAGATCGTCGCCGCTCGCAGCCTCCGCGCGCCGCATTTCGACCAGATCCGCAACCACGGCTCGCAGACGGGTTTCGTGGGCTCGCATTGCCCTACCACCGGGGCGCGGCAGCCAATGAGGAAGACCGAGCAGGCGGTAGATGATCCACCAGTTCGCTCCGCGGTAATAACCCGCATGCCCCTTCTCGATGGCACGCAACATCGTCTCGGCACCGCCGGCCAGCATCGTGTTCGAGATGACATGAAAAGCGGCGCGCAACATGTCCCGGTTGATGGTATGCATGGTTCCGGGAGCCTCCGAGCGCCACTTGGCAACGGAGGCTTCGGCGGCAGCGGTCATGATGGGCCCGTATTCGAGCAGTGAGTCGTGATGAAACAAGGGGGCGGCCGCGCTTCGTTGCCACCGCCAATCCCGCCCCTCCACCGAGATCATGGCCTTGCCAAACATCGGCTTGAGCACATCCACCTGGAGCCCACCTTTCGGAAACTCCGAGTGACGACTGAGCAGCACCGTCTTTACCAATTCGGGACCGGTGATGAAGGCGATGCGGGGCGGTCCGGGGGCGAGTACGAGTGGTTCCCGGTAAGCCCGCTCGGGGATGATCTCCAGATTGTTGCTGAGCAGCTTGGTCAGGTTACGAGGAAAGCGCAGGGGCTTCGCCGAGGGCTTGACCCTGGGCGGGTAGAACGGCCGAGCGGCTGCGGATTGGGTCGATGTGAGCATGAGCATTGAACCTCCCTACTTTGAAACCTGAGCCAGGGGCAGAACTTTTTCGCTCAACCTCCTAAGAGGTCTTCGTTCCTTGGAAACCCGATCGTAGAGTGGCTCGTAGTCTTCCCACTCGGTCTTCAAAATCCGGTCGAGAATGCGCGTTCCCAGACCGTAATTGCCGGTGTAGCGCGAATGGTGCATCGAGTGGTACGTGGTACTGGTGATCACCTTCCCGAGCCAGCGATTGTAGTTTTGCGATTTGAGCTCGAAGTTGGCATGGCTGAAGGAATTGATGACCAGGTATCCGATATACCAGGCGGCGATCCCAAAAACGTTCAGGCCGAGCCGATGATCGAGGATCGCCAGAGGACCGAGGAACCCCAGGTCGAAGACGAGTTTTTCGGAGAACGAAAAGGAGATCGCGGTCAGCCAGCTGTTCAGATGGCTCTTGTGATGCTCCCGATGAATCCAGTGCAGCGGGCGCCAATGGAGGACCCGGTGCGAGACGTAGTGCCAAATCTCCGCCCAGATGGTCACCCCGACGAGAGAAACCGCAAAGGACAACCAGCCCGTGCGCCGGAAACAGCCGAGATACAGCAAAGCCGCCAGCAGGACAGCGTGCATCGGGGCATGAAGCGAGTTCTTGAGCTCCCTTCGAATTTGATCCCGGCTGATCGGCAAGTCGTAAATGATGCGCTCGCAGACCCTCCACTCGCGGGTGACGGCCAGGTACCAGAACAACGCCATCGCGTGGCCCAGCGTGGCAATGATCACCAGGGCAAGTATTTCCGGCCCGCTCAGCGGCGTCATGGTTCCCTCCCCACAGCCTGTTTCCACACCTGGGCGGTTCGGCGCACTCCGTCCATCAGCTTGAAGAACTGCGCTCTCACCATCACCCCGAGACATTCGACCCGTTCCTTGCTCAACCTCTTGCCGTGCTTCAAGACGTCCAGCATCATCGGATGAGAAAGCCCGTTCTCCTGATGAAGGAATGCATCTCCGGCGACCGTGAACCCAATCGCCTGGTAATAGGGCAGGAGTGCGGGCACGCAATCGATGTAGGCTTCTTGAATGGAGTGGCGGATTCCATAGCGGGCCACGGCGGAGATCAGCGCCAGCGCGGTAGGACCGCCACGCTTTGATTTCCTGACGATGAATTTTGTGCAGACGGCGGTGGCCGCGGGATGGCGCTTCGAGGCATTCATTCCATACAAGCCCTCGAGAACACCTAGCGGGCCTTCGGAAGATAGGTTCAAGCGGACGGTTCCGATGGTTTCTCCCTTTTCGACGGCGACGAACGTATGACCTGCCTTGTCCAGATCGTCGGCGATGATTTTCTTGGCATGATCGGCATAGGGCGACCGGCGCTTGAGCTCGTCACAGTAGACGGTGTATCTGAGGCGTTGCGCGCTTTGGAGCATCTGGTTGTTCTGGCACAACAAGATATCCAGGCCCGCCGCCGGGCCGAAAGCGGTTGGATCGAAACGCAGGTTATCGCTCGTCCTCTCCTCGGCAATCAGGGCAAGCTGCCGGAACACCTGTTCGGTCAGCACAGGCTGCTGCTGTTCGAGGCAGGCACGCGTCGAAGCATCGAGGATCAGGGCCGAGGTCGCCGTTTTTGCGGCCACGGTTGCGCTAGCGGACGTACCGCGCAAGAAGCCGATCTCGCCGATCGGGGACCCGGCACCGGCAACAACCAGTTCCCTCCCCCGGTTCGTCTGGCAATCGACCGCGACCGAACCCTCTACCAGGAGGTACATGTCGGTATAGTGCTGTCCTTTCTGCCGGAGGACATCGCCGGGCGCGAAGTGCACGGTTCGACAAAGCGAGCCGAGCGACATACGATCGATGGAAGCTTGTGTCATGGAATTGACCTCCTGCTGAACTCTCGATCCGACCTCACTTCAATACGCGCAGACCAGGGGCAAGACGGCTCAGGCGAACCAAGAAACCGAGCTCGGCGGCACCCCCGCTCGGGGAAACCCGCTCCGTTCCGGCTCTCCTCGGGCGCTTCGAGCTCATAATCGGTTGTGAAATTCCGCTGGCTCGCATTCTTGCCCTCATCCCATAGGGCGGAAAACAAAGCCCAAACAGCTCACCTGAACGATGAAAATTTGCTTTGGCAGCGGAGCGGAGGTCGAAATTAGGTCCAATCCGACCCCCGGGAGCGCGGTCGCCCGGATCGGTTGGCCAGAGGAGGGGAATTTGCCGGGAGACCGGGGAACCGGCCCTGGGCGTTCGCTCGCTTGAACCCGGCTCTGCTTCCACTTAAACTTGAGCTAGATGCACACCCATGTCGGCCATGGTGTAGGCGAACGAACGTCGAAAGTGCTGCAGAGTTCCCTTCTGGTGACGCTCGCCTACATTGTCTTACTGATTGTGGCTGGAATTCGTGCCCATTCTTTGGCCTTGCTGTCGGAAGCCGGGCACAATCTGGCGGATCTTCTCGCCCTGCTGCTCTCGCTGGCTGCCGTGTACTTGCATGCCCGCCCGCCAAGCGCCACGAAAACCTATGGGTGGCACCGGGCAGGCGTTCTAGCCGCCCTGGTCAATGCGGGCTCGCTGGTGGCCGTCTCTTTTCTGATCTTTTATGAAGCCTTGCGGCGGTTTCAGAACCCCCGGTTGGTCGAAGCCACCACCATGATCTGGGTGGCAGCTACCGGCGTGCTGATGAACGGCGTCATTGCCCTGCTGCTCTATCGATCGGGCCGGGACGTGAATATTCGCAGCGCCTTTTTGCACGAGATCGGCGACACGGTCTCCACGGCGGCGGTCATCGTGGGCGGCTGGGCGATTCTGGCCACCGGGCAGTACTGGATTGACTCCGCACTTTCCTTTGGCATTGGGGCCATGATTTTGTGGTCGGGGTTTGGAATCGTACGAGAGACCCTGAATATTCTGCTCGAGGGTACTCCGCGCGGCATCAAGCTGCACCTGGTTGAAACCGCGATTCGCGCCGTCGATGGAGTCAACGACGTTCACGATCTGCACGTCTGGTGTATCGGCTCGGAGACCCGGGCGCTTTCTTGTCACATCTCGATTGCCGACATCCCGCCTTCGGCCAGTGAGCGCATCCTGCTGGCGGTGAAACAACGGCTACACGAGCAATTTCAGATTGATCACACTACCATTCAGTTTGAGCACGTGCTCTGCGATGTCGCCCAGGGATGCGTGATTCCCGGGAGCGAAACCGAGCGCCACCCTTAGCTCGAGCTTCTCCTCCGGCAAGATGCTTCGCCAGGATTAGTTGCTGCTCTGCTTCTCATAGATCTGCTTCACCCTCTCCAGAGTATCGGCCTCCTCTGCCCGTTTGTCCGGCCGCAGCCGCACAATTCTAGGAAAGCGCAGGGCATATCCGCTCGCGTGTCGGTCGGAACGCATCACGTTATTGAATGCGACCTCCAGCACCATCTTGGGCTCGACCATCCGGCGAAACCCTTGATCTTCGAGCGTATGTTCCAAGAACCATTGGGTCATTTGGGCAATCTCCGCGTCGCTCAAACCGGAATAGGCTTTACCAACGTTCGCCAGCGTGTCTCCGTCCCAAACCGCAAAGGTGTAATCGCTGAGCACACCAATCCGTTTCCCGTGGCCGTATTCTGCCGCCGTGACCACGACATCGAGAGTCGCCAGCTCACGCTTGAATTTCAACCAGGCCTTTCCCCGGCTTCCCGGCGTGTAGCTTGACTCGGGGTTCTTGATCATCAGACCCTCGTTGCCCCGTGCCTGTGCCGCGGCAAACCGTCGCTCAAGTTCCTCGGGAGAGGAAGCGCGGAATACCGGCGAGCGCACGACTTCGGCCAGACTCCGAGGCTCGACGGTCTCGAGCGCCAACACCAGCTGAGGCGCCGGCGCTTGCGGTCGGGTAGGCACTCTGGCGGCCGCCAACAAGCCATCCAGGATCCTGGCTCGCTCCGCGAGCGGGCGATCGATCAGCAATTCACCTCCGGCATACAACACATCAAACACGAGATACGCTACCGGGATTTGCCGCAGCATGGTTTCACTGACCGCCTTGCGGCCCAAGCGCTGCTGCAAAACGCTGAAGGGAAGCGCGCGTCCGGGTTCGGTCGCGCCCGTCGCCGGCGAGCTCCAGGCCACGATCTCTCCGTCGAAAATGACGTCTTGCGGAAACCCCGCCAGTCGATCCCGCAAATCAGGAAATGATTCGGTAATGTCGTCCCGCGTGCGCGAGAAGATGCGCACCTCCGCGGCCAAACAGTGGGCCTGGGCGCGGATGCCATCGTACTTGTCTTCTACCCAGCCGTTGGCAAAGTAACTGAGCGCCTCCTCGGCCGAGGCCGCCGGGCTCGCCAGCATGAAGCCCAGAGGATGGAACAGACGCATGCTGGCCTCCGACAGTCTGCCGGTGGCCGCCAGCTGAAGGGTACGGCCAAGGTCGCCGAGCAGCATGTTGGCCCGCTTGACCTCCTCGAGCGTGCTTCCGTAGGCTTTCGCCACCGCCTCCTCTACCATGCCTTCCTTCACCCCAATACGCAGATCACCAGTTATGATTTTGATGATGTATTTGGCCTCGAGAGGAGTGGTTTCGGAGAGCAGTTCCCGAACCCGGGCGGCTTTTGCCGCGGTTCCACGCGCGGCAGCAATCTGACGAAAGCGCTCTTGGACTGCGATCACGCTCAACTCTCTTCGGGCGTTCGGGTCGCTCGCAAGGTCGCGGGAGGAAGGAGCGAACTCGGTCGCCGCGTGCGCCGGCAACACCTGCTCGGCCACCGCACCGAGGTCGCCCCAACGCCGGTAGGCGGCCGACAACTCCTGGTCGGTTTTGCCGGAAAGATCTTTCAGCAGGCTCCACAGGAGCCTGCCTCCCACTTGCAACCTGGCTTCATCCCATGCCGGAAACGGTTGGCCCGAGAGAAAGAGGGTGGAGACGGCAGCCTCCTCGGGGGTTGCCGTCTGAAAGTAGTCGGCCATGATGGCGATTTTTGTGAGCTTCTTGGTCGTGGCTGCGAGCTGCTCGCAGGTCTCGGCAAATCTCTTCATACTGTTGAAACTAAAGTTTCTCTGACAAAGGCGGCGCCGACTCACCTCTATCCTACTGCGGCACGGTATGCGATACTTAAAAGGTTCCTGGGACGCCAGGAAGTCATCCAATAGTTATGCGATTTAGCCTGCGACGTTGGCGAACGTGGTGCCGTTTCCTTGTGTCCGTACAGCTGCTACCGGCACTCGAGGGTGGAGAAGAGACCCTGGTCGGTGGGCAGGCCGTGCTCGAGGGAGTAATGATGCGCTCGCCGCATGCCTGGGCGATTGCCTGTCGCAAACCGTCGGGAGCCTTGTCGATCCATAGCGAACCGCTCGAGCGGTTGTCGGAAAAGCATCCCTGGATGGGTTGGCCGGTAATTCGCGGCGTCATCACGCTGGGTTATGCCATGAGCCTGGGGTTTCGCGCTCTGAAGTTTTCCGCCAATGTGGCCCTCGAAGAGCTCGATCCCGCAGGCCATCAGGCAGGCGGGGAAAAGCGAAAGCTCGAGATCAGCGGTTGGGTAGCGACCCTCAACATCATATTCTCGCTGGGATTTTTCATTTTCATGTACAAATACCTGCCGCTCGTGGCCGCAACCGAGCTGAAGCAAATCAGTCCCGCGCTCGGCGGACAAGTCATGTTCAATCTGGTCGATGGCATCATACGCCTGGCGCTGTTTTTGCTGTTCATCTGGGGGACCTCGTTGTGGCCGGATATCCGTCGGGTGTATGAATATCACGGGGCGGAGCACAAGACCGTCTTTGCCTTTGAGAACGGGGATGCCTTAGAGGCGGCGACGGTACAAAGGTATTCCACTTTTCACCCCCGCTGCGGTACCAGTTTCCTCATGACCGTCATGATCATTTCGATCATGATCTACATGCTGTTTCCGGTGACCACCTTCTGGGCACGGTTTGCGTTGCGCCTCGCTCTTTTGCCGGTGATTACCGGGATCTCCTACGAAGTCATTCGCTTCGCCGCCAAACATCGGGGATCGCTCTTCGCTCTCATGACCGCACCCGGGCTATGGTTGCAGAGGATTACCACCCGGCCGCCCTCGGACCCGCAGGCGGAGTGTGCGATTCAAGCGTTAGATCAGGCCATGTCGCTTGAGAAGCAGCGCGGCGGTGAATTGGTGATCGCCTAGCCGAGAAACCGGCCTTGGGTCGATAACCCCTTCTACCCGGAGGGGAGCTGACGGGCAGCAGGTCAGTCTCGGTACGACGAACCACCCACACGTAAGGTTAAAGCGACCAACAAATGTTCGAACGCCTGGAGCAAATTGAAGCCCGTTACGAAGAGCTGACCCGCACGCTCGCCTCGCCGGAAGTCGTGCAAGATTCAGCCAAATACCAGAAGACTGCCAAGGCGCACAGCGAGATTGCATCCGTGGTCGAGAAATACCGGGAATACAAGGATCTGAAACGCGGCATCGCGGATAGCCGGGCGCTGCTGGTCCAGGAAAAAGACGCTGACATGCGTGCCTACGCACAAGAAGAACTGGACAAGCTCGAAGCGCGCGTGCGTACGGTGGAGGAGGAGTTGAAGGTTCTGCTTCTGCCCAAGGATCCGAACGACGAGAAAAACGTAATTCTCGAAATTCGCGCGGGTACCGGGGGCGATGAGGCGACCTTGTTCGCAGCGGAGCTGTTCCGCATGTACACGCGTTATGCTGAAACCCAGGGCTGGAAGGTCGAGGTGGTCTCGACCTCCGAATCGACCGTGGGCGGGCTGAAAGAAGTCATCGCCACGATCCAGGGCCAGCGGGTGTACTCCCGGCTGAAGTACGAGAGCGGAGTGCACCGGGTGCAACGCGTGCCCCAGACCGAACAGCAGGGTCGGATTCACACCTCCGCGGTGACCATAGCGGTTTTGCCCGAGGCCGAAGAAGTCGATGTGAAGATCGATGCCAAGGACCTTCGCGTGGACACCTTCTGCTCGTCAGGGCCAGGCGGCCAGTCGGTGAACACCACCTACTCCGCGGTGCGGATTACGCATATTCCCACCAACACGGTGGTGAGTTGCCAGGACGAGAAGTCGCAGATCAAGAATCGTGAAAAAGCCATGCGCGTGCTGCGTTCCCGGCTTTATGAGATGGAGATCGAGAAGCAGCAGGAAGCTCTCGCCAAAGAGCGCCGGGCTATGGTCGGAAGCGGCGACCGCAGCGAGAAAATCCGCACCTACAACTTTCCCCAAAACCGGGTGACGGATCATCGCATCAATTTGACCATCCACCGACTGCCCGAGCTCATGGATGGAAGATTGCAAGGACTGATCGAGGCCCTGGTCACGCACTTCCAGGCCGAGAGGCTCAAGCAGGAAACCGCCAGCGCCGTGTAATCGGCCGAAGCGAACGGCTCGACCCTGCCTAGAGCGCCGCTAGTCCTATTGTTTTGCGACCCGCGGATTCACGTTCCAGCCTTCCACTTCGACCATTTTCCCGCCATTCTCCGTCCGAAATGTGGCCGTGACCTGGCGGGTTTCCCCGGGCAGCAAAGCGAAATAGTTATCCTGCCATAACACGGGCAAGATTTCGTCCTCCGGCGGAGCTTCCCGGCTGACGCGGCCGCTCGAGACGCGCTTCACCTTCAGGTGAACGGCAAAAGCCAGCGTGGAGGTCGGATTGTGGAGGGTAACCGTGGCCGCGGTTTCCTTGACGCCTTCGACGTATACGACCTTGGCGTCCAGATCCACCCGCGACAGCTGGTTCAACGGTCGATAGTCGGCAAAAGTTTTGCTCGGAGTCCAGGTCGAAATGTCGTATTGGCCGCTGGTGTCGAGCTCTTCCCGAGCCCAGTCGAGCGTTTCCTCGCGCGTGGAAAGCCAATAGAAATTCTGGCTCTTGGCCTGACCGGCGAATGCTAGCGTCAGACTCAGGAAATACGTCGAGCTTAGCCCAGGGAGCGGAGGCAGGGTAAACACCCGCGTACTGCTATCCGGCCCTACTTCAAGGTCTACCTGCTTCGAAAACTTCTCGGTCATGTCAAGGTTGTACACCTTGGCGACGACCTTCAGGCTGGCGAACCTCTGGTAATAAGAGTTCACCACCACAATCGAACGATCGTCATACGAGTACTGAACGTGCAGCGGCTCGCATGCTTTCTTAACCCCGAAATAGGATCCGCCTGGACGCAGATACCAGTCATAGAGGTGCCAGATCATGCTCGGCCAGGCATTATTCAACATCCACTGAATGATTCCGGTCGAAGTGTATTTGTTGCGGCCATAGGCTTCCATCATGGCGCGGTGGGCTTCATAGGCCTGAACCTGGGCCTTGATCGCGAATTCCTCGAGCGAGTGGGCCGGCCCATAACGCTGGTTGAGGGCGTCGATGAAAACGTTGAGCGTTTGCGACATGCCTCCGGCGTGATATTCCCAGACGGAATCAACCGGCCAGAGGTGATCGGGCGGCAGCATGCGGCGCAGGCTCTCGATCGGCGGGATGGCCGGACCCGGGCTGGTTTCGGTGTTGAAGCCGAAGGCGCCGCCATGACGGGTATCGACGTACCAGAACACGGGTGGAACATATTCATAGGGTCCGGTCATCTTCACCCCGCTGGGGCCGACGGTCGTGGTTCTGGCGGCCGCGGAGGATATCGTGGGGTTCGGCCACTCCAACTCCTCAAAAATTCCCAGATACAGCTTCTCGATCGGGGGTGGAGGGGCGAAGTCACTGCCGTAAAGAAACCCAATCACCGAGGGATGACGCTCCAGGCGGCGGATCTGGTCGCGCATCGAACTCCCGGCGACGCGCTGGTTCTCCTGATCCCAGACAGGCCAGTTCTCCCATTGATCACAGCAGCACCAGCCCGGCAGTACCATGATCCCCATCTCATCCGCCAGATCGAAGAAATGATCGTCTTCCAATTTGCCTTCCATGCGCACGGCGTTGAGGTTCAGATCGCGAACATAGTTGAGTTCCGCCTCCTGCCGTTCCCCCGACGATCGCAGCAGCATGTCAAAGCTGTACCCGGCGCCGCGAATAAGAATGTTCTGGCCGTTGATTTGGAAGATTCTGTGGCCCTTCTCGTCGAGGTTCGCGGTTACCTGGCGGATGCCAAAGCGAAGGTGGGCGGAATCGGAGACTTGTCCCTGGACCTCGACGGCGAGTTCCAAGGGATACAGTTCCTGGGTTCCCACTTG
>Ga0187780_10000774_pt1 | contig 23820 bp, 19 predicted proteins | sample 1015_Q2_SP10_20__FD_132429 | JGI IMG/M metagenome (GOLD analysis project Ga0187780, IMG submission 132429) | Tropical peat soil microbial communities from peatlands in Department of Meta, Colombia - 1015_Q2_SP10_20_MG | ecosystem: Environmental > Terrestrial > Soil > Wetlands > Peat | place... | reverse complement strand
GCCAGCGTGCCCGCGCCGCCGCGGAGCCGCGCATCCTCCACCCGGAGCCGGTCGCCGGAAAGCGACAGCCTGGCCTCGATGCCGCTGTAGCGTGCGCCGAGGGCGGGAATGCCGACCGCTCCGTCGACGATGCGGGCGCTGCCCGTCAGGTCGGGCCGCTCCCAGGTGCCCTCCACCGAGACGTCCGCGACCAGCCGGCCGCTGACGCCGCGCACCAGCGGCGTGAGCGCGTCGAGGATCGCGAGGTCTACGGAATCGGCGCGCACCCGGATCCGCAGCGAGTCCGGCAGCTGGCGCCGCGCCACCGCCTCGAGCGCCAGGTCGAGCGGCAGCGACCCCGAGGCGTTCACCACGCGCCCGCCGCCGTTGCCCAGCCCGCCGCTGAAGACGAGCCGCCGGTCGGCGTAGCTCGCGGAGCCCTCGAGCCGGGGCGCGTGGAAGTCGCCGAACCGGCCGTCGGTGACGCCGGCCGCCGCCTCGATGCGCGGGCTCCCCGCGGGGCCGACCACGCGGACCCGCGCGTCCAGCAACCCGCCGATGCCCGTCGTGTCCAGCTCGGCGAGGGCGTACAGGTCCCACAACGGCACGCTGTCGGCCTCGAGCGACAGGTCCCCGGGCTGCGCGCGCGGCACGCGACCCGTGATCCGGACCAGGCCGCCGCTCTCGGCGCGCAGCTCGAGCGAGTCGACGGCGACGGCGTCCGCCGACGAGACGATCGAGGCAGGCCGCGCCAGCTGCCACACCCGCTGCGGCAGCGCCAGCCGCCCGGCGGTGACGCGCGCGGTCCATCCGGTCGAGTCCAGCCCCAGCGCCAGGTCGGTCTCGACCGACGACCCGAGACCGAACGCCGCGGCGGCGTGCAGCCGCAGCGAGTCCAGGGGCCCGGACGCGCCGACCGCGACCTGCTGGTACCGCATGCCGTCGACGGCGAGCGTCTCGGCGCTCGCCCGCAGGCCGAACACCCAGCCGCGCGCGGACCGCTCGAGCGAGCCTGCCGCGTGCGCGGCCATGGCGGCGATCGGCCCGAGCGCGACGCTGTCCACGGACACGTCGCCCTGCGCGGTCCACGCCGCGGTCGTGCCGACCACCTGCCCGCTGACCCGTCCCGCGCCGCCGAGCCCGAACGGGGTCGTGTCTCCGGCGGCCTTCCGCGCCCACGAGACCAGCGGCCAGACCTTCTCGAGCGTGTCGGCGCGGAACGCGAAGCGGAGCCGGCCCGCCGGCCGCCCCGGCCGGCCGAGCGAGCCCGTCGCCACGAGACCGACCTCCCGCTGATCGGCGTAGGCGGTATCGACGGCGACGGCGTCGCGCGTCAGCGTGAGGCTCGCGCCTGCGCGATCCAGCGCGATCCCCGCGACCTCGCTGCTGTCGAGCAGCAGCGCGAGGGTGCCCGTCGTCGGCGCCGTGTCGCTCGCCGTGGGCAGCACCACGTCCGCGCGCCACGTGCCGTCCAGCCGCGACGGCGGTCCCCCCGGCACCCGGCGCGCCAGGTCGATTCCCGAGAACGAGCCCGAACCGCGCAGGTGCACGGCGGAGTCGCGGGCCGCGATTTCGCCGCTCGCCCGCACGGCGCCGCCGGGACCGGACAGATCGGCCTCGTAGGCCAGCCCGGTCACGGGCCCGGCAAGCCGCACCCGGCCCGACACCATGCCCGCCAGGGCGACGCTGCGGTACGACCGCGCGACGTCGTCGAGCGACACCGAATCGGCCACGACGTCGGCATCGACCCGCAGCGTGTCCGCTAGGCCGAGCCGGATCGTGCCGCGCAGCCGCGACGGATCGCCCTCGCCGTCATCGTGCGACAGCGACCCGTCGAACGTCGCGGCTCTCCACGGGCCGTCGAGGTCGCCGGCCATCCCGAGCTCGCCGTGCAGTCCGACCGACGGCGCGAACCGCTCGATGGTCCCCATCGACAGGCTCGCCCCGCTCACGGCGAAGTGATGGAACGTGAAGCCGTCGCGTCCCCCCAGCGTCACCACGCCCGAGCCCGTCAGCCGGTTCACCGGGTGTCCCGGCACCCGCTCGTCCGTGAACGCCAGGTCCGTGCCCACCGCGAGCCCCGTGAGCGGCCCGGACGCGGTGAGGTGTCCGCTCACGGTGCCGCCGACTGGCAGCCTGCCGACCAGCGGCTCGAGCACCGCCAGGTCGAGCGGCTTCGCGTCCATGCTGAGCTTGCCGATCCGCACCGGGCCGTCCGGCGGCGCCGCCAGCTCCACGGAGCCGCGCAGCGCGCTCCGCCCCGACCGCAGATCGGCGTCCGCGAAGCTCCACTCGCTCCCGTGCTCGAGCAGCCGGGCGCGGACGCGCACCCGCCCGCCGCCCGAGGCCGGCAGACCCGCGGCGGCCCAGCGGAAGTCCGCGAAGCTCGCGCGGCGCAGGTTGGCGGCCAGATCGAGCCGGGCGCGGCCCGGCCCCACACCCCGGCCCCAGCGCACCACGCCGTTGGCGGCGCCCACCGTGCCCGGGAGCGCGAGGTGGGGGAGCGCGAACCGCACCGAGTCGCCCTCGACCGTGGCGCGCCCCGCGGCATCGCGCACCACGGCGGCCGGGTCGGAGATCGTGACGGCAAGGTGCCGGAGGTCGATCGCGACGCCGGCCGTGTCGGGGTTCGAGGCGCGCAGCCGGGCGAGGTCCATCCGGATCCCGGTGAACTGGCGGATCCGCGGCGCCCCGCCGTCGCCGCGCTCCCGCAGCACGAGGACGCCGTGCGTCAGCCTCACGTCCCGCAGGTCCACCACCGGCCGGCGGCCCGGCGGCCCCTGGTGCGGACCGAGCAGCCTGAACAGGTGCTCGAGGTTCAGATGCCCGTCGGCGCCTTCCTCGAGCGTCACGGCGGGGCCGTCGATCACGACGCGCGACAGGACGAAGCGACGCCGCACCAGGTCGGCGAGCGCGTAGCGGGCCGTGAGGTGCGCCACGCGGATCACCGGGCGGCCGTCCGGCGTGGCGAGCTCCACGTCGCGCGCGTCGACCTCGCGCCACAGCGGTCCGCCGAGCGAGCCCACCCGCACGCGGCCGTCCACCACGCCCTCGAGCGCGGCGACGGCGAGGCGGCGTGCCACCGCGTGTCCCGGTCCCGACGCCAGCACCAGCGCCGCCGCGGCGAGGGCGAGCACGACCACGCCCGCCACCAGCGCTCCCGCGAGGAGCAGCGCCCGCCGCGCCACTAGTACGCCTCTCCCACGCTGAACTGGAACTGCAGGCGCTGGAAGAACGCGGTGCCGCGCGGCGGACCGGGATAGTCCGACTGCACCAGCCGCAGCTCCTGCGGCGCGCCGCTGCTGGTGCGGATGACCTCGTAGAGCGGACCTCGCTGGCGCGGATAGTCGTTGTACGCGACGTCGAGCCGCACCGGGCCGAGCGGCGTCCCCACCCTCAGGCCCACGCCCGGCGTCACCTTGAGGCCCGACGGGATGAGGCCGGCCGCCGTCTGGTCCCACAGCTCGCCCGCGTCCACGAACGCGGCCAGCCGCAGCCGGCTCCCCCAGACGGGCGAGGGCATGCGCAGCTCGAAGTTCGCCAGACCGATCGCGTAGCTGCCGACCGGCGAGATTCTGAGGTTGACCGGCTCGTTCGCGCCGGTGGCGGAGTCCACCAGCACCGTGTCCGCCACGTACACGAGCGGTCCCATCTCGTTGCGCCCGAATCCGCGGACCGACGCCGGCCCCCCCGCGTAGAACCGCTCCTCCGGCGGCACGAAGCGGATGGAGGTGTCCACCACGAACGCCACGCCCGGCCGGATGACCCCGCCGCGCAGCCGCAGCGCCACGACCCAGCCGCGCTCGAGCTGCCAGTACCAGGAGCCTTCGGCCACCGCCTTGTTGTACGAGATCAGCCGCTCCGAGCCGACCAGCGGCGAGGCGTGCGACAGCTCGACCGACACCACCGAGCCGGCGGTCGGCTCGATCGGCGAATTCGCCGTGTTGCGCGTGAGCGAGAGGGACAGCGCCGCCTGGCGGTGCCGCTCCTTGAGCACGTCGATCGCCTGCTGCTCGCAGCGGTCGAAGTACACGCAGTACACGGCGGTGTCGGCCGTCGTGCTGCCGTAGGTCAGCCGGTACGACAGGGTCAGCAGGGAAAAGCGCCCCAGCCCGAACGACGCCGCGAGCGAGCTGCCGACGCCGTTCCGCTCGAACGCCTTGTATTCCGACCGGCGCTCGGCGAAGTCGGTCTGGGTGAGCGTGCTGCGCCGGCCGAACACCGCCGGCTGGGTGAACGTCGCCGACGCGAGGTAGTTGATCCGCTCCGAGAACGGGTCGCCCGACAGCGCCGAGCAGATCGAGTTGCTCAGCCCCCAGTCGGTCGGCGAGCCCACCCCGAGCTTGGACACCTTTCCCGCCAGGTCGAGCCGCAGCCCGTTCCCCAGGAAGTTGGCCGTCGAGAACGTGGTCTGCGCGCGGAAGCAGTCGATCGTCCCGTAACCGGCGCCGGCCCGCACCCGCGAGCGCGGCCCCTCGTTCACCTGCACCCGGATCCGCACCAGCGAGTCGGCGCCCGCCACGGTCGAGTCCTCGGCGATCCCGACGCTCACGTACCGGAACAGGTCGGTCTGGTAGAGGCTGCGCTGGGAGTCGTACAGGGCGTCCTGGCTGAACCAGTCGCCGTCGCGCACCGCCAGGGAGCGCCCGACGATCTTCGCGCTCACCGCCTGGTTGCCGCCGACCACGATGTCGCCGATGCGCGCGCGGGGACCGGGCACCGCTTCGTAGTCGGCGGCCGCCGTCCGGGCCGCCCGGTCCACCGTGTAGTTGCGGAACACGGAGGCGAACGGATAGCCGCGGTTCCCGAGCGCCGTGGCGACCGTGTCCGCCGAGGCGTCGAACTCCACCCGGTCGAACGGCTTCCCCTCCGACAGCGGCATTCGCCCCCTCAGCCGCCGCGCGTCGAGGACGCTATCCACGCCCCGCACCACGATCGAATCCACCAGCACCGGCGGTCCCTCGTCGATCCGGAACACCACGTCCACCGTGCCCGCGGTGCGAGCCACCGAGGTGTCCACCCGCGCCTCGAAGAAACCGTGGAGGCGGTACAGGATCTGGAGGCGCACCACGTCCCGCCGGAACTCCAGCTCGTCGAACAACCGCCGTTGTCCGAGCCCCAGGTGCTTGAGGAGTGGCACCCGGTACGTCCAGCTCGAGGCGCTGGTCGCGATCGCCGCTCCGAGGGTCAGGGCGTCGATCGCGTGGTTCCCGCGAAAGCTCACCGACGTGACCGTGCGCTCGGGAGCCTGCCCCGCCTGCGCCGCGAGGTCGCGGACGCCCAGCACCGCGGCGGCGATCACGAGCCACGCCCTCACGCTGCCGGCGCAGGTCCGAGGAGGAGATCGAGGACAGGCTGCCGCACCCGAAGCATGTGTGAGGTTGAGAACCTGGGCTGGGCGGCGAGTGAACCGCGTGACTGGGCCGGCGCGCGCGAACTGTCGTACTTTCGTACACCTGCGACATGATGTCAACCGCTTGCGCGGAAACCACTTGTCCGCTGCCACGGCCCGCCGATGGCTGGCGAGAGCGCTCCGGCCGCCGTAGCTTGCCCGCGTGAAGATCTACACCAAGACCGGAGACGCGGGCGAGACGTCGCTCGCGGGCGGCAGCCGCGTGCCCAAGGACGACGTGAGGGTCGCCGCCTACGGCGACGTGGACGAGGCCAACGCGGCCATCGGCTCCGCGCGCGCCACCCCGCCCGCGGACCTCGCCGACCCCCTGCTGGCGGAGGTGCAGCGCGACCTGTTCGCCATCGGCGGTGCGCTGGCCTCCCGCGATCCCGCGGCGCTGCGCGCCGAGCAGCGTGCCAAGCTCGGCGTGACGGCGGAGCGCATCCGCGCGCTCGAGCGGGCCATCGACGACGCGGAGCGCGACCTCGCGCCGCTCAGGCAGTTCGTCCTTCCGGCCGGCGCGCCGAAGGCCGCCGCGCTCCACCTCGCGCGCACGGTCTGCCGCCGGGCGGAGCGCTCCACGGTCCGGCTGGCGCACGAGCAGCCGGTCGCCCCGGAGATCCTCGCCTACCTCAACCGTCTCTCCGACCTGCTGTTCGTCCTCGCCCGCCTGGCCAACCTCAGAGCCGGACAGCCGGACGTCATGTGGTGACCATCGGCATCCCGCTCACCGCCGATCAGGGTCCGTCGTACGAGGTCGTGCTCGGGTGCGGCGTGTGGAGCCGGCTGCCGGAGCTGCTCGCCGAGCGATGTCCGGCCCACCAGTACGCGGTGGTCTCCGACAGCCGGGTCGACACGCTGTACGGCGCGCGGATCGGCGGCCTGCTCGAGTCCGCCGGACTCCACGCCCGGTCGTTCGTCTTCCCCGCCGGAGAGTGGAACAAGGTCCGCGAGACGTGGGCGGACCTGTGCGACCGGATGGTGGCGGCGGGCATCGGGCGGGACGCCGCGGTCGTGGCGCTCGGCGGAGGGGTCGTGGGAGACCTCGCGGGCTTCGTCGCCGCGACGCTCCACCGCGGCATCCCCTGGGTCCAGGTCCCCACGACCGTGCTCGCGATGATCGACGCGTCCATCGGCGGCAAGACGGGCGTGGACCTGCCCGCGGGCAAGAACCTGGTCGGCGCGTTCCACCACCCGCGCCTCGTGCTCGCCGACATCGAGTCCCTCGCCACGCTGCCCCGGAACCAGGTCGCGGCCGGCTGCGCCGAGGCGATCAAGCACGGCGTCGTCGCCGACGCCGGTTACGCCGACGACCTCAACCGCACGGCGGCCGCCTGCCTGACGCGCTCGCTCGACGCCCTCGAATCCATCATCGAGCGGAGTATCCGCATCAAGGGAGAGATCGTCGCGTCGGACGCGTCCGAGCGCGGCCGCCGCCAAGTGCTCAACTTCGGGCACACGGTGGGGCACGCGGTCGAGGCCAGGAGCGGCTACGCCCTGCTCCATGGCGAGGCGGTCGCCATCGGGATGGCGGTCGAGGCGGCCCTGGCCGAGGCGACCGGCATCGCCGCGCGGGGGACGAGGGCACGGGTGCTCGACCTGCTCGGGCACTACGACCTGCCCAGCGCGGTCCCCGAGACGGTGGCGTGCGACGACCTGCTCGACGCGATGCGCGCGGACAAGAAGGTGCGCGCGGGCACGCTGCGCTTCGCGCTCCCGGCCGAGATCGGCCGGATGGCGCACGGCGCCGATGGTGCCTGGACGGTGGAGGTGAGCCCGGCCGAGGTTCGCAGCGCGCTTGAGTCCTGCCGCTAGCGCCAGAAAGCGACACCGTCGCGATATCATTGCGATGGTATCGCAACCAACCAATTGCAAAACAATAAGTTACGCAACAGTCGCCCGAAACAGATCGGTGTTCGGCGATAGCTCGATGTGCACGCAGTGTCACAACCTGCCGGAGAGTAACAACTTAGTGATGTGGATAATAACTTTCGCTTGACGGAATCCCGGCGCTTCCTATTATGGGCCCCCGCGACGCCACCCTGAAGCACGACCCGATTCACTCCATCGCGAACGCACGGGGCCCCGCATGCTGGAGCGTCACAACGGCAAGGCCAAGAGCTTCTTCCGTCAGAGCGCGTCAGGAGCCTTCGACCAGTACCTCCAGGACATCCAGAAGCTGCCGCTGATCGACGATCCCGCCGAGGAGCGCCGGCTGGCCCGTCTCGCGCGCCGGGGCGACCCGGCGGCGGCCGAGCGGCTCGTCACGGCGAACCTGCGGTTCGTCATCTCGTACGTGAAGAAGTACCAGGGCCACGGCCTCGACCTTTCGGAGCTGGTGGCCATCGGCAACGAGGGACTGCTCAAGGCCGTCCGCAAGTTCGATCCCGAGCAGGGCGTGAAGTTCATCTCGTACGCGGTGTGGTGGGTGCGCCAGGCGGTCCTGAAGGCCCTGGCCGAGCAGACCCGCAGCGTGCGGATTCCCCTCAATCAGAACGCCCAGCTGATCAAGATGTCGCGGACCGAGATGGTGCTCGCCCAGGAGCTGGGACGCGAGCCCACCGACGGGGAGGTCGCGCGCGCCCTTGGCGACACGGTCGACAACGTGCGCACCGCCCGCCGGATGACCGCCGTCGAGGTGTCGCTCGACGCCCCGGTCGACCGGACCGACCGCGACGCCGCGACCCTGGGGGAGCGGTTCGCCGGCGTCGAGGGCGGCGAGATCGAGGAGACGACCGACTCGAAGCTGATGCGCGGGTTCATCGACCGCGTGTTCAGGAAGTACCTGACGCCGCGCGAGCGGAAGATCCTGTACCTCTACTACGGCCTGGAGCAGGGCTCCGAGGCGATGACGCTGGAGAAGATCGGGGCGCTGATGGGCGTGACGCGCGAGCGGATCCGCCAGATCCGCGAGCGCGCCTTCGAGAAGCTCCGCGAGTGCCCGGACGGCCAGGCGCTGATGCGGTTCTGGAGAGCGGCCTGAACGGAGAGCGGCGCGGGCCGCCTCCGCGCGGCACGAACTGATCGTCCGAAATGCGAAGGGCGCGCCCACCGCGGCGCGCCCTTCTCGTTGCGCACTCCCCTCAGCGCACCGGCGCGCTCCTACTGGTGGCCGGCCTGCAGCGCCTGGCAGATGGGATTGCCCGCGGCGGACGGATCCGCGCACGAGGCGTCGTACGCGATGGTCGGCTGGTCGCCGACGACGTGGATGATGCGCCCGGCCTCCGTCGCGACGTAGAAGTCGGCGGACGAGGTGCCCCACACCGCCCGGGCGCGGCTCATGTCGAACGCCTGCATGCGCAGCGCCATCATCATCGGATTGGACTGCAGCTGCGCCATGAGCTGCGCCTGGCGCGCCGCCTGCTGCTGTTGCTGCTCGGGGGTCGCGCCCGGCTGCGGCTGCCCGTACATCATCTGCATCATCGACGCCTGACCCGACACCGCGGTCCAGCGCCCGCCGGCGTAGCGGGCGAAGCCGTCGCCCTCGTACAGGGCGACCGGGGTCGCGTCGCCGGCCAGCGTCACCCAGCGGATCTGGGTGCGGGACATCGCCGAGGCCGCCGGCGGGAGCAGCGTCCAGGCGCCGCCGCTGCTGATCGCGATCGCCTTCGTGCCATCCTCCCGCTGCCCGAACAGCAGCAGGGCCGCGCCCGCGGCCGAGAGGCCGGTCCAGCCGGCGGCGCCGACCACCGGGTCGGCGACCTTCTGGCCGTCCCAGCCGGCCGTGACCCACCGGCCGCCGCTCCACCGGGCCACCACGCCGACCTGGCGGCGCTCGCTCGGCTGCGGATCGTAGTACACGACGCCCGCGACCACGACGTCGCGGCCCGCCAGCACCAGCGCGTTCGCGCGGAACGGCAGCGGGAGCGCCGCCGCCGTCCAGGCGTGGCCGTCGTAGTGCAGCAGCTGTGGCGCCTCGCGGTCGTTCGACGATTGCCCCAGCGCGTACACGTCGCCCGCCCCGCGGCCCGCCACCGCGACGAGCTGCTGGCTGGTCGGCACGGTCATCCGGTTCCACGTCCCGCCGTCGAAGTGGAGCACCGTGCCCCCGTCGCCGACCGCGTACACGTCCCGCGGCCCGCTCGCCCAGACGCCCCAGAGCGTTCCCGAACGGCTCACGCCGAACGGCATCTCGTTCCACGCCTGGCCGTCCCAGTGCAGCGCGGCGGGAGCCTCGCCGACCACCCAGATGTCGGACGGGGAGCTGCCGTAGATGGCCTTGAGCTCCACCTGCGCGCTCAGCGCCGGCGCCAGGCCGGCCAAGAGCCCCGCGGCCACCCACAGCGCGCGATGCGTCGTCATAGATCTCCTCCAGGAGGTACTGGTCGTCACCGCTATCGAGGGCGAATCAACATTACCAGGGGCACCTCGCGCCAGCCCGGCATCCGGCGCACCCGCCGCGGGAACCGGACGGCGAGCTGCGCCGAGATCCCTCCATCCAGCGCCACCGCGTCGGTGCAGCCCGACGCGACGGCGATCAGCGCCTGCTCCGGGATCGTGAGACCCACCGGGATCGTGCCGGCGTTTCCGCCGAACACCTCGAAGTTGCTGAGCAGCAGCCGCACCGGGCCGCCGCCTCCGAGGCACAGCGTGAGCCGCCGGTCCCGGTGGGTGCGCGACAGCCGCAGGCCCGAGCTGGCACCCAGCACGGCCCGGCCCGCACGCACCAGCCACGGCACGACCTGGAAGGCCGAGACCCGCCCCGTCATCGAGTCCACGGCCGGCGGGTCTGTGAGGCGCGGGCGGCCGGCGGCGATCACCACCGCCGCGTCGAGCCACCCGAGGCGCCGGCCGGACCGCACGCCGTCGAGCAGCACCAGACCCTGCGGCGTGCCCTCGGGGCGGAACAGTCCCGTGTTGACCGCCGCGACGACGTCCGTGTCGGCCATCCACGCGTCCACCGCACGCGCGGCGAAGGCGGGGGCGGCGGCCAGGGAGAACCGGTAGCGCTCCGGATCGATCTCGACGACCGCCACGCTGTTGACCAGCAGCCCCCTGGAGACGCGGACCTCGAAGCTGCCGAGCCGCAGACCGGGACGCTCGTCCTCCCACCGGATCGCGCGGACCAGGAGCGGGTCCGCGGCCGCCGGTGTCCCGGGCACGTAGGCGCGCCACGGGACCCACGCGCCCCCGACCTTGAGGTCGAGCGCGGGAGGCCGGGTGGCCTGCATGACGGCGAGGATCAGTGCGGTCGCTAGAGGTGCCAGAGCGGGGAAGCTACATTGCTCGTGATCCCGATGGAACACGCGAGCCTCGTCGAAGAGCTGTCCGGCATCGTCGGCGCGCGGTTCGTCCGCGCCGAGCGGGCGGAGCTGGCCACGTTCGCCTCGGACGGGCTGCCCACGCTCCGCCGCACGCCGGCGCTGGCGGTGCTGCCCGGCTCCGAGGACGAGGTCGCCGCCGTCGTCGCCGCGCTGGCGCGGCGCGGCGTCCCGTTCGTCGCGCGCGGCGCCGGCACCGGCCTCTCCGGCGGCGCGCTCGGCGAGGCCCCCGCGGTGCTGGTGACGCTGACGAGGCTGGCGCGCATCCTGGCCGTCGATCCCGCGAACCGGCGGGCGGTGGTCGAGCCCGGCGTCGTCAACGCCACGCTGAGCCGGGCCGCCGCCCCGTTCGGCCTCATGTACGCGCCCGACCCCTCGAGCCAGACCGCCTGCACGATCGGCGGCAACGTCGCGGAGAACGCGGGCGGCCCGCACTGCCTGAAGTACGGCGTGACCACCAACCACGTGCTGTGGCTCGACGTCGTGCTGCCCTCGGGCGAGACCGTGCGCCTCGGCGGCGCCGGCGGCGAGCCGTGGGGTCCGGACCTCGCCGGCGTGTTCGTCGGCAGCGAGGGGCTGTTCGGCATCGCGACCCGGATCGCCGTGCGGCTGGTGCCGGTGCCCGCGGTGGTGCGGACCATGCTCGCCGACTATACCAGCCTCAGGCTCGCCGGCGAGGCGGTCACCGCCATCATCGCCGCCGGCATCGTGCCGGCCGCGCTGGAGATGATGGACCACAACGCCATCGAGATGGTCGAGTCGAGCGCCTACGCCGCCGGCTATCCGGCGGATGCCGCCGCGGTGCTGCTGGTCGAGCTGGACGGCGGCGCGGCGGCCGTCGAGGCCGACGCGGCGGCCACCCGCGCCCTGCTCGAGCGCTCGGGGGCGCGGACGGTGCGGGTCGCGACCAGCCCCGCGGAGCGCGAGAAGCTGTGGCAGGGCCGCAAGAAGGCGTTCGGGGCGATGGGCAGGATCAGCGCCGATCTCGTGGTGCAGGACGCGGTCGTCCCCCGCACCGCGCTGCCCGACGTGCTGGAGCAGATCGCCGAGATCGGCCGGCGCCATCGGCTGCGGGTCACCAACGTGTTCCACGCGGGCGACGGCAACCTCCACCCGAACCTCAGCTTCGACGCGTCCGATCCCGACCAGCTCGAGCGGGTCCATGCCGCGAGCGACGAGATCATCCGCGCCTGCGTCGCGGCCGGCGGCACCATCACCGGCGAGCACGGCGTCGGCCTGGACAAGCTCGCGTACATGCCGATGGTGTTCGGCCCCGACGAGCTGGGCCTGATGGCGGCGGTGCGCCGGGTGTTCGACCCGGAGGAGCGCGCCAACCCGGGCAAGGTCGTCCCGCTGCGGCAGTGCCGCGAGTGGCGTCCGTGGAGCGAGACGTGACCGCGCCCATTCCGACCCGCTGGCTGTCCCAGATGGACGCGCAGCTGGCCGACGCCGAGCGGCGCCTGGAGGCGGCCGAGCGGCACCTGGCCGGCGGCGCCGGCGCGCGCGCGATCGAGGAGGCGTATCCGGGCGTGATGGCGGCCGCCATCGTGCGCGTCTGGCTGCGCGACGAGCCGTGGCACACGCAGCGCTCCCACGAGGACCTGGGCCGGATGATCCGCGATGAGCTGCCGAGCGGCTTCCTGGCGCTCTACCAGATGAAGGGCGACCGCCGCAGCTTCGCCGGGTGGCGGCCCGAGGACGCGCGCCCGCTGATCGACGAGGCCCGGGCCTTCACGGTGGCCGCGCGCGCGCAACTCGAGGAATGCCGCAAGCGCTCGACGGCGTGACCGACCGGGACGGCCTGGCCGCGCTCGTCGCCCAGGTGCGCGCGGCGGCCGCGGAGCGCGCGGCCGTCGCGGTGCGCGGCTCCGGCGGCTGGTGGACCGACCCGCCGCCGGGCGCGCGCGCGCTGACGGTCGACGGGCTGGACGCCGTCTCCGACTTCGATCCGGCGGACCTGGTCGTCACGGTGGGAGCCGGCACGCCGCTGGACCGCCTCGGCGAGCGGCTGGCCGCCAGCGGCGCGTGGCTGCCGTTCGACCCGCCGGGACCGCCGTCGCGCACCGTCGGCGGCGCCCTGGCGTCCGGCGGCGCCGGCCCGCTCGCCGCGCACTACGGGCCGGCGCGCGACCAGGTGCTCGGCCTCTCGGTCGTCGCGGGTGACGGCACCGTGGTGCGCCTCGGCGGCCGGGTGGTGAAGAACGTCGCCGGATTCGACCTGGCGAAGCTGGTGATCGGCGGACACGGCGCGTTCGGGATCATCGCCGAGGCGCATCTCCGGCTGCGCGCCCGTCCCGGCGCCGATCGCACCGCCGTGTGGTCCGGGGACGCCGCCTGGATCGAGCGGGCGAGCGCCGCCGCCCTCGCCGGGGCCGCCTCGCCCGCCGCGCTGGAAGCCCTGAGCCCCGAGCTGGCGGCGCGGCTGGGCTGGGGCGACACGTGGTCGCTCGCCGCGCGCGCCGCGGGCCCCGGCGCCGGCGTCGCCGAGGAACTGGACGCGATCGGGCGCGCCGCCGGCGCGGTCGCGGCGCGCACGCTCGAGGGCGGCTCGCCATGGACCCCGTGGCGGCAGGCGGTCGGTGAATGGCCCGTGGTGCTGCGCCTCGGCGCCGAGCCGCGGTGCTGGATGCGTGCACTCGAGCTGGCCGAGCGCCACCTCGGTCCGCGCCTCGGCGCGAGCGCCACGGTGCCGCGCGGCACGGTCCGCGTGGGCGTCGAGCGCTGCTCCGCCGAGGAGATCGCGCGGCTGCGCGCGGAGGCCGCGGCCCACGGCTGGCCTGTGATCCTCGAGCGCGCCGATCCCGCGACGCGCGCCGCCGCCGGCGTGTGGGGCGCGCTCCCCCCGGCGGTCGAGCGGATCACCCGCGCGCTCAAGGTCACCTTCGATCCGCCCGGGATCCTCGCCGCGCCGCTGCTCGCATGACCGCCGGCGCGTGGGCGGGCCTCGACGCGTGCGTGCACTGCGGCTTCTGTCTTCCGGCCTGCCCCACCTACGAGGTCACCGCCGACGAGGCCGATTCGCCGCGCGGCCGCATCGTGCTGATGCGCGCGCTGGTCGGACGCACGATCCCCGCCGACGACCCGGCGCTCGACCGTCATCTCGACCGCTGCCTCGGGTGCCGGGCCTGCGAGAGCGTGTGCCCGTCCGGCGTCGTCTACGGCCCAGCATTGGAGGCGGCGCGCTCGCGCATCGCGCGTGCGCGGGGCCAGAGCGCGGCGCTCCTGGCGGGCCTGTGGGTGCTCGCGCGCCCCGCCCGGCAGCGGGCCCTGTGGGCCCTCGCGCGCCTCGCGCGCGCGACCCGGATGCCCGAGCTGCTCTCGCGCGGCGCGGGCCGCCGAGCCGACGGATCTCCCGGCTCCCTCGCCGCGCCGCCGCCGGCCGTGCTGGCGATGGCCATGCTCGCGGCGTCCCGGCCGCGGCCCGCCGACGGCCGCGCGGCTCCGGCGCCGACGCCGCCGGCCGGGCACGCCGGGGAGGTGGCCCTGTTCCGCGGCTGCGTGATGGACGGTCTGTTCGGTCACGTGCACGGCGCCACCATCCGCACGCTCGCCCGCAACGGCCTCGGCGCACGGGAGGTGCCGGGGCAGGTCTGCTGCGGCGCCCTCGCGGCGCACGCCGGGGAGGTCGAAGCCGCGCGCGCCCTCGCCCGGGCCAACGTCCGGGCCTTCGACGCCGCCGCGCCCGGCCTCACGATCGTCACCGACAGCGCCGGCTGCGGCGCCATGCTCAAGTCGTACGGCGAGACGCTGGCCGACGATCCCCTGGTCGAGCGGGCGCACGCGTTCGCGGCGCGGGTGCGCGACGTGAGCGAGGTGCTGGCCGAGCGCGGACCGCGCCGCGCCGGTCCGCTGGAGCTGCGCGTCGCCTACGACGCGCCCTGCCACCTCCACCACGCGCAGAAGGTCGTGGACCCGCCGCTGGCGGTGCTCGGCGCCATTCCGGGGCTGGAGCTCGTGCCGCTCGAGGGCAGCGACCGCTGCTGCGGCAGCGCCGGCGTGTACTCGCTGCTCCAGCCCCATCTCTCGCTCGACGTCCTGGAACGGAAGCTCGAGGCGATCGCCGCGGCCGCGCCCGACGTCGTCGCGACCGGGAACCCGGGCTGCCTGATGCAGATCGGCGCGGGCGTGCTGCTGGCCGGACTGGACGTCGAGCTCCGCCACCCGGTCGAGCTGCTCGACCTCGCCTATGGCGGCTGACGCCGACGCCGTGACCGACGTCGTCCTGCTCGACTTCAACGGCGTGGTCGTGGACGACGAGCCCATCCACTTCGCGGCCCTGCGGGACACCCTCCGCGCGGAAGGCATCGCGGTCGACGAGGCCACGTACTACGCCGAGTACCTCGGGATCGACGACCGCGCCTGCGTCCGCGCGGCGTTCCGCCGCGCCGGCCGGCCGCTGGAGGGGCCGCGCCTGGAGCGCCTCGCGGCCGAGAAGGCCGAGCGCTACGCCGCCGGCACGCGCGCCGATCTCCCGATCGTCCCCGGCGTGCGGGAGTTCGTGCGCGCCGCGGCGGCGGCCGCGCGGATCGCCGTCGTGAGCGGGGCGCTGCGCCGCGAGATCGGCGTCGGCCTCGAGCGCGCGGGCCTGGCCGACGTGGTCGCCTGCGTCGTGAGCGCCGAGGACGTCGGCCGGCCCAAGCCCGATCCGGAGGGCCACCGCCGCGCCCTCGCCGCGCTCGCGGGCCGCGCGGGCCGCGTGCGCGCGGTGGTGGTGGAGGACTCGAATCCGGGGCTCGCCGCTGCGCGCGCGCTCGGCGCGGGCTGCGTGGCCCTCACGACCTCGCACCCGCGCGAGGACCTCGCGGCGGCGGACCTGGTGTGGGACTCGTTCGAGGGACACCGGCCCGCCGAGCTGTCCCCGCTGCTGCGCGAGGTGGCGGCGCGTGCGCGCGCCTGAGCCGGCCGCGCTCGTCGGCCGCGGCGCCGTGGATCCGGCGGACCGCGCCGCGCTCGCCGCCGGCGCGGGAGCCGTCGTGCGGCCCGGCCTCGCCAGGTTCCGGCTCGTCGGCAGCGCTCGCGTCACGTGCCTCCAGGGACTGGTGACCTGCGACGTCGAGCAGGCAGGCGACGCCAGCCACAGCTTCGGCGCGCTGCTCACGGCCAAGGGGATGATCGTGGCTCCGCTGTGGGTCACCCGTCTCGGCGACGCCCTGATGGTGGAGGTGCCCGACGCCGCGGCGCCCGACGTGGCCGCGGTGTTCCAGCGGTCGCTGCCGCCGCGCCTGTGCCGCTTCGAGGAGGTGACGGCCGCCACGGCGTCGGTCGGCGTCTACGGCCCCGCGGCGCGCGAGGTGATGGCCGGCGTCGTGCGGACGGCGCTCCCGGAGCCGGCAGGCCGCGCCGCCACCGCGCAACACAACGGCGCGAGCGTCGCGCTCAGCCGCGTGGCCGCGCGCGGGCTCGACGGCATCGAGTGTCTCGCGCCCGCCGGCGAGGCCGGCGCCATCCTCGCGGCACTCGAGGCCCGGGGCGCACGGGCGGTCGCCCCCGCGCTGCTCGAGGAGCGGCGGATTCTCGCCGGCTTCCCGCGACTCGGCGCCGAGATCGACGACCGCACGCTGCCGCAGGAGGTGCGGCTCGACGAGCTCGGCGCGGTGTCGTTCACCAAGGGCTGCTACCTCGGCCAGGAGACGGTCGCGCGCCTCCACTTCCGCGGCCACGCGAACCGCTGGCTCGCCGGGCTCGCCATGGAGCGCGAGCCGCAGTCGCTCCCGCAGGAGATCCGCGCGGACGGACAGCCCGCCGGGCGCCTCACCAGCGCCTGCTGGTGGGAGACGGGCCGGACCTGGGCCGGGCTCGCCGTCCTGCGGCGGAGCGTCGAGGCGGGAGCGATCGTCGAGCTCCCCGACGGCTCGGCCGCGACGGTGCGGGCCCTGCCGTGGGAGCCGCGCGCCGCGGAGGGCGGAACGTGAAGGTCTTCGTCACCGGAGGCACGGGGCTCGTCGGGCGCCACGTGATCTTGGCGCTGCGCGCGCGGGGCGACGCGGTCGGTGCCCTCGCCCGCTCCGAGACGAGCGCCGCCGAGCTGCTGCGGCTCGGCGCCGAGCCGTGTCGCGGCGACCTGTCCGACCCCGCGATGCTGGACGCGGCGATCGCCGGATGCGATGCGGTCGTCCACGCCGCGGCCATGGTGCTGCGGGCCGGGACCTGGACACAGTGGCGCGAGGTCAACGTCCGCGGCGCCGAGCTCGCGGCCCGCAGCGCCGCACGGGCGCGGGCCCGCCTCGTCCACCTCTCGTCCGTGGCCGTCTACGGCCGCAGCCGCGCGGCCATCGACCGTCCCGGGAGCGACGAGGACTTCGACCTCGAGCGCGCCCCCGCCGTGCACGAGCCGTACGCCCGGTCGAAACGCGAGGCGGAGATCGCGGTGTGGCGCGTGGCGAAGGAGACCGGGCTGAGCGCCGTCGCGCTCCGTCCCTGCGTGCTGTATGGAGAGGGAGACCGGCATTTCTCGCCGCGCGTGGCGAGGCTGGTGCGGCGCGGGATCGTGCCCCTGATCGGCGGCGGGCTCAACCGGATGACCGTGGTCTACGCCGGCAACGTCGCGTCCGCCGTCACGGCCGCACTCGACCACCCCGAAGTCACGGGGCCCTTCAACCTCACGAACGACGGGCAGCTGACGATGCGCGAGTTCGTGGAGCATTTCGCCGCCGGCCTCGGTGTCGCGCCGCGCTGGCTGCCCATCTCCCGCGGATTCGCCTGGTCGGTCGCACGCGCCTGGGACGCCACCATCGGAGCGGCGGTCTCGGACACGCTGTCGCTCTCGGTCTCGGTGCAGTTCCTGGCCGGCAACAACCGCTACAGTTCGGCCCGCGCCGAGCGCCTGCTCGACTGGCGGCCGGCCGTCGCGGCGGCCGAGGCCGCCGAGCGCACCGGGGCCAGCTTCCGCAGCGCCTCCCGGCCAGGCGCGCACCCCTGAAAACACGAAGACCCGGAGCGGGCTCCGGGTCCTCGTGCGAAGAGGTGCAGCGACCCCTACATGCCCTTCTTCTTCATCGGGGCCTCTGCCTTCTTCGCGGGCGCCGGCGCCGGAGCGGCGGCGGGAGCCGCCATCTTCGTCGTGTCCGCCGCCATCGCGGGCTTCGTCGTGTCGGCACCCATCGCCGGCGCAGGCGCAGCGGCCGGAGTCTGCGTTTCGGCCGGGGGCGCCGCTTCCTTCTTCGCGCACGCCATGAGCCCGAGCACCGCAACTGCCAGGAACAAGCGCTTCATCGAATCTCCTTTAAACTAGAATGATCTCTCAGCGGAACACATAACGAGGTCCGTGCGCCGCTGCCGCCGGCCTCAACCGGCGCAAAAGCTACCCAAAGCACCCGGACTGTCAAGGTTGGCCCCACCCGATCTCCCCGCCGCGGCGACGGATATCGCGTCGTGCGCGCGCGCGGCGGCCGACCGGCCAACCCGTTGCGGCGCAGCGTGTTACGGACACCCGTCACTTTGCGCCGAAGTCGACCCGCCGCAGGATGGTGGTCCGGTCCTCGCCGAACCCCCGCACGAGACCGAGGTCCACCGCCACGTTCACGCCCACGGACCGGACGCCGATGACGACCGGCACGTCGTTCGAGCCGGAAACCTTCCGTCGCACGATGAGCAGCTCGACGCTGCGGCACACGCGTTGCTCGCCGCCCGCCATCGCCCACGGGTGGCGCGTGCTGCCGTGACGTGGAACGCCGGCGCCGCGGCGTCGAGCGGGCGTCAGGCGCCCCGCCGGGGCCGCGGGCCGGGTGCCCGCGGGCCTTGAACGGGGAAGGTCCCGGTACGAATATCCCGGATATGAGCAAGCCAAGCACGCTGGCCGAACTGGCGCAGTCCGAGTGGGGCGCCCCGGAGCGCCGCACCCGCACCGTCAAGGACGAGATGCGGGCGAATCTGCTGTGCCGCCTCGAGTCGGAGCAGCCGATCTTCCCGGGCATCGTCGGCTACGACGACTCCGTGGTGCCGCAGCTCGTGAACGCGGTGCTGTCGCGGCACAACTTCATCCTGCTCGGCCTCCGCGGCCAGGCGAAGTCGCGCATCGTCCGCGGTCTGATCGCGCTGCTGGACGAGGAGCTGCCGATCCTCGAGGGCAGCGAGGTCAACGACAATCCGTTCGCGCCGATCTCCAAGTACGGGCGGCTGCTGGTCGAGGAGCACGGCGACCGCGCGCCCGTGGCCTGGGTGCCGCGGGCGCAGCGCTACGTGGAGAAGCTCGCGACGCCCGACGTGACGATCGCCGACATCATCGGCGACGTCGATCCCATCAAGGCCGCGCGCGGCGGCCACCTGCTGTCGGACGAGCTGACGATCCACTACGGGCTGCTGCCGCGGGCCAACCGCGGGGTGTTCGCCATCAACGAGCTGCCGGACCTCGCCGCCAAGATCCAGGTCGGCCTGTTCAACATCATGCAGGAGGGCGACGTCCAGATCAAAGGCTACCCGATCCGCCTGTCGCTCGACGTCGCGCTGGTGTTCACGGCCAACCCGGAGGACTACACGGCCCGCGGCAAGATCATCACGCCGCTCAAGGACCGCGTCGGCTCCGAGATCACCACGCACTACCCGCGCACGCTCGAGCTCGGGATGGCGATCACCGATCAGGAAGCGTGGCTCGACCGCGGCGGGAGGCCGGTGGCCGTCCCGGACTTCATCGCGGAGCTGGTGGAGCGGGTGGCCTTCGAGGCGCGCGGCGACAAGCGGGTGGACAAGCGCTCCGGGGTGAGCCAGCGCCTCCCCATCTCGGTGCTCGAGAACGTGGTGTCCAACGCCGAGCGGCGCTCGACGGTCAACAAGGAGAAGACGATCGTGCCGCGGGTGTCGGACGTGTACGCGGCCGTGCCGGCCATCACGGGCAAGCTGGAGCTGGAGTACGAGGGCGAGCTGCAGGGCGCCGACGTCATCGCGCGCGAGCTGATCCGGCGGGCCGCCGGGGCCACCTTCGGCGACCGCGCCGGCGGCGCCAACGTCGACGACATCGTGCACTGGTTCGACGAGGGTGGCGCCCTCAAGGTCTCGCACGACGAGCGGTCCGACGCGCTGCTCAAGGGGTTCGGCGTCGTGCCCGGCCTGCTGGACCTGGTGGACCGCGTCGGGCTGGCGCGGCGCAAGGATCCCGCGACGACCGTCGCCGCGTGCGAGCTGGTGCTCGAGGGCCTGGCCGCCGAGCGGCGCATCGCGCGCAGCGAGGAGGCGGGCTACACCCGCGTGCGGCCAGAGCGGCAGCCGCCGTTCCCGAAGTCGGGGCCCGGTAGCCCCTTCGCGTAGTCTCGCCGGCCGCGCCACGGCGTCCGCCCGTCCTGTCGCGGCCCCTCCGCGGCCCGTATCTTCGAGCCGACTCCCACCCGGAGCGCCCCGTGGGCGAGCTGGTGCTCGGTCTCGTGTTCCTCGGCATCTCCTTCCTCATCACCACCGCGTCCGCCGCCACGAAGAGCCAGGGTCCGCGTCCCGTCGCCGGGGTCCTGCGCGCCGCAGCGATCGGCTTCCTCGTGCTCGGCGCCCTGCTGGCGCTCGGCTCCGGCCTGGTGGTGATCCAGCCCGGCCAGGTCGGCGTCCGCCACGCCTTCGGCACGGTCGATCCGAAGCCGCTGCTGCCCGGCATCCGGCTGGTGACCCCGTGGTCCTCGATCGAGCGGTTCTCGACCCGGGAAGAGCAGTTCCCGGAGGCCGGCGACCAGCGGGAGACGATGGACGCGCTGTCGAGCGAGCAGATGGCGATGAAGGTGGACGCCGGCCTGCGCTGGCAGATCGACCCGCAGCAGGCGCCCCGGATCTTCACCGAGATCGGCGACGAGGACCAGATCCACGCCGCGGTGCGCAACGCCATCCGCAAGGGCGTGCGCGACGGGATGGTCCAGTACTCGATCAACGACATCAGCAAGCGCACCCAGATCGCGCAGACGATGGAATCGCTGGTGGACTCGGCGCTCACCACCCAGCCCCGCGCCGGCGGGCCGCCGTTCCGGATCGCGCAGGTCACCGCCTTCTTCCTGCGCAACCTCGAGCCTCCCGATCAGGTCGTGCAGGCGATCAACAACAAGATCGCGCAGGAGCAGCAGATCGAGACCGAGCGCCACCGCGTCGAAGTGGCGCGGCTCCAGTCGGAGCAGCAGCGGCTGCTCAACCAGACGCTCACCGCCGAGCAGCTGACCAAGCAGTACCTGGAAGTGCTGCACGACATGAAGAACTCGAACAACCTGGTGATCCTGGTGCCGACCACGGGCGGCGTGCCGATCCTCGACATCAACGCGCTCCGCAGCAGTCTCCGGGGGCGGTGAGCGGCCCATGGCCGTCGTCACCGTCACGCGGCAGTACGGGTCCGGCGGCTCGCTGGTGGCCCGGCTGGTCGCCGAGCGTCTCGGCTGGACCGTCATCGACAACGAGTTCGTGGGGGAGGTGGCCCGGCGGGCGGGCCTGCCGACCGAGACGGTCGCGGCCCGCGAGGAGCGCTCGCCGTCGCTGATCGAGCGCCTCGGGAAGACGCTCGCGATCTCGGCGCCCGAGATGTTCGTCCCGGCCGCGGCGGTGGAGGGCGGCCCCGACGAGGACACGCTGCACCGCATCACCGAGCGGGTCATCGCCGAGGCGGCGCAGCACGGCCGCGTCGTGCTGGTGGGGCGCGGGGCGATGGCGTACCTGGCCACCGCCCCCGAGTCGGCGGAGGTGCTCCACGTGTACGTGGTGGCGCCGCGCGAGGTGCGGATCCGGATCGTCGTCGAGCGACTGCACGTCACCGCCGACGAGGCGGCGCGTCAGATCCACGACATCGACGGCACGCGCGAGCGCTTCCTGGAGCACTACTACGGGCGCCGGCGCGACGACGCAGCCAACTACCACCTGGTCGTGAACACCGCGTGGCTGGGCTACGAGGGAGCGGCGGAGATCGTCGTGGACGCGGCGCGACATCGAGGCATGCAGTAGGCAGAAGATCAGTGAACGGGTCAGTTACGAGACGCCGAGTTGCGAGTGGTTACGAGTTGGGCGTCGTGAGGGGCGAGTCCGGACGTCGGTACTGACAACCGGACTCGCCCCTCACCGCGCACGTCTCCCGGCCACTCGCAACTGTGCGTCTCGCAACTCTCCTGCCCACCGCCACCTGAACCCTCTTCACCTCAGCTCCGGCACCTCCGGGACCTTCCTCCAGATCACGAGCGACGCCAGCACGCACACCAGGCCGCCGAGCGCGACGGCCACCGGCGCGCCGAGCCGCTCGGCCAGCCACCCCGCCTGGAACGCCCCGAACGGCGCCATCCCGAGGAACGTGAACGCGTAGACGCCCATCACCCGGCCCCGCAGCTGGTCCGGGACGATCGTCTGCAGCAGGGTGTTGGTCACGGCGTTGTTGAGGATCATCGCGCCCCCGCTCAGCGGCAGGATCACCAGCGCCAGGGGAAACCACGGGTTCACCGCGAACCCGGCCACGGCCAGCCCGAACAGCGGCCCGCTCCACACCAGCACCCGCCCCTTGGGGACGTGGGCCTCCAGCGCCGCGAGCCCCAGGGCCGCCGCCACGGCCCCGACGCCGGTCGCGGCCATCATGAAGCCCAGGCCGGCGGCCCCGACGTGCAGCTCGTCGCGCGCGAACACCGGCATCAGCACCAGGTAGGGAAACCCGAAGATGCTGATGATCCCGATGAGCGACACCAGCGCCAGCACGCGGCGGTCGTGGCGCACGAAGCGCGCGCCCTCCCGGAACTCGGTCCAGCCGTTCCCCGGCCGCGGCGGCCGCACGAACGGCGGCAGCCGCATCTCCGCCAGGCCCCAGATGACGGCCAGGTAGGACACCGCGTTGAGGCAGTAGCACCACCCGAGCCCCACGACCGCGATCAGCACGCCCGCCACCGACGGCCCCACCACCCGCGCCGCGTTGAAGGCCGACGAGTTGAGGGCGATCGCGTTTCCGAGATCCTCCTTGCCGACCAGCTCCACCATGAAGGCCTGGCGCGCCGGCGTGTCGACCGCGTTGACGGTGCCGAGGAACACGGCGATCACCGCCACCTGCCACAACGCGATGCGGTGGGTCCAGATCAGGGTCGCGAGCGCGGCGGCCTGCAACGCCGACAGCGTCTGGGTCAAAATCACCAGGCGGTGCTTGTTCAGCCGGTCCACGAACACCCCCGCCGGCAGCGAGCCCAGCAGGATGGGCAGCGACGTGAGCGCGCTCACCAGGCCGACCCAGAACGCGGAGTTGGTGAGCTCGAGCACGAGCCACCCCTGCGCGATGTTCTGCATCCAGGTGCCGACGAGGCTGGTGCCCTGGCCGAAGAAGAACAGGCGGTAGTTGCGGTGCCGCAGGGCGCGGAACGGCGAGAGCGGCGGCGCGGGCATTGCCGGAATGTGGCGCCCCGTCCAGCTTACGGGGAGCCCCGTGCGCTATACGACCTTCTCCAAGTACGTCGACCAGCTGGCCGATGCGGTCAACCTTCAGGACCTGCTCGACCAGCTCGCCGACTTCCTGCTCCAGTCGGGATTCGCCGGCGGCGCCGGCGAGCGTTTGTGGGGCGAGGGCGGCGAGGAGGAGGGCGACCGCTCGCTCGACGCGCTGCGCGACGCCATCCTCGAGGCGCTCAAGAACTCCGGGATGCTCACGCCGGACATGCTCAAGGTCCTGCGCGGCGAGAGCACAGGGGACGCCGGGCGCGACGCCGAGCTCGAGCGCCAGCTCGCCGAGCTGCTCGACGCCATCGTCCAGCGGCTGGTCGAGCAGGGCTACCTCAATGTCGCCGAGGCGCCGCGCATGCCCGGCGGCCAGGAGGTGGTCGCGGGCACGGAGGGCGAGGCGCGGTCGGCGGCGCGGCAGGTGCACTTCAACCTCACCGAGAAGGGCATCGACTTCCTCGGCTACCGCGCGCTCCGCAACCTGCTCGGCAGCGTCGGCCGGTCGAGCTACGGGAGCCACGAGACGCCGTACCTCGCCACCGGCGTCGAGGCCGAGTCCGCGAGCCGGCCCTACGAGTACGGCGACACGATGAACCTCGACGTCATCGCGACCCTGCTCTCGGCCATCGAGCGCGAAGGGCTCGGCGTGCCGCTCGACCTCGAGTACCGGGACCTGATGGTGCACCAGGCGGAGTACCGCTCCAGCGCCGCCACGGTCCTGATGCTCGACTGCTCGCACTCGATGATCCTGTACGGCGAGGACCGCTTCACGCCCGCGAAGAAGGTGGCGCTCGCCCTCACCCACCTGATCCGCACCCAGTTCCCGGGCGACACCCT
>Ga0187780_10000773_pt1 | contig 23852 bp, 19 predicted proteins | sample 1015_Q2_SP10_20__FD_132429 | JGI IMG/M metagenome (GOLD analysis project Ga0187780, IMG submission 132429) | Tropical peat soil microbial communities from peatlands in Department of Meta, Colombia - 1015_Q2_SP10_20_MG | ecosystem: Environmental > Terrestrial > Soil > Wetlands > Peat | place... | reverse complement strand
TCACGCTGGCCCAGGTCGAGTACGCCCGGCCGGTGGGGGCAGAGACGGTGCTTGGAGCGGCGATCGCGAAGGCCTACCAGTACGACGTCACCTTGATCGACTGCACGCCGAGTCTGGGACTGCTCACCATCGCCGCGCTCGGGGCGGCGACCGACGCGATCATCCCGCTCAAAGCCGGGGGACTGGACATCACCGCGGTGACGAGCCTGAACCGGACCATCGGTCAGGTGCGTGAGAAGATCAACGACCAGCTGCGGGTGCGAGCGGTGCTGCTGACCGCGGTGCAGCGGTCGAACCTGATCCGGGTCATCTTCGCGCAGCTCGCCCAGGACTACCCGGATTCGATCATTGCGCCGATCCGGCACTCGGTGCGGGCGGCGGAGGCGCCGCTTGTAGGCAGGCCGATCCGTGAGCACGCGCCGGACAGCACGGCCGCGAGTGACTACGACCAGGTCGCTCCGCTGATCGCTGGTGTGTGATGCCAGGCCGAGTACCGGTTCCGTCCACCCATCAGGGGAGCGTCCTCGATGCTCTGATCGGGGCCACCCCACTGGCTGCGCAGCCGGAGCGACCTGCCGCACCGAAGCCGGCGGGAAGCAAGCAGGAGAAGCTGCCCGCCTACGCCCCGCACTGGCTCATCGAGCGGCTGCGCAATGCGGTGGTGGCCCTGCAGCGCATGCCGGGGGCGGAGGCGGACGCCCCGGCCACGCTCTCGGAGCTCTGCCAGACCGCCTGTCTGCGTGAGGTGCAGCGCCTCGAGGAGCAGTACAACGACGGGGCACCGTTCCCAGCCCGGGCGAAGCGGAAGCTAAGGACCGGCCCGCCGATCCGATAGGGGGCGTTGGGTCTGTCGGACGCATTGCGTCTAATGTCGGACCGCGATCAGGGGACAGGCGCGCGACCCCTGGCGGCCTCCCGAAGTCACGAATCTGACGTGAGGCTGAGTCGGTGTCGGCGCCACATGAATACTGACCCCGGCGTGGCATCGTCGCGCAGTCCAGCATTCGTTCATAGTCACTGACCTGGCGTTTCGTGCTCGTTAGGCTGCTCTGCGGTATTCGCTGATCAGGCCGCCGACGACGCGCCTGCGCTCGATCGGGGCGGTGATGTCTATCGTGTGACCTGTTTCGTCCTGCGGGGACCTTTGCTGGAGCGCCTGGTGAGGCCGGTGCCCGTTATAGTGCCGCGCGTACTCGGCCAGGACCTTGCGGAGGTGCCGCTCGCCGAGGATCAGCACATGGTCCAGGCACTCGCGGCGAAGTGTTCCCACGAACCGGTCCGCCAATGAGTTCGCCCGTGGTGACCGGATGGGGGTCTTGATGATCCGCGTGGCGTTCCCCGCGAATACGTCGTCAAATGCCGCGGTGAACTTACTGTCCCGGTCACGGATTCAGGAACCTGAAACGGCCGGCGCGTGCGCCGAGATCCATGAGCAGGTTCCGGGCCTGCTGGGCAGTCCAGGCTCCGGTCGGGTCCGCGGTGACGCCCAGGATATACACGGTCCGGGTCTGGATCTCCATCGCGAACAAGACGTACACGCGGCGGAGGAAGACCGTGTCGACATGCAGAAAATCGCACGCCAGGATGCAGATGCCTGCGCGGCCAGGAACTGCCGCCAGGTGGGCGATGCCCGACGCGGCGCAGGCCGCAGCCCGGCAGCGGCCAGGATCCGGCGGATCGTCCCCTCACCGATCCGGTACCCCAGGCCGACCAGCTCACCCTGGATGCGCCGGTAGCCCCAGCGCGGATTCTCCCTGGCCAGCTGCTCCACGAGCTCCCGCACCTTGCCCGGGACAGGCGGGCGTCCCGCATGGCTCGGGTAGGTCCATCTGCTCGTGACCCGGCGCTCGTGCCAGGCCAGCAGAGTGCCCGGAGTCACGATCTGGTGCGGCCGCCCGTGACCGGGTAGGAGCCGCCCCAAGGCCGCGATCACGGCACGGTCGGCCCAGTCCGGCTTCGGGCGGGCGATCTGACGGCGCAAGACAGAGACCTGATGCCGCAACACCAGGATCTCGAGGTCCTTAGCCGCATCTTTGCGCGCCAGGAGCACCAGCCAGCCGAACACGCGGACCCTGAACAGGTAGACAAGGCGTATGAGCACGAGCGCCGAGCCTAGAACCCCAGGTCAGGCCATCGCGCGGATTCTGGCACGGCACAGGCACCCAGGCCTTCGTCCTGGCCGTGATCGAGCACGCCACCAGGCGCGTCCGCATCCTCGGAGTCACTTTGCATCCAACCGGGGAGTGGACCGCCCAGCAGGCTCGGAACCTGATCATGGACCTGGGCGAGCAGGTGCACCAGGTCAAGTTCATGATCCGCGACCGCGGCTCGAACTACACGGCCGCATTCGACGCGGTCCTCGCCGATGCCGGAATCCGGACCGTGCTCTGCAACGTCCGGACGCCCCGGATGAACGCGATAGCCGAACGCTGGATCGGCGGATGCCGGCGCGAGCTCCTGGACCGAGCCCTCATCTGGAACCATGCCCACCTGTGCCGGATCCTGTGCCAGTACGAAACCCACCATAACCAGCACCGGCCGCATCGCGCTCTGAACTCCGCCGCGCCGCTGAAACCGCTACCCGAACCGGTCGATCTTGAGCGATACCACGTCCGGAGACACGCTCGCATCAGTGGCATGATCAACGAATACCGCCTGGTCGCATGACGTGGACAAGGTTCTCGGCACGTACAGACTCTAGCCGCGTTGCTACAGACTTTGATCAGACGCCGAACGGCATGGTCTCGGCGGCGGCGCAGCAGCAGCACGGTGTACAGCAGCAGCACGAGACGTTGACGTCTGCCGCTGCCGCCCCCGAGCGCGCCGCCTGCCTGACGGTCTTGGCCGTCTGGATCTTCACCTCGGTGAAGACCGCTTCTAGGCTATTGAGATCCTCCAATGTGAGCGCAGCGACGTCGGGGTTGTTGGTCTGTACCCCTGCAAACTCCGCCGCAAGGTCATTGAGGTCCTTGACAGTCAGCTCGCCAGCACGCTGGGTTGCTAGCTGCTTTGCGGGGCCCAGGTTCATTTGCTGGACCTGAAGGTCCAGCACACTGCGTAGATCCGAAGCGCTCTCGGCCTCGTACGCCCGATCCGCAAACGGATAAAAAGCCGATTCATCGGCCACCGGAGCGGCAGCCTGGGGCCGGAACGGGTTAGTCGGCGTGTCTGTCATTCCTATACCCCCATTCGCTCGCTCTCCAGCGGCGCTTCTCACGCTTGTCCGGATCCGGTCGGCTGTCAACCCCGCAAATGGCTGGTTTCGAATAATGGCTTGTTTTGGATATCGTCCATCGACCGGAGTACAGTCTCTGGACCCCGCCCGACTCCTGTCGTATTGTCGAGCGAAGATGCGGGAGGGAAGACCGCGTAGCTGGGTCCCTCGCATGCAGCAGTCAGTATGCGGCGAGCAGGGGAGGTGTCTGTGGGGGAAGGCCTATCCACTCGCTCTAACCCAGGCGCCGGGCCTGTGCCTGGGGCCGGAGCAAGCGACGCCGACAGCAAGGTGACCGTCGCGTTCCGCCCCGATCTGATTGAAGCCTGGCTTGCCAATGGGGTAGGGCCACCGCTGCTCGTTGAATTGGGCGACCAGCTCGTCGCGTCCGGTTTGAGGCTGCGGCAGCTGCATCCTGGAACGACCGACCTGCAGCTCGCCTCATGGTTTGAGGTAATTGCACCTGACTCGACCGAGGCTAGGCGTGCCTTCGCCTTGCTCAGAGGGCACCCGGCGGTGACAGCGGCCTTTATCAAGCCGCCCGACGTCCCGTCCGGGTGACATTCCAACGTAGTTCAATCGAAAGTCCGGGGAAAGCCATGGCCAGTCGAAACAAGAAGGTTGCGGCCGGTCCAGCCGACAGTGAGGGCAGGCCGCAGGGTCGGCCAGAGCTAATCGTCGTCCTCCCGGCCGCGGCAGTCATGGTCCAGGGGGGGCGGGTCATGCCCAGTGACGGGCCAAGTCGGGACTTGCTCGCGTCGATCGCCGACGCCCCCCCAGACACGCTTGATACCGCCCAAGCCTGCATAAGGCCGCTGTTCAGGTCTAACCCGGAACGGCTCGCCGTCGCCATACCTCCGGAGACAGATCGGGTGGTTAGCCCGCTAGGGCAATATTTCATTGTCGACGGGGTGGTTGGTGGCGCAGAGCCATTGCTAGAACAGTTGCGGGCCGTCGACGTGGTGGCCGGCGTCTACCTGAAACCAACTGCGCAGCCTCCCGCTCCCCGGGCACCGAGGGCAGCTCTGAACGAAATGGCCCCGCGTGTGGAGGAGCCGCCGACCGTCACGCCGGACTTTAAGGGACGGCAGGGATATCTCGGCCCAGCGCCGGGCGGCGTGGACGCGCAATGGGCATGGACCCAACAGGGCGGCCGGGGCGAAGGCGTAAATGTGATAGACGTCGAAGGCCCATGGTGGCTCAGTCATGAGGATCTGCTGCCACGCCAGATCGGCGTCAGCGCTGGAACTCCCCCGGACGATATCGGTTGGCCAAACCACGGCACGGCGGCGACTGGGGTAGTCGGCAGTGCCGAGAACGGGTTGGGGTTTACCGGGATCGCGCCGAAGGCGTCGCTGTCCCCTACCTCGATCTTTGGCACCGGCATGAGCTCCCCCAGTGCTATCAAGCTGGCGACCGACGCTCTCAATGCGGGCGACATCCTACTGATCGAACTGCACTGCCTGGGGCCACTGGTCGGCAGGATGGGTCAGCGCGGATGTATCGCCGTCGAGTGGTGGCCGGACGACTACGACGCGATCGTCTATGCGGTGAGCCGGTCGATCATCGCGGCGGAAGCCGGCGGCAACGGGTCGCAGGATCTCGACAATCCCGCCTACGGCACACCGCAGACCAGTTTCCCACCGTCGTGGCGTAACCCCTTCCGGCAAGGGCTGCGCGACTGGGGAGCCATCGTGGTGGGCGCCAGTGTGCCGCCACCGGGCACCCACGGCAGCTCGACCTGGGGCCCCGACCGCTCGCGCCTTGCCTTCTCGAATTTCGGCTCTATGATCGACGCGCAGGGCTGGGGTCGCGAGGTCACCACTTGCGGTCACGGCGACCTGCAGGACGGGTCCGGTAGCGAGGACTATTGGTATACCGGCCAGGGCAGCGGGACGTCCAGTGCATCCCCGCTTATCACCGGCTCGCTCACGTGTGTCCAGGGCACCCTGCGAGCCGCAGCAGCGACGCCGCTCATACCGCAGGCTGGCCAGCAGACCGCCGTAAGTCAGCGGATCGGTAACCGCCCGGACATTCGCGCGCTTGTTGCCCTTGCCCGTGAACCGAAGGACAAGGACGGGCAGGAGGAACAGAAGAAAAAAAAGGAGGGCGGGGGCGAGTCGTTTGTGAAGCTTGAGAAGGATGAGTTCAAAGAGATGCTGGAACAGGGAAGGCCGCAGCCTCGACCCGAGGACGCCACCTCCGGACTCGAGGCCCCACTGACGACGCTAGAGGGTGCCGTCGCCGAGCTCCGGCACTTCATCTCGTCGGAAGACTGGCCGGATCTGACTGTTGTCGCGCACAGCGAATCGGCCGTGGCAGCCTCTTCAAACATTTCAAGCGGAGGGGAATAGGCCACGTGGCGCGTTTGCTCGAGCGGGAGCTGGCTGGCCTGCTCATAGCCTCCCGGATGTGGGCGAACCATCGGCCGGTCGACCAGACTCGGGTGCGCGAGGCGCGCGATGCCGCGCTGATCGCTAACCACCGGCGCTACGTGGCGTCAGTGCCAGTCTACAGCCGCATGGCTGCCGAACTCGGCCACTCTGAGGTGGAGGACGTGGCGACGATCATCGATGAGCTGCTCGTCGGAGTCTCCTTGTTCAAGTCCTACGACGACGCGCTGCTGGCTCGCGGGGATTTCGCAGGACTCACGGCATGGGTTGGTGAGGTGTCGACGCTCGCACCGGAGCCCTGCCTCGACGGCGTCGCCAGCCTCGACGACTGGCGGGCACGCATGCAAGATGCTGGAGTCTTTGTCACCGTCTCGAGCGGGACTTCCGGACGGCCTTCGCTTATCCCGCGTGACGCGGCCACGATGGCGGCACTGCGCAACAACGGGCGCTGCTACTCGACGATGGCCTGGGGCGACTACGTGGGCGGCAAGCCTGATTTCGACTGCCTGCTCGTCACCAGCCCGAGCGGCGCGCATGGGTTGCATGCTGTTGCTACCGGGCTGGCGCACATCGCCGGGCGCTCACTGTTCATCCCGGACGCTGACGGGTCGGAGCGCCCCTTCGAGGAGGTGCTGGCGGCTGCAGCCGAGCTGGTCGAAATGGTCCACCGGGATGAGCGTCGGCTGCTCGTCTTCGGTGCTCCGGCAGCCGTCGCGCGCCTTTGCGCTGCATTGCTGGAGGCGGGGCGCCGCCTGCCGCTGCCGGATGACGCGCTGCTAGTTACCGGCGGCGGATGGAAGGGCGGCTGGGCCGGGATCGGCCCCGGGGACTTCCCGCGGCTGCTGCAGGACGCGCTGGGCCTAACGGCGGCGCAGACGATGGACGTGTATGGGCTATCGGAGTGCAATGCCTACCTACTACGCTGCGCCGACGGCCGATACCACGTTCCCCCCGTGCTGGAGGTGGCCGTTGTCGACGAGGACCTGCGGGCCCGTGCAGGTGCCGAGGTGACCGGGTTGATTGCCCTCCTCGACCCGTTTGCGTTTTCTTACCCGGGCTTCCTGCTCACTGGCGACTGGGGGCGGCTGGTGCGCACCACGTGCCCCTGCGGGCTCGACGGTCCGGGATTCGTGGGCGAGATCATTCGCGCGCCGGGCCAGGAAGCCAAAGGGTGCGCAGGCGTCAACGCGGGGGTGATGGCTTGACCGGCCGGACCAGCCGCCGGGAGGCGGCAGGCACTCTCGCGCTCGAACGCCTCACAGACCGGGTCGAGCCGGGTGTGTTGCGGCTACCGGCCCTCGTGCGCGGCGAGCTGGTTTGGCCCTCCCGGTTTAGTGCGGATCAGCTCGACCGTATCGCATTGGGACCTGACCCGGTGCGTCATGGTGATGACTACGTGGTGCCGTCGTTCGTCCCCGGGGGTGGCAGGCGGTTTGCCGTTCTGCCGTACGCTGACGCGGCCCGCCTTGTCGAGCACGACCGCATGCATCTGGCCCGGTGCCTTCACGAACTGCCCTTCAATGCCGTCTTGGACTATTTCGTCGAGCTACGCGAACTCCTCCGGGAGGACGGCGAGCTGATCCAGGACGTGCTGGCGGCCTATCGGGCCGACTCGGCTGTTGCGGCTGCGAGAGACATCCTGCTGGAGGCGCTCCTGGAGATGCTCCCGGGCCTGTTCGACCCGGCCGAGATCGAGGCGGCGGTCGCGGCCGAGCTCGACCAGCCGGGCGGGCGCGGGCGGGACCATCTCGATGGGTGGGTCCGAGTCGGCATACGCCAGGAGGAGGGGGCGAACATCCGTATCGCCGACGCGGTCTTCGCAGAGCCGGGCGCGCCCGGGCCAGCCTACGCGCGGCGGCCGACGCTGCTGCGCGCGATCCCGACCCGGCAACTGCACATCACGGCGGGTAACGCACCGATCATCCCGGCGCTTTCGCTGCTCCGGGCGCTGGCCACGAAGGGGGCTGCTGTGGTGAAGTGCCCGGTCCGGTCGTGGCTGGTGCCCACTATCCTCGCGATGGCCCTACACCGGCTCGGTCGCGGGCATCCGCTCACGCATCACACCTCAATCGCGTATTGGCGCGGAGGAGACCGCGCCGTCGAGGACTTGCTCCTTGACGCAAAGGCTTTCGACAGGGTGGTGGTCTGGGGCAGCACGGACGCGATTGCGAGCATCAGGGCCCGCACAACGATCCCTACGATCACGTTCGAGCCTCGGGTTGGGATGAGCCTGATTGGACGGGAGGCATTTGATACGGACCTGCGCGAGGTGGTCATCCGCGCCACCGCCGACTCCTTGGTCGAGAACCAGGCGGCCTGCACCGCGTCACTGGTCCATTATGTCGAGGCCGACGAGTCGCAGGCACTGCGATACTGCCAGGCATTGCAGGCGGCGCTGGCGCGTTGGGACGCAGGGCTGCCGCAGCGGCCGTCCCCGCAAGCCATGGCGCTACTACGCCGTCTGCGCCGCGAGGCGCTGGTCGGCGCGCGATGGTTCGTCAACGGCCGCTGGCCGGAGGTAACCTCAGCGGTGGTGTACACCCCGCATCCGTTCGACCTGTCCACACACCCGATGAGCCGTTGCGTGATCGTCCGCCGGATGGACGACCTCACCGCCGCGCTACGTTATGTCGACCGTGGCGTGGCCGCCGTGGGAGTATGGCCCCTGGATCGGTGGGTCGAGCTACGGGGCGTACTCGCCGCATGCGGCGTAACAACTGTGGCACCCCTTGGCGAGAGCGAGCGTCGCTGGTCTGGCATGCCGCACGACGGCATGCGCCCGCTGTCGCAGCTGATCAACTGGACGGTGGCCTGACCACTTCGATCTCCGCCGCCTGCAGGTGCCGATCGATCAACGGAGCCACCGTCTCCGGCCGTTCCAGCAGACATAGGTGTCCGGTGTCAGGGATCAGCATCGCCCGACACGCCGGGACGGTGCGGGCGATGAGTGCGGCCGAGTACTTGAAGGCGGGCAGGTCTTCAGCGCCGATCAACACGAGCGTGCTTGCCTCGATGCGCCGCAGATCCGCATCCTGCTGCGCATGTGCGCTGAGTGAACGCATCGCGCCACTAGCGAGCTCTCGCCAGGTATGCCGATCGATGATCGTCCGCAGCTCGGCTCGTAGACGGGCGTGTGCCTGGGCCGCCGGAAAGATCTCAGGCGGCGAGGACATCCACAGACAGGTCATATGCGGCCCAGGCCCGAACTGGGCATACAGCTCGCCGAGCTGCGAATACCGGATCTCGGAGCCCGGATCAGTAGGCGCGCCAGCCACCGCGGGGGCGCCGAGTATGAGCGAGCGCAGCAGCTCTGGCGCCTCGATCGCGGTCTGAAGCGCGACCGTGCTGCCGAACGACAGCCCCACCAAATGCCGGGCATCGTACGCCGCGCACACATCGGCAATCTGACGGCCGAGTTGGTCAAGGCGCTCGTGGGGGGCGAGCGGGCGGGATTGGCCGTGACTGGGCAGATCGATACCGACATGGGTCCAACCCGGCAGCAGGCGCCACAACGCCTCCCACACACTGGCGTCCATAGTGTAGCCGTGCACCCACGCGACCGGCGGGCCAGCGCCGCGGCGGACTTGAACGGCGATTCCCGCGCCCGCGTCGGCATCGGTGGCCTTAGCGCCCATTAGGATCTGCCGGTACATGGGAGCGGAAATCTTCGCAGAACTGGCGGAACGCCATCACCATGTTGTCCCGCTCGTCGACATGCTGCGGGGCATGGGGGACGAGGTGCTCCCAGACCACCAAGTCCTGCTCGAATGCGGTGCGGCTATCGGCAGTTAGCCCGGCGACAACGTCCGGCCGGGGAGGTGCGCCGTTGGCCCCGCGCGGCACCGCGACAGCGACACGGATGACCGACCCGCCGGTGGTGGGGGTTGCGCCTGTAATTACCACGTTCGGCGCCTCGATCGACCCCAGCTCGGTGAGGAGCAACGTCGGGCTGAATACGTGTGCGCACAAGCGGGTGCTGACCGGACCAGTCCAGTCGCCGCCGTGCTGCCAGATGGTCGGCGCTGGGTTGTCCAGGGACCCCTCGACAATAAGCTCGCCGTGGGCGCCATCGCGGATCTTGAGCCTAGGCTGTCGGCTGACCTTATGGACGGAATGAAAGTGCTCGACGTCGAACACGTTCTCTATTACATACTCGGCGGCGACGTGGGCAGGCAGCACAAACCCGGGTGATAGCTCATGAGTGTGGGCGAGCGCGGTTACCGTCGCCTGGAAGCCCTTCTCATGGCGCTCATCGAGCAGCACGAACAGCGCTTCCCCGAACTCGACGGTCCGATATTCCCGTACCCGGTAGGCGTTGTCGGCGGCATTCCCGAGCTTCACGAGGCGCCCGTGGAAGGGGCACTTGATCCCGTCGGGGACCAATGTGCCGCCGTAACCCAGGTGGGCGCCGCGATGGGGGCAGGTCGCGTCTGCTACCCGGATCCGGTTGTCCTTCCGGATGACTATGAGCGGCCGTCCGCCCACTGTGGCGGGCGTAAGATCGTTCCGCAGCTCCGCTCGGAAGGCGAGCAAGATCCAGCCCAAATCAGCCTGGGCTGCTTGCTCTTGATTCTCGGGTCGTCTATTCAGCACGGCCGTGCCTCCGCTTGGATCTCGGCGGCCGCGCGGCGACCGCTGTCGAGCGCCGCGGAGACCATCCCCCCGCCCTCCGCCCCGCCGGTTGCCTCACCTGCGAAGAATAGCGTCCGGCTCACTGGCGCAGCCCAGGCACGTCCCAGGCCGAGGTGTCCCGCTCTGGGATAACTGTATCCACCCAGCGACCACCGATCGCGGCCCCAGTCGGCGACATGGACCCGCTCCAGCGAGCCTCTGCGGTACCACGGCAGCAAGGTAGCGAGCAGCGATTCTAGTTCTGCCGGGGCTTCTGCAGCGGCGCGCAGCGTACCTGCCGCCGAGCCCTTAGCCACGCCGAGGAGCAGGTGGGAGCCACCGGTGGACTGCCACAGTCCGCCTCGGCCGTCGGCAGACAGCACGTGAGTCGACCGCTGTGCCGGCGTGGCTAGCTCCGCGGCCACGACGATGGCGTCACCTAGGCGCAGCCCAGCCGCCGTCACGCTCTTCGTGCGCGGCAGCGGCGGGTCAAACGTCAACAAGTCGGCCGCGACAACCGTGGGTGGCACGGTAATCACGGCGACCTGGGCCCTCAGCAACCCATGCAGAGTGTCGATCTCGACACTGCCCGGGCGCCAGGCGACACGCCGCGCCGGGCAGGCCAGGCGGACTTCGACGCCGTCGGCGAGCCAACGCGGTACCCAGTCATACCCATCGACAACCATCCACTCTTCGCCAGCGTCGGCCGCTAGGCCGGACGCCATCGCCAGGCCAGCGGCGCTTACGTCGTTGGGATCCCCAGCGCATGCCTGAGTCATCCACTCGGCGGCGATCAGCGCCGCGGGTCCATCCAACCCGACCCCAGCCAGGGCCTCGGCCAGCACAACATCTGTGCTCCCGGCGACGCGCAACTGGTCGGCGACTTGCCAAGGTGCGAGTGGCAGGGAACCGAACGCACTCAGGGAGACATGCCTGCCCGCTACCGTGATTTGCAGTTCCTCGGAACGTGGTAGCACCCGGGCCTCGAGGCCACTCGCGCGCAGGATGTCCCAGGTCACGCACTGGCGTCCGTGCACCACCTGTGCGCCCAATTCAACCACGCTGCCGTCGGGCAGGCGCAGGGTGCGGATTCGGCCTCCGACCTCCGGGCGTGCCTCTAGAACGATGACCCCGAACCCGATGTCACGCAGGACCCGCGCGCAGGCGAGCCCGGCTACCCCACCGCCGACAACAAGGACGTCAATGGCCTGCAGACAACCACCTCCATGGGGTGCTGTTGCTGGCGTTGTCTACCGCTAGAGCGGATGCTATAAAACACCCAAAGTCGGCTGGCAGTCCATTAGTCAAAGAGGTTTTGAACGACAATATACCGCGTGGCCAGGCGAGCCGCGCCTCGGAGGTCCCATGGCTACCCGCAGTCCGCAATTCATCCGTGTGTCGGACGAGCAGGTCGTGCTCAAGCGCGGCGTCCACGAGCTGTTGATCTCCGGGCCTGAGGCCGCCGAAGTCACCAGGTTGGTCGTCGCAAGGCTCAGGGACACGTCAGACATTGACGAGCTCCTAGTGGAGTTTCCCGAATCACTGCAGGCTGCAGCCGATCAACTCCTGCGGGCGCTGCGAGCCAGTCGCCTTGTCGGGGAGGGCTACGAGGAAATCGCGGCCGCATCGTCGGATCTGGCACTGACTGCGGACTCCCCGCAGTGGGCCTTCTTCAGTGCGTTGGACGCGGCACCTGGGACGATGCAGGCCAAGCTCCGGTCGGCCACCTTGGCTGTGGTCGGCATCAACCAGACCTCCCGATCCTTGGTCCACAGCCTAATGCTGGCTGGGCTCGGCAGGATATGGACCGTATCGCACCCGGTCCTGGACAACCACGACGCGGTGGACGGCTGGGACGCCGACGTAACCGAGTGGGCCAAGTCCGGACGACTGCACAGCTCCTCAGACACCGACACTGACGCTGCGCTTGGCGCGGCGAACCTGACTGTGGCCGCTTCGGACTTCGGCCGTGCGGAGGCGCTACTGGAAGTCAACCGCCGGGCGGTTGCATCAGGGATCCCGTTCCTGCCGGTCTGGCTTGAGCAGGACGCCGGTTTCGTCGGCCCACTTGGGGTCGCGCGGGAAACCGCCTGCCTGCGATGCTTCGCCGACCGCCGGGACGGCCCAGGCCGGGCAAGGCCGGGCCTGCCGATCATCGCGATCCAGTCCGCAGAGCCGGTTGACCTAGAGGCTTCGGACGCCTGGGTGCGGCTGTTTGCTGCCGTCTGCGGTCGCATTGCCGCGATGGAGGCGCTGAAGTTCCTGACTGGCTGTGCTCCGTCCGGTGCCGTCGGCCGGTCGATGGAGGTGAGTTCGCGAACGCTCGCGCTGTGCGCACGGCGAGTGCTCAAGCTTCCGCGGTGTCCAGATTGCAGCGAGATCGCGCGGCACCGGATCCCGTCCGTCATGGAGGGCCCACAGATCCCCAACCGCTGACTCAGGCCGGACAGATATTGCCGGAGGGAAACGAGTTCGATGATCACAGCGTCACGACTGGCGGAGATGGTTGGGGAGGCCTGCGTGGCGCTGGGCATCCGGCCAGAGCCGGGCGCCGTGGCCGAAGGGGTACTGCAGGCAATCCGAGAGCCGATCGAGCAGTTTCACCGATACCCGAACTGGCCATGCGCGCTCAACGACTCGGGCCTGCCTGTGGAGCTGTCGCTGAAACTGGACGAGCCAGGCTCGGTCGCCCTGCGCTGCGTAGTGGACGTTACCGACCATCATTTTGGCCCTGCGGGCAACTGGCAGCGCTATATTGACCAGAGCATCGCCTGCGCCGGATGCCGGACCATGGCTCAGGCCGACGCCGTATGGGCGCTGTGCCGGATCCACCTCGACGGGGTGCCGCCACGGTTCCCCTCCCGACTCGTTCACGGCCTCGGTTATGCGGGTCCGGATCGGGTCCGCGGATCTCTATACTTCCGCACTGGCTGGTTGACTCCTGAGCGTTTGGCCGGCCGTCTGCCGGAACAACTGGTGCTAGCCGACGAACTGCGGTCGCGCTACGCGTGCCCGGTCCCCGAGCGCATCGAGGTCATGGGCTACGACTTCACGGCGGGCGAGTTGCAACGTTCCAAGCTTTACACTTGGCTGCCGGTACGTCCGGAAGTCCCCTTCCCCGCGGCGGCTGGGACGAACCCGGACCTGGCTGCAGCGGGCGAGTTGTTCACCCGCCACGCGCACGCCGTCCCACTACCCGCGCGCGAGCATGCTGTGTTCCTCCAATCGAGCCGGGGAGCCGATGTCCGCCAGCGGCTGTTCTTCTTCGCGGCGCCGTGGGGCTGGACCACTCCGGAGGGCCTCAGGGGCCTCATGGGCATGCTGGCCACCTACTACGGTGTCGACTTGGAGCCACTTGTACGCTTCCGCGAGGTGCTCACGGGCCATGAGGTCCGCGTGCGCCTCAGCATGGTGGCGGTGGGCGGCAGCCCGGAGCACGCCTCGGTAACGTTCTACTTTCTACCGACCACGTCGGCGAAGCCGTGGCGGCCGGGTGGCCGTCGGGCTGGCGACAAGACGGACATTCGAGGCCTGTACGACCTCGGCGTGTCCTATCTCCTGGCGCAGCGCCAATCGGGGGGAGAATGGATCGATTTCGAGGGCGTACCACCACCGGGCGACAGGCGGCCGCACGTGTCCATCGCTGAAGGCCCCTCCGACGAGCTCGTGACTGCATGCGTGGCGGCGGCGCTTGCGCGTGACCCCGCGCTGCATGCTGTACTGGGCCTTACCGCCGAATGGCTGACCAGGCGCTACCGGCCCGGGCTCGGCTGGGGCTGGAACCGGTCGGCGGCACCGGACTCCGAAAGCGCCGCCCTCGGCCTGCTGGCGCTCGCGCGGATGGGCCGACCACTGCCCGAGGACTGCGAAGCGGTGTTGACGCGCCTGCGCGCCCTCGATGCTGAAGTAGCCGCGACGGTACTGCTTATCCTGGTCAAGCACGTAGTCGGCACTGAGGGTTCGACGGCGGTCGGCACTGTCGTCGCTAGGCTGCTCCGGCTCCAGCGCCGAGACGGCGGATGGACTGGGCGCCGGTGGACGAACGATTTGGTGGCCACCGGCCGTGCGGTGTGCGCCCTCGGCGCACTCGATGCCTCGGCGCTGGCGGGCGAGCAGGCTCGCGCTGTGAAGCGGGCGCTCGGGCTCGGCGTGGGCTTCGTGGGCGCGACCCTTGTAGCCCGCGACCCATTCCAGCTAGGGCTCTGGTTGCGTGCCTGGCTCGCATGCGGGGGATCGGCGCGCAACGCGACCGTGGGGCGGATCGTCGAAGCGTTCGCTCAACAGCAGCGTCCCGACGGTAGATGGCCCGGCGTGCCGACACGCTACCCCGTCGATAACGAGAGCGGCGCCCTCGTGGACGCCAATAGCGTCGTCACAACCGTGACGGTGGTGGAGGCGCTGTTTGCCCTGCTCACCGCAGGTGGCTCAGCAGGTGACGATTGACCTGCCGGTCAAGGCGTCGGCTCCGTGGCACGGACGCCGACATGCAGCATGTAAATAACCGACTCGTTCAACCCGTCAAGACGCAAGTAGCGGTCCGCTTGCCGGTCCAGGTAGCCGCCGATGCTGACCCCGGCGAGGCCTACCTCATCCCAGGTCAGGAGCATGTTTTGGGCCAGATGGCCAGCCTCAAGGAGAATGAAGCGATACCCTCGGTCGCCGTATTTGAACACCGACCGGATGAATACCGCCGTTACCAGGACAGTGGCGGCTGCCTCGCGGAACAGGTCGGCCTGCACCATGAACTGGGCGATCTCATCTGTGGCATCGCCAAGCCGCAATACGTCCAGGCTGCGGTCCTCGGGGTCGAAATGATACAGACCTGGGGCGAGCCCATCCACGTGCGCGGCGTGCAGGTATACCTCCAGCGGGTACAGCGCGCCGCCAGACGGGACGGCCCGGAATGGTCGGGGATAGTTAGTGTCCTGATTCGAGCGGGTCACGCCGTAGGCGAGAACGAGCGCCTTCACCACGCTGGCGAACGGCACGCTTCCGATTCCAAAGCTTCGCGCAGACGTCCGCCGCAGCAGGACGTCGTCAAAAGATCGCGTCGACGCGGGGAATGATGCAGGCAGGGGAATCTTCGGACAATCGGTGTAGGACTTCACCCTGCGTAGCAGGCGCATCATTCGCACCACCATAGCGTCGCTGGGGTGCATGCCGAATACGGCGTGGCGCTCCATCATCGAAGTCTTTGAGTTCTCGTGGAATAGCTCCCACACTAGGTCGTCGCCGTCAGACGCGAGCAGTCTGTCCACCGGCTCAAGGGCCATGAGCCGTCCTTTCAGGGGAAGGGATGGGGATACGGGTTGTCGGGCTCACCTGGTGCGATGCTCCTAGTGCCGAGGCGCTGCGGGACTTCGTAGAGCCGCTGGCCGCCAAGTGCCCGGTTACGGTGCCCCATGAACAGCGGGTGGAGCCCAGGTACTACGACCCGCACCACAGCCAGGCCGAGCTCGGCAACATCGGGAGTAGTGAGGTCGCACGCGATGACATCAAGACCTGCCGCCCTAACCTTGGCTACGATGGCCGGGAGTTGCCCCGCCTTAGGGTCGGCGGGCACCGGAGCAATCGCGCTGAACGGGCGTTCTTCCTCCGCCGCCCAGGCGAACGCAGCGAATCGCTTGGCGGGCTGCGGACAGTAGAACCGCAGGTGGTGCCTCTGATCTTGGACCTCCGGATGCCCGGCGGTTACGTCTACCGGGAGGGGCGGGGTGTAGTCCATGACCTGGTGGGCGAACTTCCGGGTGTGTGCAAGTTCCTCCAGGCTCTTGCTGATCGCTATGTCAGGTCTCGGATGGGTAGCCGCGGCGACTGCGACAGCGGGCGAGCTTGGACGGTCGCCAAGCGCGACGGTAAGCACGGTCGGAACGCCGAGGTCGGTGGTGATATCCATGATCTCAACCCGCAGCCCAGCCTCGGTGAAGCGCGTCACCCGGTCCCTGCACGCCAGGGGCATGGTTGTCACCGGAACGCGCGGGCGGCTCAGCTGCGCCTGCCATGTGATCGTGAAAGCGTCGCGCTCGATGGCCTCGCATAGCCCGGACAGGGCGGCATCGGCGAACGAGCAGCCGGCGGCGAGCCCTGTTGAGATCGGCTGGCAGATCGGCGTGTCGCGGCCATCCACCAGGTAGTGGAAAGGGACGTACACCATCGCCGCAGGCACGAACATTGGCTCGCCCGTACAGAGAGAGATCCCGGTGGTCCAACTCACTGGCGTGTCGACTGTAAACGGACGCCAGGGGAGATCGCCCACGGCAAGCTGTTCGGGCCGGTAAAGCGCGAACACGTCCGGGTGGGCGCCCGGGTAGGGGAGTTCCCGGTAGCTGCTGACGTGGAGGTCGGCGTAGTTGAAGAACGCTGAGCAGTAACGCTCGACCGCTTCGCCAATCGCCTTAGCGACCGCGTTGCTGTGGTCAACCGCAACGCCACCATTGTTGCCGAAGTTGCGCAGCCGAGTGAGCCTGTCGGTGGAGCACGCGGTAGACAGGTAGTGGATGAAGTCGGGCTCGTCCTCATCGATCGCCAGGGGCGTGACCTCTTTCACGATTCCCACCTTGTCGTCGACGAGCCGGTCCCAGCACCCGATCAGCAGTGCTGACCGGGTGCGATCGTCGGTGTCCCCCGTTCCGTCGGCGCTCCCAGCCCAATCAGCCCCCCAGGCCTCATCGGTAGGCAGGCCCGGACGCATCAGCCCGCCCGTGCCGCAGTCCGGGCAGCCAGGAACCGCCAGAACCGGACGGGTCGTTGCCTGGCAGCGCACCAGGTCGATCTCCAGCGAACGGCCAACAGCCACAGGCGACGTTTCGCAACCGTACAGGCGACAAATCTCCAGCGCACAGAGCGCACCAAGCACACCGGTCATGGGTTCCACGAAACCAGTTGCGCCGCGTCCTTCCGTGCTCTCGGTCGCATGGCGGCGGAGGGCCTCTGACAACTCCGGCCGCTCGTCGTTGGCCGCCCGCCGCAGCGCATAGCAGCGCAGACAGGCTCCCATTCCCGGCACGGTGATCGGCCCAAGGTGCCCAGTGAACCCGTCAAGCCAGACGGGGAGCATAACGGCGTCGGCCGCGCGGGCCGCCCGGCTCAGCGCATGCAAACGGTCGGCTCGACCGTAGTCGCAAGTGGCGAGGACGACGTCAGTTGTATTGAGCGTTACATCGGTGGCGTCGGCCAGCACTGCAACTCCGACCGGGTAGCGATCAGCCATTTCCCGGTCACTGGGTGCCGCCCTACTCCAACCTTCATCAAGTACGGGGTCTTGTACCACGACTATGTCGCCAAGCCCAAGGTCGAGCAGCGCCCGCACCGCAGCCGCAGAGATCGCGTTCACGCCATAGACCACCGTTCGCTTCGGCGTGGGCAGCGGCGGCAGCGGCGCGGGCGAGCGGCGGTGCGGAATTGGCCCGACGCCTAGCGCCCCGAGCAACGTCGCGGCACCTGCTCGGTCCCCGGTTGGGAAGGCCGCGACGATGCGTTCCGGAGGATAGCCGCGGTTGAGGCCCTCAACTACCCGTTCAACTAGGGTCATGGCCGCTGACGCGGCGACGCTGAGCTGGCTTTCCCCGTCTGTGATGATCGCCCGGCCATCAGAGAGCAGCATTAGCTGCAGGCGCCCAACGTGCAATCGCTGCCTCCTCAGTTGTCCCACTCCGGTCGGGAGGTGCGGATCTTCAGCCGATGCGTATCGGCAGTTCCACCAGACCCCTGGGCACCATGCAGTCCCGCCAGGCGGGTTGGTCGTTGAGCAAGGTAATTGTCCTGAACCGGTCCAGCACCGTGGCCAACGCGATCCGTCCGACCGCCCGGGCTAGTGGCACGGCCAAGCAGACGTGCGGCCCTGCACCGAAGGCCAGCATCGGGTTCGGGAACCGACCGACATCCACTTTCTCGGGGTCGGTGAAGGTGGCCGGATCGCGGTTACCAGCGGCCAGCAACGCGACCACCATGTCGCCGGTACGGATACATTGGCCATCCACCGTGGCATCCGTCTTGCACACCCGGGCAGTGAACGGAATCGGTGATTCCCACCGGAGTAGCTCGTCGATCGCCATGGGCCATAGCTCTGGATCCGTCCGAAGCCTGTCGAGCTGGTCCGGCCACCGAAGAAGTGTGTCCAGCCCGTTGCCTATGAGGTGGACTAGTGGCTCGAAGCCGCCTACAACGACGAGCGCGAGCGTGGCTAGTGTCTCGTCCAGGGAGGATCCGTGGGTCTCCGGCTGGGATCGCCTCGTCAAGCCGTCGAGTCCGGCCAACGCAGCGATGCCACCGTCGGCAGTCACACGACGCTTGACAATAACAGCGCGCAGGTACTCGACCAACTCGGCTGCGGCGTCTTTGCCCCGAATCGCTGTCGGCCCATCGACCAGCGGGTTTAGGTTGATCGCAGCGGCCCTGGCCAGGCGGGTAAAGGTGCGCAACTCGGCAGGCGGCACGCCCAAGAGAGTGGCGAGGGTCACCGCAGCAATCGGCGCGGCATAGCAAGTGATCGCATCTACCTCGCCGCGTGTAGCAGCTTCGTTGGCGAAGTGCTCGGCAGCTGCTGCGACCTGCTTGTTGCAGCGGCGCACTCGTGCCTGTGCCACCAGTGGCGCCGCCGGGGCTCGAAGCCTTCGGTGCGCGGGTGGATCGGTGTTGAGCATCGAGGTTGGGAGGCTGTCCACCCGTCGGCGCCGACCCTGCCCTAGCTCCGCTGAGAAGCGGCGGTCGCCGAGCACAGTGACGCAATCGGCATGGCGAGTCAGCAACCACGCGCTCGACTCGGTGTCGAAGCGGACGGCCCGGCTCATGCGCTGCACTCGTCCCTCCCCCTCCCCTCCCCGGCGCATCGGCGCTGATCGCCTTATGAGGGCCTATATCAAGACGTCATATCACCGCCGAGGGCCCTAGACAAGGTACCTGAGTCGGAGCGGCAACGCTGAAGCATGCTTTGGGGCAAGGCCATGAAGTCACGAGCCTGGGGCTGGCGTTAACATGTCGATCCTGCTGGTTGCTTTATAAACCCGCTCGATGCGCAGGCTCTTACGGGCGTAGCGGGATAGGGACCGCTGACGGCCCGGGGACTCAGGCGCAGCAGCTCGTAAACCACGCGAAGAAGGTCGCGGCAGTTGGGTAGGCCGAGATTCCGCGAGAAGCGAGGCGAGGCCTCTCATTGCGGCGGTCGGTAGAACCGTCGCCCGTGATGGCGGGCCTCCCTCGTCGGCACGGAGACGGCGGCCCGAGGTGACGTTACGCACAGTAGCAGGATGGCGAGATGAAGGGATCTCGGGCGTGGACCGGTTCGTGGACCGGGACGTGGGATAATCCCAGCGCCGCGAGTGCTAGCTATGCGGCGGCCCGTGCTATCGGTGCAGCTAGCGCATACGAAGCATGGGAGCATGCCTCTTGTAAGCGGCTGGCCGACGTCCAGCCCGGCGTAACTGCGAACGAGGCCAACACCGGGCGGCAGGCGCCGCGTCCGCTGGTAATTGCCGGATATTTTCCACGTGCACGCGGCAGACGGTCTCCGAGCAAATTCGCAGCGCAGAGAATTGCTCAGCCGACTCGTGCCGCCTTTGCTCAGAAATGGCTGAAGCCCCAGTTCAGGACGCGGGTGACGACCGGGCCGGTGACGGTGATGTCATCGCCGGAGGTGCCCAGCGTCACCCCGATCAGGGTGAGGCCGTTCCGGGCCGCCTCGAAGAGCAGCCAGTTGCCGGCCGCAAAGGTGTCGCCGGTCTTGATCCCGATCGCGCCGGGGTAGACACCGATCAGCGGGTTGGTGTTCTGCCAGAAGTAGCCGTGGTGGCCGCCGCCGGCCGGGAGCGAGTAGCTGACCTGGCCGACGATCGCCCGGAACACCGGGTAGCTCATCGCGTACCGGCCCAGCGTGATCAGGTTCGCGGAGGTCGACCAGGTGGAGTACTCGCTCGGCCACGGCATGCCGTCGAAGGTCGAAAAGTAGGTGCCGGTCAGGCCGAAGCGTTGGGCGTCGGTGTTCATCTTGGCGATGAACGCCCCGGTCCCGGGGCCGTAGGCCTCGGCGAGGGTATAGGCGGCGTCGCAGCCGGACGGCAGCAACAGCGCCTCGAGCAGCTCCAGCGCGGTCAGCCGGTCGCCTACGATCAGGCCAGCGGTGCTCGGCCCGTTCTGGCTGTTCAGGTAGGCGATGACCGACTCGGGCACCGTGATCGCCCGGTTCAGGCCGCCGGCCTGGATCACCACCAGGGCCGTCATGACCTTCGCGATACTGCCGATCGGCCGTTCGGTGTTCAGGCCGCTGCTCCACAGCACCTGGCCGGTGGCCGCGTCGGCCAGGGCGGCGCCGGTCACCTGCATGCCGGCCGGGCCACCCGCGGCGAGCGCGGCCTGCCTGGCCCAGGCGGCCCGCATGGCCGAGACGGCCTGCGTGACCGAGTCGGCCTGCGTGGCAGAGCCGACCTGGCCGACCGGATACACGTGGAGAGCCAGGCGCGGACACGTGCCGCTGGCGCGGGCCAGCAGGACGGCGGCGCCCGCGACCAGCAGGGCCATCATGACGGCAAGCAGAACCCGGACTGCATGCCGGGATGAGAGCATACGCAGATTCACCAACGTAAACGCGAAATCGGCAGCGAAAAAGCCCCCTCCCTTGCAGAATCAGACCATCGCGTGATCACCCGGAGCGCAGCGAGCACGCCGCTGGGCTCCTCGCCGCCGCGGCACTTGCGTGTAACGCGCAACCCCGGACAAGGCCGGTGCCGACTCCGAGGCCGACGACGCCTGGGCGTGGCCGGCAGTGCTGCGTCCTCGATAACTCCAGCCTGCTTGCCGCCCCGCGGTCATCCGACCTGCCAGCCCGGACCGTCACTGCTGCCAGGGATCGGTCGGCCCTACCGGGGATGACGTAGCGTTACGGACAACCTGTTATCAAATGATTGCTGTTCGCGCATGCCGAATACTTCCTCATGCCTCAGCGCGTCCACACGCGGGCCTGCTCACCCACCTCGCTCAGGGTGACCCGCCTATTCCCTTCTGCGGATTGCCCCGTCGGCGCACCGGCGTACGATCGCCCGCTCCAGCCGACGCCGACCGGGCCGGGCTGGACGGGTACGGTCCGGCCAGGGCGAGCGCCGTGATCTGGTTCCAGGCTGGGACCAGCATCAGGTCGGCCACCGGGGCCGTGAACAACTTGCCGTCAGCTGCGATGGCCACCCGCTGCAGCGCGGTATGGGCGCCGTCATCTGTTCCTGCCAGGTCGTCCAGGCGGACTCTGATCTAGCCGGTGACCTGGCCGGGGCGTGGAACGAGTCGTGGAACGACGCGGCGGGTAATTCCAGCGCAGCCAGTGCCGTCAGTGCGATAACCCGTGTTATCTGTGCAGCTAACGCCCACAGTGGATGAGGCCGTGTTTTATGGTAAGGAGAAGGTCTACGGTTCGATTCCGTAACGGGGCTCCAGCTCAGCGAGGTTTTTCGAACTCCTCTTTGTCGGCTGATTTCAAGATCAGGAGACTAGCCAAGCGGTGCGGATGCCGCTAACATTCCGCTGGTATCTGGAATATCACAAAGTGCTCAGGTGCTCCCGTCCTCTGACCTGGGGTTATCCGACTCAATACTTGGAGCAGCCGGATATGCCCCGGATTCGTCCGCTGTGCGTCTCCGTGCAACGGATAATGGCTTCGTCCGGCCAGGTCGCGCCGGGTCGGATTAGTAGAGACCGAGGCGATGGGACCGTCTGAGGACGTCTGGCCACGGCTGCCGCGGCCTGGAGCCGTTGTCACTCGGCTTGTCACCGGCTCCTGGGGACGAAGCGGACCGCGTCGGACGCGCACATCTGGCGAGGCTGATGGTTAATGTCCCGGGACAGCCCGTTCCGGAAACCGCGCATGGCCGCGGCGCGCCATAGCACCGGTGCCACCTCGGACGTGCTACGCGGATACCTGGGGGCGGAGATGATCGGCCCGTTGCCGTTGTTGCCGCCTGGCCGCCGCCCACCCGCAGACGGCCGACCCGGTGTTCCGCAAGATCCTGGCCGGGCCGCATTTCACCTGGGCCGAGCACAGCCAGGCCTGCTGCGTAACCGAAAAGCCCTGGTACCACGAGCACGAATCGCGTCCGCACGCTGCCGTGATCGGAGCCTGCCTCCGCGAGCTTATCGGCCGGTAACCCCGCGAAGACCAAGTTCCGTTCGGGGAGACGCTTAGCGACAAGATGGTTCGCTGGAGTACGGGTTGACCGAGGAGATCCAATCGGCGACCGACATGGTCGAGTCCGGTATGGTGCCGCCGCGATGCACGGGACTCCGCGTCGTCTGCTCCGCAACACGTAGCCACAGGCGGACCGGGCTCAACGTCCGCTGGCAATCGGCGGAAGCGGGGCTGCGTCTTGCGGGCGGTTCACTACAGTCGCGCTGGGAGAGTTGAGACGGTTTCCGGCGATGCGGGAGGATCAGGGCCATGGTGACGGCGGCGCGTGACCGGCTGGCCAGGACGCTGCGCGGTGATGCGCAGACCGCGTTCAGCGTTGAACTGACGGTAAGGACGGCTGACTTGAGCCTGCAGGTTGAGGGCTTCGGGCAGGTCAGGTTCCCGGTGACTCCGGCGAAGGCCCGCAAGCTTGCCGGCCTCGGTCAGCCGGCCAGGTTCGGCCGTGGCAAGGAGACGTTCACTGATCCGGATGTCCGTGACACGTGGGAGATCCCGAAGCGCCTCGTCCGCGCCGAATGGAACGACGCCGCGCTGACGGACATTCTCACGACGGTAAAAGAAGAGCTCGGGCTGCCGAACGCCGCGGAACTGACCGCTGATCTTCACTCGCTCCTGGTCTATGAGACGAACCAGTTCTTCCTCGTCCACCAGGACTCCGAGAAGGACGATTCGATGGTGGGGACCCTGGTGGTGACGCTGCCCTCCAGCTATGCCGGCGGCGAGCTGATGGTGGGTCACAACGAGGAGTGGAAGGCCTACCGGGGGTCGAAGACGGCGCTGTCGCTCGTCGCTTTCTACGCCGATTGCAGGCACGAGGTGCTCAGGGTGACGTCGGGCTACCGGATCACGCTGACCTATAACCTGCTCCTGTCCGGGGACACAAGCCGCCCGGAGGGCGATGACGGAACCGTCGCCGGACTTGCGGGTCTCCTCTGCGAGCACTTCAGCACGCCGGTGCCTCGCTATTACGGCGGGCCAGCGAGTGACCCGCCGAACCGGCTCGTCTACCTCCTCGACCATGAGTACACGCCCCGCGGGCTGAACTGGCGGCGGCTGAAAGGCGCGGACGCGAGCCGGGTGGCGCTGCTGCGCGCCGCGGCGGACAGGGCAGGCTGTGAGTCCGTCCTCGCGCTGGCCGATATCAAGACGACGCACAGCGCGTTCGCGGCCGATGAGGGCTATGGACACCAGGACTGGTACGACGAGTACGACGAAGACGATGATGATGAGTATTCTGGCGGCGCGAGCGGCAGCGGAGACGAGTACGACGTCCAGGAGCTGATCGACTCCGAGGTCACCCTCACGCACTGGACCGGCCCAGAGGGTACCCGCTTGGAGGAGACCTCGCTGTCCGTGGACAGCGATGAGGTGTGTGCGTCCACCCCGACGGGCGACCTCTCACCGTACTGCTCGGAGTACGAGGGCTACATGGGCAACTGGGGCAACACGCTGGACCGCTGGTACCACC
>Ga0187780_10000772_pt1 | contig 23854 bp, 21 predicted proteins | sample 1015_Q2_SP10_20__FD_132429 | JGI IMG/M metagenome (GOLD analysis project Ga0187780, IMG submission 132429) | Tropical peat soil microbial communities from peatlands in Department of Meta, Colombia - 1015_Q2_SP10_20_MG | ecosystem: Environmental > Terrestrial > Soil > Wetlands > Peat | place... | reverse complement strand
GTTCGCTACCCTGGTCGAGCGCGGGCTGGTGTCGCCCGGCGCGAGTCTCGTCGATGCCAAGCGGCGGCATCGAGCTTTGGTTCGCCCCGACGGCGCGCTGCGATTGGGCGAAGCGGTCGGCTCGATCCATCGCATCGGCGCGCTCGCGCAAGGTCTCGAAGCCTGCAACGGCTGGACCTATTGGCACGTCGAAACGCCGCAGGGGCTGACGCTGATCGATGTGCTGCGCGCGCAAATTCGCGCCGAGCTGGGCGCCGCGCCGCTTTTTCCGGATCACGCCCTAAGCGCGAAAATTTCCCGCACTGGAATCGCTTAGGCCATCTTTGACTGCCGACCGCCCACTCGGCAGATCGTCGCCGAAGTCTTCGGTTGGATTTGCGCAGTGGTCTGAAACCCGCGCGAACCTCTTCTAAAAAGAGTTGCGGCTGTTCCCAGGCCGCGAAGTGTCCGCCCTTGTCGACCTTGTTGTAATGAATCAGCTTGGGATACGCCCGCTCCGTCCAGCTCCGTGGAGCAGGGAGCGGCCGCTTTTTCCGGATCACGCCCTAAGCGCGAAGATTTCCCGCGCTGGGCTCAGTGCGCCAACGGATCGGGGCGGACCTGAATGTGAACGGCGATCGGCGTCATGCCTTTGCCGCCCTCCTTCAGCCAAGGCGTACGATCTCCCTCCGACGACCACAAGCCTCTGCCTTTCCAGCCGGCTTGCACATCGTCGATCCGGGCATCGAGCCCCTTCGCATAGAACCCGAGCGGATAGGGAACGCGCAGCATGACCATCTTGCCATCCACAAGTGCGGCGAAGCCGTCGTTCTCGTTGGCCGTCGAAATCGAGACGTCCTTACCCAAACCCACCGCGTCGTGCTGATCCACCCAGCTGTAGTAGCTCGCCTCGGCGCTATTGTCGCCGATGCCTTGGAAACCGGGACCCGGATATTTGTAGAAGGTCCAGCCCTCGGGACAATGATCGCCGGTCGCGGTCGGGCCGTTGAGCGGTCCCTTGCACTTCGAGCGATCGAAGCTGCCGAGATGGCCACTGGCGAGCGAAACCCAAACCACGCCTTTTGAGTCGATATCGCCGCCGCGCGGGCCGAAGCCCGGCAGGGGAACGTTGTAAATCTCCGACAGCTTGGTCTTGGGATCGAACCGCAGCACGCCGCTGCGGCCGGCGAAGACATTGACGGTGTACCAGATGGAGCCGTCCACCGGGTTCGGCATCACGGCATAGGTGCCGGAGCCGCCGATTCGCATGTCCTTGTTGGGGTCCATCGGCTGGCCTGGCTCGGTGTAGTCGTCGAGCTTGCCGTTGCCGTCGGTATCGAGCACGAACGGCGCCCAGCCTTGCGCCTTCTCGGCGTCACCGGTCTCGTCGAAGACTTTGGTGTCGAGCCAGCCGGCCACCGGGCCGCCACCGCTCGTCCACAGCGTGTTGTCCGGATCGAAGCCGAATTGCAGGTGATGCGTGTTGAAACAGGTATCGATGAACGTAAACTTCTTCGTTGCCGGATCGAACATCGCCAATTGGCGTTCATTGGTGTCGAGCGGGAATGCTCGCGCATAGGGATTGTCGGAGCCTTTCCGGCAAAACGCCGGCGTGCCGGGCGCGTGATTGGTGCCCGTCATCCACAGCCGACCCTTGGCGTCGAACATGTCGTTGTGATTGTCGAATTTGGTGTCCCAGATCTGTTCCATGCCCCAATAAGCGGATGCGGCAAGCGGCTTCTGGATCGCCGAGTGTCCTGGACCGAGGGCCTCGGGCACGTCGGCGCCTTCGGGCGGCGTGATGTAACTGACCGTCGCCGTCTTCGGATCGAGCACCGGGAGCTGGTCGGTCGCATATTCCGGGGAGCCGTAGAGCGAACCGTTGCTATTAACGCTGGGATTGCGCTTGTCGGATGAGATCAAGTCGTGGAGATATTGCTTCTCATTGCCCCAATCCCACGTGGTCACGACGATGTTACGTTCGACGCCCTGCGGCCGCGGCGGCTTGGCGAAAGGTAATTCGCCATTGGCGATGCGATCAGTCCAGTCGCCGAAATATTTGAAGGGCACACCGCCTAACTTGCCGGCAAGAGGGTTCACCATGAGCGGCGAGGCTTGACCAGACTGGACGCGCCGTATCCATGCATCTTCGCCGTTTTTGAATTCCCCCAATGCCGGCGGGATTGTCCGCGTCGCGAGTTGACCGAGCTCATGGCAACCGACGCAGGCCTGATTTTTTATGGTGGTGAGCCAATCGACCTGCGTGATCTTTTCTGGAATGCCGCTTTTGCCCCCGAACTGATCCTTGTCCGGGATTTTCAACATCGCGAACCAGTAGATCGCCGGATAATATTGCGCCGCGGCGGCGTCATTCGGGGCCGGAACAGCGGTCAGATCGACGAGCTGGCCGGGGACCGCCGCGACTTTTGACGAGTCAATCAGGCCATAGCCGCGGACCCAGACCTGATATTTGGCCTTGGGCAGATCGGGCACGACGTAGCGGCCCCGTTCGTCGGTCACCACGATCTTGGCGAAGCGCGTCGGCAGCTCGCGCGTTTCGGCAATCACCCAGACGCCGGCTTCGGGTCCATGCGGTCCGGTGACCACCCCACCGATATCGTCATCATCGATGGCAATCTGGGTCTGGGCATTGAGCCGGCCGGGGACGGCGAGCATGAATCCGGCAACGGCCAAACTCGCCACGAAACAAGCGATGCGCTGCATCTGAACTCCTCCCTAAAACTCATCGATCTTCTTTTTGCATCGGCGCCGATGAATCGGCGTCTCGAATTTGTATGCGGAATTATACGCCGCCCAACGCGGACTTTACGCGCTCCGGAGTGAATGGGACGGTGCGCAGTCGTGCTCCGGTTGCATCGAACACCGCATTCGCGAGCGCCGCGCCCACCGGAGCGCATGACGCATCACCCGCGCCAAGCGGCGGTTCGGTTGGCCGATCGACCAGCGCGATATCGAGTTTAGGCGCATCGGAGAAACGCAGGATCGGATAGGTACTCCAATCGCGGCTCGTCACCCGCGAGCGATCGAATTTGACCTCCTCCATCAGCACACGGCTGAGCGTTTGCACAATGCCGCCTTCGACTTGCGCGCGCACGCCGTCGGGGTTGATGATTTGTCCGCAATCATGCGTGCAAGCGACCCGTTCGACTCTGATCCGACCGCTTGTGCGTTCGACCGCAACCTCCATGCCGGTCGCCACATAGGTCTCGTTATGCTTGTAATGGACATAGGCCATGCCACGGCCGCGCATGATCGCGGCGTCCTTGTTCGAGCCGGGCGACGGCCGAGACTGCCAGTTCATCAGCGCCGCGAGCCGCTTAATCACCGCGATGCCGCGCGGGTCGGCGAGGGAGCGCAGCCGGAACTCGATCGGATCGAGCCTTGCCGCAAAGGCAAGCTCGTCGGTGAAACTCTCGACTGCGAAGCAATTGGCGGGCTTGCCTGGCGAGCGGAGCGGCGCGGGGCGCAACGGGGCGTCTTCAAGCCAGTGGACGAGCACCTGAACGCTGTCAACCGCATAGGGTGGATCGGCATTCTGCGAGATCAATCCCGGCTGGAGGCCGCGCACGTTGTCGAGGCCGGCGGCTGCCGGCGCGAGCAATGGAACATCCGGCAATCCTCGCGTCGTTTGCGGCAGCCACATCTCCGTGTGCCATTGCAGGATACGTCCACTCGGATCCACCGCGCCGGAAATATCGAGCAGCTGCGGCGGACCTTTGGGATCCCAGCCGAGCTCGTCCTCACGCGACCATTGCACGCGCACCGGCCGCCCGACCGCGGGCGACAGGATCGCCGCATCGGCGGCGGCGTCTTCGTGGCCGTTCATGCCGTAGCAGCCGGAACCGTCGAGATAGACGAGCCGCACCTTTTCCTCCGGCAGGCCGAGGAAGCGAGCAAATGTTTTGCGGTTTCCGTGGGTGCCTTGCGAGGCCGTCCACACGATGGCTTTGTCGGAATCTATGTCGGCCACTGCGCGAGACGGGCCGATCGAGCCGTGGCTCTGCATCGGCCAGAAATAACTCGCCGCGCGCGTCATTGCTCTCGATGGACTGCCGGTCCCCGGCTGTCCGCGGGTCACCAATACCTCTTCGGTTGTTGCAGGATTAGCGCGTATCGTTTCGATGAGCTTGTCCTGGGCTGGCAGGCCCGACCACTCGCTCCATTGGGCGCGCAGCGCGCGGGCCGCGCGCACCGCCGTCCATTCATCCTCCGCAATGACGGCAAGAAAATCCTTGATCCGCACTGCCGAAGCGCCGGCGAGATGCTTGATCGATGATTCGTCGACCGAGATGAGCGTTGCGCCAATCGCCGGCGGTCGGATGACGCGCGCATGCACCATGCCGGGCAGACTGAAATCATGAATATAGGTCAAACTGCCTGTGCATTTGGCGGGCAGATCGGGCCGGGGAAGAGGCTTGCCCACCAACGTATAGGTCACGGGATCTTTGAGCGGCGCCTTGGAATTGAGTTTGAGATTGAAACTGCGTCCGCCGATCAGGTCGGCGAAACGCACGCCCGCGCCGCCGCTCTTTGGCCGAACCTCGCCGTCGCTGGCGACGAGATCGTCGGCTTTCGTATTGAGCCGTTGCGCGGCGAGCTCGACAAGCGCTTGGCGCGCGGTCGCCGCAGCTTGCCTGATCTGCATGCCGCCGCGCTGAATTCCGTTGGAGCCGGAAGTTCGGCCCTGATCGGGAGTGAGCGCGGTGTCGCCCTCGACGTAATTGATCATATCGACGCTGATCCCGAGCTCCTCGCCGGCAATTTGGCGCATCGCAATGCGAAGCCCCTGCCCGAGATCGACCTTGCTGCAGAACAAGGTCACGGTGCCGTCGCCGTTAACGGACAGAAAGGAATCCACCTCGTTAGGGTTCACCGAGCGCGGCGCGGCTAAAGCCTCATCGGCGAGCCCGTGGGTCGGCAAACCGGCGAAGGCGAATCCGAACGTGAGCGCGCCGCCTTTAAGCACCGCGCGGCGAGTCAATCGATGTGGTGCGAGCGCCACCGCCATTTCAGCCTCCCTGGCCCGAGGCCGCCATCACGGCGCGTATGATCCGCACATGGGTTCCACACCGGCAGAGATTGCCTTCCAGCGCCTCGCGGATGTCCTCCTCGGTCGGCTTCGGCTTCTCTGCAAGGAGCGCAACGGCGCTGATGATCATGCCGCTAGTACAGTAGCCGCATTGCGGCACCTGCTCCTTGATGAAGGCGGCCTGCACCGGGTGCGGCGCGGAGATCGAGCCGAGCCCTTCGAGCGTAACGATCGACTTGCCCGCCGCACTCGCAATCGTCTCCAGGCAGGATCGCGTGGCACGGCCGTCAAGGAGAACGTTACAGACGCCGCATTGGCCGAGACCGCAGCCGAACTTCGCGGCCGTGAGTCCGAGCCCGCGCAGCGCGTAGAGCAGCGGCTGATCGGGATCTGACAATTCGATCGTGCGCTCGCCCCCATTAATACGAAGCCGGTAACTCGCCATGAGACACCTTTCAATGAGCGGTCATTTTACGCAGAGAGGAGCGGGTGCGTAATGTTCTTGCGGCAAGCTAGAAATGCGTTTCGAGCAAGCTCGGAACTCAAGCCAAAGGCGGGCCATCGCGCATCTGTCTCGTTTATGAGTAGCGGCGCTTGCTAGGCGGCGAGTCCATGCGCGACGACCTTGCGCATGACGCTCGGCAGCGCCTCCTCGCCAAGTCCGGAAATCGCGGTCCATCGCATGCCGTCCGGCGCCGGAACAGCGCACGGAACCTCGCTTCGATAGACCGTGAGCTCAAGCGGAAAGTGCGTGAACACGTGCCGGACGACTCCTCCGATTTTTCGCCACACGATCGGCTTGCGCATCGAGGCAAAACGCGGCGCGGCCTCAAACGCTTCGCTTTCATCGAATTCCGCCGACCATGGCGTTGTCGGTACTTCGGCCATGCCGCCAAGCAGTCCGCGCGCCGGCCGCGTCCGTAGAAGAATGAAGTGGTCGGTTCTGCGGACGACAAAAGCGGCGCCGCGGCGCAGAACGCCGTCGCGCTTCGGCAAACGGATCGGAAACATGTCAGCCTGGCCGAGCGAATGCGCGGCGCAATTTGCGCTCCACGGACAGAGCGCACAGGCCGGCTTCTTCGGCGTGCAGATCGTCGCGCCGAGATCCATCATGGCTTGAGCAAAATCGCCGGTGCGGCGCCGCGGCGTCAGAGCGCGTGTGAGCCGCGCGATTTCCGGCTTGGCGGCCGGCAACGGCGTTGCGATAGCGTAAAGCCGCGCTGTCACGCGTTCGATATTGCCGTCGATCGGCGTTACCGCTTGATCGAACGCAATCGCCGCAATGGCGGCCGCGGTATAGGCGCCAATGCCGGGCAATTCGCGCAAGCCGGCTTCGCTGTTCGGAAATTGGCCGTCGTGCCGCTCGACCACTGCACGGGCGCACGCGTGCAGATTGCGGGCGCGAGCGTAGTAGCCGAGCCCCGCCCAGGCTTTAAGAATATCGTCGAGCGGGGCCGCCGCGAGCGCCTCCAGATCGGGCCAGTGCTTGAGAAACCGGGCGTAATAGGGGACCGCTGCCTTGACGGTGGTCTGTTGCAGCATGATTTCGGACAGCCAGACCCGATAAGGATCGGCGTGTTGCCCCCGCGGCGCGCGCCAAGGCAGAGCGCGCCGGTGCCGGTCATACCAGGCAAGGAGATCGGCGGCCTGCGGCGCTGAAGGCTTTTTGCCCTTCGGCTTGCCTGCTAGGGTCATCATGCGACGGATGGCAGAGCGTCAGGCCATGAACAAGCCCTCTCGCCCAGTGCCGAAACCGCTGCGCGAACTCGTCGGCAGGGTGGTCGGCGACGCCTTCGCGCGGCAGGGCTTTGCCTCCGCCGAGTTGGTAACGCGATGGGAGGACATCGTCGGCGCCGAGATCGCCGCGCATAGTGAGCCGATCAAGCTCAACTGGCCGCGCCCGGCGGACGGGGATGAGAGCGAAGCCGGCACCCTGGTCCTGCGCGTAGAGGGCCCGGCCGCGATCGAAATTCAGCATCTCGCCACGTTGATCTGCGAGCGGGTCAACCGCTTTCTCGGCTGGCGCGCGGTCGGCAGGCTTGCCTTCCGGCAGGCGCCGCTGCGGCGCCGCAAGCGTCGCGCCAAACGCTCGGCCGATCCCGCCGCCGCGGCCCGGCTTGCCGAGCGCCTGTCGGACATCGACGACGATGCACTAAAGCAGGCTCTGGCGCGGCTCGGCGCAGCCGTCAAAGCGCGGTAAAGGCGCAAAGGCTGCAAATACATACCCCACTTCTGCCCTCGATATCGCTCTTGGCGCGCCGGCGCGCTAATGCCACATTGCCACTACAAGATCGCTTTGCTGTTGCAGGAATCGCATCGGCTCCAAGGATATTCGCCCTCAAGGGAGTTAAGCTTTGCCGCTCACCCGCCGCCAACTCGCCAAGGCCACCGCGCTGTTCGCCCTCGCCGGCGCCGGATTTTCCGGTCTCGTGCTGCCGCCGCTCACAGGACCGGCGCTGGCCGACGATACGCCGTCCCCCGCCGACCTCGCCGATGGCGGCCCCGACGGCGACATTGTCATCGGTTCGGACAAGGCGCCTGTGACGATCATCGAATATGCCTCGATGACCTGCCCGCATTGTGCGCACTTTTCCGAGACCACATTTCCGGAGCTGCAAAAGCGCTATATCGACACGGGCAAGGTCCGGTTCACCTTGCGGGCCTTCCCGCTCGATCAGCTGGCAGCCGCTGGCTTCATGCTGGCGCGCTGCGGCGGCAAGGACAAATACATGGCGATCGTGGAAACCTTGTTCGCCAAGCAGTCCGAGTGGATCGTCAAGGAGCCGTTGCCGCCGCTTAAGCAGATTGCCAAGCAGTTCGGCGTTACCGAAGACGAATTTAATCAATGCCTGGCGAATCAGAAGCTCCTCGACGGCATCCAGGCGGTGCGGGATCACGCCGTACAGAAGCTCGGGGTCAATTCGACGCCGACTTTCTTTGTCAACGGCAAGAAGCTGATCGGCGACGTGTCGATCGACCAAATGGCGAAGGAGATAGACCCTTATCTCAAGGAAGGATAAGGGTTTTTTGCCTCGGTCGCCGGCCTGAAAATGCCGGCCGAAATGCTTGCCATGGGCCCGCCCGCGCGACTATGAAAGCGCGAATGTCTGGATAAATGAGCTGCCCATGTTGCGCTCGGAGTCCGGGCGATTCATTCTCCGCGCCGATGCGGCATCCCTCCCCTGCCCGGCAAGCGCTCGCGGCGCGGAGCCGGAGGATTTCCCTTCGCCGCCTAGGGAAACGGACGTAAACAGCGAATGAAGCTCACGCGGCTACGCCTAATCGGCTTCAAGTCTTTCGTCGAACCGACCGACTTCGAGATCGAACCCGGCTTAACCGGTGTGGTCGGTCCGAACGGCTGCGGCAAATCGAACCTTGTCGAGGCTGTGCGCTGGGTGATGGGCGAAGCCTCCTACAAGGCGATGCGCGCGGCGGAGATGGATGACGTCATATTCTCGGGCAATGTCGGCCGGCCGGCGCGCAACCATGCCGAAGTCGCCGTCTCGGTCGACAACAGGGACCGCAAAGCGCCAGCATCCTTCAACGACTTCGATTCGCTGGAAGTATCGCGGCGCATCGTGCGCGAGCACGGTTCGACTTTTCGCGTCAATGGCCGCGAGGTGCGGGCCCGCGACGTCGCCATGCTGTTCGCCGACGCCTCGACGGGCTCGCGCTCGCCCGCGCTCGTCCATCAAGGCCGCATCGGCGAGATCATCCAGGCGCGGCCGGACCAGCGCCGGCGCGTCCTCGAAGAAGCCGCCGGAATTTCCGGTCTGCATGCGCGCCGACACGAAGCCGAATTGCGCCTCAAAGCCGCTGAGCAGAATCTCGCCAGAGTCGACGACGTGATCGGCCAACTCGCCAACCAAGTCGCCGCGCTCAAAACCCAGGCCCGCCAGGCCGTGCGCTACCGCAATATCTCGTCGCAGGTGCGCCGCACCGAAGCGTTGCTGTTTCATTTGCGCTGGTTGGCGGCCCGCAGCGAGGTCGAGGAGACCCAACGCGTCAAGGACGAGGCGCTTCGCGTCGTGGCGGCGCGAACGGGCGAACAGACAAGAGCCTCGACGCTGCAAGCGCAAGCCGCTGCCGCATTGCCTGCTTTGCGGGAGACTGAAGCTAGCGCGGCCGCCGCATTGCAGCGACTTGTGATCGCGCGCGAAACCCTCGAGCGCGAGGAGACGCGCGCCAGGGAGCGTCTTATCGAACTTGACCGCCGCATCGAGCAATTCGCCGCCGACTTGACGCGCGAGCGCGCTCTCGCCGCCGACGCCGAAGCGGCACTCGGACGCCTCGATGCCGAAGAGAACACGCTTCGCGACCTGGCGCGGGAAACCGACGCGCGGTTGAACGGCGCGAATGAGCGCGTCGCAGCGGCGGAGACGATGCTGGCCGGCTCGGAAAAGTCCTTTGCCGAGCTAACCGGAACGCTTGCCGACCTCACCGCACGCCGCAACCAGCTGCAGGCGGCTTTGCGCGAGCACGAACAGCGCGCGGCGCGGCTCGAGGCGGAGCTTTCTCAAATCGACGCCGGCCTCGCGGCGAACGACAGCAACGCACCGGATTTATCCGCGCTCGCGACCGGACTTACCGGCGCGCAGTCGGCGTTGAGCGAGGCCGAAGCCGGCACCCAACACGCCGAAGCGGCGCATCGCCAGGCGAGAGAAAACGTCGAGGCCGCGCGGGCTCCGCTCGCCGCCGCGGAACGTACCGTGCAGCGGCTTGAAACCGAAGCGAGGACGATCGGCAAGCTGCTCGCAGTCGAAAGCGAGAATTTGTGGCCGCCGGTAATGGACGCAATCACGGTTGCCGAGGGCTATGAGAAAGCGCTCGGCGCCGCTTTGGGCGACGATCTCGATGCTCCGGTCGGTTCGTCGGCGCCGATGCATTGGGCCGGGGCGGCGTTCGACGCCGCCGATCCGGCGCTGCCCGCCGGCGCTGCCGCGCTCGCCGAACACGTCAAAGCGCCGGCCGAACTTGCCCGCCGCCTCGCTCAGATCGGCGTTGTCGCGCGCGCCGACGGCCCACACCTTGCCAAGGAGCTCAAGCCCGGCCAGCGGCTTGTTTCGCGCGAAGGCGATCTCTGGCGCTGGGACGGCTTTGCGGTGGCGGCACATGCTCCGACCGGCGCAGCGCGGCGTCTCGCCGAACGCGGGCGGCTGCAAACGATCGCAGGCGAACTTGCCGCCGCCCGTAGCGATGTCGAAGCCACGCGCCGCGCGGTGCAAGCGGCCGAAACCGCCCTCGTCGCGGCGGCGGCCGCGGAGACACAGGCCCGCGAGCTTTGGCGGCAAGCACAGCGCTCGGCCGATTCGGCGCGCGAGGAGCATGCCGCCGCCGAGCGGGAGATCGGCCGCAACGCGGCGCGCCTCTCGGCGCTCAAGGAAGCAAAGCAACGCATCGCAGCGGCCTGGGATGAATCGAAGACCGCGCGTGACGAAGCGGAACGGGCGCTGGCCGCTCTCGCCGACGCGCCGGCGATCGAGCGAGAGCTTGGCGCCGTGAACGAGGTGATCGCGCGCGAGCGCACTGCTTGCGCCGAAATTCGCGGTGAGGCGCAAGCGATCGCACGCGAGGCCCAGCTTGCTGACCATCGCCTTTCTGCCATCGCCGCCGAACGGCAGGCCTGGACCGAGCGCCGGGAGAATGCAGCCGCGCAAATCGCCACGCTCGACCAGCGTACCGGCGAGGCGACGCGCGAACGGGCGGAATTGACCAACGCGCCGGAAAAGTTTGCCGCCCAGCGTCAGGGCCTGATCGGCGAAATTGAAAACGCCACCACCGAGCGGCGGGCCGCAGCCGACCGCCTTGCGGAAGCCGAAAACGCACTCGGCGAGGCCGACAAGGCCGCGCATGCGGCGCTCGAAGCCGCCGGCGAGGCCCGCACCGAGGCGGCGCGCGGCGAGGAGCGCCACGACGCCGCCAAGCGACGGCTCGCCGACATCGAACATGAAATCCGCGATATCGTCCAAGTCGAGCCGGCGGAGACGGCGGAAGTCGCCGAGCTCAAAGCCGGCGCTCCGCTGCCGACGATCACCGAGGCCGAGGCCAAGATCGAGCGTATCAAGCAAGAGCGCGAGCGGCTCGGCTCGGTCAATCTCCTTGCCGAGCAGGAATTGCGCGACGTCGATGCTCAGCACGGCAAACTGATCGCCGAACGCGACGACCTCATTGAGGCGATCAGGCGGCTGCGCCAGGGAATTAACAATCTCAATCACGAGGCGCGCGAACGGCTTCTCGCCTCGTTCCAAGTCGTGAATGAAAATTTCAAGAAGCTATTCGCCGAATTGTTCGGCGGCGGCACCGCCGAGTTGCAGCTCATCGAGCACGACGATCCGCTTGAAGCCGGACTCGAAATCATGGCCAAGCCACCGGGCAAGAAGCCGGCGACGCTGTCGCTCCTCTCCGGCGGCGAACAGGCGTTGACCGCGCTCGCATTGATCTTCGCCGTGTTCCTCACCAATCCCGCGCCGATCTGCATCCTCGACGAGGTCGACGCGCCGCTCGACGACTACAACGTCGAGCGCTTCTGCGATCTCCTCGACGAGATGACGCGCTCGACCGAGACTCGATTCATCATCATCACGCACAATCCGATCACCATGGCGCGCATGAACCGCCTCTACGGCGTGACCATGGCCGAGCGTGGCGTATCGCAACTCGTATCGGTCGATCTCGCCGGCGCGGTGAAGCTGCGCGAAGCGAGCTAATATAAATTTAGGTCGTCGCCGCGCACGCTGGAATCAAGGACACAAGATTTTAGCCGCCTCCGAGCTTGAACAATCTTTGTGCATTCGCGCGGCCGATCTTCCTGCGGTCGGGTTCGCTGATCGGACAGGCATCGAACCAGCGCGCGGCATGGTCGATGTTCTCGAACGGCCAGTCGGCGGAAAACATGATGCGGTCCGCGCCGAGCACCAGCATGGCGTCGATCAGCGCCTGCGTATGGAAATTGCCGGACGTTGTGACATAAAAATGGCTACAGAAATATTCGTACATCGGTTTCTTGGCCGCATAATTATGCCGGTTCTCAATCCAGCCGTTGGCGTTGTCGATGCGCCACATCGCATACGGAAGGTTCTCGCCGAGATGTCCGAGCACGATGTTGAGGCGGGGGTGCGCGTCGAACAGGCCCGACCCCATCAACCGCAATGCGTGGACCGCTGTTTCATGGCCGAACGCCCAAATCGGCCCGAGTAGCCAGGGATGGCCTTCGTAGATTTTGGCGTCCCGCGGCAACGGATTGCGCGGGTGCAAGTAGAACGGCACGTTTAGCCGTTCAACCGCGGCCCAGAACGGGCGGTACTGCGGCAGATCGTAATAGACCACTTCCTCGCCATTGCCGGTTTGGGAAAAGCCGTTGACCAAGGCGCCGCGAAAACCGAGTTCCTTGACGCAGCGTTCGAGCTCGCGCCGCGCCCCATTCGGGTCCTGCATCGCGAGCGCGGCGAGCCCCTGAAAGCGATCCGGGCGCTTGGCTACCTGTTCGGCAAGATAATCGTTGGCCTTGCGGGCGATTTCCGCGGCGCGTGCGCTATCCGCGATCCCCTGCACCGCCGGTGCATTGAGCGACAAAAGCATCATCTCGATGCCGTTTTGATCCATCTCGCGCAATCGCCGCTCGTGAATATCCATGACGCGGCTTTTGACTTCCTGCCACACGCGGTCGGGAAAATAGCCGCGGGAATCCAAAAGCGTCTCTGGAATGGCGAAATGCTCTTCGAGCGCGATCTTGCCTTGCATGCTCCCCTCTTTCGACCCCCCGCCGCGGCGTCGATCTGCCTGCCCGGCGGCGGCCGATGATCTTAACATGGCGTCAGCGCGGCGCGCTTCGGCCATTCTTCGTTGGCGCGGCAAATTCGCCGCCTCTCGCCGCACTTCGACGGTATCCTTATATAAAGCATCCCAAGAAGCGATCGTGCTCGTCGCAGTAAAAGGAGCCGCGCCGTCGAGCCACGACGGAGGAGCTTGGCCATGTCCATTTCGACCGTGATCGTCCTCGCCGTCATCGTGGTTGCCGTGATCTCGGCGATCGGCGTCTATAACGGCCTTGTCGCCATGCGCCAGCGCGTAAATCAGGCGTTTGCCGACATCGACGTGCAACTGCGGCAGCGGCACGACCTCATTCCCAATCTGGTGGAGACGGTGAAAGGCTACGCCGCGCATGAGCGGGGTACGCTCGACGAGGTGGTCAAGGCGCGCAACGCCGCCATGGCGGCGCAAGGTTCGGCCCAGCAGGCGGCCGCCGAAAACCAGTTGACCGGCGCGCTGCGGCAGCTCTTTGCGCTTGCGGAATCCTATCCCGACTTGAAGGCAAGCGCCAATTTCCAACAATTGCAGGCCGAGCTTGCCGATCTAGAAAATAAAATCGCCGCTTCGCGGCGCTTCTTCAACAACGCCGTGCAGGAATACAATACTGGCATCCAGCGCTTTCCTGCCGCGCTGTTTGCTTCATCGTTGGGTTTTGCGCCGAAGAGCTTTTTCGATCTCGGCGAAGAGCGAGCCGCCGTCGGCGAGGCGCCGGCGGTGAAGTTCTAAGTCCGTTCGGGCGCAGTAACCGCCAATGGCCGCTTATGGTCTTTACAGCCACATCCGGTCCAACCGACGCCGCTCGATAGCTCTGCTGGTCGGATTGTTTTTCCTGGTCTACGTGCTTGTCTATGCAGGCGCGCTCGCGGCGGCGGCGTTGTCGATAGACGCCGACCTCGACACGCTGATGCAGATAGCCTTGGCCGATCTCATCAAGGCGGCGCCCTTTGCGACGCTCGGCACCGCGCTGTGGATCGTCATTGCCTATTATTTCCATCAAGACATGATCGATGCGCTGACCGGCGGGCGCGAAATCCAGCGCACCGACAATCCGCGCCTCTACAATATCCTGGAAAATCTCTGCATCTCGCGCGGCATTCCCATGCCCAAGCTCAAAGTGATGGATGCCGATGCGCTCAATGCCTTCGCCACCGGAATGAACGCCAAGCAATATTCGATCACGGTCACGACCGGACTGCTCAACCGCCTCAACGACGCCGAAATCGAATCGGTGCTCGGTCACGAACTGACGCACATTCGCAACGGCGACGTCCGCATGATGGTGATCGCCGTCATTATTGCGGGAGTCATTTCATTTTTCGCCGAACTCGTCTTTCGGCTGTGGTTTTACAACGGCTTTGGCTTTCGCGGCTCGCGATCCGACGAACGCCGAGGGGGGGCGCCGGCGTCGCCATCCTGGTCGCAATCGGGTTCCTCGTCATCGCCTATGTGCTGTCGTTCATTATCCGCTTGGCGCTGTCGCGCTCGCGTGAGTTCCTGGCCGACGCCGGCTCGGTGGAACTCACCAAAAACCCCGATGCCATGATTTCGGCCCTTCGCAAGATCGAAGGGCGCGGCGAATTGCCGGGCGCGACGTCCGCGGTGATGGAGATGTGCGTCGACAATCCGCGCCAAGGTTTTGGTGAGTTGTTTGATACTCACCCGAGCGTTGAGAGTCGCATAACTGCGCTGGTCAAATTTGCCGGCGGTCACGATCCCGGCCCGCTTGCATTGCCGAAAGATTTTCGATCCAGGGACCTAAAAGCGACCAATTTACAAACAGATGAGTTGGACGACGATCTAGCGGACGGCAACGGACCATGGGGATCGGAACAAGACGCGCGCGCCGATGCAGCGAACGCGCAATCCACTTCGATTCCATCTTCAGCGCCGGCGACAGGTCCATGGGGTCCGCACCGCGATTAACTATATCCAGTCACAAATTGGGCAAAAGCGGCAAACTTCCACACCGCGCGGAGCCATCAGGCTTTTCAACTTTCCCTCGGCTGTGTACAAACAATTCAGAGGATGGTGACGCGGCGTTATCGCGTCAGTGAGGGTGTAAAAATGGCGAAGCCAGCATTGATCTTGGTGGGTGCGGACAAGGGAGGCGTGGGAAAGACTACGGTCGCCCGCACATTGCTTGACTATTTTACCGCGCATCACGTGCCGACGCGCGCTTTCGACACCGAAACTCCGAAAGGCACGCTGAAGCGCTTTCACCGCGAGGTGAGCGACATCGTCGATGCCACCGCGGTGGCCGACCAGATGCGGATCATCGACACACTGTCGACGACGGAAGCGACTGTGACGTCGATGTGCGCGCGGGACTGATGTCGCCGATTTTGCAGGCGTTGCGCGATATCGGCTTTCTCGAAGCCGTGAAGAAAAACCAGATCACGTTCGTCGTGTTTCATATTCTCGGTTCGTCGATTGCCTCATTGAACGAGATCGAAGAGACCGCTCCTTTCACAGCGGATGCGGAATATTTCCTGGTCAAGAACTTCATCAACAACACCAACTTTTTCGAATGGGATCAGGCCACCCATGCCTCCTACTTCAAGAAACTGAAGGACGCGGTGGTCATCAACATCCCAAAATTGAACGAGATGGCCTACGAGCAGGTCGAACTCGCTTCCGTTCCGTTTTTGACCTTCGTTGCCAACAAGGACCCGAAAGGCGAGACGGCTAATTATTCGTTTGCATTGCGGGGCTACGTGCGGCATTGGCTCGGCAATGTGTGGGCCGAGTACGATCGCGTGAAACTACTCGATCTGTTCGAGCAAGCCGGCAATACGCCAGCCGCGCGCGTGCAAGCGGGCGCCAGGTCGTAAGAGGCGCCGCGGCAAGCGCGGTCATTCACAGGCTCCCGCGAGGCGGCTAGAGCAGGCGGCGATTCCATTCTAGTGTCGGCAGGGCCGGACTGGATTGGATCGACTACCACGAAAATGTCGCCGCGGTCTCATCTCTACGTGATCGCCTCGCGCCATCCGCGCGTGGGAAAAACGCTGGTCGCCCGGCTTTTGTTCGATTTCCTGCGGCTCACCGGCCGGCCGCTGGTCGGCTACGATCTCGACCCACGCGAGCCAACTTTGGCGGCCCGGTATCCGAATCTGGTTTGGCCCGTCGATATCACCGACACTCTGGGCCAAATGGCGCTGTTCGATCGCCTGATCGCCGACAACTGGCGGACTTCGGTCATCGATCTCGGTCATGGCAAGTTCGAGCAGTTCTTCAAAGTTATGGCGGAGATCGGCTTCGAACAGGAGGCTCGCAGGCGCTCGATCCAGCCGATCGTGCTGTTCATCACCGACTAGGCTCCGATCACCGCACAAAGTTACGCCGAGCTGCGGCGCCGCCTGGAACAAACCACGTTCGTGCCGGTCCATAACGAAGCGGCCTCTTTCATGTTCATCCCGGGAGATTTTCCGCCGTCGTCGCCGAAATCCGTTGTCCGTATTCCGCGTTTGTCGCCGGTCGTGCGCGGCGTCATCGACAAGCCCGGGTTTTCGTTCAGCGCCTACATGAAGAGCCAGCCCGGCGGGCCCAGCGAAATCCATGCCTGGATTAGCAACATCTTCGCGGAATTTCGTGAGCTCGAGCTAAAACTGATTATTGGTCAGCTGGAATCATCGTTACGTGGCGGCGGCGTCAAACGGCAGGTCACGCAGGCGCGGTGAACAGTCCGGCAAGTAGTCCGGCCAAAGTCGTCCCAGCCACGTGGGGCTTTCAGCGCGGCCTAGAACGCAATCGCTTCAGACTGAATCGTTTGCAGCTCTAGGCATGTGATGAGGCATGATCTTTTTCGGAAAACCGGTTTCCGCTTTTCCGGATCATGCCTAATGCCCTTCGAACGACACCAGGGTGCGCACCGGGACGCCGAGTTTTCTGACCTTTTCGGCGCCGCCCAGGTCCGGCAAGTCGACGATGAAGCAGGCGGCTAAAACTTCGGCGCCGATTTGCTGGAGAAGCTTGACCGCCGCCTCGGCCGTGCCGCCGGTCGCGACAAGGTCGTCCACCAGGATCACGCGCTCGCCTTTGACCAAGGCGTCTTCGTGCATTTCGATTTCGTCGATACCGTATTCGAGCGAATACCCGATGCTGACGCGCTTGAAGGGCAGCTTGCCCTTTTTGCGGATCGGGACGAAGCCGCATGACGCCTGATGCGCAACCGCGCCGCCCAGAATGAAGCCGCGCGCCTCGATGCCGGCAACCTTGTCGATCTTGCCTCCGGCCCAGGGTTGCACCAATTCGTCGACGGCGCGGCGGAAAGCCCGCGCATTGCCCAACAGGGTGGTGATGTCCCGGAACATGATCCCTGGCTTGGGATAATCCGGAATGGTTCGGATCGCGGCCTTCAGATCATTCTCGGGTGCAGCAATGATCATGATTCAAGCCGGGCTCTGTCGTCCGCAGATCAGCTCTTATGTTCCGCCGCCGCGCCTGGCTTTCCCCAATCGGGATCGTGCAGAACCGCATGCCAGACCCGCTTCTTCGAAAAATAGAGGAGCCCGGTGAGTACAAAGAGGAAGATCATCACCTGGAAGCCCAGCCGCTTGCGCGCGACAAGCGTTGGTTCGGCGGCCCACATCAAGAAGGCGGCGACGTCGCGGCCATATTGATCCACCGTGGCCGGCGTGCCGTCGGTATATTCGACTTGGCCGTCGCTGAGCGGCTTCGGCATGCCGATGGCGCGGCCTGGGAAATATTTGTTGTACTGCCCGCCCGGAGGCAGGACGAAACCGGCGGGAGGATCGGCGTAGCCGGCGATAATAGCGTGGATGTAGTCGGGGCCGTCCTCCTGATACATCGTGAAGGCGTCCAAGATGAACCAGGGAAAGCCCCACTCATAGCTTCGCGCCTTGGCGAGTGTGGACATATCGGGCGGCAGCTTGCCGCCGAGCGCGAAGCGTGCGGCCTGATCGTTGGGAAAAGGCGCCGGAAAATAATCGGACAGCTTGCCCGGGCGTTGGAACATTTGACCCTGATCGTTCGGACCGTCGGTGACCTGAAAAGTCGCGGCGATCGCTGCGGCTTGCGCTTCGGTGAAGCCCGGTCCACCCGGATCGGCAAGATTGCGGAACGCAACCAGTTTGAGACTGTGGCAGTTGGAGCAAACCTCGCGATAAACCTTGAAGCCGCGCTGCAGCTGTCCCTGGTCGTAGAGACCGAACGGCCCCGAGAACGACCAGCGTTCGCGCGGAGGCGCGTCCGCTTCCTGCGCCGATGCCACGGTCCAGAACCCGCTGAGTAAGCCCGCGAGCACAAAGGCGGCGGCCAGCCTGTAGTGACGATTCATGCCCCGGTCTCCCTCAGCTGCCGGCAGGCGGCGCCGACGCCCCAACCGCAACGCCTTTTCCCAACACCGACTCTGATATCGAATTCGGCAGCGGTTTGGTTTTTTCGAACAATCCTAGGAGCGGCAGGATGACGAAGAAAAACGCGAAATAATAGATCGTCAGAATCCGCGCCGCGATCACATAGCCGCCGGTGGGCTCCCGCGAACCGAGATAGCCAAGCCCGATGACGGCGGCAAAGAAGATGAACAGAAACTGCCGATAAAGCGGCCGATAGCTCGCCGAACGCACCGGCGACGTATCGAGCCATGGCATGAAGGCAAGCACGATGATCGAAGCGGCGAGCGCGGCGACGCCCAGCAGCTTATTCGGGATGCCGCGCAGAATGGCGTAGAACGGCAGGTAATACCATTCCGGCACGATATGCGTCGGCGTCTGGCCCGGATTGGCGGGGATGTAATTGTCGGAATGGCTGAGATAGTTCGGAATATAGAAGATGAACCAGGCGAACAGGATGCAGAATACGCCAGTGAAGAAGGCATCCTTGATTGTGGCATAGGGCGTAAACGCCACCGTATCCTTCTCGGTCTTCGGCTCGACGCCGGTCGGGTTGTTTTGCCCGACGACGTGCAGCGCCCAGATGTGCAGGACGACGACGCCAGCAATGACGAACGGCAAGAGGTAATGGAGCGAGTAGAATCGGTTGAGCGTCGGGTCGCCGACGGCAAAGCCGCCCCATAGCCAGGTGACGATCGACCCGCCAACGGCCGGTATGGCCGAAAACAGATTGGTGATGACGGTCGCCGCCCAGAAGCTCATCTGGCCCCACGGCAATACGTAGCCCATGAAGCCCGTGGCCACCATGAGCACGAACAGAATCACGCCGAGAATCCATAGGACCTCGCGCGGCTCCTTGTAGGAGCCGTAATACATGGCGCGTGCCATATGGACGTAGACGGCGAGAAAGAAGAACGACGCGCCGTTGGCGTGGATATAGCGTAACAGCCAGCCGTAATTCACGTCTCGCATGATGCTTTCGACGGAATCGAAGGCGAAGTCGACATGCGTAGTATAGTGCATCGCCAGCACGACGCCGGTGACGATCTGCACGCCGAGCATGAAGGTGAGGATGCCGCCGAACGTCCACCAATAGTTCAAGTTGCGCGGCGTCGGATAGGTCACGAAGGAGGAATAGGCCAGGCTTGCAATAGGCAGCCGCCGCTCGAGCCATTTCATGAAAGAGCTTTGTGGCTGGTAGGTCGAATGTCCGCTCATCGTCGAACCCTTAGGCCTGATTGGAGGCTACACCGCGGCTCGCCGACAGTCGCGGCACCGGCAGTGGCGATGTTCTGGAAATAGCGGCGTTTGGGCCCCGCCGTCGAGATTGCTGTCACAGGCGCGATACCTCGTTCGTCTTGCCGATCCCAACTCCATCCGCGCTGCAGACCGCCCGCACCCCTTAAGTCTTACCGCAAGCAAGATCGGGACGCGGATTTTCGGCGGCGGAAAGACCGCTCGCCCCCGACCTGGGGAAGGTCCGAGGCGACGCATTCCGGCGGCGTTCTATTGGCACCCTTGCCGGGACAGTGCAAGTCTGGCTTCGGCGGCGCCCACAATGCATCTTGCGCCGCGCCGGCCCCATAGGCGGCTCGGCCGACGGATCGATCATGCACATTGCCCTCTATCAGCCCGATATTCCGCAGAATACCGGGACGGTCTTGCGCCTATGCGCCTGTTTTGCCCTTCAGGCGCACATTATCGAACCGGCGGGCTTCCCCTCCTCCGATCGCGCGTTTCGCCGCGCCGGCATGGATTATCTCGATGCCGTGGCGATCACGCGGCACGCCTCCTGGCATGATTTCCAAGCCTGGCGACGGGTTGCGCCCCGCCGGCTTGTGCTATTCACGACCGGCGCAACCCGGTCCTACCTCGATTACCGATTCCAAGCCGAGGATGTTCTTCTGTTCGGACGGGAAAGCGCGGGCGTACCCGAAGAGGTACACGCCGCGGCCGATGCCCGGCTTCGGATCCCCATGCGCCCCGGCATGCGCTCGCTCAATATTGCCATCGCCGCGGCGCTGGCGGCCGGTGAAGCGTTGCGGCAAACCGGCCGAATAGGCGGCTAACCCCTGGCCCTCGCCCTAAGCCGCGACAACGCCGGGGCGGCCGCTCTCGACCGCAAAGGTCTTTAACGTACCGATGTCCGCCTGAGGATCGTGCGGATCGGAAACCACGCGCATTTGCACCTGCATGTGGTCCGCCACGAGATCGACGATCACGTAGCCGCGCCGCCGGCTTTCAAAAAAATGAACGTGCGGATTGTCCGGCAACGCCTGTGCGATGGGATCGTATGGCGGGCCATAGGATGAGATCGACGTGCCGACGAATTCGGTCGCGACCGTGGGCGAAGATGGGTCGTCAAAATCGAGCTTCAGATCGTTGGCAAAGAACGAATGGATGTCCCCGGAAACGACGACGGCATTGGAAACCTTGCCGTCGTGGATCCGCTGCAGCAGCCGCTGCCGGTTGTCAGGATAGCCGTTCCAATCGTCGGTCCAATACGCATCGACGCCGTCCAATTTCCTGCGGAACTGCGCCATCAGCACATCCTGCGCGATCAAATTCCATTGTGCCTTGCTGTGCTGCAAGGCGCTGTAAAGCCAAGCTTCCTGATTGAAGCCCAGCATGGATCGGCCGGCATCGCGCCGCTCCGGACAGCTGGCATCGGTTTCCAAATGGCCGCCGCCTTTGTTCGGCGCGCGGTAACACGCTTCGCGCGAGCGATATTGGCGGCCGTCAAGAAGCGATATTTCGATGAGGTCGCCGTAAGCGAAGCGGTCGTAGACCCGCATCTGCGGACCGTTCGGACGTGACAGGATCGGGCGCACCGGCATGTGCTCGTAGAACGCCTGATAGGCCGCCGCGCGCCGGATCAGAAACTGCGCCGGATCGTCGAAATATTCCGACCATTTGTCGGCGTAGTCGTTCTGCACCTCGTGATCGTCCCAGGTGGCGAATGCCGGCACCCGCGCGTGCAAATTTTGCAGATCCGGATCGAGGCGGTATTGCGCGTAGCGATTGCGATATTGAGGCAGCGTCGAAGGTTCGATGCCGTCGCTGTGCCGGCGAACGATCGGCCGGTTTTGCTCGATGGTTTCGTAAATGTAGTCGCCGAGGAACAGGATGAATTCGGGGTCTTCCTCGGTGAGATGCCGATACGCCGAGAAATATCCATGTTCATAATTGGAACACGAGACATAGCCGAACCGCACCTTGTCGATCGGTGCGCCCGGCGCAGGCAGCGTCGTCGCTCGGGCGATCGGGCTTGTCGCATCGCCGCTGAAGAACCGGTACCAATAAGGCCGGCCTGGTTGCAGGCCCGCCACATCGAGATGCACCGAGTAGCCGAAAACCTGTTCCGCGGTCGCGCTTCCTTGCCGCACAAGGTCCGTCATGGCGGGGTCGGTCGCGATCTCATAGTGCAGCGTGACGTCGCCGCCGCTCATTCCGCCGGGCGTTTCCGGATTGGTCGACAGCGGTTCCGGCGCAAGCCGTGTCCACAAGACAAAGCCATCGGGCCGCGCTGTGCCGGAAGCGACCCCGAGACTGAACGGATTGCCGGCCCGCCAGCTTTGCGCCGCCGCAATACGCATGAAGCTTGGCGCCGCGATCAGCCCAAAACCCGCGCCTGCGCCGCCAATGAAGAAACGCCGGCTGAGACGATTGGTGAGGACCCTAGCCATCGTTTTTCATGCTCGCAACGCGATTGCGATCGATCAATATATTGAACTGGTTTTGTGACATTCTCACGCCACTGCGAACTCACGCCACTGCGAAACGATTGAGCCGAGAGCACTATGAATAGCGCCAAAATCGAACAGCGCAAAGAAACGGCGAAAGCCTGGTTCGAGGCGTTGCGCGACCGCGTCCTGACCGCCTTCGAAACGTTGGAAGACGCACTTCCGGCGAGCGCGCCTTTGGCCGATCGTCCGGCGGGACGTTTTAAGCGCACGCCCTGGTCGCGCACCGACCATACCGGCGTCCCGGGCGGCGGCGGCGTCATGGCCATGATGAAGGGCCGGGTCTTCGAAAAGGTCGGCGTCCACGTGTCGGCGGTTTTCGGCGAATTCGCCCCCGAATTTCGCAAGGAAATTCCCGGCGCCGCCGATGACCCCCGGTTTTACGCCACCGGCATTTCGCTGATCGCGCACATGCACAATCCGCATGTGCCGGCGGTCCATATGAACACGCGCTATGTCGTCACGACGAAATCGTGGTTCGGCGGCGGCGCGGATCTTACCCCGGTACTTGATCGCCGGCGCCGGCAAGACGATCCCGATAGCGTCGCGTTCCATGCCGCGATGAAAGCCGCCTGCGATAGCCATTTCCGCGTCGCCCCTTACGACAAATTCAAAAAGTGGTGCGATGAGTATTTTTATCTCAAGCATCGCGGAGAAGCGCGCGGCATTGGCGGCATTTTCTACGACTGGCTCGATAGCGGGGACTTCGACGCCGACTTTGGCTTCACCCAGGAGGTCGGCCGGGCTTTCATCGGAATTTATCCGCAACTCGTGCAGCGGAATTTCGAAAAGCACTGGACCGAGGCCGAACGCGAGGAGCAGCTTGTCAGGCGCGGCCGCTATGTCGAATTCAACCTGCTCTACGACCGAGGCACGATTTTCGGCCTGCGCACCGGCGGCAATGTCGAATCGATCCTGTCGTCCATGCCGCCGGTGGTGAAGTGGCCGTGAGCAAGGGCCCGACAGCTAGCTTCGTATTCCGCCGAGCATCATCACAGCCCCGCCGATAATGACCACTGCGTCAAGGAGCGCGGTATGCAGATGGACCGGCAGCCGCTCGACAATCAGCTTCGCCAGGAAAGTGCTCGGAAAAGCGACGAGCCCGATCAAAAAGGCGATCACCAGCACTTTGGATGTCAGCACGCCGGCGACGCCGAACACCGAAATCTTCACGATGCCCATGCCGAGCGAGACCGCGGCATCGGTCGCGATGACGGCTGCGCCTTCGAGTCCGACCGCCATCAGAAGCGACAGCATGATTACGCCGGCGCCCGTGGTGCCGCCGACCACGACGCCCCAGCCGGCGGCGGCCGCGGCATAGCCTTTTTCGCCGAGCTTGTGACCGCGGCGCTTGAGCAAGCGGCGCAGCGGCACGGTCGCGATCAAGGTCGAGCCGATTACGAAGGCGGCACCGCGCCCGGTGAGGAGCGTGTATAGCCACGCTCCGAGCACGCAGGTCGGCAGCGCCGCAATAAGCGCAATCGCCGCCCGGCGCGGCTCGAGCGAGCGGCGGAAGGCGGCGACCCTCGCCGTGTTGGTGAACATCGCCGATATCGCGATGATCGGCACCACCGGCGCGGCCCCGACGATCGGTACCGGGATCAGCGGCATCAGCGCGCCGGTGCCGTAGCCCGCGACGCCGCCGGCAATGGCGGAGACAACCGCCAGGGCGACGATGATGCCAAGCTGTGCGATCGATATGTCGGATAAGAGCAAAGGGAATCAGCCGTTGACTTGACGCCCTCCAGTCAGGAAGAACAGTCGCCCGACGGGAAGCGCAGGGGGAACTAGGCATGGACCTTGGAATCGCCGGCCGCAAGGCAATCGTTTGTGCGTCCAGCCGAGGCCTTGGTTTTGCCTGCGCCAAAGCGCTGGCCGAGGCCGGCTGCGAGGTCGTGATCAACGGCCGCAACCAGGATCAG
>Ga0187780_10000770_pt1 | contig 23876 bp, 24 predicted proteins | sample 1015_Q2_SP10_20__FD_132429 | JGI IMG/M metagenome (GOLD analysis project Ga0187780, IMG submission 132429) | Tropical peat soil microbial communities from peatlands in Department of Meta, Colombia - 1015_Q2_SP10_20_MG | ecosystem: Environmental > Terrestrial > Soil > Wetlands > Peat | place... | reverse complement strand
TATTCACTGACGGCCCTGGTCGCCGACACCAAGGGCACTGCCGCGCAGACCGTGGATCCGAATCTGGTCAATCCGTGGGGCCTGTCCATGGCGGCCGGCGCACCGGTGTGGACCGCGAACAATGGCACACAGACCTCGACGCTCTACGACGGAAATGGCAAGGCGCAGCCGACTGGCGCCCCGCTGGTCGTGAAGCTCGCGGCCGGGTTCGCGCCGACCGGCATCGTCGCCAACATCAGCGGCGGATTCACGGTCGCTTCCGGCGCCAATAGCGCGCCTGCCCAGTTCATCTACGCAGGCGCGAGCGGCATGCTTGCCGGGTGGGCGCAAGGCGTCGACCCCGCGAATGCCATCACGACGTATACCGATGCGGGCGGCGCCGTCTACAAGGGACTCGCGATCGCCGACAACGGCGGTACGACCTTCCTGTACGCGGCAGACTTCCACAACAATAAGATCGACGTGTTCAACTCTTCGTGGGTGAAGCAGGTGCCTTCGGCCAACAGCTTTAGCTTCACGGATTCGACGCTGCCCAAGGGCTATGCGCCATTCGGCGTCCAGGCGATCAATAACGGCAGCGGCGGCGCGACCCAGATTTACGTGGCCTACGCGATGCAGACTGCGCCCGGCAATGTGGTCAGCACTCCTGGCGCCGGACTCGGTCTGGTCGACGTATTCGACACGAACGGTGCGCTGCTCACGCACCTGATTCCCAGCGGCGGCAAGCTCAATTCCCCGTGGGGCATCGCGCTCGCGCCGAAGGATTTCGGGGCACTCAGCGGTGACTTGCTGGTCGGCAACTTCGGCGACGGGACCATCAACGCCTTCGATGCATCGAGCGGTAAGTGGCTCGCCGCGCTCAGCGACTCGAACAACAATCCGATCGCGCTCCCCGGCCTTTGGGGCATCGTGTTTGGCAACGACTTTGGCAACCAGCCGCATAACACTCTGTTTTACGCCTCCGGACCCAACGACCAGGCCAACGGCAGCTACGGGCGTATTGACGCGGGCTCGACACCGCCGGTGCTGAACAAGGCGCCGGTGGTCACCATTACCGCGCCGCCGCCATATTCAAGCGGTGGTGGTGGCTATGGTGGCGGAAACGGCAAGACCCTCAGCGGGACGGTTTCGGTCACGGCGACCGCGACTGCCAGTCTCGGCATCGTCAACGTCCAGTTCTTCGAGAACGGCAACCTGATCGGAGCCCCAGTGGTGAGCCCACCGTACGCCGTGCAATGGGACACGACCAAGGTCGCGAACGGATCGATCTCGCTGATCGCGAAAGCAACCGACGCAGACGGCAACGTGGGCACGTCGGCTGCGGTCGTGGTCGACGTTTCCAACACCGGTGGAGGTGGCGGGGCGGTGACACTCACCCAGCTGTACTCCAACTACTTCGGCCCGAAATGCTCCGGGTGCCACAACGGCGTCGGCAACACGCTTCCCGGTGTGCAGAACTTCAGCTCGAAGAGCGCGACCTACTCTGCACTCGTGAACGTCGCTTCGATCCTGAATCCGGCGTATGTGCGCGTGAAGCCGAACGATCCGAACAACAGCTACATAATCCTGATGCTGAAAGGCACGGCACCGCTGCAGGGTGGCGGCACGGCACCGCAAATGCCACTTGGCGGTCCGTATCTGACAGCGACGCAGATCAACGACTTCGTGTCCTGGATCAATTCGGGAGCCCCCAACAACTGAACTGATTCAGCCTCCGTCTCCTGACTCAGGCGCCGCCTTATGCGGGCGGCGCCTACTTTTTTGCGCGCTCGGCGCAGCCGGCCGCTGCGGCAGATGAGCTCGTCATTCTCGGGCTCATCTGAACGGGCGGCGCGGCGCCCTACCCTCTGGGAAATATCTGCGCGAGCCAGCACGATCCGTGCCACGCCCGGCTATCGCGGCCCGTGCAACGGCGCCGGCCAGAATGCATTGCCGGGTCGGATAGACGAGCAGGGTGCTACTGATCGGTCGCTCATCTGGCCGCGGGCATGGGGTATCCTATGCGCCGCGCGGTGGGGGCCGCGCCGCAGAGAACGCAGGGTCCGCGGCAGGCCCGCGCCGCACCAGACTCGGAGACCGGATCGCAGACCGATGGCCAGCAACACAGGTAGTGGCCGCAGCGACGTGCTCATCATCGGCGGGGGCCCGGCGGGTTCGACGGCCGCTACGCTGCTGACCGAACAGGGCTTCCGCGTCACGCTGCTCGAGAAGGACCACCACCCCCGGTTCCACATCGGGGAATCCCTGCTGCCGTCCAACCTGAAGCTGTTTGAGCGTCTCGGCGTCGCCGAGCAGATGCGCGCGATCGGAATGCCCAAGTGGGGTGCGGAATTCGTATCCATGCACCACGGCCGCTCGCAGACGTTTCAGTTTGCCGAGAGCTGGGATAAGTCGCTGCCGTTCGCCTACCAGGTGCGCCGCTCGCAGTTCGACGAGATCCTGATCCGCCGCGCCGCCCAGGTCGGCGCCGAAGTGGTCGAAGGCTGCCGCGTCACCGCTGTGGAATTTCTGCCGGAGGGCGCCGGGGTGCGCGCCGAAGTGCGCGACGAGGGCGGCAAGGTTGGCCAGCGCGAGGCGCGGTTCCTGATCGATGCGTCCGGCCGCGACACCTTTCTCGCCAATCGCTTCGCGATCAAGCAGCGTAATCCGCGGCATAACAGCGCGGCGATGTTTGCCCACTTCAGCGGCGCGCGGCGCCACAGCGGGCCGCAGGCCGGCAACATTTCCATCTACTGGTTTGATTACGGCTGGCTGTGGTTCATACCGCTCGCCGACGGCGCCACCAGCGTGGGGGCGGTGGTCTGGCCGTGGTATCTCAAGCAACGTACGATTCCGGTGCGCGACTACTTTCTCGCGACCATCGAGCACTGCCCGCCGCTGGCCGAGCGGCTGCGCAACGCCGAGATCGTCTCGGACGTGTACGCGACTGGAAATTACTCCTACACGGCGGATCGCAGTTACGGGCCGGGCTACCTGCTGTTAGGCGACGCCTATGCGTTCGTCGATCCCATGTTCTCTTCCGGCGTCTGGCTCGCGATGCACAGCGCAGCAGAAGGCGCACAGGCTGTTGCCGCATATTTGCGTGAGCCCGAGCGTGCGCCGGCGCTGCTCCGGCGATTCGATCGCATGATGAGGCACGGGCCCAAGGATTACTCCTGGTTCATCTACCGGATCACCGGCCCGACGCTGTGCGAGCTGTTCATGGCACCGCGCAACACGCTGCGGATGAAGGAAGCGATCCTGTCCCTGCTCGCGGGCGACATCTTCGGCAACTCACCGATGCGGCTGTCGCTGTTCGCGTTCAAGGCGCTGTACTACGTGGTGGCGGCGCTCAATCCGCGCCGTTCGCTGGCATGGCTACGCAATCGCGCCTTCAACATCCGTCCACCCGAATCAGAGCAAGCGACAAGTCCGGGATGAGCGCACAGCCGGCATTGAGCGTCGATTACCTCCCCCTGTGCCCACTCGCCAGCCACGACGGCGCGTGGTGGGCGAACGTACTGGGAGTCGGGCTGTTCGCGGATTCGCCGTCGCGATTCGAGGCGCCCGGAGTGCCGGTCGCGCAGGTACTGGCGCCGCCGCTCGGCGATTCCGGTGCAGTGTGCGAGGTCTGGCGCTACGCGGCACCGCTGCATGCCGGCGAATTCGGCCCGATCCGCTACCGCGCCAGTCCACACGTGCTGTTCGGCTGCATCACGGCCACGGAGCAGCCAGCCGCACGGAGCCAGGAGCGCGCGGCCACGCCGCTACAGGCGGCGACGCGGCACGCCTACGCAGAAATATTCAAGGCGTTGGACGCACTCGGCTACGCCCACTTGATTCGCGTGTGGAACTACTTCGCGGACATCAATGCCGAGACCCACGGTGCCGAGCGCTACCGGCAGTTCAACCGCGCGCGTCAGGACGCTTTTCGTGACAACAGCAGGGCGATTGAGCATTCGGTGCCGGCCGCCTGTGCGCTGGGCTCGCCGGCCGGTGGGCCGCTGGTCATCTATTTTCTGGCCAGCCCGATCGAGGCGCGCCCGCTGGAGAACCCGCGCCAGGTCAGCGCTTTTCACTATCCCGCGAAATATGGACCTCGGCCACCTACGTTCTCGCGTGCCACCATCGCCCACGAACTCCTGGGCGGGCCACTACTGATCTCCGGGACTGCCAGCATTGTCGGTCACGAGACCGTGCACGCTGGCGACGCGCGCGCCCAGACGCGCGAGACATTGGCCAACATCGAGGCACTCATCGAGGAGGCGAATCACGCCACCGGGACCGCGCGGTATCGCATGGACGGCCTGCAGTTCAAGGTCTATGTGCGCGACCCGCGCGACCTGCAGGTCATCCGCGCCGAGATGATCGCGGCGCTTGGGCCGTCAGCGCGAATCATCTACGTCCAGGCCGACGTGTGCCGTTCAGAGCTCCTGCTCGAGATTGAGGCCGCGAGCACCGCACCCGATTTGTCCCGGGACTAGCCGGTGTCGCACGGTCGATTCCGTCCCGGCGCGCGGCTCTGGGTGTTCCTGACCGCGATCGCTCTGCTGGGCGCTGTCCCCACCGCGCGCAGCGATCCCCGGCCACTGTGGGAACTCGGCCTCGGCGCCGGTGCGGTCGCTATTCCCGATTACCCGGGTTCCAGCATCACCCATGCGTACCCGATCCCGGTGGTTTATTTCATCTATCGCGGCGAATTCTTCCGGTCCGATCGTGACGGCGTCCGCGGCCTGCTGCTGAACCGCGAGTACGTGGAACTGAGCGTGAGCGCGGGCCTAAGTGTTCCGGTCAACAGTAATAAAGACTCGGCCCGCTACGGCATGCCGAACCTGCACCCCGTCGTTGAACTAGGCCCGGCCCTCAACCTGCATCTTTGGAAAAGCGCCGACCGACACGTCCGACTTGATCTGCGACTGCCGGTGCGTGCGGGTCTCACCATTGAATCCGACCCGCAGACCATCGGCTGGATTTTCGGCCCGCGCCTCGACGTCGATATCGACGGCCGCGGCCGTGCGCGCGACTGGAGCGCCGGAGTGCTGGTCGGGCCGGACTACGCCTCGCAGCGCTACCACGAGTACTTCTACGGCGTGGCGCCACAATACGCGACCCCGGAACGCCCCGCTTACCAGGCACCCGGCGGCTATGGCGGCACCTGGGCGACCGCGTACATTTCGCACCGCGGACAGAAAGTCTGGTTTGGCGCGTACATCACCCAAGGCTGGCTCGCCAACGCGGCTTTCGCGACCAGTCCACTGATGCGGCGTGACGGTTCGCTGTCCGGGGGTTTTGGAGTGGCGTGGATGCTGGGGCGATCCAAGCATCTGGTTGAGTCAATCAACTAGCACCGCTATGCCTGGTCAGACTCTGCGCGACGGACTCAAGTTCTACGGCTCGCTCGCGCTGCTGGGCGTGATCTGCCTCAGCTGGTCGGTGCCGGCTTTGCCTCTGTATCTCCTGCTTCCGGCGCGCACGGGTGCGGCGTTCGCGCGGCGCGTGATGACCCGCGCCTTTGCTGCCTACGGACGGTTTCTGGTCCGGGTCGGAGCCTATCGACTCGACCTCAGTGGCATCCACGGCCTCGGCACCGGTTCGCCCGTACTGCTGGCGCCCAACCACCCGACCGTGATCGACGCCATCTTCGTTATCTCGCGTGATCCGAATCTCATCTGCGTGATGAAATCCTCCCTCAAGAACAATGTGTTTCTCGGCGCGGGCACGCGCTTCGCCCGCTACATCGGCAACGAGCCGCCGCGGCGCATGATCGCCGAGGCGATGGCGGGCCTGCGCGCCGGCGTCAACGTCCTGCTGTTTCCAGAGGGCACGCGCAGCACGCGGTTCCCGGTCAACGGATTTCATTCCGCCGTAGGCCTGATCGCCAAGCACGCCGGCGTGCCGGTGCAGGCGCTCGTGATCGAGACCGATTCGCCGTACCTGAGCAAAGGCTGGCCGCTCCTCAAGAGGCCGCCACTGCCCATCACCTATCGGATCCGGTTAGGTCGACGCTTTGAACCCCCGACGGACGTGCGGGCGTTCACGACTGAGCTCGAGCGGTACTTCCGGGCCGAACTCGCCGAGTCCCTGCAGCGCCGCTGGCTCGGCGTGACCGAAACTCCTGATACGGCAAGCTAAGATGCGCGGGTGACCGCGCCAGCCAGCCACCTGGTCCTTGTCCCCTGCTACAACGCCGGGCAACGCCTGCGCACGACCATCCTCGACGCGCGCCGCGCCTGGACCCCGGTCTGGGTGGTGGACGACGGCAGCAGCGACGGAAGTGGCTCCGTGCTCGCGGAGCTTGCGGCACGGGACCCTGGGGTGCGGGTGCTGAGCCATACCCGCAATCGTGGCAAGGGCGCCGCAGTGCTTCATGGGCTGACGGCCGCGCAAGCGGCCGGTTTCAGCCACGCGCTGGTGATGGATGCCGACGGGCAACACCCCGCGGACCGGATCCCGGAGTTCATGTCGGCTTCGGCGGCGCACCCCGAGGCGATGATCCTGGGCGAACCGATATTCGACGCCAGCGCTCCCAGCATACGGGTCAAGGGCCGGCGCATCTCGAACTGGTGGGCGAATGTCGAGACGCTGTGGAGCGGCGTACACGATTCGCTGTTCGGATTTCGGGTCTATCCGATCGCGCCATTAATCCGCGTCATGCGGCGCCAGCCGTGGATGCGCCGCTTCGACTTCGATGTGGAGGCTGTGGTTCGCCTGCGCTGGTCCGGCGTTCCGGCGATCAACCTGCCCGCTCCGGTCCGATATTTTCGGGCTGACGAGGGCGGCGTATCGCATTTCCGATACGGTCGGGACAACGCGCTCCTGACGTGGATGCACGCTCGGCTGATGGCGGGATTCCTGTTGCGATTGCCGGTCCTGGCGCTGCGTCGCGCGCGGGGACAGTAGCGGGATCTCAGGGTCTGCGCGCGCAGTAGGCCGAGAAAATTCCGAGTTCTACGTCACGGCGCGCGTCGCTGAAGCCCGCCGCGGACAGGCTGGCGAGCACGCTCTGCGGCGGCACGCACGCCTCAATCGTGTCCCAGTAGTAGCGCATCAACTCGGGCGTATCTCGGTGGCGGGCCAGCACCCGGGCCAGCGTCGGCACCACCCCGCGCAGATAGCCTTTAAGCAATGCCCGGGGAATGGCACGTTCCGGCGCCGTGATCTCAAGGATGCACACCAGGCCGCCCGGCCGCAGTACGCGGGAAAACTCCGCGAACACCACGTTGAGATCGCTCAGGTGACGGAGGGCGAACCCCATGCTCAGGAAATCGACACTGGCATCGTGCAGCGGAATGGCCTCTGCGCGTCCGAGCGTCAGACTGACCCCAGTAGGTACACGCGCATTGCGCAGCATCCCGAGGCTGGGGTCTAGACCGGTGACGAGAGTTGCATCGCCAACAATGGCGGCGGCGGCGCTCGCGACCAGACCCGTGCCAACGCCGACATCCAGCACTCGCATACCCTCGCGAAGGCCCGCCTGTCGTAGCGCCCGGCGCCGATACCAAGGGCCGGTCCCCAGCGCGAGCGCGCGCTCGATGCGGTCGTAGTCGCCGGCGGTCCGGTCGAAGATGCCACGGACCCATGTGGGCCGGACCTCGGCACCAGCGTAGTAGTCGGTTAACGGCGGATGCGGGGCGGTCACTGACGGGCCTTGCGAGCAATTGTCGGGAACCCGTCGACCTTACCACGCCGCAGCGCGCCAACGCGAGTCTATGCCTCTGATTTTAAAGATGTAGTCGACGTGAAACGGGTTGCACTCAGGGCGACCGCCGATATAATGCTCGCGCGTCCGGTGGTAGCACCGCCGCAACCGGTGCCAGGCAATTCAGTCCGTGTAATGGCCTGCGCCACGACAATGAGATGCCGGCGCGCGGAATGCCCGCAGCAGCCGCGCAACGGGGCCGGGGAGGGCCCAACGCACTGGCGGGCAGTCAGTGTGCGAGCCCGGCTACAGTCTCTGCGGTTCGAAGACCGAGTACATGTCCGACAACGCCAAACCCATTCCGTCGCGATCGAACGCCGTGAACGGTCACTCGATCGAGCGCGAGCTCGCGGGGCTGATCACGCGGGCGCTGAATCTCGACGTGTCCCCTGAGGACATCGATCCGACGGCGCCGCTTTATAACGAGGGGCTCGGGCTCGATTCGATCGACATCCTGGAGATCGCGCTCGTTGTATCCAAGCAGTACGGCGTCCAGCTCAAGGCCGACAGCGAGGAAAATCACAGGATATTCCGCTCGCTGCGCGGCCTCGCCGAATACATCGAGGCACAGAGGACGAGGTGAAGCGGCGAACCCGCTCGCTCGCCTGGGCCGCGGCCATCGCCGCTGGTGCCGGTGCGTATGCCACGCTTGCCCACTGGAGCAACTCGCATCCCGACGCAAGGAACCTGGGGGTAGTCGTCGCTATCGCGCCACCCTGGCTGCTGGCCGTCGTGCTCGCCTGGCGGTCGAATCAGCGTGCGCTCGGCCTGATGCTGTGCGTGGTCGCAGCCATCGCCATCGCTGTGTACTGGCGAGCGCTGGCGACGCATTTCGCGTGGGCTTATCTGCTGCAGCAGGGCGGCGCCTACGCCCTGCTCGCCATGACCTTCGGCCGCAGTCTGCGCTCAGGGTCGGTTCCTCTCTGCACGCGCTGGGCGGACCGGGTGCACGGTCCGTTATCGGCACAGGTTGCCGCCTATACGCGCCGGGTCACGCTCGCGTGGAGCATATTCTTTGCGTTGATGACTGCGGCACTCGTCATCTTGTTCTGGCTGGCGCCATTGCCCACCTGGTCGGCGTTCGCCAATTTCGGCACTCTGCCTCTCGTAGTCGCCATGTTCGTGGGTGAGTATCTCGTCCGGCGCCAGATACTGCCGCAGCTGGCCACGACGCGGCTGCTCGATGGCGTGCGTGTCTACCTCAACGCCGATCAGCCGGCCGGCGTCCGCCGTGCGTAAACCCGAGTTCAACGTTGCCTTACCGGATCAGGAGCGGCTGCTCGCCCATCCCGATCCGCGCGCAGTGGTCGCCTACCGCGCCGGGCAACCGATTGCTGCGGGGCAGTTTCTGGCGGACGTCGCGAAGCTTGCCGCGCGGTTGCCCGCGACCGGGCACGTGCTCAACGCCTGCACCGACCGCTACCGGTTCGCCGTTGGATTCGCCGCCAGCCTGGTCTCGGGCCGGGTGAGCCTGCTGCCGTCCACGCATACACCGGAAGTCATTCGTCACCTGCGCGCATTTGCGCCCGACGCCGTATGCCTGACCGATGATCCGGGTTGCGCCATCGAATTGCCGCAGCTGCTGTACCCGGATCCGGCGCGGGCGCCGTCCCGGTCGCCCGCGGTGCCGGCACCGAGCGGCTCGCAACTCGCGGCCTACGTGTTTACGTCGGGAACCACGGGCACGCCGGTGCCACACGCAAAATCCTGGGGTCCAGTCGCCCGCTGCGTGCAGGTCGAGGCTGCACGTGCTGGCCTGGATCAAGCCCGTGGTTACTCAATCGTCGCGACCGTACCCCCACAACACATGTACGGTTTCGAGTCGACGGTCCTGCTGGCGCTCTTGTCCGGCAACGCATTCACCGCTGAGCGGCCGTTTTATCCTGCGGATGTCTGCACCGATCTCGCGCGCGTCCCGCGCCCGCGCATGCTGGTCTCGACACCGGTACACCTGCGCGCGTTGCTCGCCGCGCAGCTCGCGCTGCCCGAAGTCGATCTGATCATGTCGGCCACGGCGCCCCTTGATACCGAGCTCGCCCGCGCCGTTGAGGACCGTCTTAGCTGCCCGCTCATAGAGATCTACGGTTCCACCGAAACGGGCCAGATTGCCAGCCGCTGGCCGACGCGCACCAGCGAATGGCAGCTCTGGCCGGGCGTAGTCCTGAGCCAACGCGATGGCCGTACCTGGGCCGAGGGCGGGCACGTCGAAGCGCCGACGCCGATGGGCGATGTGCTGCAGGTCACCGAAGGCGACCGGTTCCTGCTGCACGGACGCACGGAGGATCTGGTCAACATTGCGGGCAAGCGCAGCTCGATCGCCTATCTCAATCATCAGCTGAACGCGATCCCGGGTGTCATCGACGGCGCGTTCTTCCTGCGCGAGGCGAATGGCGCGACCGGAACCGCCCGGCTCGGCGCTCTGGTAGTGGCACCCGGCCTCGACGCGGGAACCATTACCGGACTGCTGCGCGCGCGGCTGGACCCGGTGTTCCTGCCCCGACCGCTGCTTATGGTTGACGACATTCCGCGCAGCGCCACCGGCAAGCTTCCCCTGCAGGTACTCAAGTCGCTGACGGCCGGCGACTGACTCCGACCGCTAGCCGCGCCCGTGACGGTTACGGATCTCGCCATTCCTGCCGACCACCCGGCCTACGCCGGGCATTTCCCAGGCCGGCCGATCCTTCCGGGCGTGGTGATTTTGGATGCGTGTCTGCGCGAGCTCGTCGCCCAATGCGGCCGCGCACCGCTGCGGTGGCGCATCGCGCACGCCAAGTTCAAGTCTCCGGTGGCTCCGGGCGAGGCGCTCACGCTCGAGTTCGAAGGGCTGCCGACCGGACCGGTGCGATTGACAGTTCGTGCCAGTGGGCGCGTCGTCGCCATGGCCGAAGTCAGCGGGGTGTGGTCCGACGAGGTGCCCGGTGGACGCTAGCCGCGACGAGCAGCTGCAGCGGCCGGGGCACACCCCCGCCCTCTGGCGCACGAGCGCAGAGCGCGGCAGCGCCTTCATGCTCACGGTCATGCGCTACCTGTCGCTGCGGTTCGGCAGGCGCGCGTCGCGGGTCGTGCTGTACGGCATTGCCGCGTATTTCTTCATGTTCGCGCCCACGGCACGCCGCCACGCGCGGGAGTATTTGCGCCGGGCGCTCGGCCGCGAGCCGTCGGCTCGCGACCGTTTCCTGCATCTGCTCTATTTCGCGACCACGATTCACGATCGGGTCTACCTTGCCGCCGGGCGCGCCGAATTCGAACTGACCGTCGAGGGCGAGCCGCTGGTAGCCGACGCGCGTGACGCGCGCTGCGGTGCGTTCCTGATCGGCGCGCATCTGGGAAGCTTCGAGGCGATCCGGGTCATCGGCCAACGCCAGGGTGATCTTGAAGTCGTCATGGCGATGTACGAAGACAACGCTCGCAAGATCAACAGATCGCTCGCGGCCATCGGCCCGGGCAGCCAGCTGGACGTGATCGCGCTCGGCAGGCTGGATGCGCTGCTGAAGCTTCGCGACCGCCTCGAGCACGGCGCGTTCGTAGGCGTGCTGGCCGACCGAACCCTGTCCGACGAACCCACATTGCGCCTGCCTTTCCTGGGCACGCCGGCCAACTTCCCTCTAGGCCCATTCCGGGTCGCGGCAATGCTCGGGCGCCGCGTGCTGTTCATGGCCGGCCTGTATCGCGGCGACTGCCGGTATCACGTCGTGTTCGAAGAGCTCGCGGATTTTGCCGGCGTCAGGCCCGAGGCGCGCGAGGCAGCCACGCGCCGCGCAGTCGGCCGCTACGTGGAATTGCTCGAGCGCTACTGCCGTGGTGACCCGTACAACTGGTTCAATTTTTTCGACTTCTGGCGCGACGGCGGCTGACTTTTGATGCGGGCTGTGGTTCTGCTTGGGGCGGTACTGCTGGCGGCCAACTCGGCGACGGCCACGGATGCGCCGGGTTACGAAGCGCTCATGGCCGAGATCGCCCAGCACCCGCACCGGCGCGGGAGCTTCGTTGAGCAGCGCACCAGCCCACTGCTCGATCACCCGGTGACCGCGCGTGGCGAGCTGCGCTTTGACGCGCCGGACCGGCTGGAGAAAACCACGCTCTCACCGCGGCACGAGACGCTGCTGCTCGAGCATGGCGTCGCGACTATCGTGCGCGGCGATCGCCATTTCGCGCTGTCGCTCAGCGATCACCCGGAACTCGTGCCGCTTCTGGACAGCATCCGCGCGACGCTGGCCGGGGACAGCGCTGCGCTGGCCGCCAACTTCACGCCGGAATTCACAGAGCAAGATGGCGACTGGACACTGACGCTCACGCCAAGGGATAAGCGGGCTGCGGCCCTCGTCAAGAGCGTGCGCATCGGCGGTACGGGAGCGACGCTCAAGCGAGTCACCGTTGAGCGCGCCAACGGCGATCGATCGCAGATGGATGTGCAGGAGGAGGCCGGGCCCTGATGCGCAACCGCGTCCTGGTGCTCGGTGCATGGCTCGCGATTCTTGCGATCTGTGGCTACGTCATTGCCCAGGCGCGCTTCAGCGCTGACCTGTCCGCGTTTCTGCCGGCACGTCCGACCGCCGAGCAGCAGCTCTTGATCGCGCAGCTGCGCGAAGGCCCGGCATCGCGCCTGATCCTGATGGCGGTCGATGGCGCAGATGCGAGTGAGCGCGCGGACCTATCGCGCGCACTTGCCGAGCAGTTGCGAGGAACGGGGGAATTCTCGCTGGTGAGCAATGGCGCGACCTCCAGTGAGCTCAGCGATGCCGGCTTCGTGTTCGCGCATCGCTACCAGCTCAGCGGTGCTGTCGACGCACAGCGTTTTACTGTCCCCGGCCTGCGCTCGGCGATCCAGAACAGCATTGAGGAGTTCTCCTCACCCGCCGGTCTGGTGGATTCCGATCTGCTGGCGCGCGACCCGACCGGAGAAAGCTCGCGGGTGCTCGAGGCGATGATCCCGTCGCTGCAGCCGCGCACGGATCACGGAGTCTGGAGCTCCGCCGATGGACGGCGCGCACTGCTCGTGGCGCAGACGCGCAGTCCCGGGTCGGACCTGGACGGGCAGGCGCGCGCAATAGAGTCGATTCGGGAAAGCTTCGTCCACGCCAGCGCCGGCAGCAGCGCCCGCCCGGTCGGCAATGCCTCGCTTGAGCTGTCAGGTCCACCCGTGTTCGCGGTCGAAGCTCGCGGGGCGATCATTCGCGAGGCGAAGCGTCTCGCCGGGATCAGCGCTGCGCTCATCGCATTGCTGCTCATCGCGGTCTATCGCAGTGCCCGCATGCTGGCGGTGGGCGTGCTGCCGGTCGTGACGGGAGCGACGGTAGGCATTGCGGCGGTCGCGCTCGGATTCGGCGTAGTCCATGGCATGACGCTGGGTTTTGGCGGCACGCTGATCGGCGAAGCGATGGACTACTCCATCTACCTGCTCGTTCAGGCCGAGCGCGGGTCCGGTGCGGCCGGCGCTCGCTGGATCGAGACACGCTGGCCGGTCGTCCGGCTGGGCATGCTGACCTCGGTGGTCGGCTTCGCCTGCCTTCTGCCATCGGCATTTCCCGGTCTGTCCCAGCTGGGGCTTTACTCGGTAGCCGGGCTGATCGCGGCTGCGTGCGTGACGCGGTTCGTACTCCCCGAGTTCCTGGCGGAATGGCACGCGCCACAGGCGGTCACGGCGCTGGGGCGCGATCTCGCTCGGGCTGCCCGCGCACTTTCCCGCGCGCGACGTTGGGTTTGGGCGCTGCCGATAGTCGCGCTCGCGGTGCTCACGGCGCATCGCGACCGGCTATGGGCCCACGAACTTACGGTCCTGAGCCCCGTTCCCGAATCGGCGCAGAAGCTTGATCAGTCATTGCGAGCGGACCTGGGCGCACCCGACGTGCGCACGCTGATTTTGGTGCGAGGACCGAGCCTCGAAGCTGTGCTCGAGGCCAGTGAACGGCTCGACGGCCGGCTCGTCCAGCTCGTGTCCGACGGAGTGATCGGTGGCTACGACAGTCCCAACCGCTATCTTCCGAGCGAGGCCACGCAGCGGGCACGCCTGGCAGCACTGCCCGATGAATCGACACTGCGCTCGCGGCTGACAGAGGCAGTCCAGGGTTTAGGTCTCAGGCCCCAGAGCCTCGAGCCGTTCATTGCCGATGTGTCGGCCGCGCGTGCCGGCAAGCCGCTTCGCTATCCTGATCTTCGCGGCACCTCACTCGCGGCAGGCGTTGACGCACTGACGCAGCACGATGCGCGCGGCTGGACGGCACTCCTGCCATTGCATGCGACATCGGCTGCTGTTTCGGGCGCCGCGATCGACGCAGCGGCAGTGCGCAGCGCGCTTGCCGGTTCTGCCCCGGCGGGAGCGAGCGTGACGGTTGTCGACATCAAGCGCGAGTCCGATGCTCTCTATGAGAGCTACCTCACTGGGGCTATCTTCTGGTCACTCGCCGGCTTGGTGGCAATTGCCGCGCTGCTGGGCCTGGCACTGCGATCCCTGCGCTCGACAGCTCTGGTGCTGCTTCCGTTGCTGATCGCAGTGCTGGTCGTCGCGGCTGGACTGGCATTGTTCGGGCAGCCGCTCACCCTGATGCATCTCATTGGAATGCTGCTGACTGTGGCGGTCGCGTCCAACTACGCGCTGTTCTTCATCCGCGAGCCGCTCTCCGCCACAGCGCCCGCCGCACTCCGGTTGCAGGCGTCGCTGGTGGTCGCGAACCTGTCGACCGTAATCGGATTCGGCGTGCTGGCACTGTCGAGGGTGCCCGTTCTGAGCGCACTGGGTACCACCGTCGCCGCAGGTGCCTGGGTCGCGTTCCTGCTGTGCGTGATCTTAGTGCCGCCCGGGGAAGCAGCCGCGCAATGAGAATTCATCAGGAACAGGTGCTGGACCGTGCCGCAGCGGATGGCTTTGCACCTACTCGCATTGCGCTGCTGCCCGGCGCTTACCAGGCACCCGAGGACTTCGTGCGCGCGGGCTTCGTGACTTCGGTGCGAGCGCGGCAACTGCCGGTCGATCTTGTCCTGGTGGACCTCGGGTTCGAGCACGTTGCCGACCGCTCGGTACTGGCGCGGCTCCACGAGCGGACCGTCGAGCCAGCGCGCGCGTCGGGCTGTAGCAACCTCTGGCTCGCGGGCATTTCGCTGGGTGGCTTCGTGGCCCTCAACTATGCAGCTTGTTACCCGGGGCAGGTCGACGGACTGTGCCTGCTCGCCCCCTACCTCGGAAACCGCATCGTTACCGGGGAAATCGCCAGCGCCGGCGGCGTTGACAGCTGGCAGCCGGGGCCGCTTGCCGAGCAGGACGATGAACGCCGAGTATGGTCGCTGATTAAGTCGCGTGCTCCGGCGCCACAGCTGTTTCTGGGTTTCGGGCGCTCCGATCGCTTTGCGGGTGATCACCGACTGCTGGCCTCGGTCATGTCGGAGACGTCGGTCGAAGTCGTCGAGGGCGGACATGCGTGGCCGGTTTGGGCCAGACTGTGGGATCGTTTCCTCGATCGCAACCTGGTGGGCGTCGGGATGAGCGACAGGCGTGAAGTCCATGGCTGAGACGAGCGACCACCGCTGGGTCCCGACACCGCTGCTCGGCGGTTCGCTGGCGTTGCATGCGATTGCGTTTGCGTCGGTGATCGTTAGACCCCGCCTGTGGCCCTGGGCACTCGGCGCGGTCGTCGCGAATCACGCGCTATTGACGGCCGCCGGCCTGTGGCCGCGCAGCACACTGCTCGGCCCGAACGTCACGCGGCTTCCTGCCGACCGGCGATCAGGACGGGTGGCGATTACCGTTGACGACGGCCCTGATCCGGAAGTCACGCCGGCAGTGCTGGATCTCCTCGATCATCATCACGCGCGTGCGACGTTCTTCTGCATCGGCGAACGTGTCGCTGCATATCCGGCGCTCGCACGCAGCATCCGTGCGCGCGGGCACGCCATCGAGAATCACAGCTACCGGCACCGGCACAATTTCTCGCTGCTCGGACCCCACGCGCTGTCTGATGAGATATCGCAGGCGCAGGATGCGATTGCGAAGGTCACCGGCGAGCCGCCGACGTTGTTTCGTGCGCCGGCAGGATTGCGCAACCCGTTCCTGGAACCGGTTCTGCGTCGCTGCGGTCTCAGCCTCGTCAGCTGGACGCGCCGGGGATTCGACACGGTGTCCCGCGATCCGGCCAAAGTGCAGGCCAGGCTCACGAACAATCTTGCCGCCGGTGACATTCTGCTGCTGCACGATGGACACGCGGCACGAACGACCGACGGCACACCGATCGTGCTGGCGGTACTGCCCAAGTTGCTGGAAGCGCTCGCGGCCGCAGGGCTCGCGCCCGTGACGCTGCGTCAGGTGCTGTCGTGACTCCGGTGCGCCTGGAGCGCCGGCTGGCCGCCGACGCCGCGGGCTATTACCGGCCCGACGGCCGCGCCGCCTACTACTCGGTGCGTGGCAAACTGGGCCAGGATCCCGCGTTCGCCGCGATTCTGGCCCACGGACTCATCGCCGATGGTGCGCAGGTGCTGGATTTGGGTTGCGGGCGCGGACTTCTGCCGAGCTGGCTGCGGGCCGCACAGATCGCCTACGAGCGCGACGAATGGTGCGTTGAATGGCCGCCGCCGCCGCGCGCGGTCCGCGTTCGCGGCGTCGAGCAGCACGCGGACAGCGTAGCGCGGGCGCGCCGCGCGCTTGGCGAGGCGACGGTCATCGAACTGGGCGACATTCTCAAGGCGGATTTCACAGGCGCCGATACCGTGGTGCTCCTGGACGTCCTGCATTACATCGATCGCGCCGCGCAGGATGCGGTATTCGAGCGGATTCGCGCCGCCCTTCCCGCCGACGGGGTGCTCATACTCAGAGTCGGCGACGCAGCAGCCGGCCTGCCCTTTCGCATCAGCCGCTGGGTGGATCAGGCGGTGCTGCTCGCGCGCGGCGACGGCTGGTCGGGACTTCACTGCCGGTCACTGTCGGAGTGGCACGGCGCACTCGCGGCACACGGCTTCAGATCCCAAGCCGTCCCGATTCCGAGGCGCGCTTTTTCCGCAGACGTCCTGCTCGTGGCACGTCCGCAATGACCCCACTCGCGATCACGCATTACACCGCCACCAGTTGCCTGGGAGCAGGACTCGAGGCGACGCTCGCCGCACTGCGCGACGCCCGCGGCGGCCTCACCCGCTGCGACTTCGACACCGTCGATCTCGACACTTACGTGGGTGTCGTGCAGGGCGTCGACCGCGAGCGCCCGCCGCCGGAGCTCGCGCGCTACGATTGCCGCAACAACCGGCTGGCGCAGCTGGGATTGAGACAGGACCGATTCGACGAGGCGGTCACGGCGGCCAGCCGTCGGCGCGGCGCGCATCGCATCGGCGTATTTCTCGGCACCAGCACGTCGGGAATTCTCGAGACGGAAATCGCCTATCGGCATCGCGACCCAGGCACGGGCGAGCTGCCGTCCCGCCTCGACTATGCCGGCTCCCACAACACCTATTCGGTCGCGGCGTTTGTGCGGGCGCGCCTGGCGCTTGCGGGCCCGGCGGTAGTGGTCTCAACCGCGTGCTCGTCGAGCGCCAAGGTTTTCGGCGCGGCCCAGCGGATGATCGAAGCCGGGATCATCGACGCCGCGGTGGTTGGCGGGGTCGATTCGCTGTGTCTGACCACGCTTTACGGGTTTCACTCGCTGCAGCTCGTGTCCCGGCTGCCGTGCCGGCCGTTTGATGCCAGCCGCGACGGCCTGTCGCTGGGCGAGGCCGCGGCATTCGCGCTCCTCGAGCGACGTGACGCCGACTGCCCACCGGCGCGTCTGCAACTGCTCGGCGTCGGCGAATCCAATGACGCGTTCCATCTGTCCGCGCCGCACCCGGACGGCCTCGGCGCACGCCTCGCCATCCAGGGGGCAATTAAGGCGGCCCGGATCGAACCCGACGACATTGACTACGTCAACCTGCACGGCACCGCTACGCCTAGTAACGACATCGCCGAAAGCATCGCCGTGTGCGCAGCAGTAGAACGCCCTCCTCCGTGCAGCTCAACCAAGGGTGCTACCGGCCACGCACTGGGCGCAGCGGGTGCGATGGAAGCGGTCGTGTGCGGGCTGGTACTCGAACACCAGTTCCTGCCCGCGGGCCTCAATGTGACCGCTCTCGATCCAGCGTGCTCTCTGCCCTACGTGCTCGAGAACCGGCCGGCGCAGGTACGCCACGTGCTCAGCAACTCTTTTGGCTTCGGCGGCACGAACTGCAGCCTGCTCTTCGGAACGTCGGCATGAGTACCTCCGTGCTTGCCGTGAGCGTCGACGCGATCGCGGTACTCGGCCCGGGCCTCCCGGACTGGAGCGCGGCCGAGGCCTATTTGACGGGACAGACGGGCTATGAACCGGCGCCGGTCGTGCTGCCCGCACCCATTGCGCTGCCGGCGGTCGAGCGCCGACGCACCGGGCGCGCTGTCCGGCTGGCTCTCGCGCTCGGATTCGAGGCGGCGGCCCGGGCCGGTCTCGACCCGAGTTCAACGCCCGCGGTGTTTTCATCCTCCGGCGGGGATGGCCACAACTGCCACGAGATCTGCAGCGCGCTCGCGACCAGCGAGCGGCAGCTGTCGCCGACCCGCTTTCACAATTCGGTGCACAACGCGCCCGCGGGCTACTGGAGCATTGCCTCCGGCGCGACCGCAACGTCCACGTCACTGTGCGCCTACGACGCGAGTTTCGCGGCAGCGCTGCTCGAGGCCGCGACGCAGGTGGTGGTTGATCGCACGCCGGTCTTGGTGATCGCCTACGACACCGACTATCCCGCACCGCTGCACAGCAAGCGACCGATTCCCGACGCGTTCGGTGTGGCACTGGCGCTGCGCCCGGAACCTGGCACCGGCTCGCTGGCGCGGCTGGTGGTCGGCATCACTGAGGAGGAACCGTCTGCTCTCGCCAATCCTGCCCTCGAGCGGCTGCGACGCGAGTATCCGGCGGCGCGCAGCCTCCCGCTTCTGTCACTGCTCGCCCGACGCGAAGCGGGCTCGGTCGCGCTCGAGTACCTGCTGCCGAGTTGCGTTTCGGTCGAGGTGGTGCCGTGCGCTTAGCCCGCGCTGCCATCGAGAGCCGCATCCCGCATTCCGGCCGGATGTGTCTGCTGGACGAGGTCCTGGCCTGGGACAGCGTGCGAATCAGCTGCCGGTCGCGGGCTCATCGCACGCCCGATCACCCCCTGGCCTCGAGCACGGGCCTCGGGGCTGCGACCGCTATCGAACTTGCGGCCCAGGCGATGGCCGTACACGGGGCGCTGTTGTCCGAAGAGCGCACGATCGCAATGCAAGCGGGGCGCCTGGCGGCCGTGCGCGAAGTGGAGCTCCTGGTCGATCGACTCGATTATTTGGCCGACGACCTCATCATCGACTGCGAGCGGCTGGCCGGGGATGAGCGCAGCGCGCTCTACGAATTCGCGGTCACGGCGGGCGCCTGTCCGGTCCTGCGCGGTCGCGCTACCATCGCTCTCGATCCGCCGCCCGCGGCCAGACCAGGCGTGAGTCCGCTACCCCAATGAACAGTGCAACCGTGCGCGCGCTGGTTACAGGCGGCAGCGGCGCGATCGGCGCCGCGATCTGCCGCCGCCTGGCGGACGCCGGTCATTTCGTATACGTACACGCCCACGAGCACCCCGGCTCTGCGGAACAGCTGGCGCAGGAGCTCAATTCGGGCCAGGAGCGCGCGGCGGTACTGACCTTCGATGTAGCCAATTCGGCCGCGACCTGCGCGGCCGTTGACAAGGTCCTCGAGGCCGGGCCGATTCAGATTCTGGTCAATAACGCGGGCATCCACGCCGACGCCGTTTTTCCGGCGATGACCAGCGCCCAATGGCACCGGGTGATCGACGTGACAGTCACCGGGTTCTTCAACGTCACCCAGCCGCTGCTGTTACCCATGATCCGCACCCGCTGGGGACGCATCGTCAACATCTCGTCTCTGTCAGCACTGATCGGCAATCGCGGCCAAGTTAATTACGCCGCCGCCAAAGGCGCGCTCAATGCCGCCACCCGTTCGCTGGCGGTGGAGGTGGCGAGCCGCGGCGTTACCGTGAATGCAGTCGCGCCCGGGATCGTCGCGACTCCGATGAGTGCACCAGCGTTCGACGAAGACGCGGTCAGCCGCCTGGTACCGATGCGACGGGCCGGCACGCCGGAGGAAGTGGCGAGCCTAGTCGCATACCTAGCATCGCCAGAGGCCTCCTACATCACCGGCCAGATTATCTCGGTGAACGGCGGCATCCTCTAATGGCGATCCGGCACTGACGTCATGACCGGTGCAGCGACCGAGGCACTCGGCGCCGTGCAGCGCGGCGAGTCGCTACTGTACGCGACGTTGCTGCAGCTCACCGTCATCGTGCTGGCCGGCCGCTTCGCGGGAATCGCCGCGCACCGGATCGGCCAGTCGGTGGTCATCGGCGAGATCGTGGTCGGTATTCTCCTCGGACCATCGCTGTTCGGCTGGGCCGCGCCCTGGCTGTACGACCGGGTGTTCGGCAGCCAGCCCCGCGAGCCGCTGCAGCTGCTGTCGAATTTCGGCCTGTTGCTGCTCATGTTCGAGATCGGACTCGAATTCGACTTCCGCCACCTGAGCGTGCGCGCGGGCCGCGCGACGGCTGCGCGCATCGCGGGCGCCTCGCTGGTTCTGCCCTTTGTGCTGGGGTACGGAATCGGCTACTGGCTTGCGCCGGCGGTCGCCCCCGGCCTGCCGCGCTTGCCGTGCGCGCTGTTCGTCGCGACCGCCTTCTCGATCACCGCGCTGCCGGTGCTGGGCCGCATCCTTCTGGAACTCGATCTCGCCCAGACGCGCCTCGGGGTGCTCGCGATCAGCGCCGCCGCCATCAACGACGTAGTCGGCTGGTTGCTGCTCGCGATGCTGACCGCCTTGTCGCTGTCGCAGTTCGACATCACGGTGTTCGTCCTGCGAGTTGCGGCGGTGGGCGCGTTCACCGCGGTGGCCGTGGTGCTGGTGCGCCCGCTCCTTCGGCGCGTGATCCGGGCGGCCGCGCCGCGCCCAGGCTCGCTGTCGCCGAGCCTGTTCGCCGGGCTGCTGGCGGTCGTGTTCATCGCGGGAATGATCACCTACCGTCTGGGTGTGTTCGCGATGTTCGGTGGATTCATGATGGGTGTGATTCTGTACGACGAGACCGACCTCGTGCGCGCCTGGCGCGATCGCGTGGGCGCGTTCGTGGCCGTCTTTTTCATGCCCATCTATTTCACCTACACGGGCCTGCGCACGACCATCGGCAGTCTCGACGGGTTCGCGGACTGGACGGCGTGTGCGGCACTGGTCGCAGTCGCCACCATCGGCAAACTGGGCGGCGCCTATCTCGCCTCGCGCTCGGCGGGGCTACGCCGTGCGGAAGCCGCGGCGCTGGGATTCATGATGAATACGCGCGGACTGATGGAGCTGGTCGTGCTCAACGTCGGGCTGGACCTGGGCGTGATTTCCTCGCGGTTATTTACCATGCTGGTTCTGATGGCGATCGTAAGCACGGTCATCACGACCCCCGCCCTGCGCCAGTGCCTGCGCCGGGCCGGCTACTCGCCGGCGGGCCGGTTGGCGCAATAGCGTGCGCAAGGTCACAGCCTCGTGGTTCACGGCTGGTGTGACCGCGCGTTGCGCGTGAATATGCTGTTATGTCGGCATTCGGCTCATGCGGACGCACGCGGTGACTACGCAGTTCTTACTCAGGAATAGCCTGACGCCAGCCCGGCAAGTTCTGGCCGCGCGCGCCCTGTCACCGTTGCTGTGCCTGTTGCTCCTTGCGTACGGTCTGTCGGCAAATGCGGACGACGAGCAGGCCACGAGCGCTTTCAAGCGCGACGCGGTTGCGTTCGGCAACTACGTCAAGGCGCACGCCCATGCTGTCGGCGACGCAGTCAGCCACGACGCCAAGGTTGTCGGCCACACCGTGGCCGAGGGTGCCAAAAGTGCGGGACACGCCGTCAGCGACGGCGCGAAGAAGGTCGGGAAGAGCGCTAGCGACGCTGCCCACAACGCAAAAAGCGCTGTGACCCATAAATAGAAAAGCGTGGATTTTTGCCTGGCACCTCAGGCGACGCACCCGCGTCGACAGCACCGACGATCCTGCCAGGTTTCGAGCTAGCTAGCGGAGTGGCTGCGTCGGTTGACGTCGTGCGCTCGGCAGGCATGTTGTTCGCGCGTGCTTTTTAATCCCGCGGAAGCGAAAACCGATCGTGCAGCCAGGTGGCGATGTCGGTAACCTCGGGTCCGCACACCTGATGCTGCATCGGATAGGCCTTCCAGGTCACCGCGTAGCCGGCAGCGATGAGCGCATCGCGAGAAGCGGTGCCAAGGTCGAAAGGCAGCACCGGATCATAGGTGCCGTGGCACATCAGAATCGGTATGCGGCGGTTCGCGGCACTCGCCTCCGCCGACAGGCGGCCACGGCACGGCAGATAAGTCGACAGCCCCAGCACGCCGGCCAGCGGCTCCGGATAGCGCAGCGCCGCGTGCAATGCAATCGCCCCGCCCTGCGAGAACCCGGCGATCACCACCCGCGTTGAGGCAATGCCCGAAGCGATCTCGCGCGCGACCAGGTCGCGTACGAATGCGCTCGAGGCGGTGATGCCTTGCTCGTCCTCTACGCGGTTGGCACCGAATCCGACGACGTCGTACCAGGCCCGCATGCGCATGCCGTTGTTGATCGTGACCGGACGGACCGGCGCGTGCGGAAAGACGAAGCGCACCGCGAGCGTATCGGGCAGCTGCAATTCGGGAATCAGCGGCACGAAGTCGTTGCCGTCAGCGCCCAGCCCGTGCAGCCAGACGACGCTGGCCTGAACCGCAGACGCCGGCATCAGCGTCACACCCTGCGGGGTCTCGAGTTTTCGATAGTTCATGGATATCCCAGAGCCTCGAAGCTGTCCGGTCACCGCTCAAGTGTCGATTCAATGCGCCGGTCGGGCACCAGCCAGGCCAGGGCGATGGCTACATAGATGGCGATCGCCGCCCAGCGACTGACGAAGGCGATTGGTACGGCAGCAAAATACAGCGCCAGCGAAGTCTTCCCTTTCCAATCACGGCCGACGGCGCGTGCGAGACGCGACTGCGGGCCGTCACGCAGAATAATGGCCTTCTGCAGGAGGGTGTAGGCGATGGCGGCCATGCCCAGCACGACGCCGTAGGCAGCGATCGGTGAGGCGGCGAAGTGCGTTTCATCCATCCACCGGATCACGAACGGGATCAGACTCATCCAGAACAAGAGATGCAGGTTGGCCCATAGCACGCGACCGTCGACATGCTCGGTGATGTGCAGCATGTGATGGTGATTGCTCCAGAAGATTCCGACGTTGACGTAGCTGATCACGTAAACGATGAACACCGGTGCCGCCTCTATCAGTGACGCGGCGTCCGTGCCCTGCGGTACGTGCAGCTCAAGCACCATGATGGTGATGATGATCGCCACCACGCCATCAGTGAATGCTTCCAGACGAGCGGGAGACATTGCAGCGTCAGGTGCTCACGCCAGGTGCATTTACACCGAACGCGCGGCGCGCAGGCGTTCGAGCGCGGCCGAGGTCAGCGCGCCCAACTGGGACCGTTGTTCGCCGTGCGCGTCGAAATTATCCGGTCGCAGCCAGGTCCGATAAGCGGCATCGAGTGCCGGCCATTCCTCGTCAATCATCGAGTACCACGCCGTATCGCGGCTGCGCCCCTTGACGATCACCGCGCGACGGAACAGGCCTTCGAAGGTGAATCCGAACCGAAGCGCAGCCCGGCGTGACGGCGCATTGAGCGCGTCGCACTTCCATTCGTAGCGGCGGTAGCCCAGGTCGAACACATAGCGCGCGAACAGCCAGTTAGCCTCGGTCGTGACCCGCGTCCGCGCGATTGCCGGACCCCAATAGATGCTGCCGATCTCGATCGCGCGATGCTCGGCAGTGATCCGCATCAGCGTCTGGCGACCTTCCGCACGGCCGGTGCTGAGATCAATGACCGCAAACACCAGTGGGTCTTCCGACGCGGCCGCGCGCGTGAGCCATTGGTCGAAATCCGCCACCGACGCGGGCGGTTCCTCGAACAGATAGCGGAAGCGGCGCGCCGCATCTGGCGGCGTTGAAGCGGCATATAGTGCATCGCGATGCCGCTGTGGATCGAGCGGCTCGAGCCGGCAGTACTGGCCGGCAAGCGTGACGCGCTCAGGCCGCGGCGCCGGACGCGGATCGGGAACGCGGGGCCCGATCGGCAGGCCGGTGGCGGGGTCGATCTCGCGCGGAATCTGC
>Ga0187780_10000767_pt1 | contig 23882 bp, 24 predicted proteins | sample 1015_Q2_SP10_20__FD_132429 | JGI IMG/M metagenome (GOLD analysis project Ga0187780, IMG submission 132429) | Tropical peat soil microbial communities from peatlands in Department of Meta, Colombia - 1015_Q2_SP10_20_MG | ecosystem: Environmental > Terrestrial > Soil > Wetlands > Peat | place... | reverse complement strand
GGATGAAACGGCTGACCCGCGCGGAGCAAGGCCGAACGTGGTCGATGACAGGCCTGCGGGAGACCAAGGTGGGCCGCTTAGCTGAATCCCGTCTAGAACAGGAGGAGGACTACGGCCGAATACGCGTCTGAATCCTGACGGAGGGAGTAAACCTCCCTCCGTCGGGGTCTTTGGCAATCAGGACCCCGAGATCTTCGAAGTGCCGCCGGACTTGGTCACGCGGTAAACGTGGTCCGCCATCGACTCGAGTTCTCTTTCGTGCGACACCAGGATGACCTGTCTCGAGTCCAACTCCTCCAGCAAGTCCCTCATCTTGTAGACCTGTTCCTTGCTGAATCCGTCGGTGGGCTCGTCCAAGATCACAAGTTCGGTCTTGGCCGAGATGTCCTCCCGAACCACGGAATTGAGGGCGAAGCGGTAGGCGAGTGCCATACTGGTACGCTCACCTCCACTCAGGGCCTCGTAGTCCTGCTCGAATCCCTGGCGCTCGAAGACAGGCGAAAAGTCCTCTTTGACCCTCACTGTCAGGTCCCGGTCGTCAACGAGGGTCGTGAAGAATCTCTGGAAGTGGTGATTGAACCTCGAGTTCGCCTGGGTCAGAGTTTGCTCTTCGATCATCCCTATCGTTGGAAGGAAGAAACCATGCAACCACCCCTCGTAACTACCAAGGGTCTGCGCCCGTGACCTCAGTGCCTCCTTGGACGCGATCGTTTTCAGCAGCCCCTCGCGCTCTCGCGTCACGTCCTCACGGTGTGTCCTTGCTTGCGCGACGGCGATGCCGGCGTTCCTGGCGTCGACACGCGCCGTGGCGAGATCTCCATCCAGCTTCGCGAGCGACTCCGAGAGCCTCGTGATAGAGGAAACTTCGCCCTTCGCTGCCTCCAGTTCCCTCCGTTTCTCGTGGAGGTCCCTCCTCAGGACCTCCAGTTTGGCTCCGACACCCTTGACCTCTCTTTCGATGTTCGTCTTCTCCTTGGCAAGAAGGAATGCGGCCCGCTCCGCTTCTTCGAAGTCGCGGGCTTCTTCGACCTCTTCGACGAGCCTAGAGACCTGCGCCTCAAGGACTGCGATTCCGCTGGACAATTCCTCTGACTCCTCTTGCGCATGGTTGGATCTCTCGAAGTTCGGGGGAATCCGCTGGCCGCAAACCGGGCACACCCCCTTCGAAGTCAACTCCCTCATGTCCTCGAGCTGGGATTCTAGGACCGCTTTGGACTCCCTGCGCCCCTGGAGCTCATTCCTCGCTGCTCTGAGCTGGGCGTCCAGGGCGTCGTGGCCCCCCGGGGGTCTGTGCCTCGAACCGAAGGCTTCCAGCTTGAGGTTGATGTCGGCCTGAAGTCGTTCTTGCAGCTCGCGGAGCCTCTCCGACGACTCTCCCTCTTCCGCTTCGAGATCGCTGACCATTTCTTCGATGACGGGAATTCTCCTGGTTACGGCATTGACCTCTTCGCGTTTGTCTCTCAGCCCCCTCCATCTTGACTCTAGGTCCTGGACCAGCTTGGCAGTTCTTGCCTCTGCCGCCTCTAGCTCGGGAAGCCTCGATTCAAGGTCCTCCAGGGCCTTGGACCTTTCCCTTAGATCCTCCTTGGCCTCTTCCAAGTCGGCGCTGGCCATTTTCAGTCCGCGGGAGGTTTCTCCCACCTTCCTGGCGACCAAGTTGGAGTTGTCTGCCGCGACTTCGTAGCTTTGGACCCCCAGGACCCTCCTCAGGACTTGGAAGCGGGTCTCCACGTTCTGAAGCAGAATCTCTTTCATCTGCTCCTGCGGAGTAAAGACGGCGTACCTGTAGACCAAGCTCTCCGCTCTGGGATGAGTAGGTTCGTTGAACCGTAGTATCCCCACCACCCTTTGTTTCAGGTCGCTCGGGGAGAGGCTTTCCCTCGCACTGTTGGCCACGATTGAACAGTTCTCTTGTACGACGTCTGACCCTCGCCTCCGCAGCCCCCTTCTCACCGTGTACTCCTTGCCGTCAGCGAGGAAGGTGATCTTGACATGCCCGTCGTTCTTGCCTTCGCTCAGGAGGTGCCCTCCTTTCAAGTCGCTCAGGCCGAACAGCGCGAACTCGATCGCATACAGTAGCGTGGACTTACCGGAGCCGATGTCCCCTTCGAAGAGGATGACACCTTCTGGAAGTTCTACATCGACCTCCTCTCCGTCGTTGTAGCTGCGGATGTTCTTGAGCTCAATCCGCTTTAGAAGCATCACTCCGTCTCCTCCGCCAGCCCGAGAGCGTGAAGGCCGTCCTTCTCGATGCGCGACTGGTAGTCGCCCTTGTTCTCATTCTCGAGCCTGTCGGCCTTCATGGCCTTCAGGAGCTGCAGGGAAAGGGCTACTCCTTCGTCGCCCCTGAGCCCAGCCACCTCCGATTTCACAGTCGTGATTCTTTCGCGGAATAGTTCGCTCTCGGTGACCTGCGCAGGCTTCGGGGGGAGAGTGGGCCTGGACAGATCGGCGGAAGAAAGTCGGCTATAGTTCGAAAGAATAGTGATGGGTGCGGCGGCAAGAAGCTGTTTTCGGACCCCTGCAAAGTCGATTTCGGATGTCTTTCCGCTGGCCAGCGTGCCATCCACAGTGAGGAGGACGACCTTCCTTCCAACGTTCGCGCTTCGGGCCAGGGAGATAAGGCCATCCGAAACCTGACTCGACGACTTGCCTTTGGCCGAATAGTGAAGCTCCACGACGTCGCACACCTTCACGGGGACGAATTGCACGTTTCTGACATCGTCATCGAAGTCGACAAGGTAGAAGCCCCGCTCTTCGCCGTGGGCGAGTGGAATCAGCTCTGTGTATTCGGTCGCGAAGATGGGACCGGGATAGGCGATGTTCCTTCTCCCAGGCATCGACCGGACCTGCCGGCTATGGACGTGCCCGCCCGCGTAGTAGTTGAAGCCTGATGGGAGCGCGGACGCGCTCATGCCTTCCATCTTCTCAAGGGAGGGAGGCAGCATTTCCTCGAGGCCGCCGTGAAACATGAAGATCTTGAAGCCTCGTTCCTCCTCCAGGGCGGCCCGCTCGAGAAGCCTGTAGTCTTCCCTGTCCAAGGAGAGTTTCTTTCCCGAGATTCCGCAGATCTTCGCTCCCGTTGGATCGCGCAGGAAATCGAGCCGCAACCGGCCGTCCTCGACCTTCCCCTTCTCTGCCACTGAGAAGAGCCCCGCGCTCTCTAGCACGTCGACTATGGAGGCGTAGTTCGGGCTGAAGTCGTGACTGCCGTAGACGACGTAGAATCTGAGCCCGTTCTCCTCTGCCCGTTTCATCTTCAACGTGGCTCTTCGCACCGACGCCAAATCCGGGATGTTCGAGTCGAAGATGTCGCCCGAAATAACGATGAATTCCACGGATTGCGACATGCATGTGTCGATGGCGGCTTCGAATGCTCTCAGGAGCAGGTCCTTCAGTTCCGGCTGCCTGAAGGCGCCGATGTGGATGTCCGACATGTGCGCGAATCTGTGCATCGTCCTGCAGCGCAGTTCACGTCGATATTTATCGATAGACTGGGAACTGAAACTGGAGCCAAGCAGTTTAAGAGCGAATGCCGCATCAAACCCTGGATCCTTGCCGAGGCGCATCTCGTGGCTCTCCGATGTAATCCCGCCGTCCGTGACTGGGCTGGAGGAAGAACAGGCGAGGTCCATCGAAGTTGTGGAGAACCCTCCGGCGTGGATGTGTCTGCAGTGCAGGGGGGCGAAGCTCCTCTGTGGAAAGCCGAGGTGCCCAATCATCGTCAAGGCGCAGGCGATGGCCAAGGTCGGGGCGTCGCTCTCCTCCGAAATCGGGGGCTCTTCGCCCCCGGGAGTCTTCGTGGGGAGGCTTGGTTACCCGAAGGTGTCGATCGGCCCGATGGTTCCACCCACATTCGGAGACACCTCCATTCTCGATACCCCTGAAGAGTGGCTGGGGAAACCCATCGACCAAATCGTCGACTACAGGTACTCGCTGATACGGGGGAACGTCAGGGCCAACGTCATCGACGCCAGGGAGCCTGGAAGACTGCTTGCCAGTCTGCAGGAGCTCGCGATGGCGAGCCGTCCCGTGGACTCAGAGCTGAGACTTACGAAGGCGCCTAGAAGGATCTTGACCCTGAGCGAGGACACCCAGCCGTTCGGTCCATCTGCGCCGATGGACAGATTCAAGATGGGAAACGCGACCTCCGACCGTCGAATAGAGACAGCATACTACGATCGGGATCTAAAGGCCGTGGACGCGGTCTCCGAGTTGTACAGAAAGGGGGTCCTAGTGACCAGAATTCAGAAGGCGTTCAGTCTCGGGATGTTTGGAGGCGGCGCCCGCCGGAAGATGGTCCCGACGAGGTGGAGCATAACGGCAGTCGATAGCACGATAAGCCAGGCGGACCTTGAGAAGGTCAAGCATAACCCGACCATAGACGAATTCCGCGTCTACAGCTTCAACGTCTATGACAACCAGTATGTGGCGATTCTTCTCCCTGAACCCTGGAGGTTCGAATGGATAGAAGCGTGGTTCCCGAACACGACCTGGAACCAGTTCACCAGCGAGCCCTACATGATCGGCGACTACGAGGAGTTCTTCGGGAGGACTAAGTACGCGAAGGTCGGAGGCTGTTACTACTCGACCAGACTGGCTGTGGCAGAGGCGCTCGACCGGGAGCGCAGGCAGGCGGCGGCTGTAGTCCTAAGAGAGACCTACCCTGGGTTCATCATGCCACTGGGAGTCTGGAACATCAGGGAAAGCATAAGGACAATGATGAAGCAGCCCTACGAAAGACACGAAGCGTTTCGCGGTGCGATGGACTCTGCGCTGTCCAAGCTCAGGATACCAAGGCAGAAGTGGATGAGAGAGAGCGTGATAATCTCTCGGGAACTCTCCCAAGCCAAGATAACCAGCTTCTGAAGTATGCAATGTTAATGACGTGGGGATTCTAATGGGGTGCATTGACGAGGAAGCTGTTCTGGGAGGACATGTACCAACGTGTGTTTGACGCGAAGGTAGAGACCTCCGAAGGGAACATGGTGGTATTGGACCAGACGGCCTTCAATCCCCGCGGAGGTGGGCTCGTCTCCGACACGGGGACCATCAACGGCATCAGGGTCGTTGAAGTGATCAAGGAAGGGGACGACATCACACACCATCTGGAGGCAGGAATGAATTGGAAACGTGGCGATGCCGTATCGGGGGTTCTAGACTGGGAGCGAAGGCACCGAATCATGCGGATGCACACTACCGCGCACATCCTCAGCTCTGTCGTGAACCGAGAATCGGGAGCGCTGATTACTGGAAACCAGATCAATCCGGACGAATCCAGGGTCGATTTCAATCTGGAATCCTTCGACAAGGACAAGATGTCGGTCTACATCGATAAGGTGAACCAGGCAGTCCAACGCGGTCTCGAAGTCAGAACCTACTTCATGAAGCGGGAGGAAGCAACGACGATCCCTGGGCTCGTGAAGTTAGCGAATGCGGCTCCTCCTTCGCTCGACATATTGAGAATCGTGGAGATAGGGGACGTCGACACCCAAGCGGACGGCGGAGTTCACGTGAGGAATACGAACGAAATAGGCACCGTTGTGGGGCTCAGAACAGAGAACAAGGGAAAGAGCAACAGGAGGATGTACTTCACTGTCAGGTAGGCCCCCTGTTGGCCACCCGGAGGGGCCGCGACACTGTCAATGGTTAATAACTCGACCCTGACGAATTGGCCACTTGCTTTTCGACGTGGGGATCTTCCTCGCGGCATCGGGGATAACGACCCTCGAGCTGGTCGAAGCAGCCGCGGTGGGTCTTGCGCTCTATGCTGAATCCGGCAGGGCGATTGCATTTCTCTTCGTGGCGGCCGGAGTGCTTGTAGTCATGATACCGACGCTTCTGGTTGGTGGCCTGATCTCGGCGCTGCCCGGGGTCTATGTCAGACTTCTGGGAGGGGTGTTGCTCCTTTATTTCGGACTTAGGCTCTCAAAGAGCGCCCGCAGGTCAGTTGTCGTCAGCAGGACAACGGGCTTCAAGAGTGAGGTCTTCGAGCGAGGCGTGATGTATACCGGCTTCTCCGTGGGCGCAGTCGAGGCGTTCGAAGCTGCAATCGTCTTGGTGGGTCTTTTGCCTGTGAACTTCGCATCTGCGGGAGTCGGCGTAGTTGTCGGCACAGTCATCGTAGTCATCTCGACCTACGTGCTCCGGACGCAGGTCAGGAAGGTGAAGCAGGCCAACATGAAGGTCGTCGTTGCCGGCCTTCTCCTCTCGTTCTCTGCGTTCTGGTTCGGAGAGACAGTCTTCCCGTCGATTGGCGAGCAGGAGGTGAGCGACCTGCTTCTGATACCTCTATTTGCAATCTTCGCCTCATCTGTTTACTGGTTTGCAAACAGACCGATCACAGCGACAACCCCCGAACCTCTGATGCAACAGCAATAACAAACGTAGGATGAGGGCGCGCCCCGGACTCCTCTGCGCCCTACCTTCTCCTTGCCATCCAGACTGGCATCCTCTTTGCAGTACAGTTGCCGCAGAAGGTCTTCATCGTCCGTGTTGTCTCGTCGAATACCGTTGTGCAGTGCGACATGCAGACCTGGATTCCACACTCAGCGCAAGCTGCCACCGCATGACCTTTGCAGACCGAACACCTTGCCGTTCACTTCACCCCCAATTTCTCTTGCCCAACGGGCGCACGATGGGGCCACGGCGATGCCTCGAAAGTCCTCGGAGCGGCGACAGGTGCGGAGTTGGTGCGGTTTGTACGCCATGCTTCTGGTTATTAAACAGTAGCATCATATCGGCAGTCTGATTTCGCCGTCGTATCTCTTCATGCCCCTGGACATCAATGACTTGGCAATGTCGTCTGTCTCCTCCTGTGGGAGCCAACCCGAGATAGCCTTGGAATTCCCTTCGCCATCGCAGATGACCACCGCCGCCGTGGAGCTCCTTCCACCAACGACTGCGAAGAGACTCTCCTCGCCGACGGGAGTCCAGTCTTGGCTTCCCATCTTCAGAAAGAGGACCGGAGAGGAAGGTCCAGCCACCTCTTGGAGGGCAATTATCGCCCTCTTCACACGTCTCCGCCCTTCTTGGACGGCAGTGAAGTAGTCCGTCACTGTCCCCCCAGATACAGGAGTGCGAACACCCCTAGGACGGCAAGCCCTAACCCCACGACCTGATTCCTCTCGAGGCGCTCCTTCAGGAAGGTCAGTGCGTACAGCGCCGCTACGGCGCCTCCCATGCCTGAGATCGCCGCTATGACTGGAAGAACGTCAGAGTCGAGAGACAGGCCGTAGTTGAAGGCGAGGAAGCCGACGGCTTCGAGGGCCCCCATCGTGAGAATCACCTTGGAGAGAGAGGCCTTGGTCGGCCTTATGTTTTCTCTGAGAAATGGCGCGGCCAAGATTCCGACGACGGTCCCCACTCCTCGCAGAAATACGACGGGGAGGACGTACCCAGCGGAAGGCGTCGCGTATCCGATGCCTACGTAGGCCAGGCCGAAGAAGATGGACGCAATCACTGCGGACGCCACTCCCACAGTCAGACCCGAGCCGCCTCCAGCGCTGCCACGTCGACGGAACTCGGAGAACCGAGCCGAGAGTAGGATGACTCCGACAACCACGCAGCCAATCAGGGTCACTCGCACAGGGGTCAGGACCACCCCCAGGAGTAGGACAGACGAGACCGTCGTGACAACGGGATAGGTGTAGGCAATGGGAGCGACCACGGACACTACCCCCTTGTGGAAGGCCCGATAGATGTGGACGAAAGCGGCGAAGTTCAGAATCCCGGCGGCCAGAAGTGCCAAAGCGGCAGAGGGCGTGAGGGAAGCCGACGGGGTGAGCACTGGCAGAAGAGCCACGAGGATGAGGAATGAGATGACGTGCATGTAGACTACGGCGTTGTAGTGGCCGACCTTCTCGGATTGACTCCTCGAGAGGTAGTCCGAGGTCCCCCAACAGAAGGCTGAGGCGAGACCGAGAAGAACTGGAAGATAGGACAAGAAAGAGTCGAGCTTCCCGCCTCGAGTGTGATGCGGTAATAAGCCCTGGGCTCCGCGCGTGGCAGGCTTAAGAGAGGTCTTGGCTTGGACTGTTTGGTTGAAGATAGACGTCGAGGTCGCGGCTGGGGCGCTCTCTGACCTGCCCCGCCTTTCTCGGCGGGCCGAGCAGTATGGGTTCGACTGCGTGTGGGTGAGCGAGACCAAGCACGACCCGTTCGTGCAGGTCGCACTCGCGGCTTCCCTGACTCGGTCGATCGGCTTGGGCACCTCGGTGGCGCTTGCATTCACCCGCAGCCCGACAGCACTGGCATATGCAGCCTGGGACCTTCAGTCACTGTCCGGGGGGCGCATTATTCTTGGTCTCGGGAGCCAGGTGAAGGGGCATGTTGAACGGCGGTTCGGAATGAAGTGGGATAGTCCTGCGCCAAGGATGAAGGAGGTGGTGGAATGCATTAGGGCAGTCTGGGCGTGCTGGCAGAATGGAACGAAACTGAACTTCAGGGGCAGGTTCTTCAGGCTCGACCTCATGATTCCATTCTTCAACCCCGGACGCATTGACAATCCCAAGATTCCAATCTATGTCGCAGGGGTCAACAGGGGCATGTACAGGGTCGCGGGAGAGGTGGGAGACGGCCTGCACGTCCATCCCCTGCACACGGTCAGGTACCTCAAGGAGGTCATGTCTCCGGGGCTATCGGCAGGCTTGGCGCGTCGAGGGGGAAAACGCGGGGAAATCGTAGTGGCGGCGTCTGTCTTCGCCGCCGTGGGGGAGCGAGACGAAGTCAGGAGGGTCAGGGGCATGTACCGAAGCCAGATTGCGTTCTATGCATCCACGAGGACATACAGGAAGGTCATGGAGTTGCATGGCTGGGGAGATGTCTGCGACAGGCTTCACGACCTCTCGGTGAAAGAGGAGTGGGATAGGATGGCGGCGGAAGTCACGGACGATATCCTAGACGAGTTCGTCGTCGATGGGTCTTGGAAAGAGATCGGAGGGATTCTTCGAAGAAGATACGGCGACATTGTCGACCGCGTGCGGCTCTATCTCCCTTTCGACGGAGACCCGAAGTGGAAGGCTTTGGTGCACGGGTTCAGAGCCTGACGCTAATCTCCATTGCGTCAGAGACGGAGTCGTCAGCGTTCAGTGGCACCTCGATAGTGCTGCTTGTGAACTTTCCCGAGTTCCTGACATAGTGTAGGTAGTCGGCCACCTGGTCGGCGAAGACTTTGACGTTATCGGCAACCACCACGGTCCCGGCGTGGAGGAGGGGTTCACAGGCCCGCATGTATTCCATGTACTCGTCCTTCTTGGCGTCGACTAAAACGAAGTCGACGGACTCACGGAGTCTCCTCAAGACATCCTTGGCATCACCAACCACGACCTGGACCCGGGCGGACAGGCCGGCTTTGGCTAGGTTGGACCGCGCCCTGGCGGCCATGTCCACGTCCAGCTCGACACAGGTTAGCACGCCCTCGTCTGGAAGGAGCCGTGCAATTCTGATGGCACTGTATCCTACGAGAGTCCCTATCTCGAGCGCCCTCGTCGGTGTGTGGTCCCGGACTACCTGGTCGAGAATCTCTCCCTTTTTCGGGCCGATTATCGGGAGTCCCTCTCTAGGGGCAGCACTTTCAATCGCCTTTAGTACCGCTGAGACGTTCACGTCGAGACCGAACAGCCCCTAGGTGTAAAGTTGTCGGAACCCTGGCGCGGCGGAATATTTTAGTAGCGGGCTCAACGGTTTCTCCGAGTCGAATGTCGACTGAAGAAGTGGACATCAAGGAAGTCCAGAGGCAGGTCTCAAAGATTGTCGACCCCGAAATCGGGATGCCCATTGTGGAGATGAATCTCATAGACAAGCTGGACGTCAAGGACGGCAACGTCGATGTCGAATACCATGCGACGACTCAGTTCTGCCCACCGGTTTTCGCGCTCAAGATATCGCAGGACCTCAGGGACGGCCTGATGCAAGTGAAGGGGGTCAAGAACGTGAAGGTGGTGGTCACGGGACACTACTTCGCGGACGCAATCAACAGGCAGGTCAACAAGCCCGCGCAGGCAGAGCCCGCTTCAGCGGGAAGTCAGACTGCCCAGAGCAGCTAGATCAGCGTCAGGGCAGCAGACAACGCTCCCAGGGTTGCCGACGTCTCGTCTGACGAGCCACACAAGACAACGGCGTCACCTTCTCGTGGCTTGAGCGTGCTCCTCAGCGTTGCCCAGGCTGGGCCCGGGAAATCCGCCTCGCAATCGTTCGAACCGTCGGGAATCACGAATTTCCCTCTTTTGACAACGTATGTGGTGGCTCCCACCGCCCCTGCCCTGACGGCCGAATCCCTTTGCTCGAGGCCCTTCTTGACCAGGCGTGCGGCACCCCGCACCACCAAGGCGATCTGAGCCCGGCCCAACGTGAGATGGGAATCGTCGAGCCGAAGCGGGTCCGACAGCTCTCGTCCTAGTGCCCTGTAGACACTCAGTCCGGACGCGGTGAGGTGGCATCCCGAAGCGTCGACTTGGGCGTATCTGCCGTCACGCAGTCTCTTCAAGACGGTCCTGACTGCGCCTTCTCCTAGCCCCACCCTCTTCGCCAGTGCGCCCCTGCCAATGGTCCCGCTGGAACCGATGACCATGAAGGTGAGGAGAAGGTGGGCCCTGTCGAAACTCGGAGACGGCCCTCTGGCGGGGATCTCTGTCAGCTCCATCAAGCTTGAAAGATCCTGGAACACACTCTTCGGTGGGGTTTGTTCGGTATAACTCGTTTTCCGCAGGTCGTCCGATGCCCTGCGCTTATATAGTGGATGGATTATCCAGCCAGCAATGCGCGGCGCGTCCGAAGTGGCGGTAGTAGCAACATTCAGCGCCCTCGCGGTGGGGTCGGACTTCGCACTGACTCCATACGTGAATGTGAAACTCATGGATACAATCGTCTTCCTAGTCGCGTTCTTGTTTGGCTTCAGGGCTGGCGCTGGGGTGGCCGTCGTGTCCGAGACTGCCTGGAGCATCGTTAGTCCTTGGGGGGCAGCCGGGGCAATCACCCCCTTCCTAGTCGGTGGAGAGCTCATTTTTGCGATAGCCGGTTGGTGGGCATCCAAGACGTGGAGAGATAGGTCAAAGCCGTGGGGAACGCTCGCGGTATTCATCGGAGCCTCGATGCTAGTGTGCGCCTTCCTCTGGGACTTCGAGACCAACGCTGCCACCGCTCTCTTGGCCTACTGGCCAACTCTCACCCTGAAGGATATACTGGCCACCGAGGGGTACGGGTTGCCGTTCGCGCTGGTTCATGAGGTGGCCGACTTTCTGCTCGGGATGGCCGCCGCGCCCGCAGCAATTCTCACGATCTCAAGGGCAAGGTATGTGAACAAGTAATGACTACAAGGGAGGTGCTTTACGGCGTCATCGTTGTTCTCCTCGCCGCCCTGGTTGCGAGTTCTTCGCTGGCGGCCTACTACTATGCGCAATACAACCAGGAATCGAATGTGGCGGCACGCGACTTGGCAACGGCCCGAAATCTCATGTCAAGGTATGGCGGGGCAATGACCTCAAACTTGCTAATCGACTTCGGCAACGGGACAAGACATTGGTACAACGGCACGCGTGTTGAGCCAGGGTGGAACCTTTACACCGAGACCCTCGCAGCGACCGATGGTAACGTGAACGCCACATGTTGCGCATATGGGTCCCACTTCGTCACAGGAATCGGAGGAGTTCAGGGCACCCCGGAAGGGACAAAGTCGTGGTCGGTCTGGACGTTCAACCGTACAAGCTCGTGGCAGGAGGCAAACGTGGGGGTCGACGAGATTGGTGTTTCCAACAATTCTGTCTATGCTTGGACGTTCTGTGCCTACGATCCGGTCTCCTACGCCCCGCTCTGCAGCCCCTAGCACTGCCTCGGTCAGCCCAGTCGGAGATGTTGGGATTCTGATGCAGCATTTGCAAGGCAAGCTAGGCGACTAAGTCGGCGGCGACGGGGGACCGGTCAGCCGACGGAGAAAAGCGTGGGAGGCCCCCTGAGTCTGAGTCCCCTCGGTCCATCAAGCCGAATATGCCTACGCCTGTTCATGGTTTGTGCGATCGGGAGGAGTTCAATTGAAGGCGGGAATCAACGAAACCTGACCATCAGCTCAAGTCAGGGTGGCCACGCGCAAGGTCTAAAACCGCATCCTCGTCCTCCCATCTGAGACGGCCCCCTAGATGTCCTGGCCCAGAGACAGCTCCGACATCCGTTTCAAGGCTCTCGTTGTTGCTACGATCCTCGACGCGAGGCCTGAGGAGGCGATCTCGATTCTTTCAAAGCATTATCACGTAACGACCCCCAGACTCTCCGTGGGCGTCTTCGAGGGAAGAACGAAAGGGGTTGCGGCCGTCTATTCTGTGCCGCGTAGGGAAATCCTTGCCGCGAAGCGCGAGTATCTATATGACCCTTTTGTCATTATTCACGAATTCTACCATCACCTAAGGTCCACGAGCGGACGTCACAGAGGTACTGAGCGGCAGGCGGACGAGTTCGCCGCCGACTACATCAGGGCGTTTCAGAGCGGCACGGTTGCGCTTCGCTAGAGGCCGACTGCCGACCAGATGCTTTCGTCGTCGTCGAGGAGGACGAAACCACACCTGTCGCATCTGGCCCCCTTGATGACTGTGGGTTGCGTGCCGGGGATGGTACGGCTGTATTGGACCATCTGTCCAGCATGGCACCGCTCGCAAATCAACGCCCTTCCGCCTTGAGAGGAAGGTATTAAGGGTCGGGGCGCCCGGCTTGCAACAGACTTGCCTGGGAGGCCCAGAGCATGAGAGGAGAGCGAGTGGTCTTCAATTCATCGGACACGTCGGCTGAGAAGTGCGTATTCTGCAACATAGTGTCGGGGAGGGCGCCTTCGAGAATCGTCTATCAGGACGACAGTTACATAGCATTCTTGGACGCATTTCCCTTCTCCAGGGGCCACACCTTAGTCTGCCCCAAGAGGCACGGTGTTACTGTCTGGGACATGAAGGAGGAGGAAATTGCGGGACTCTTCAGGGTGGCTTCGAGGGTCTCCAAGGCGGTGGTCAACGCCGTGGGGGCAGACGGGTTCAGATTCGTTCAGAACAATGGCGAAGCCGCCAACCAGGTCGTCGCCCATGTCCACGTTCACGTGATTCCAGTCAGCATGGAATCGCGTGGCAGGATCTCAGAAAGAAGGCAGCTTCGTCCTGACGAGATGGAGGCCACGGCCGAAGAGATACGAAAGCGGATGCAAACAGACTCGCAGTCGTCGGCCAATGGGCAATCCTGAAGCCCTGAGCGAAACAGCTGTGGAGCTCGCCTGGTAAATAGATGAAACGCGAGGGTGTTCAAGAGCATGGTACAGCCGGGCTCCGGGCGTTCAAAAACGCAGGTTCAAGGGATGAGCGCCTGAACGTGCAGTTGTGAATACGAGAAACAGCGCGATACTCTCAGGAGTCGCGGCCCTAGTTGTGGCCCTCGGCATCGTGGGAGTGTCGATGCTTTCAGGCGTGCCAATAGTCAGTACACTAGTCAACACGACGCAGCCCAGCAGCCCTCCAGCGAGCACCACCCAGGGCGCCCTTCCAGGGACCCTCACCGTCCTGCTTACCGACCCACCTCACGTGCCAGCGGGGGTGACCGCAGTCTACGTGGACTACTCGGCCCTTGCAGTGCACGTTTCGGGAGCGGGCAACAAGAGCGGCTGGACCAGGCTTTCGAACAGTGGAACCATAGACCTGATGTCAACCGTAAACTTCAGCCAAACCATAGCCGCAGTCAAAGTCTCCAGCGGAACATACAATGCCCTTAGCTTAAACGTCACCTCATCCGCGGTCACCTACAACGGGAAGAACTACACCGCATTCGTTGTGGGCGGCTACGTGTTCATCCCCATCGCTGGCGGGGGCGTTCAAGTCAACGACTCGAAGCCAAGCGCTACAATCGTAGACATCTCTCCCCTCGTCATGAACATCGGAAGCCAATCCGACCTGGAGTTCGTGGTCAGGTCGACGGCCGTTGCGTGGCCGGTGCCGCCAGGACAGGTCACCGGACAGATGCAGCATGAAGGGTTCAGGTTCCCGCTAGTCGGCGCCAAGTGGTGGGAACGGTTCACCCAAAACGAAACAGCCAACCTCGAGGTCACGAGCGCCTCCCTGTCGTCGAACCTACTGAGCGTCTCGGTCACCGGCGGCTCTCAGAGCACTGTGATCAGAATGGTGATCCTATCACCACTGGCACAGACCCTGGGAAACGGCCGGATGTGGCATATGCCAGTCGGGCTTTCGAGCGCGGCCATCTTCGCGGTCGAGGCGAACGGCTCCCTAGTGCCGTTGCGGCAGTTCGTCAGGGTCAACCTTCCGGCAGGCGGCGACCAGGCCCTCCACGACATCGGCGTTGGACTCTTGAGCGGAGGCTACAATCTGACCGCCGGCTCCTCGGCTACCTTCAGCTACAGCGGGCCAATCGGTCTCGGCTACGAGTTCCCGAGAATGATGCAGACCTCCGTCGAGTCTGGGCAGCAGTACATGGTGACTGTCATCGGCACGGACGCACTTGCAAGCCAGGTGGTTGTGGCAAAGTAACTGCCACAACCGCGCCCCTTTTTTCCTAAGGCTTTCTGAAGGCTCTACGCCGAGAGGTCTTCTTGCTGCCTTTCCGCCAGGATCCCGACTGGAATTTCGGGGAAGCTCTCACGCATCTTCTGCTCCGCGATGGCAGCGGCCTCTTCCAACACCTTCTGGGCGTCTTCGTTGGCGGCATCGAAGTTGAGGGACAGACCGCCCGTGGCTCCGGCGTCGACAAGGACGGTGCTGAGCAGATCCGAAATCTCCCCGATTTCGCCGTCTGCCTGGGGCAGGGCGGTTCCAAGGGTCTCCTTCATGCTTCTGATTACGGAGACAGCGGGTGCAAGGGTATTCGCGATCTCCCCAAGGTCTGTTATCGTGCCGAGCCTGAGTGATATCTGTTCGAGCGCCAGCTGGGCCTGCGTGACCATCTTGCCCATCTTCCTCACTTCCGTGAGCTCGTTGGCGAACACCGCGGCGTGCTGGGTGTCGTGTCTCGCAAGGGCCGATACTACGGACTTGAATATGGTGGAGTCGCGCTGCTTTATTCTGTTCACGGTTGCGTCTAGCTGAGAAATCAGGACGCGAATCTGCCTGTCAGCCTGCTCGATCTGGGACTTCAGGGGGCGCGGGGCATTCACGCTCCCTCTGATTCTGCCGATTAATCCAGGGCCTTGATCCTTCTTCTCCCACTTCTCTGAGAAACCCAATTCGGACACGTTTTGAGGGTTGAACTTCTATATCCCGCCCGCTCAAAACTGGATGCCAGTCTGAGCAAAATTAGTTGACGTGACCGCACCAATGTATCATCCTTAAAACGCGCCAGGAGAATGCATACCCTCGTGAGCGCTGCCGGCAGAGAAGAGATGAAGTGCCCAAAGTGTGGGAGATATGAGCTCCGCGAGACGGGGGAGGGCGTTCGATGCAGGGTCTGCGGGTACGCTTTGTCTCCCGGTGAAGTCGACAAGTACAGGCTCTTCCGCCTTCTTAAAGAGGAGTCGCGAAGGAAGGCATAGAGACTCTGAGGACTGTTGCCTTCGCGGCCCTGCTAGTCGCACTTATGGCAGCGGCATTGGATTTATCCTCCGCCTACGCGCTAGCCGAGGGAGGCGAAAGCGCTGGTACTGGAGACCCCCTCGTGTTCGCGCTATGCCTTCTTGTCCTGGGAGCCGTGGCACTCCTAACGGGCGTGGCCGCTATCCTCCCCATGTTGCGGGAAAGGACGAGGCAAGCAGGCCTTGCGATGGAGGTCTGCGGCGTGGCGATGGCTGCGGTGAGCGCCTGGGCTCCCATAATGGCCCCGGTCATGGGTTTCGCGATGCTAGCGGTCGGGGGGTTGATGGTCCTCAGTGGCGCACTGATGCAACGAAAGACCTCAGCGGTGCCAAGGGTTTAACTCGGCCGCGGAGCAAGTCTTGACCCAATGTCGGTCAGGGTGAGCCCGATCTCCAGAGGGGCAGCCCTGTTGATAGTGTTCGTCGGTCTCTTCACCATAGCCTACATCAACGACGTTGCAGGGATTGCCTTTGTAGCACTGGGCATCATCCTTTACTGGTTGCTCTACAGATTTGCGCGCAAGGTCAGGCGCGAAGTCGAGGGAAAGGGGCCTAGGAACCCCGGCTGACGGCTTCTCTCAGAGGCCGAAAGCGCGCCTTCAGGTTCCTCTCCCATATCGCGGTGGCCAGAAAGCCGCCGAGGAAGCCGCTGAACACCCCCCAGATGACTATTGGGACATAGACGAAGTAGAACAGAGAGGGATTGTACTGGACGATTCCCAAGGAGATGCTCGTGTAGGCGGCGAGGACCCCTGTAGTGATGCTGCTGAGACCCAGGGCCAACATCATGCGCCTGGCGCTGGCGTGGTCGCCCCTATCCGCCCTGAAAAGCGAACCGAAAAAGTCGACCTGGAAGCCGTAGAGCAGCGCAACGACTAGACTGAACGGGAAGAACGAAGCCTTCACCACCGACTGGAGCAGACCATTGACCAACTCGGTGTAGGTCGCGCCCCCCTTCCCCAACAGGAGGAAACTCAACCCGAGCATAGGGGCCTCGATGATAATCAGGAAGTCTGCATAGGGAGGCTGGAGGGGACCCTTCACCACTGCTATCGCGACCCCGAGGAGGGTGGCAGTAGCCAGCTTTCGAGTGTCCATGATTGAAACACGGGCGGCTCCTCGCATACTATTTAACGCTAGTTATACACGGCGAATCTCCGATCCCTCGATGGCCGCCGGTCCGCAGTGTTTCGTTGCTTGCTCAAGTTCTTAGCCGGGCTGAAGGGCCCAGCAGACGCTACAGTGCCAGCGCATCGCGTCTAGATCGAGGACAGGAATCTTACCGTCTTGTCCCAGGCGTCCGCTGCAGCCTGTGGGTTGTGCCCCTCCCACCCAGGCCTATGGAAGGCGTGCCTCGCGTTGGGGTAGAGCTCTATCTCTACCCTCTTCTTGTACTTCGTCGCCGAGGGTAGGAAATGTTGGAATGCCCATGGGGTAACCCTCTCGTCGTCGCTCCCGAGGACGAGCAAGACAGGACCCTTGAGCCTTGCCAAGTCGTCTTCCTTCTCTATGGAACCGTAGTAGTCGACGCAGAAGTCAAGTTGAAGGTCGCATGCCGCCTGGAGCGCGAGGCCTCCTCCCATGCAGAATCCCATGCTTCCTACCTTCCTCACCCTCGCCTCCTTCCTCATTAGCTCGATACCTCTCGAGACGCCATCCAGAAGTAGTTCATTCGTGATGGATGTCCTAAGCTTGAAGCCGTCTTCGAGGGTCGCCGCCTTCCGACCCTTGTAGAAGTCGATTGCAGCAGCTGTGAACCCCTTCTCAGAGAGGCCTTTGGCAACGCCCTCGTGGTAAGGGGTGTACCCGAAGATTTCGTGGATGAGGACAACCCCCACGGAACCTGGCGCCTTTGCCAAGAAGAATTCCCAGTCTCCGACTCGCTCTAGCAGGGTGAAACCACAATTGGGGCCATTCTAAGCTATTTGAAGGCGACGGAAAGGCTCACCCCGGCCAATCAGAGCCCGTAATCACTTCTTGCTCTTTCTGCGGTGAGAAGGCCGTCGTCAACGTCGCGCCGAATTGATGAGCGCGGCCTGTCCCTTGGGTCTCCGTATCCTCCCCCTCCAGCCGTCCGTACCTCGACTTCGTCCCCTCTCCGAAGGACGAGAGTAGACTTCGAGGGGATGCGGGACTCTTTCCCACCGCGGCTCAGGACGACCTCGGTGGACCTCCCAGGCCCTCCTCCCAAGAGTCCCCACGGCGCGTGCATCTCTCGCTCGGCAAGAATCGTAAAGGTGGTCCGAGGGGCGAGCGCGCGGTAGCGCCTCACCAACCCCGACCCTCCCCGGAACCTCCCGGAGCCCGAGCTGTTGGGACGGAATTCGTACCTGGTAATCATCAGTGGTAAGGACCGCTCCACTTCCTCCACGGGAGTGTTCATCGTGTTGGTCATGTTGCACTGGATTCCGTCGATTCCGTCCTGGCCGTCTTGGCCGCCGAGGCCTACGCCAATTGTCTCGTAGAAAGCCCACTGAGAGTCTCCCTTCCCACCTCCAATCATGACATTGTTCATCGAGCCGCCGGCCGCGGCGGGGACGAGTTTGGGAGCCGCCCTTGACAGTGCTCGGTAGACCAGGTCTGCGTTCCTTTGGCTTGTTTCAACGTTCCCGCCCCCCACTGGATGAGGGGGGGTGGGGTTCAGAATCGTCCCCCGTGGGGCGGTGACTCGAATGGGGGCGAAGGCGCCGTGGTTGGCCTGGATGTCGTCACCGGTGAGTGTGCGGAGGACGTAGTACACGCCCGAGAGCGTCACGCCAAAGACCGAGTTGAGGGGGTAGTCGACCTGCTCATGGGTCCCAGAGTAGTCCACCCTGACGCCGTTGCGCCCGACCGTGATGGAGACTTTGAGCCGAAGCTCTTCCCCTTCTATCCCCTCGAGGACCTCCTCTGCCGCAAAGGAACCGGGCCGCAGGGCAGAGAGCCGTTTCCTGATCATCTTCTCCGAATGGGCGAACGAGTACTCCCCTGAGCTGGCGAAGGCCTCGAGGCCGTACTTCGAGATGAGCCCGTGGATCCTTCTCACCCCGGTGAGATTTGCGGCCACCTGGGCCCTCAGGTCGCCCCTCCTCTCGGCCGGGGTCCGCGAAGCCGAGGAAAACCCGTCCAACGCTTTGGCGATGAGCTGGCCTCTGCGTGTGAGGCGCGTAGGCTCGACGACGTGACCCTCCTCGTAAAGGGTCGATGACTTCATCGAGATGCTCCCGGGCACCTTCCCGCCTACGTCCGCGTGATGGGCCTTGTTCGCGGTGAAGGCGACGAGGGAGCCGGAGCTATAGACAGGGCAGACTACCGTTACGTCGTTGAGGTGTGTTCCGCAGACGTAGGGGTCGTTGGCCATCAACATCGACCCCTCCTCGAAGGCGGGACCCTTACTCTCGCACTGCTCGATTAGGTTCTTCATACCCCAGGGAAGGGAACCCAAGTGGACTGGTATGTGCTCGGCCTGCGCCAAGAGCCTCCCCTTGGCGTCGAAAATGGCGGCCGAGTGGTCCATCCTTTCCTTGATGTTCGGCGAATATGCAGCGTTCCTGAGCGCGAGCCCCATCTCCTCACTCGCGTAGGCCAGGGAGGCGCTGATAAGCTGGAGTGTCACTTCGTCGTGTTTCATCTTCGCAGCCTCGTGCCGAACCTCTCTATCTTCCACTTCCATCCCGGATTCACGACCAGGGTCGAGTCGTACTCCTCTATGATGCATGGACCGGCCCCGCCGTCCCCAGTGCGAAGCGAGTCGCGCTGTAAGGCGGGAGCGGTCCTGGTCTCCCCGGCAAACCAGGCCCTGCGGCTTGCAGTCCCGGCCGACTGGACCGCGGGGGGAGCGAGAACGGGCGGAACCGCTTTCCTCCGAACCACGGCCCTTACTCTGACGTTCACGACCTGGAGCCGGTCCTTGGTTGAGTAGCCGTAGACCTCCCTGTGCCTGCGGTCGAAGGCCTTCCTGAGGGCGTCTTCTCCCCTGTAAGGGAGAAGGAGCTCGTGGGACTGGCCTTCGTACCTGACCTCGACGCATCGGCTTGCCGTGAAAGCAAGGAGCCCCTCCCTCCTCATCTCCTTGGAAGCGAGTGCTTCGACCTCGTGAAACAATTCCTTCAGGGAAGCGGAGGTCCCGGGGACCGGGCGGATGAACGTCCGAGTCAGACTGGTGACGAGAAGACCGTACGCTGAGAACATTCCTGCGTGCACAGGGACGATTACCTCCCGCACTCCTAGGTCTTCGGCAAGGTCACAGGCGTGCACAGGACCCGAGCCCCCGAACGAGACCATCACGAACTCCCTCGGGTCCCTGCCCCGCTCAACGCTGACTATGGAGATGGCCTTCGCCATGCTGTTGTTGACGAGCCGGACGACCCCCTCCGCAGCTTCTTCAGGGGACATCCCAAGCCCGGCGCCTAATTTAGCTAGGGATTCGCGCGCGTATCCTGCGTTGATCGGCATCTCGCCTCCGAGAAGGTGAAGAGGGTTGAGGCGCCCCAGAACGACGTTCGCGTCGGTCACCGTCGGCTCCTTTCCCCCGGCGGCATAGCAGGCTGGGCCAGGGAAGGATCCCGCGCTTTGGGGGCCGGCCGCAAGAGCGCCGCCTTCGTCTGTCCACGCGATCGTTCCGCCGCCGGCGCTGACCTCTGCGAGGTCGATGAAGGAACCCCTCACAGCGTACCCGCTCCCCTTGATCGACCTGCCGCTGTGGGTCTTGCCTGCCGCCTCGAACTCTTCGACGATCTCGGGCTCCCCGTCGACTACGGCCCCGGCCTTCGCCGTGGTTCCGCCCATGTCGAAAGTGAGGACCTTGTCAAGAGAGAGGTTCCTGGCCAGCTGTCTCGACGCGAGCACACCGGCTGCGGGTCCTGACTCGATGGCTACGACCGGGTGGGTGGATGCGAATGCGGAGGTGCTCATCCCACCGTCCGAGTTCATCACGTAGAGAGGGGCAGATGCTCCGGTCCTTCGGAGAGAACGGGAGAGCCTCGAGAGATAGCCTGACATCAGCGGCACAAGGACGGCGTTGACTACGGTGGTGCTGGTGCGCTCGTATTCCCTGTATTCTCTATCTACCTCGGATGAAAGGCTGACGTTCCCCGTGAAACCGTGGTCGAGCAGAACGTCCCGTAATTCGAATTCGTGGATAGGATTGGCGTAGGAGTTCAGGAAGCAGACAGCCGCAGATTCGAAGCCCCGTTTCACGATAAGCTGGGCGACCTCCGAGGCGACCCGCCGGTCAAGCGGCTCCAGCACCTTGCCAGTGGCACTCACCCTGCACCTGACCGTGAACCTGTCCCTTCTCCTGACAAGGGGTGTGGGCCTCTTCGTACGAAGGTTGTAGAGTTCGGGACGGCGCTGCCTGCCTATCTCGAGCAGGTCCCTGAACCCCTCGTTGGCCACCAAGGCAGTCCGCGCCAGCCCAACCTTCGTCAACAGGGCGTTGGTGGCTATCGTCGTCGCGTGAGAGAAGAGGGAGGCACTTCTGGCTGCCGGGCCCAATCGCTCGATTCCCTTCATAATTGCCTCCGACTGGTCGGTCGAAGTTGGGACCTTCCGTACGTGGAGACCTGCCGAGTCGGAGAAGATGATGTCAGTGAAGGTTCCGCCAACGTCGACGCCGATTTCGTAACGCCCACGCCTAGGCATTCCCGTTAGGCCTGAGCGCCATCCTTTCTCTTTATACAGTATGCCCTCGGCCGCCGAAAGGGGCGAATTGCTCAGCGAATACGCGGGGATCTCGAAGCAGGCGAGACTGCTGGTCTACCTCAACTTCGTCCCCAGCATTGCCGTGGGCTTCATTTACACCGACCTGTCGTACTTCCTGCCGAAGATTCAGGGACTGCCGTCTCCCTGGCCCTGGCTCACCATAACAGTGATGGGGCTGACCCTCGTGGTGGAAAGCATCCCCTTCGGCATGATCGCTGACCGGTACGGCAGGAGACGGATGATGGTCCTGGGAACATCTGCGCGAGCCTGAGCCTGATTGGCTTCGCGCTGACTACCAACATAGCCCTTGTTCTCCTCGTGGCAGTCCTGGAGGGAACGGGCGAAGCTTCCTTCGCGGTCTCGGTGGGAGCGCTACTCGCGGAGAAGGCTGGGGACGAAAAGAGAACGGCGGCCTTTTCCTTGCTGGCGTTCCTAGGCTGGATAGCCGGATCGCTTGGCAGTTTCGTAATATCGTCGGTCTCAGTGCTGAACTACGTGGGCCTGAGCATTGGGCAGGCGCATGTGGTTCTCTATGTGGTGGTAGGACTACTCGGCCTGTCTGTCACGCCATTTCTGTTCAAGATTGACGAGAGTAGGGCTCTGGCGAAACGGCGGGAGATACTCCCCCGCAAGTCAGGGGCTGTGCTCAGAAGGTACATTGCATACAGCGTCGTGATAGCTGTAGGAGCCGGGCTATTCGTCCCTCTGATGGCGTTCTGGTTCAGCGCCGCCTATGGTGTTCCGGACACCATCAGCGGGCTGGTGCTGGGGCTCACGAACCTGCTGACGGCGGGAATAGTCTTCGTGTCCCCATTGCTGGCCAGGAGGCTGGGGCTGGTCAGGGCCACTGTAATCACCCAGGCTGCCTCCACCGTTTTCATGGCGGTGATTCCCTCATCGCCTACTTTTGGAGTCGCCGCTTCGCTTTACATCATTAGAGTGTTCCTGATGAACCTCTCCAATCCCCTCACTCAGTCGCTGATAATGGGGCTGGTCTCACCTGACGAGAGAGGGAGCGCTTCGGGGATAACCGCGGCCCTCTGGCGGATGCCCAACGCCCTGTCAACGTTCGTCGGGGGCACTCTGACCAGCGAGGGATTCCTGGGCCTGCCGTTCTACATGGCGACTGCTCTCTATGTCGTGGGAATCACCGGCTTCTGGTTCATGTTCAAGGACTCACGCCTCCCCGAGGAAGTGGCTCGGGTTCAGTTGCCTACATAGTCGTCTAGCCTCGAAGGACCCTCTGCCGTCCGTTGCAAATCTGCGACCCTCACGCCTACAAGTCTAACTGGCCTTCCCTCTGCCTCGAATTCGTCAAGGAGCTTCTCCACCGCATCTCTAATCGGGCCATCACTGTCTGTGTGACTCGCTAGGCTTTTCTCCCTCGTGTGGGTTTCGAACCCCTTGAACCTAATCTTGATGCCGCAGACCCTGTAGAGGTACCCCCCGGACTTCACCCTCCGCATCAGCTCGGCCAGAGCGTCGGCGGCCTCTCGGCGGACCGTCCCGAAGTCTGTCACGTCCTCCTTGAAGGTCCTCTCTACGCTGAGAGACTTGGGCATGTCCTGCTGCCTCACTTCGACGTTCTCCTGGCCGTGAATCACCCCCCACAGCCAGACCCCGTTCTTGCCGAACCATGAGAGGAGCTGCTGCCCCTGCACGTCCTGAAGCTGGCCGATGGTCCCTATCCCTTTCTCTTTGAGGAACTCCTGGGTCTTGCCGCCGATGCCCGGGACCACGGAGACGGGCAGCGGACCCAAGAACCCCTCTACGCCGCCGAACGGGATGACGGTCAGTCCGTCAGGCTTGTTCCGATCCGAGGCGATCTTGGCGGCGGACTTGTTCTGCGCCACCCCGATTGAGCAGGTCAGCCCGTGCCGTTTCTTCACAACTTCCTTGACCGACCGCGCCAAGGCTCTAGCAGAATCTTCGTCGACCGCCTTGCCACTGACATCGAGGAATGCTTCGTCGATGCTCGCCTGCTCGAACTTGGAGGCGAGGTCCTTCAGGGTTGTCATGACCTCCTCGGAGGTCCTCTCGTAGAGCCCCCAGTTGGGTCTCATGTAGACAGCCCCAGGGCAGAGCCTGTAGGCCTGTGAAATCGGCATCCCCGACCTCAGGCCGAACTTCCTCGCCTCGTAGGAACAGGCCACCACCACCCCCCTTCCCTTCCCTCCCTCAGGGTCAGCGCCGACGACCACGGGGAGGCCTTGGAGTTTGGGATCATTCCTCACTTCGGCCGAAACGTAGAAGGCGTCCAAGTCGACGTGAAAGATGATCCTGGGCCTGCCTGGCACGGACTAGTCAACCCCCGAAGAGCGTCTGCTGACGGTCGCCAGCCGGCTTCCACTCCAGCTCCATGAGCCCTAGGAGCCTCCTGAACTCATTCGCTGACTCCGGACTGAAGCCAGCAAAGTGGTTGTTGAAGAAGACGTACCCGTCTTCGAACTTGCCCGCGTTCCCCTCGACGGTGGCTGCCCAGCGCTTGAGCTCCTCGGATCTGTCCCTCTGGATTCCCGTGAACTCTGTCAGTTCCCGGTCCCCGACCATCCTCAGGTAGATGAAGTCGGCAGTCACCTCGGGGGGGGTCTCAACGTACTGGTTCAATGACCAGACGAGTGCGACGTTGCTGTCTCGGAGGGCCTTGTAGACTTCG